>SDBV01003230.1_pt1 | contig 24247 bp, 16 predicted proteins | sample 2277081 | NCBI WGS metagenome assembly SDBV01 (sample SAMN10402039, study PRJNA504765) | marine sediment metagenome | isolation source: marine sediment core GS10_PC15, 223 cmbsf | place: Arctic Ocean: Southern Knipovich Ridge | collected 2010 | reverse complement strand
GCTGCTTCTCGATAAGCTCGCGTTGCTCTCGGATGATACGATCTTTCGCGTCCATGCGAGAATAGTAACGATAAACCCATTTTCATGCAGCGCCAATTCTCCGAAGCCGTGAACGGTTACGAACGCGTTTTGCAGATGGGCGCCCTGGCGGGCCATCCGGTCCATGTTGGGCGTCTCCAAAAACTCCGGCCCGTCAGCAAAACCCATGAAGTCGTACCGGTGGTCGTCGCTGAGTACAAACACCACGTTCCGCCGGAGCGGTCTATTCTCCTGGCCCTCGGCCTTCAGACCGACCCCACAGAAAACGGCCACGCCCAACGCAGCGCCGATGATGGTGCCAAGCGTTACGTCTCCTCGCTGCGCGCTCCAGATCATGGTTCTTCCTTTCCGCACTAATACCTCGTCAGTTTTCAAATCACGTCTTCGTAGCACCGCCTCTAGATCTTCGTTTTGTAAGTTTATGCGCAGTGTTTAGCGGCCGACGGCACGTCGGCCAGAACGCCGAGAGCGGCACCGACCGCTAGCCGCTGTACCGGCGGCTGCTAAACGGCCCGTCGCGGACTCCACAAGGACTTACGAAACGAACATCTACCAGCCCGTTAAAGAAGTAGAGTGGGCACTGCCGCTGCTTTCAATCTCCTTGATTCTGATGCCTGCAAGCCAAACGGGCAAGCAGCCGGAAACGAGACAGGTCCCATTTGCCCCGCGGGCAACGGCCTTCCTGGCCCCGCCGAATCTGCCTCCCCCTCTTGAATGACCCCCAAGGGGTTGTGCCCGGCCGCGGCAGCCCGGAGAATGTCAACTGGCCGCCATACCCCGCTACAGGTGTAGGCCCCAAGTGCCGGTCATGAGCGGCTGTCACCTTTTCGCACTTTCCGCGCAGTTAGTAGTAGAGGGCGAGCTGCCGATGGCTGCGGAAGATCCAACCACCGAACAACTCCTGGCCGCGGCCGCCGCTTCCCGGAAAGCTTCCGGCCCAATTGCGCCCAGCCGTTTTGTTCACTTCGTTTCAACTCGCCCAAGTAGGCGACCACCCGCTGCCGCGATCCCCGGCCGGTCCGCACCGACTCGACGAGCGCCCAATACTTCCGTTGTCGTCCACCTGAGCGTCGCTCATAACGCCGCAGAAACATCGGCAATCCCTCGCTCTTTGATGAGCTACAGGATCCCGTGGCCACCAGCATTTGGCAAGCTCAGTCGGCGCGGAATTTCCACTACATCGGCTTCCAACTGAAACCGGACCGACACCATTGGACTTACGTTCCGTCCACCGCCAAAACCGGCTACAATGAAAGCCCAACAGCGTAACTTGGGTTAGGCGTGCGTGCGACCCGTCCCGGCCTGCCTCTCGGCACGGACACTTTCGGCTGCGTCTGTCGCGCGTACCGCCGAAGGCACCTCGCAGGAAATGAGATACCCGAAGACACTACGTCGAAGCCGACCGTCTCGGGAGAGAATCACCACAAAGGACGCAGAGGAAGCCTGGGGCGGAGAAGGCCGCTGACAAATACTGTATCGTGCACAACAAGATGATGAGAAACGAGGAAAACGCAAGAAGACGCGTCAGATGCTTGCTTCTTACTTACTTCCTCTTCTTCTTTTTTCCTCTGTGTACCTCTGTGTCCTCTGTGGTAGTTTCTTTCGCCTTCTCGGGACATCATTTCCCGTGAGTTGCCCAAGGAAAAGGCGCGTCGTAACCCCGCCGGCCGTAGAAGTCCACCCGTGAAAAAACGCCTCCAAACCCAAGTCCGGGCAGCTCTTTGAAAACCCACTCACCCGGCCACAACGCGGTCAACTGACGCCGCCGCGCCCCGCGCAGACTCCGCGCGCCCCCGGCACTTCAAACGGCAGTTTTTGGAATTTGCCCGGCCAAAACACCCCAACAATTCTCAGAACGTAACTCGTTGCTAACCAACACCCTACATCGACAACGCCCCCGCCAATTGCCATTGACAGCCCTCCCCGCCCAACAAGAACCCCGCCACGCTGCCCGTCTCAACCCATTGCAGCGCCAAGAGTTCCCGTCCCGCACCCGCACGGAGAGACAGTTGTTCAACCGCCGAAGCATGCCCTCAACAATTCAGACAAACTCCGACCACGCCAACACAACCCACCGCCTAGGGGGGGCATCGTGCATTGGGGACCTCGCAAACCTCCCCGCGGCGAAACGCAAGTGACTGTGGTGCCGATTTTTCGCTTGCTTTTTTCTCCCTTATGGGCGACAATGCAGGGAATGAGAGAGGTTTCCCTCACCCCGCGACGATGAGACTATTATGAGTGTGAGCCGGACCAACTACTTCTGGTTTTATTTTAGCCCCCGTGGTCACGGGGTCGGAGGTGGTGTGTAGGCTCACAGCATAAACCACAGAAGACCAAAAGCCCCGAGACCCAAACGGTTCTCGGGGCTTTTTTTGTGGCCGTAAACTGAAAATTGAGAATTGCAAATTGAAAATTGCAAATCGTACCCTGACCCCTGACCCCTGACCCCTGACATAAGGAGATCTACCCATGATTGTCGTAATGAAAAGAGGCGCTACCCAACAGGAGATTGATCACATGGTCAAACGCGTCGAACAGCTCGGCTTGAAGTCGCACGTAATCTACGGCACCGAGCGGACCGTGATTGCCGCCATCGGCGAGAAGCGCGACGAGCACCGCAGCTCGCTGGAAAGCGGCCCCGGCGTGGCCGAAGTCGTGCCCATCCTGGCACCCTACAAAGTCGCCAGCCGCGAGGTCAAGCCCGAGCCGACCGTGGTCCGCACCGGCAGCCTGGCCGTGGGCAATTGCCACTTGGGGCTCATCGCCGGGCCCTGCTCGGTCGAGAGCGAAGAGCAGATGCTGACCACCGCGCGGGCAGTCAAGGCGGCCGGGGCAACGGCCATTCGAGGCGGGGCCTTCAAGCCCCGCACAAGCCCCTACAGCTTCCAGGGACTCAAGGAAGACGGCCTGAAGATCCTGGCGGCGGCCCGCGAAGAGACCGGGCTGGCCGTGGTCACCGAGGTCCTGGCGGCCACCGAGGTCTCGCTGGTGGGGCGCTACGCCGACGTGCTGCAAATCGGCGCCCGAAACATGCAAAACTACCGCCTCCTGGAGGCCGCCGGCAAGGAAGGCAAGCCCGTGCTGCTGAAGCGCGGACCCAGCGCCACCATGGACGAGCTGTTGCTGGCCGCCGAGTACATTCTCAACGCCGGCAATCCCAACGTGATGCTCTGCGAACGTGGTATCCGCACCTTCGAGACCCACACCCGATTCACCTTGGCCCTCTCATCCGTGCCCTACCTCCACGAAAGGACGCACCTGCCCGTGGTTGTCGATCCCAGCCACGGCACGGGCCACGTGAACCTGGTCACACGGATGGCCGCCGCGGCAGTGGCCGCCGGGGCCGACGGCCTGATCGTAGAGGTCCATCCCGATCCCGAAACCGCGCTGAGCGACGGATACCAGTCGCTTACGTTCGCGCAGTTCGAGGAGATGATGACGCTCTGCGGCAAAGTGGCCGAGGCGGTGGGCAAACGGATCGCCATGAACGAGGAGTACGCAGCCTGTGGCGTGTGATCCACAGGTCGATTTCCTCGGCAAATGACAGGACCGATAAACATGATCGCAAACCCTGCCCATTTGGCCGCCACGTTATTCGGCGGCTTGATCCTGTCGCTCAGCGGCGTTCTGCGAGCCGCCGAACCGGCCGACGCCCTGCCGGCCGACGCCCCGGCGCGGCCCCGTGCCCGTCAGATCGGTATCCGCATCGGAATCCTGCCGCCGGGGCCGATCGGCGCGATCACCGACGTGGCGGGCGTGCTGGTAGGCCATCACACGCTGCGAACCGGGGACGACGTGCGAACGGGCGTGACCGCCGTCTTGCCGCACGGCGGGAATCTCTTTCAGCAGAAGGTCCCGGCCGCAATCGTGGTGGGCAACGGGTTCGGCAAGCTGGTCGGCATCTCGCAGGTCGATGAGTTGGGGAACCTGGAGACACCGATCGTGCTCACAAACACGCTTTCGGTATTCACCGCGGCCGACGCGGTCATCGACTACACCCTGGCACACGAGGGCAACCGCGACGTGCGATCGGTCAATCCGGTGGTGGGCGAGACCAACGACGGCTATCTCAACCATATCCGCGCCCGGCGGGTCCGTCGTCAGCACGTGCTCTCGGCCATCCGCGCTGCCCGGGGCGGACCGGTGGCCGAGGGGAGCGTGGGGGCGGGCACCGGCACCCGCTGCCTGGGATTCAAGGGCGGGATCGGCACCGCCTCGCGCCGACTGCCCAAGGCGGCCGGAGGATACACGCTCGGCGTGCTGGTCCAGTCGAATTTCGGTGGCCTGCTCACCGTGGCGGGGGTCCCGGTGGGCAAGGAGCTGGGCAACTACTACCTGAAGGATCTGGTCGATCGGGAGAAGGACGAGGGCGGCTCGTGCATGATCGTGCTGGCCACCGACGCACCCTTGGATGCCCGCCAGTTGAAGCGGCTGGCCCGGCGGGCCCTGTTGGGGCTGGGGGCGGTCGGCTCGCCGATGACCCACGGCAGCGGAGACTACGTGATCGCCTTTTCCACCCATGAAAAAGTCCGCGTAGCACACACCGTCCGGCAAGGTGTACAATCGCGGTACGTCCTGCCGGATGAAGCCCTTTCGCCGCTGTTCCAGGCGGCCCGGGAGGCGACCGAGGAGGCCATCCTCAACAGCCTGCTTCGGGCAACCACCGAGACCGGCCACCGCGGCCGGAAGGTCGAGGCCATCCCGATCGACAAGCTGCTGGAGATCTGCCGCCGCCACGGGCTAGAAGTCCGTTGGCCCGATTGAGGAACGTAGCCCCGCAGGTGATGGCGTGGACGTAAAACCTCGGAAAGCGGCCCCCCTATCCACTGAACACGTATTCCGCTAGAATATCGCTGTTGCCTGGGGATTGACGGAAGGGAGGTCTTGACGTGTTCGATTCAGCAATTGGGAATCAGATCCTCAAGAGGCTCGATCAGCTTCCAGTCGAGTTGCAGCAGCGCGTTCTCGACTTTGCCGACGCTTTGACGGCGTCCTCGCGCAGGGGAGTGTCAGGCAGAGATCTGCTCCCGTGCGCGGGAGTTCTCAGTGAGGACGACGCCCGCGAAATCTCTGAAGCGATTCGGTCGGGCTGCGAGCAGGTAAATCCAAATGACTGGTAGATACCTTCTTGACACCAACATCGTGATCGGTCTGCTGGGAGGTGATGAGGCTATTCGGGGCCAACTTGGTCAAGCGGCCGAAGTGTTCGTTCCCACGATCGTGCTGGGGGAGCTGTACTTCGGCGCCCGGAAATCTGCAAAGTGGGAAGAGAACGTAGCGCGGGTTGACGACTTTGCCTCCAGAGCAGCCGTCTTGGCTCCTGATACGGAGGTGGCGCGGCGATATGGGCTGATCAAGACTGCCCTTCGCGAACAGGGTCGCCCGATTACCGGAGAACGACATTTGGGTGGCCGCGACCGCTGAGCGGAATGGGCTTACTCTCGCCACCCGAGACGTGCATTTCGAACAAGTTGCCACGTTGCCTCGAGAAAGGTGGTAGTCTTCAGACAGTTCCCAACCCCACATCCGGTTGGAACAAGCAGTCGCTTCGTACCCAGAGGTTAGCCGTTGTCATGAATCAGATCAGACTGATTTCCGCCGTTTTGCTGCTGACCACCGTGCTGGCCGTCTGCTGCCAGACCCCCGACGCCCTGGGCTGCTACGCCGTGATCGTGGGCCGCAAGGCATCTGCCGACGGCTCGGTACTGGTGGGCCACAACGAGCAGAACGGCGGCCGGCGGATAATCAACTTCCGGCGGATCCCGTCGCAGCAGTTTCCCCAGGGTGCCATGGTCCGGCTGCGTCGCGGCGGCCAACTGCCCCGGGTCCGCAGCACGGCCGCGCTGCTCTGGAGCGAGAACCCCGGCCAGGAGTTCAGCGACGTCTACCTCAACCAGCACGGCGTGGCCGTCCTCAGCGATGCCTGTCCTACCCAAGAAGACGGCTATCAAACCCTGGTCGCCCGCGGCGAGATCCGCCAGGGCGGCATCGGCTACATGCTCCGCCGCCTGGTGGCCTTGCGGGCCCGCAGCGCGCGTGAAGGCGTTGAGCTGGCCGGGAAGCTGGTCGAGCGATTCGGCTACGTGCATTCCGGGCGAACTTATGTGATTGCCGATCCCCAGGAGGCCTGGCTGCTGGCGGTGGTCTGCGGACGCCGCTGGGTGGCCCGGCGGGTGCCCGACGACAAGGTGGTCGTGCTGCCGAACATCCACATCATCGGCGAGGTGGATCTCACCGACGCCGACAACTTCCTGGCCTCGCCCGACTTGATCGAGTATGCCATCAGGCGTGGATGGTTCGACCCGGACGGCCGTCGGCCGCTGAACTTCCGCAAGGTCTACCGCCGCGACCGCCGCGACGCACCCGATCTGCGCCGCTGGCGGGGCCGGCAATTGGTTACCGGCCGCCGCCAACCCTGGCCGCCGCCGCAACCGCCGCCGCTGGGGATCGAGCCCGGCGTGAAGATGACCGTGGCCGCGGTGGCCGCAATCCTCCGCGACACGGCCGGTCCCGGGCGCACGATCAGTTCTCCCGTCACGCAGGAGGGCGCGGTCTTCCAACTCCGCTCGGGCATGCCCAAGGGGATTGGCTGTATCTACTGGCGGACCAGCGGCGAACCCTCCACCAGCGTGCTGCTGCCCTGGTACCTTGGCATCACCCAGACGCCGGCGAGTTACTATCGGCCGGCGGAGGTCAAGGTACAGCTATCTTTGCAGCACCACTTCTCTCCGTCCCCCGGGACCTTCGACCACGACCCCGGGCTTGCCTGGTGGACCTTCAAAGACCTGCAAGACGTGGTCCGCGCAGACTACGATAACCGGATCGAGGTGGTGCGGCCCGCGTGGACGGCCTTCGAGCAGCGCATCTTTGCCGACCAGCCGGCCCTGGAGCGAAAGGCGCTCGAGCTCTGGAAGACCGACCGGGAGGCCGCCCGGGCATATCTGACCCGACACTGTGCCGAGTTGGCCGCCCAGGCCCGCGGCGAAGCCCACCAAGTGTCCGCGGGGCTTCGAGACGGGAAAACCGGGCCCAACTGAGCTTGGCGGCTGGCCATTTGACCGGGCGTAGACGCCGGCAATAATTCCAGGGTGAACTGGCTTTCTTCTCTCCTTTGCCCTGGGAGGTCCGGTCATGTCGGCAAGTACCACGACGCGGCGAGCTCTGCTGGGGAGGGCCGCGGCAGGCGGCACCTTGTTGGGTCTGGGTGACTTTGGGTTTCTTGGGCGGCTCCGGCCGGTTTCGGCCGCCGAGGCCACGCTGCCGCCCGCAGTTGTAAAGCTGCGGCCGGAGATCGAGCCGGTCGTTCGGATGCTGGAGGAGACCCCGCGAGATCGTTTGCTGGAGGAGGTGGCCGACCGGATCGATAACGGTCTGAGTTATCGGCAGATCCTGGCCGGCTTGTTGTTGGCCGGAGTGCGGAACGTCCAGCCTCGGCCTTCGGTGGGCTACAAGTTCCACGCCGTGCTGGTGGTCAATTCGGCCCACCTGGCCAGCCTCTGCTCGCCCGACTCGGAACGTTGGCTGCCCATCTTCTGGTCGCTGGACTACTTCAAATCGGCCCAGGCCCAGGACGTCCGCGAGGGCAACTGGACGATGCAGCCGGTGGATGAGTCGGCGGTGCCTCCGGCCCATAAGGCCAAAGAGGCGTTTGCGCGGGCCATGGACAACTGGGACGAGGCGGCGGCCGATGCCGCGGTGGCCTCCCTGGCCCGATCGGCCGGGAGCAACGAGATCTTCGAGCTGTTCTACCGCTACGGCTCGCGGGACTTCCGCTCGATCGGCCACAAGGCGATCTTTGTGGCCAACAGCCGGCGCACACTGGCTTGCATCGGCTGGCAGCACGCCGAGCCGGTGCTCCGCTCGCTGGCCTACGCCCTGTTGATGCACGAGGGCGACAACCCGGCCAAGCGCGACGCGGCGGCCGATCGTCCCGGGCGGAGAAATCGGGAGTTGGCCGGGCGGATTCGCTCGGATTGGCAGGAGGGCAAGATCACCTCGGAGGCGACCGCCGAGATGTTGGCGGCCTTGCGGCAGGGCTCCCACGAAGAGGCCTGCGACAAGGCGGTCGAGCTGCTGGGCCGCCGGGTCGCACCGCAGTCGATATGGGATGCGCTCTTTTGCGGAGCGGGGGAGTTGCTCCTGCGACAGCCGGGCATCGTGGCCCTGCACGCGGTGACCAGCACCAATGCACTGCACTTCGCCTACCTAAGCAGCGGCCACGACCTGACCCGCCGGTTGCTGCTGCTGCAAAACGCGGCCTTCCTCTCGCTGTTCCGAGAGGCCATGCAGAGTCGAGGCCCCGTGCGGGACCTCAGGGTCGATACCTTGGAGCCGGCGGAACCGGAGAGTACCGGGCCGGCGGCCGGCCAGGAGGTCACCGAGGAGATCACTGCGGAGATTGTTGCGGAGATCTTTGCCGAAGTGAGCCGGAACCGGCTGGACGCCTCGCGCAAGGCACTGGCCTATCTGCGAGCCGGCGGTCGTGGCAAGCACCTGATCGAGGCCGCCCGGCGGCTGATCTTCCTCAAGGGGGACGACGCCCACGACTACAAGTTCAGCTCGGCCGCCCTGGAAGATTACTACCACGTCAGTCCCGCCTGGCGCGATCGCTACCTGGCCACCAGCCTGATGATGCTGCACGGTTCGGGGGACCGCGACAACGGGCTGGTCCGCCGCATCCGGGCCGCCCTGAAGAGTTGAGGAAACCCCTCCAGGATAAGAATGGAATCGCGCCAATGCCTCGAGGCGGGAGGGGAACGCCTGCGCGGTTGCCGCAGATGGTGGTTTGCCGCCGGGGTGTCTGCTATACTGCCCGGCAGACGGACCGTCCCCTACCAGGTGTCTTGCGAGGAACTCCCATCATGCGTACCGCTACGATTCTGGCTCTTCTTCTGTCAATCGCATCGCAGGGTCTGCCCGCCGCGGCCGTGCCGATCGACGAGGCGGCATTGCGCGAACGGCTCGACCGCGGGATGGTGGCCCGGCCGGTGGCCGGGGGCAAGGTCTACATCGGCTGGCGGCTGTTGAAGCACGAGCCGAAGGAGTTGGCATTCGACCTGTATCGCCGCTCGGGGCGCGGTCGGCCGGTTAAGCTCAACGCGAAGCCGATCGTCGCAACCACGGATTTCCTCGACGCTTCGGCACAATCGGGGACGCAGTACGCCTGGTTTGTCCGGCCGGTCCTCGACGGCGTGCAAGGCCCACCCTCGCACGAAGCCCGGGCCACGCCCGGCGGCAAGATTTCGCCCTACGTCTCCATCAAGCTGGCCGGCAACCACACCTTCCAGAAGGTGGGCATCGCCGATCTGGACGGCGACCGCCGATTCGATTTCGTGATCAAGCAGCCCAACGGAAACGTCGATCCGTATTCCCGGCCCGGCTACTGGTCGCGCAGCCCCGAGACCTACAAGATGGAAGCCTACCGTCACGACGGAAAGTTCCTCTGGCGGCGCGATCTGGGCTGGTCGATCGAGCGGGGTATCTGGTATTCGCCCTATGTGGTCTACGATCTCGACGGCGACGGCAAGGCCGAGGTGGCCCTCAAGACCGGCCAAGGCGATCCCCGAGACAGCGACGGCCGAGTCCAGTCGGGGCCCGAGCACCTCACGATTCTCGACGGCCTGTCGGGCAAGCCGATCACCCGGGTCGATTGGCCCTCGCGAGCCGGATTCCGGGAGGCCGTCGCCGACGACCTTGCCGCCTACAACTACTACTGCCGCAACCAACTCTGCGTGGCCTATCTCGACGGCGAGACACCCAGCCTGCTTGTCCAACGGGGGACGTATAACGTAATGAAGCTGGTCGCCTATCAGTTCCGCGACGGACGGCTTCGCGAGATCTGGCGATGGGACAACACCAAGGAACCGCGCAAGTACTGGGGGCAGGGCGCCCATTGGATGCACGCCGCGGACGTCGACGGCGACGGATGTGACGAGGTGCTGCTGGGCTCCTCGGTGATCGACCACGACGGCAAGGCCCTCTGGTCCACCGGCCTGGGCCATCCCGACCATTTCTACGTCGGCGACATCGACCCGGGCCGCCCGGGCCTGGAGATCTACTATGGCATGGAAACCCGCCAAAAGGAGCGCAACGGCATGTGCCTGGTAGACGCCGCCACCGGCAAGATTCTGTGGGGCCACGAGGGTTTCACCCGCCACGTACACGGCCAGGGGATGTGCAGCGACATCGACCCGCGGCACCCCGGCACTGAATGTTACAGCGCCGACACCGACTCGCAGAAGCGTTTCAAGTATGCCCGGCTGCGCACCGCTAAGGGGCAGGTTATCAGCGATGAGAACCTTGGCGGCTTCAGCCCGCGAGGCATCCTCTGGGACGCAGACGTGCAGCGCGAGCTGCTCGTCGCCGGGCGGATCTTCAACTATGGCGACCCCCAGGACCAACGCACCGGGCCGAGAATCGAGGGCCACATCGCGGCCGTGGCCGACGTGTTGGGCGACTGGCGCGAGGAGATCATCACCAGCGTACCCGGCGAGCTGCGGATCTACACCACCACCATCCCGGCCGCCGACCGCCGGGTGTGCCTGATGCAGGACCCGATCTATCGGATCGACGTGATCTCCGCGGCCAGCGGCTATTTCCAGGTCCCCATGACCAGCTACGACCTGGCCACGGGCAAGCGGTGATCGTCCCACTGCGGCGAGTGAGAGAGATCCGGAATCTGCAAGTTTGCCTTCCCAAGGGCGGCTCGGCGGGTGGAGCGCCTTGTTATGGTTTCTCTTTATATTCTCGAAAGCTGGCCAGCAAATCCGCAAACGACTTCGGTTTATATTTCTTGAAGCCTTCCTCGCCCACGTACACGAAATCATACGTCACATCCGACTGCAACCCGTTGATGTCCTCGCACCACTGCCGTATCCGCTGGACTTTCAACCGTACGTCTAGGTCTTCTTGCCCCTTGGTCTCCACCACCACAATTCGGCCATCCGTCAGCTTCACGAGGAAGTCGGGGTAATAGTTGGAAATGTCGCCATCGGAGTTCACGTAATCGAGCTTGAAACGCACGGCCAGATAGTTTTTTGCGTATGACAGTACGTCTGAGCAATCTTCGAGGAAACCGGCGAAGCGGAGTTCCAGTTGGCTGTCGCCAATGATTCGGTTGAACACGCTCTTCTTCGGGACCAGGTAGCCCTGATCTTTGACTACAAAGGGGCGGGTCTGGCGGAGCTTGATGGTGTCGCGGATTTCGGCGTTGCCTTTGTCTTGCACCGTAAGGGCGTTGATTGCCTTCTTGAAGGACTCGATCAGCATTTTTGTTGCAGCGAGTTCGGACAGGTTCCGCAGCGTGTTGGGGCTTTCTAGGTCCACCGCGCGGTCAAACAACTCGTCCTGTACGAATGCTTTGACTTTGCCATAGACAACGTCGTAGCCGCCGACCAGGCGCAGTTCCTTCATAATGGTCTGGGCAAAGTAGCCGATCACGCTACGGTAATCGGCAACACCAGCCGTGTCGAGAACCGTGGTATGGGAGACCTCGCCCGTGGTGATGTATTTGAAGACGATCTCCCGTTGCTCTTCCTCACTGAACTGCATGTAGGCCATGCGTTGATGACCCAGGGCGGCCACGTCCAGGTCGTTGAGGTTCTTGTATTCCCGGTAGACGCGGGGCGTCAGGACGGGGATTTCAATGTCCAGCGCATCGAGGTCTTTCTTCTCGTTCTCTTTGTCAATCTCCACCACCAGCGGTGCCTTTGCCTGCGTGCCTTCGCCCATCGGTTTGCGTTCCAGTTCCACGCCTTCGGCTTGAATGGACTCCACAAACTCCATAAAGGCATCGGTGCCGACCACGCTAACGTATTCTTCCGCGCCACCAGGATACATTTTACGCAGGCCACGTCCAAGGGTCTGTTCCGGCAGGATGTTGCTCTTGGCAGAGTATGCACGCAGGCCAACGATGGTGGTGACGTTGCGCACGTCCCAACCTTCCTTGAGCACCATCACTGAGATGATGGCTTTGTAGGGGCTGTCCAGCCCGTCAATCGCGTTGGCTTGCTCGCGCAGCTTGTTCAACTCTTCTATGCTCTTGCCCGAAGTTGATTCGGAAATCTCGCCATTCTTCTTGGTGTGAATGACCAGGACCGCGTCTTTCAGATCGGGATAGTTGCCTTCAAGGTATTCGGCCACGTCGTCACAGTTCTTGGTGTCGTCGGTCATCACAAACAGGATGGCCTTTTTGTCCGTCTTCTCGTGCTCGGCATACGCTTTACGCCACTCGATCACACCCAGGTGAATATAGTCGGCGTATTTCTCGGTGTACTTGGCGCTCTTTTGCTCCACCAGTTTGGCGCGGCTGGCGGCATCGGGCAGAACGGGGTGCTTGACCACGTTCTGAGAGATGGCTTCCACCAGCGGATAATCAGCCACCGTCTGAACGAAGATCGCGCCGTTGTTGTGCTTGGGCGTCGCGGTTGTGTCCACTTGCAGAGAAAGCGCGGACCCTTTTTGCAGCAGCCGGTTGTGGATATCTTCGATGGATTTGAACCAGGCCATGCGCGGGTCGTGGATGTGGTGCGCCTCGTCGTTCAGGACGGCCAATTCGTCAATGTCGCGCACGATCATGCCCAAATCCACCTTCGAGTCGGTCGTCGCGCCGGTGGGCCGCTTCCCGAGGAAATACTCCATCGTGTTTTCATCATCCGGCGAGGGTGGAATGTCCTCCCCGGCATAAACGCGGTGGATGTTGGTCAAAAAGATGTTGCCCGTCGGGCGGGTAACGCGCACCTCGTCTTGCACGTGCAGGGTCAGTTGAAAATCGTCACGCCAGTTGCGCCCGTCAAAGCCGTTGTCCGGGAGCACCGGGTCTTCGAAGAAGATACGCAGTCCCTGAAAATCGCTGTAGATCCGATCCAGCACGATGATATTGGGCGTAATCACCAGAAAATTGCGCGCCAGTTCCGAATCCGGCTCATACAGCTTGTGGAAGAAGCTCCAGGCCAGCACCAGGCTCATCACCTTGGTCTTGCCGCTGCCGGTGGCCATCTTCACCACGAAGCGCCGCCACGACTCGTCGAACATGTTGCCCGACACGTACCCGCTGCTGTCAAACTGAAACAGGTCGTTCTTGTCCTTCGCGCCCACCACGTCGACCAGATAGAGGATCGTCTCCAGCGCCTCGCGCTGGGCAAAATAGTATTGAAACTCCCCCATCGCGCCGTCGGCCTGGGGCAGCAGGTGCGGCGTCTTGAACCACCAGTTTAGCAGGCTCTTGCTCGTCTCCGTGGTGCCAACGTAACCGCCGTCACGAAACTCCTTGACCTTGCGGCGAAGCGTTGCCACCAGCGGGGGCAGCAGCTTTTCGGCGCTCGTCTCGCGCAGTGCTTCATCCGCGGGAAACCAACGGATCGAGGGATCGAGAATCGCATGGGGCGAATCGGGAAAATCGGGATGTAAGGCCATTAGTTCTTTCCTCCCACGTTCACATCGATAATCGTCATGGTATCATTGCCGAAGATGTCCACCACCTTCACGGCCATCTTGCGCCGCCCCGGCGTGCATTCGTGGGCCACGCTGGTCAGTTCCAGCGACCGGTCCTTCTTGGTGCGGAAGGATTGCCATTCATTCTCAAAGATGAAATCGCCCGTCCAGCGCTCTTCCCACTCGCCGCTGTCTTCGTCTTTCACGCGGATGATCTCGCGCTTGCTCTCGAAATCGAAATCCACTGCCCAGTAGTCGATCCAGTCGGTCCAGCTTTTTGTGAGCACCTCGCGGTTGACGATGCCGTCCTTGTCCTTGCTCACCTTCACGATTTGCCCCTTCTCCACAACTATGCGACTCCGCTTATTCTTGATGGCCGCCTCGGCATTGGCAATCGAGTCCTGCGAATAGAACACTGAAAAATCGGTCAACTCTGCTGCCACAGTGGGCAGCTTGCCTTTCTTGCCGTTCTTTACCAGCGGCTTCACCTCGATGAACGACACATCATGGAAGACCACCTGGTTCTTCTCCACCGCCCGCTTGTCGAACACCTCGGCCGGGATGTACTTCGGCGCGATGTCGATCCCCTTGGCCCGCGCCTCGTCGAGCACGTTCGGGAAGAGTCCCATCTCGAATTCGAAGCCCAGGATGTCCACCTTCGTAATGTGCTTCTTGCGGCATTCCAAGATAATTTCCTCGACGAACAGCCGAGTCACTGGCAGGTTGACCGGGCCGACGGCCACCAGCCGCCCGGACTTCTTGCCGTGGAATGCGCCGAAGCCCGTGGTCTCTTCGGCGCGGTAGGCACGGAGGATCAAATTGACGAAGGCGGCCTCCTTTTCCTCGATCTGCTTTTGCTGCTCCTGCTCGCGCAGGTTCGGGTTGACGCCGATATAATGCTGGCGCTCGTATTTGCCCAGGTTAAGGATCTCAAAGGCGCGGTAGTCCTTGCCATCATCCTTGAGCCCACGCTGAACGCCGATCATGCGCTTGCGGGTGGTGTGGATCGCGAACTTGCCCAGATCGCTGACGATCCATTTGCGACCGAGTTTTTCGGCGACGGCGGCGATGGTCCCGGAACCGCAAAAGAAATCGGCTACCAAGTCGCCTTGATTGGAAGAGGCATTTATGATGCGTTCGACAAGTGCTTCAGGTTTTTGCGTGGGATAGCCCAACTGCTCATGTTGCCCTTTCGACAAATTGACGATGTCTGTCCATATAGACCCGATAGCGAATTTTGCTTCATCTAAATAGTATTTCTTGTATTCGCGGCCAGATTTGGTCTTATAGATTAAGTTTTGTTCTCGAAAGTTTCGTATGGATTGTTCCGAGTAGTCACCAAGCGTAACCTTCTTGAACTTTCTACCATCTGGATCCTCATACATGTACTCGCGCAATTGGGTATCAGTTAGCTCATCTTTATAGACAGTGTTGTAAATTGCGCCCCGTGACTTCCGAAACCCGATAATAGTGTCTCCCTCTCTCGACCATTGCTTTGAGGTCTTCTTTGCACCTTTTGCAGCAGAGTCCCGTTGCCAGATAATGGTATTCATGAAGTTGTCTCTGCCGAAGACTTCTTCCAGAACGTTCCTAATGTAGGCCTCCATTCTCCAATCACAATGCACATAAATACTGCCATTCTCGGCGAGCAAATCCCGCATGAGAACGAGCCGTTCGTAGATCATGGCGATGAACGAATCCGCGCCCTTGCCCCAGGTATCCCGATACGCGATTTCTTCGAGGATGTTGGGCTTCTTGGTGAAGGTGTCGCCGCCGATCTCGATGTCCATCGAGAAATCCGCGCCCACGTCGAAGGGCGGATCGATGTAGATCAGTTTCAGTCCGCCCTGGGCCTCGATCTCCTCCCGCAGTGGCCCGTTCTTCAGTGACGAGAGAATCAGCTTGTTGTCGCCCCAGATGAGTTTATTCGTCCAGCCCTTGAGCTGACGTCCCCGCTCGTCCAGGTTGAAGAGTAGTCCCTGCTCCGGGTCTTTCCGCTTGGTATCTTCCGGCTTCTCCGCCCGCGGCTCATCCACCTGCTCGATCACTTGAAACGGCAGAACGATATTGCAAACCTCGCTGGTCTTGCCATTCCAGACCAGTTCCACCTCCCGCTTCTCCTCGAATAGGAGGAAACGGTATTTGTCCGGCAGGGGTTTATCCGCTTCGATATAGCGGACAATCTCCTGCTGTTCTTGCTCGGTCAGTTTCGCCACTGAATTATCCTTTGTTCATCATTCCGGCTGTACGTCCGGAGTGCGGACCTGGATTGAAAGCATAACTATTCATTCATGGGGCAGCCCCAAGTTGTTAATGAGGCGCGGCGCTGCCCAATAACGTCCACACTGGTGGCGCTGATCGTAACACACAAGCCGCGGGGGTGCAATGCGGCGCTTCGTGAGGTGGACCCCCGTGTTGGCGTACCGCACGCTCGGTCCCAATCTGGGTGCCTGGCTGGAGATTCTATGGCGCCGACCAGCGCAGGAGGCATCTCCCGATGCCGACCGTTGGGCGACTGGAGTCGCCTCCTGCAAATCCCTTCCTGAGCGCCCGTCAACGGCTGGCCGGTGCATCCTTGCGGGCCCGAAAATCCTCGCGGACCGCGTGGAAGACCTCGACGACCCGCATCGGCCGGTCGCCGCGGCCGGGGGCTATTTCCAGGTGCCCATGACCAGCTACGACCTGGCCACGGGCAAGCGGTGATCGTCCCACTGCGGCCAGCGACAGATCTCCAAAATCGACATTTGGCCCCCAGGCACAGGCTTGGCCGGGGATGGCGGGGTCGCAGAGGAGAGGTTCCGCTACTCCTGTCACGACCCGAAACGTCCGGCCGAGATTCATCCCGCCGGCGCGCGTGAACGCCGGGTTTTCAAGCAGTTTGGATCTCGGCTGAGTATTCTGGCCCCACGGCGTCAGAAGGAGCCTGCTGAGAGGGGCTGTCCGTCTGAGGAGGCGTTCAGCCGGTCCCAAACCGAGAGGTTTTGGTCGCTGCTGGGCTTCGCCTGAACCTGGTCGCTGATGAAGTGTACGCTCCCGTCGGCGAAGCAGGTGTTGACGCCGCCGGCGTGAAGGCTGCGCGCGCCCTGCTGAGAGCTGCCCAGATCTTCCGCGTAGCAGCCCATGCCCATCTGCGCCAGAGCCTCGCCACCGCCGAAAGCAGCTCGGGCTCGACTACATCCCTTGCAATCGTCCGAATTCTCCAGCATGCAGTTGGGGCCGTAGGCGTCCGTATTCACTCCGCCGTGAGCCCAGAGGGAACTAGCGGCGTTAGACATCGCCCAAGTCCCGCGTTCATCTTGTGCACAGACCCCGGCACGAATCTCGCCCAGAAGAATGGTGTTGCTGGTGCCGTCCCGGATGCCCTTGATCGAGACCGAGCAGTTCACGCCCATCACACCGCGGCGCGTGCGACTCCGCCACCCGGGAGAGTCGGCAGCGCCCCTGTACCCCAGCGCCCCGTTCGCCCCATAGTTGCCCCGCGCCCAATTATCGTTGAAGCTTGCGGTTGGCGCGTGTCCCGACCCGCTGAACGGCTCCCCGTTGTACGTGTCTGTAGGGCAAGTCATCGCCGCCAACTGGGTGGATCGGGCCGGCTCGTTGACCGGATGACTGATCGCGAAGTCCAAGTCGAACTGGTCGAAAAGCGGCTGCTGCTCCAGGAACGGCAGGATCTTGATCACCCAGTTCGCGTGCAGGCCACCTTGGCTGATCGCACTGGGTGGAAACGATTCGTGTTGCTCGTGATAGTTGTGCAGTGCCAGGCCGAGTTGCTTGAGATTGTTGCGGCACGTCAATTGCCGCGCCGCTTCGCGCGCGGCCTGCACGGCAGGCAACAACAGGGCAATCAAAATGCCGATGATGGCGATCACTACCAGTAGTTCCACCAAGGTGAAGCCGCGGTGGATTTCATTGGCACGCATCAGTTCCCCTCCTTTGATTGGAACTCCCTCGGGAACCGGCCAGACAGGCCGGCGTTTCCCAATTGGGTTGAGCCTGAAGACGCTCCAGGCTCGCCGGCGGTGACTATTGTAACGTCGCGCCCTCCTGGTGTCTAGTGCGTGAGGATTCCCTGACGTTTTCTCGCCTGCGGACCCGAATTCCGGGTTGCCATTGTCAGACTCATAGCCCCAGAAGTCCCTTCGCCGGGCTTCCACGCTCGTGGTGCGCGTACCTTCCCCCTTGCATCCAACATTTTGGCCTCCTCAACCCCCTACTCGCGCGCATCCAGCGAGGACCGGTGGCGGCAGCGTGAGCCGCTTGATGCGGTCGAGGATTGCTGCGAACAAGTTTGGTGTCACAGCCACCTCAGCCAGTTGGAACGTTACGTACTTCGAGTGCCGCGTCACCTTGGGACCCGCGTCAAAATAACTTGACGATTTTAGTCATTGTAGGAGGCGACTCCTGTCGCCGATTGAGGCCCCGTTTTCCGGCAAATCGGCGACTGGAGTCGCCTCCTACAAAGATTCGATTTCGTCAACTTATTGTGACGCGGGTTCTAACCATTTACAGCCAAGGTCGCCGTCCGGACGAGAATCTCCCTTTGAGAGCTACTCGGTTTGCAGTAACATGCCGGCCAGGAAACGTCGTGTTGCGATAGCACAGCCAGCAGCCCCGGTATCGGTTTGGGAACGTCGTGCAGACAATGAATTCAGCACGGTCGATACCGAAACGGAAACCGGCTCCGTGGACCGCAATCCGGCCGGAATTGCCCATGGGCGTGCTTGGGGCGGAGGCGGAACCGCTTGGTCGGCGGCGGCTGGCACAGGCGACTTGGGCACTCCTGGCACTCGGCCTGGCGGCGAGGGTCGTTCGATACCTCTTGTGCTTTCCGCTCTGGCAGGACGAGGCCTTTCTGTGCGTCAATTTCCTCGATCGCGGCTACCTCGACCTGATGCAGGGGCTGGACAATTATCAGGTCTGTCCGTTGTTGTTCCTTTGGGTGCAGCTCTCGGTGGTCAAGCTCTTCGGCTTCTCCGAGTACACGTTACGGCTGTATCCTCTGGCGTGTGGGGTGGGTAGCCTGTTTCTGTTTCGCCACCTGGCCGGACGCCTCTTGAAGGGGACGGCGCTATTGGTGGCGGTCGGCGTGTTCTCCGTGAGCTACTCGCTGATCCGGCATTCGGTCGACGCGAAGCCCTATGGCTCGGACGTGTTCGTGTCGCTGGTGATGTTGACCCTGCTGATCGAATGGAAACTTCGCGGGCATGACGCCCGATGGCTCTGGGGCCTGACGGCGTTCGTGCCGGTCGCCGTGGGGCTTTCTTATCCGGCGGTGTTCATCGGCGGCGGGATCAGCCTGGCGATGGGCGTTTCGCTTCTGGCCGCCGGCCGCGGCCGCTGGCCAGCGTGGGTGGTCTACAACCTGGTTCTAGTGGGCAGCTTTGTCGGGTTCTTTGTCCTCTCTACGGCAGACCAGAGCACCGCGGCGCTTCACTTCATGCGGGAATACTGGCAGGGCGATTTCCCGCCGATGACGGAGCCGTTGAAGCTGGTCGGCTGGTTGCTGGTAATTCATACCAGCGACCTGCTGGCCTATCCGGTCGGCTTGGGGAACTACGCCAACGTGCTGACGCTGCTTTGTTGCCTGGTCGCCTTGGTGGTTTTCTTGCGTCAGCGGCGTTACGCCTTCGCGGTATTGTGTCTGGCGCCGGCGGCCTTGAACTTCGTCGCAGCCGCCTTGCAGCGATATCCCTACGGCGCTTCTCCACGTTTCGGGCTCTACCTGGCTCCGATCATTTGCTGGTTGATGGGGCTCGGCGCGGCGGTGCTGTTGGCTCCCAGCGCCGCTCGCCGACGGCGCGGCCGGACTTCACTAGCGGTCATCGTGGGGCTCTTGGCTGCAATCGCTTGCGGCTCAATCATCCGCGACTTCACCCGTCCGTACAAGACCCGGGACGTGTTGCGAGAACGGGACTTCGCCCGATGGTTCTGGTTCAACAAGGCCTTCCACGGCGAGCTGGTCTGCCTCTGGACGGAGTGGAAGGATAGCTACCACATCGAACCGGCGCAGATCTCCAATTCAGCCATGTACTGCTGCAATCAGCGCATCTACTCGTCGCGCCACGCCGAGAGTCGGCCGCCCGATTTGAGCCGGGTGTCGGCCGATTGGCCGCTGCGGTGCGTGCGGCCCAGATTCCGCAATTCGGCGGCCGACGACGCGGAGCTCGACCGCTGGCTGGGGCGCATGGAAACACAATATGAGCTGATCGCTCGAGAAACGTACCCCTTCCCATACCATTACAGAGACCGGGAGTTGCTGTACGTCACCTACCTGGACGTCTACGAATTCGTTCCACGGCTGGCTGAGCCCGGCCTGCCGGCAGAAGTATTGGAGTCCCGCTAGGCTGCGGACTTCATCTCTGTGAAGGGAGCCGCTTCCTGGTAGTCTTCGTAGTCGGTGTTGATCGACCAAAGGTTGTGTCGGGCGCCCTGAAGGATGTTCTCGGCGGCGAGGGCCCCCATGTTCCAGAGTGCGTTCAGCAAGCTGAATTGCGGGTGGGCGAGGTCACGTTTTTACATTTCCGGCCAGTGCCCTAAAAACCACAGGGCGTTTGTCTACGCTGCGGATCCTTGTGCGGCGAGAACCGATATGGGCGATTCCTTGGGAGCACGACCCAGGCCCGGCAGACCGAGGCCAAAATCGCCGAGACGGACTAACCGGAGATGCTCACCCGGGTCCCAGCATCGCGAGGACGGCAAGCAGATCACCTCCCACGGGCCGAAGAAGTGGACACCGCCTTGCCAGCAAGCCTCGATAGGGCGTCCAGTTTTGATGTGTCGGGACGCCCTGGTCTTCGTCCAGTCGATGAACCTCGCCCGCCGGCCGTTGAACTCCTCCCAGGCCGCCGCTGGCCCACAGCAGCAGCGTGCCCGGCTCGGGAACGACCCCGTTGCCCCTCAGCACAAAGGCGTCGGGACTGGTGACGACCTCCCACGACCAGGCCGGATCCAGCAGATTTGGAAGGTTGTCTATTTCGACTGTTGCACTTACGGAATGCTCGCAAGTTGTTTCGCAAATGAACGTTAGACATGCTAGCATCGATCGGCCGGGAGAATACGGGTAGCAGGGGGATGCTGATGCTAGCTGCCGTTTCTTTCGAGGAATTCAACGGCTGCCCGAAATCGGGTTCTTGCTCACCCTGCAAACCTGTGAAAAACGCTAGCATGGCTAAGTTGTTCCAGCGCAATCGCTTGTGACATCGAGCAAAGTGAAACAGTCGAACTATGAAGCTGGCCAAATCCTCAGCGTTATCATTTGCAGGCCGCACACTTCCAGGGCGGCTCCCTCCATCTGCCTGTCGGATGGAGTCTCCCAACGTGTCAGAATATCTTCGTCACTTCGGAAACGACCGATGGCGAACGACGAGGACAGCCCTCGCGGGGATGACAGTCCCAAGAAGCCGTCCGAAAAAACAAGATTCCGTTTGCCCGCAACGCTGGTCGCATCTCAAGGTGCCGGCCGGCCGGCGACCGGAGTCGCCTCCCCCAGTTCCTGGGGAGGATTTTGCCGGGGCTATGGTTGGGCCCGAAAATCCTCGCGGACCGGGTGGAAGACCTCGACCACGCGCATCGGCCGGTCGCCGACTTTGACCTGGTGGGGGACCCCGCCCGGCAGACGCCACATCTGGCCGGCCCGCACCGGGTACGACTTGCCATTGATGACGTATTCCGCCTCGCCTTCGATCAGGTAGCCCACCTGCTCGTGCGGATGGCTGTGCTCGGGGGTGACCACGCCGGCGTCGAACTCCATGATCGTAAGGGTTGTTCTTTCGCACTCGGTCGCAAAGATCACCTGCCCCTCGGCCGGGTCCAGGCGCACGCAGTCTTCCAGGTTGATGATGTATTGGTCCATGTCAGGGCTCCAGGGTATTCTCGTAGGAGGCGACTCCGGTCGCCGCTTGCAGCACTCGTCTCCGGCAGACGTTGCAGGAGGCGAGCCCGGTCGCCCATTTCTGGGCAACCGCCGGAATCCCCTACAATAGCTGCTTGCTGAAGGGGTGTCCAGACGCGAGAATGTGCCTCATGCCTCGGGCAACAGGACAGCGGCGAACGCGGTCGGCACCAGCTTAGTGCTGCCGTGCTACGCGGCTTTCTGCACGGGGACCTGGTCTGGCTTCCGACCCACCATGATCAACGACATCCCCGGCACGGGCAAGAGATGGTCCAGCAGCTTGGCCACCGGCAGCAGGCGATCGAAGAGGGCCATCTGGTGTGGGCTGACGTGGCGTCGCCTCAGAAGATGCCCCGAGGTTGCCCAGCCGATCGAGCCCAGTCGACTGAACTGCTTGGCCAGAGCGATCTCGAATCCGGCAGCGGTCATCTTCCGCGCCAGTTCGTCCCGCGCGTAGCGGCGATGGTGCCCCAGTTCTTCGTCCAGCCCGCTGTACAGCCAGCGGCCGGCGGGGACCACAACCACGCAGTGGCCCCCGGGGACCAGCGTTCGATAGAAGGATCGTAGCACTTCGCCGTCCCGCTCCAGGTGCTCCAAGACGTTGCAGCAAAGGATAGTATCGAGCTGCTCCTGTTGCCAGCGATCGAAACTGTCGGGATTGGCCAGGTCCGCCTGGTCAACCCGCACGTTACTCCGGCGGCCGAAGCGATGCTCCATGGCGGAAACGTACATCGCTTCGTGGTCGACCAGCACCAACCGCTGGCGATTCAGCAACAGGGCACTGAGGTTGCCGATGCCTGAACCGGCCTCCAGAATGCGCTGGCCCAGATAGTCCTTGGCTTGATCCAAAATCCATCGACTGTATCCAGTTGCCTTTCCTACCGACGAAAGCACGTAAAACCCCGAATGATCGGTAAACCGCGGGTCTAGGAACCGACAGCGAAACAACTCCCAGATGGCCTTCAGGCCGTCGATCGCACGGATCTTTTTGCCTTCGTAGTAGGTGCGTCCGAAGTAGCTGACGGGCACTTCGTAGATGCGGGCACCCCATTGGGCCAAACGGCAGGTGAGCTCCGGTTCCAGCGTGAAGCTGTTGCTCTTCAGACGAAGCTGCCGCAGCACGTCGGCGCGAACCATCTTGTAGCAGGTTTCCATGTCCGTCAGGTTCAAGTCGTTGAGCATGTTCGACAACAGCGTCAGCCCCCTGTTCAACAGGCTGTGCCAGAAGAACAGCACTCGCCGGGTGTGTCCTGCAAAACGGGAACCGAAAACGGCGTCGGCGTCGCCGCTGAGGATCGGCTCGAGCAACACCGGGTACTCGTGAGGGTCGTATTCCAGATCGGCGTCCTGGATCACCGCCACCTCGCCGGTGATGTGTTGAATTGCCGTGCGGACGGCGGCTCCCTTTCCGCGATTAGACGGGTGACGTACTGCCTTGATTCGAGCGTCGTCGCTGGCAAGCTGTTGGAGCAACTCCCACGAACCATCGCTGGAACCGTCGTCCACGGCGATCAACTCCAACTCCAGAGAAACTGGGGAGCTGAGCACGCGGCCCACGATCTCGCGCAACGTCCAGCGTTCGTTGTAGACCGGCATCAGCACCGAAAGCCGCTTGATCGGCGGTTGGGAGGCAGCCGGCATGGTAAGGGTGGACTGCCAGTCGACGACCCCTTTAACGATGCTAAGCCGTTTCCTTGGATTCGCCATTTTTCGCGCCGTAAGGCCTGCTTTTCAAGTGGTTGGCAGCCCGCTCATTCGGTGTGGCAGCTTCGTGTCCCACCGATGGGAAGCCGGACGGCAGCAGGGGTTCCGTCAATCGTGCGCGCCTGGTCGAGGTCGTTTCCGCGATGGAAGGTACCCGCCACCCCACCGGTTTTCGGAAGTCGTGGAGGGGAAAGATACTGAAACGGGCCGCCGCCGTCCAGGCCGATTTTTTGGGTCAGGAGGGGCGGGTTTTGGCACGGACGGAAGTGATCTTGTGCTCAGGTCGGGAAGTCGCTATCCTCTGCCCCCCCCACCAGGGTGTGACGCCATGCCCGCGGCTTGTCCCCTTCGCGACGGAGTCCCTCACGAGATTTCCGCGGAGCAGTCGATCTCGTGTGGCCACCACACTCATTCTTTCTTTTTCTTTCTGCCGACGGTGCTTCTGCTGGCACTCTACGACGCGGGCGATCAACCGCAGCGAGGGCTTCTGTTCCTGGCAGGACTCACGGCAGGTTTGGCGGCCTGGACCAAAAACGAAGGCTTGCTGTTTGTGATCGTGATCGGTTTGTCGCGCTGCCTGGTCGCTTGGCGGGAGGGCCGTGGGAAACGTCTCATTTGCGATCTCGCTGCCTGCGGTGCCGGGTTGCTGCCGGTTCTGGGCGTCGTGATGCTGTTTAAGACGTGTCTGGTCTCCGCCAATCATGACAACCTTCTCCTCAACCAGACTTGGCACACCGCGTTACCCCGTGTCCTGAGTCCTTCCCGCTACCTCACCATCGCCGAGGGGTTCGCCATCAACGCTTTCCGGGTGGCCAAGCCCTTTGCCATCGCCTTGCCGATCTGTTTTCTGCTTCTCGGCAAACCGAGCGCTCGCTACCGCACGTCGGTCGGACTCCCTGCGGCGACAGGCGTGTTCTGTCTGATGCTGGCAGGTTATCTCTGTGTCTACTTGATTACTCCGTACGACCTCAACTGGCACCTGCAAACCTCGTTCGACCGGCTCCTGACGCAACTTTGGCCGGTGGGCCTGCTGATCTTCTTCCTCTGCCGAGCTACACCCGAGGAATTGCTTGACGAGACCCAAGCAGAAGGAACGATGAATGATGAATGATGAACGATGAACGGGTATGCGACATCGTCATGGTCTTGTCGAACAATTGCGATGAATCGGTTCAATTAGAC
>SDBV01003229.1_pt1 | contig 24267 bp, 17 predicted proteins | sample 2277081 | NCBI WGS metagenome assembly SDBV01 (sample SAMN10402039, study PRJNA504765) | marine sediment metagenome | isolation source: marine sediment core GS10_PC15, 223 cmbsf | place: Arctic Ocean: Southern Knipovich Ridge | collected 2010 | reverse complement strand
GGCGCGGCAGTAGTAGGGCGGCCCTACTGCCCCGTCCTACGGTCTGGGCGAGCGGCGGCCCGTACGGGCTACGGTCTATACAGCAATCCTTCTACGTCATCACGGCCCGCCGCCTTTTGCAGCAATGCCAGATTCGCCGCCAAGTCGCCGAACTCTTCCAGCTTGTGCGTGTCCGAGCCGAGGGTGATCTTCACGTTGCGGGCGAGGCAGGCTTCTACGAAGGCTAGTTCCGGCTGGTTTATGTGGAAGTTTATCTCGGCGGCGGTGTTGGTTGCGGCGAGCATGTCGGCCAGGGCGGCGTTGATTTCCGGTGCGATGGGGCGGAGGTGAGCGATGATCCGCATGGGGTGGACGAGGATATCGACGTCGCTGGCCAGGAGACGCTCGTTGGTGCGGAGGAAGGCGGCGACGAGGTCCGCGTCGGTCATCGCGGACGTATCCTCAGGCAGCCAGTGGATTGCCCCGGCGACCAGGTCCAGCCGAGCGCGGTCCTCGGGGCGGATGGTCAGCTCGCCGTTGCAGTCGATCTCCGCCTCCAGGCCGACGCGGACGGTGGGGCCTCGGTAGGGGCCCGTCAGGCGGAAGTAGTCGTCCATTCGGCCGCGCGGGCTGGCCTGCCATGTGTCCGGCTGAAAGATGAAGGTCTGCTGCCAGAACTCGTCGGCCGTGCAGTAGAGCTGTGCGGCGTGCTCGGTGAAACACAGGCCATCCAGCCCATACTTGCCGGCCAGGCGGACGCAGTCGGCGACGTTGGTGTCGGTGGCACAGTAGGCCAGTTCCGTATGAACGTGTGTGTCGAACAATTCTGTCATCTCCGTTGGCTCGTTCGGCGGCGGGGAATGCATGATACTGCAGGCGGGCGCCCGCAGGAAGCTGTTGCCCCAGAGGCGGGCTGACCTTATATTTCACTCCTCAGCTAACCACACGCTTGGGTATCGAAGGAAGAGGCACAATGAAGATTTGGATGGACGGCGAGTTTGTCGCCAAGGAAGACGCGAGGATCAGCGTTTACGACCACGGCCTGCTGTACGGCGACGGCGTGTTCGAGGGCATTCGTATATACAACGGCAAGGTCTTTCAGCGAGCGGCGCACATGGATCGGCTGTTCAGCTCGGCTGAGAAGATTCGCCTGGAGATCCCTTACAGCAAGGCGGAGCTCGTCGAGGCGATGGACCTGTGCATCCGCACCAACGGCCTGACGGAGGGCGGGTACATTCGGCTGGTCGTTACGCGCGGTGCGGGCACGCTGGGCCTGCACCCGTTCTGGTGCCCCAAGGCGAGCGTGTTCATCATCGCCGACCAGATACAGCTATACCCGACGGAGCTTTACGAAACGGGCATGGGCGTCATCGTCGCCAAGCGGCCACGGATTTCGCCGGAAATGCTCGACCCGGCGGTCAAGAGCCTCAACTACCTCAACAATATCCTCGCCAAGGTCGAGGCCATCGACGTCGGGCTGCTCGAGGCGGTCATGCTCAACGACCAGGGCAACGTCGCCGAGTGCACGGGCGACAATATCTTCCTGGTCGACGGCGGGGTGCTGGTCACTCCGCCGGTCAGCGCGGGCATTCTGATCGGCGTGACGCGGAACGTGACGATAATGCTGGCCAAGCGGGCGGGCATCGCGGTGGTCGAGCGGGATTTCAAGCCGGCCGAGCTCTACGAGGCCGACGAGATATTCGTCACCGGCACAGCCGCGGAGATCATGGCGGTAACGAAGGTCGACGACAAGGTCATCGCCGACGGCAAGGCCGGCGCGGTTACCAGGCAACTGCTCCAGGCGTTCCGGGACTTCATCGAGACCGACGAGGCCTACGAGTAGCGCGGGCGTTTGGCGGGGGCAAGTGCGGCGGCGGGCGGCTACTCGTCGCCGGTCAGCACGTACAGCAGCACGTTGGCGGCCAGCCTGCGGGCGTCGCCGGTGGCCAGGGATTTATCGCCGAACACGGGCCCGCCCTCCGCCGAGGCCAGCACGCCGTAGGGGCTGAGGATTGCCGCTAACCGTCCGTCGATGTGCAGGCCCTGCAGCTTCGCCCCGGCCGGCGGGGAGGTGACGGCGTCGGTGTAGGTCACGCTTGTCAGGTCGCTGCCGATGCCGCCGCCGAACTGGCCTGTCAGCAGTGGGTGGTCGTCGGGCAGAGGTCGGATCGAGCCGGCGTCGAACATATCTTCCAGTAGCGCCACGTTGGCTTGGGCGACGGCCTGCTCGCCGAGGGCGGATTCGATGAACAGCAGCCCGCCGTCGGTCAGGTAGGTCCGCAGGTTACTGCGCTGGGTGTGGGTCAGTTCGATGGGGCTCGTGCCGGTCAGCCAGAGGATTGGCCTGCCCTTGCCGACGGGATTGTGCAGGTCCTCGGGCGGCAATTCGCTGACACCGATGCTGATGGCCGCGGCCAGCGTGTCCGATATGCGGGCCAGCGCGTAGGGGCACACGCTCCAGCCGCCGGAGTGCTTGACGCGCGCCAGCGGCACGCCTTTGGCTGGGCTGAACTGCACCGGCGGCAGGTGGGGCACGTATGGCAGTCGGCCTGTCGGCGGGGATGCATCCGACGCGATCACCGCAAGGTTCGTCATCAGGGCCAGCGCGTCGTCGTCGCCGGCCGTCAGGCCTTCGTATATTTCGCTTGGCAGCACTACCACGGCCAGCCGCACGCTATCGCCAATGCCCACGGCGCCTGTTAGCGTCGCTGGGTCCACCGTCTCGCTGGCTGACAGTGCGGCGGGGAACTCCGCCAGCGGCTTGGCCTGCCAGGCGGGCAGGAGATTATCGAACAGCTCAGCTATCTGCTGGACAGAGCCGTCCCGCCGGGCGGAAACTTGCACGATGATCGTGCCGCCGTCTTCCAGGAACCGCTGCAACAGTGCGGGCACGGGGTCGGGAAAGTTCGGCGGGCTGGCTGCGACTATCAGCAGGATCGGCGCCTCGGCGAGCACCGCCGGCGGGATCGCCATGCCGATCCGCTGCCAACTGACGGGCTGGTCCGACGTGGCGTTGATGTGCTGAATCCAGTTGATGGTGTCCAGGCCTGTGTCGGCCTGCAGGGACAGGCGATTGACCAGCACGGGGCGTCGGGCCCGCGAGAGGGCGGCCATGGCGAGTGTGGTTTCGGTGAGGCTGCCCTCGCCGCCGCCCCAACTGCCGTCGGCGTTTTGCATGGCGAGTAGTTGTCCGACGACATCATCCCGCGGCGAGTTGGCGGCGAGCTCACGAACGCCGCTCCGCCCGGTGAGTCGCCCCAGCAACCAGAGGTACTCGACCATCGGCTGATCGCCTCCCCACTGCCAGTTGGGCACCTGCTGAACATCGTAGTTGTCAGCCAGCCATTTCAGCCCTCTGTTGATGGCGGGAAGGCGAGCGTCGTCATCCGCTCCACCGGCAGGCAGGCAGTCGAAAAGGATATTCAAGCCGGCGGCCGTCATCGAACCGTGCGTCGTGCCTCGCAGGCGGATCGGCTGGGCGCTGGGCGGCGAAAAGCCCCACCCGCCATCGTTGTTCTGGCTGCCGAGGCAGTACTTGCCTGCCCGGGCGAATACATCCTCGCTGACGTCGCTGCCGGCGTCGGCTGCGGCCCTGAGGGCTGCGATGGCGAGCTGCGTGTTGCCCAGATCGGACCAGTCCGGGTACTGGGCGGTGTGGGCATGACCGGGCCCGAACCCCCACGCGCCGCTTGGGCGTTGTTGGGCTATCAGCCAAGCTATGTCCTGGGCTACATCCGTGTCGGTATCGTCGGCCAAGGCTCCCACGATTCGCAGTGAGCGGCTGACGACCGTGTCATCGGTGAGTTGCCTGCCGGCGAGGAAGGCCTGGCCCCCGGCTATCGCGTCGCTGATGGCCTGGTCGCTGATGGCTGGGGACGTCCGCAGCCAGGTGAGCGGCACGGATTTGGGCGCGCCGGCGGGCCTGGCCGGCTGGCCCAGCGAAACAGCCAGCAGGCAAGCAACGAGGCCCGCCGCCGTCAGTACAATTGTGCTGACGCGCCTGGCCACCCGTGAGATGTTCTTTCTGCCCGCGATCATCGCAGGCATCGTACCTGCAGTTCACGTCGTTTTCAACATCTGCCGTCGACGTCCGCTCTTTACAAAAAAAACCCCGCTCGCCTTGTGGACGAGCGGGGGTTCCAGAAGCTCCAACTATTATGCAGCAGACCGCCGCCGCCGATGCTTCAGCGCGGCCAATCCGCCAAGGCTTACAAGGATGATACTGGCTGGCTCGGGTATCTCGTCTACGCGACGCTCAATGGCCCAGGAATTGACAGGCCTGTCGTATACCGGTATGTCAATGGTGATGTAGGTGTAGACTCCGTCGAAGATGACGACGGCCTTTGAAATCGCCATGGCGCCGTACTCGAGCTTGCCGACGATGATTCGTCCGGAACTTATCAGGAAGCGGAACTCCATCCGCCAATCGCCCTCTGCCCGCATGCCCCAATGTATGCCATTGACGGCCGGGGCGCCGTGCCACAGAAGAACGATCTTCGCGCCGCGCTGGATGTCCAGGACGGCATCTTCGCTGAAGTCCAGCCCGGCCGGCGCGGAGCGAATGTGCGTTATGATCCGGCCCTTGGGCAAGAGGCGAACGCTGACTGAGACGGCGAACTGGGTTTCGTCGAGCGTCATGCTGCCCCGAGTGCGGCCTAGCTCCAGCTCGCCCAAAGCAAACCGCCCGCCATTGATCACCACGTCCCGCTCATCATCGCCTCGCGAGTCCAGAATGATGTTGCCCTGATCGTTGAGCAGCGAGGTAAAATCGACGGGTAGTGCGGCCGTGGCAGCGGGGATCGGCACGAACACCGTAGGGGGCGCCTCGGCGACCGCGGCGACATTCAGCATCAGCTCCGAGGCGAAGGGACGCCTTGTCTGGGTTGGGGCTAGGGTCGGCAGGGAAACAGCGGACGGTTCCGTACTGACAATAGGCGCGCCGCGCCACGGATGCAGCGATGGGAAAACATCTTCCTTGCTGAAGGCGAGGAAGGGAAGTTCACTATCGGCGGCATTGTGAGCCTGAGGCGCCAGGATGCCCGGCATTGCTTGCTCACCCAGGGTGATCGTGCGCAGGGCGGCCGTCAAGTAATCGCCCGACTGGGAGGGCAGCATTCGCATTACGACTGCAGGAGAGGTCAGGTCCGGCAGGCGGTCGGCATTAGCCAGAGGCATCGCAACGGTTGTCGGCAATTCCGCACGCCCCAGAATTGCGGCGTTGACATTCTGTGCGGGCTCGAGAGCCGAGACGCTCAGAAGGGTTGCGGTGAGCACCGCCACGCCCATCATCAGTCTATTTCTCATCATGAAAGTTAGCATTTCTATGCCCTCATCACATGGACCCGGCTGTGCATTTCTCCCAAACTGCTCGGCCAAGTCAACAAGCCCTGTGTGCCTCATCTAAAAGGGCTCTCACGCTTCGATGAATTCTATATCGACCCAGCGAATCCGTCAACATTAATGCAGAAAAGATAGCCAGGATTGGTTACTTTAAAGAGGGCTAGACTGGCCCAAATAGAGCTGTGTGCAGAGTGTAAGAGCTTGCAGAATATGGTCTTCTGTCGCATGGAGACGGGGGGGGGCCGTCCGATAATTAAATCGCCCACGAAATTACAGATATGAATAGTCGGGCTGGCTATGTATCTTCCGCTGGGAGAAGGAGATGGAGAAATTTGTTTTTTTTCGGAGACCTATTCCCCGTCTAAACCAAATTCTGTCAGCCAACTGCTGATTTGGTCAGAGGTTAGGCCATCCCGCTTTTCGGAGGGTTCTCCCTTACAATCGCTGTCCCCTTGGCCGGGGACACGTTGGATTTGAGACAGTGCCCTGGCAAACTCGTCGCTGTTCATGCATTTGCACTTACGTCGGCTTGCCGCCCGGCGGATCTCGCGGTCGCTGGAGACGACCGTCAGCAGCCTGGGGGCGGAGTCGGCGGCTATCCAGTCGATGATTTCCCCGTCGGCGGCCCGGCCCGGGCAAAAGCTCGCCGCCACGCCGCTTTCAGCTATTCGCAGATCGGCTGGGTGCTGCGGGGCTGGGCCGTCGAACACGACACGCACTTTCTCGCCGGCGTCGACGAGCCTGGCCAGCAACTCGCACAAGCCCACGCGGTCTACCTCGGGGCCGGCCTCGATGAGCGCGAAGATCAGGTTGTTGCCGTCGATGAGGTATGGCATGGCTGGATAATCTATCGACAGGCTGGCCCTGGAAGTGAAGACGTTGTGGCGAGCGGGCCTGCGCGAGCGGCGGGCTAGGGGGAGGCGCTCTCGGCAGGCACGGGGGCAGGCAGCTGGAGTTTGTCGCGGTAGTAGTGGGGCAGATCGTCGTTGGTGACGGTGGCCCATAGGCCGAGGCGGGCCTGGCGGGCGGTGAGTTGCAGGGCGGCGAACTCGGCGGCGAGGTAGTGGTCGTAGCGGGGGTCGGCGTAGCCGTAGCCTTGGGCGATGAGCTCGGCGTTGAGCATTTTTCCATCGGGGAGAATTACGTAGGCCAGCAAGCGGTTGCGCTCGGCGTTATCTCGCGTGCGTCCGGTGGGCTCGAGCTGGAGCGTGACATCGCGATAGGCTGCCAGCCTGGCCGTGAAGATGGCTGCTTCAGGCCCGTAGTGCCCGACGGGCTTGTTGGGGTGGACGGTCTCGGGCGTGTCGACGCCCCACAGGCGGATGCGGGTGTGTCTAAGCTGCCCGTCGGGTATGGCAACGTCCAGCGTGTCGCCGTCGATGATGCGGATGACCCGGCAGGGCGTGCCGTCGTACTTGGCGCGGTCGTCGAGGGGTTTGTTTCCGAGCAGCCCAACCTTGTCGGCGATGACCAGCCCACCCAGGACGGCGACCGTGATGGCCAGATGCTTCATCGTACGAAGGATTCGCCGCCGGCGGCGTTGTTGGTCGGTCAGTTTGGCATCGGGGGTTGGCATCGTGGGTTGTCGGGGCTACTTGCGGCGGGCCTTGGGCTTGGCTTTCGTTTTGCTGGCGGGGCGCTTGGCTGCCTTCTTGGTGGCCTTCTTTTCGGCGGGCTTTCGGCGGGCGGCCTTGGCGGACTTCTTGCTGGGCACGTTGTGTTCGGCGGTGTGCTGGTCCCTGCCAAGGTTGAACGCGTCGTGGACTACGCGCAGAGCCTTCTTCGCCTGGGCGGCCTGGATGAAGCAGGATATCTTGATCTCGCTGGTAGTGACATTCTCGATGTTGATCTTGGCTTTGGCCAGCGCGTCGAACATCTTGTAGGCCACGCCCGAATGGCTGCGCATGCCGCCGCCCACTATCGACACCTTGGCGAGGTGGTCTTCGTAGACGGCCTGGCATTTCAGGTCGGCCGCCAGGTGGTCGACCACGTGCTTGGTGTCCGGCAGGTCGGTCAGGTCGATGGTGAACGACACGGTCGCGCTCTTGCTATCGACGACGGTCTGGATGATATCGTCGACGATGATGTTATGCTCGGCGATGATCTTGAAGAGCTTGGCGACGACGCCAGGCCGGTTGGGCGTGCCGTTGAGCGTCACTCGCCCGAGCTTTTCCTTGAGCGCGGTTCCGGCGACTACGATTTTTTCCATGGCTTCTGTAGCGGGCACGATCATGGTTCCTTTTCTATTATTGCTGGCGTTTCGCACGTGAATTGGCACCTTGTATCTCATGGCGAACTCGACGGCGCGGTCCTGCAGCACGGCCGCTCCCAGGCTGGCCAGTTGGAGCATTTCTTCATACGAGATGCGGTCGATCTTGCGGGCGTTGGGTACGATGCGCGGGTCGGCGGAGTAAACCCCGTCCACGTCGGTGAAGTTTTCGCACTCGCCGCCCAGCGCCGCGGCCAGGGCGACCATGGACACATTGCTGCCGCCGCGGCCCAGCGTGGTGACGTGCCCGTCGGAGGTGATGCCCTGGAACCCCGCGACGATCACGATGCGACCGGCCGACAGATGCTCCTGTATGCGCTTGGCGTCGATGCTCTTGATGCGGGCACGCATGTGCACTTCGTCGGTTATCATCCGCACCTGCGCGCCGGTGAGGCTTATCGCGTCCACGCCGGCGGCGTGCATGCTCATGGCGATCAGCGCGATGGTCACTTGTTCGCCGGTGGCGAGCAATTGGTCCATCTCACGCCTTGGCGGGTCGGGCGTTATTTGTCGGGCCAGGTCTATCAGATGGTCGGTTGTCTTGCCCATTGCCGAGACAACCACGACGACCTGTCGGCCCGCCTTCTTGTTTGCAATGGCCCGAGCGGCTGCCTGACGAATCTTGTCGGCGTCGGCAATGCTCGTGCCTCCGAACTTCATCACTACGATGCTCATCACTATCTCACTGTCAAAAACCGTTCGTTCATCGGTAACGGGTCGAGTGTGCAGGCCTGCCGCGCTGGCCGGGCCGATCGCTATCTCACTGTCAAAAAAATCGTTCGCTCATCGGTAACGGGTCGAGCGTGCAGGCCTGCCGCGCTGGCCAGGCCGATCGCTATCTGACCGTCAAAAAGTATTCCATTAGTTCATGGCCGCGCGTTATGTGCAGGTCCGACGAGTCGGCCGTCTCTTCGCAGTACGGCTGGCGGATGAGGGCTTCCACGCCCAGCCCGCCGATGGCGAAGGGCACGGGCTCGCCCGTGCGGCGCCTGAGGTGGCAGGGGGTGGCGTGAGTAGGTGCTATCAACAGCCGCCATCCGTCGCCGTCGTCCCGCAGGCGCCTTAGTATGGGGCCTACCACGTGCTTGTCGATACCCTCGATGGCGGTTATTTTGCCCGCGCGGTCTCCAGCCAGGCCGGCCAGGTCGGCCGCCGAGACATGCACGCAGACCACGTCGCGGTCGTCCAGCAGGGCTTTGCCGGCCTGGCCCATATGAACGATGTCCGCTTCGTTGTAGCCTTGGTCGACGGGGATATCCATCGCCTGCCAGCCAAGCTCCATAGCCAGCCCGCGCACGATAGGGTCGGCCGATACCATCGCGCCGTTCATGCCGAATGTGTCGGTGAAGGCGGGCAGAGCGCGGGCTTGGCCCGGGCCCCACAGCCAAATGTCCGTGGCGGGGCTTTCGCCCAGGTCGCGACGGACGGCATTTATTTCGTGGTCGGCCAGCAACTCGCGCGCCGTCTGCAGAATGTCGTTAAGCTGCTTGCCGCCTCGCCCATGCGACGCAGCGTTGGCGACGGCCTGGCCCACGACAGAATGCGGCGGAATCGTCCGCGCCTTGATCTGATTGGGCGTAATCATCAGGTGACGCCAGTTCTGCCCGCAGACAAACCGCACGTTAGCGCCGGTGAGCGCTTCGTTGAGTTCGTCGATGAGCGGGCCGGCCTCGCGCGTGGAAATGCCACCGCCGGTGGGGTCCATCAGTACGCCGTCGACTACCGTCACCAACGAGCAGCAGAACACCCAGTCGTTGGCGTCCACGGGCAAGTCCAGCCCGGCAGCCTCCAGGGGCCCGGCGGACAAGTGGTACTCTTGGGGGTCGCAGCCGAGCAGGGAGCCCATGGCGGCTTCCATGGCGAAGGGCGTGCGCGCGTGGGTCAGGCGGACCGTGCCGCAGCGGCCGTGGTCGGTCAGCCAGTCGGTGTTCGGCGTGTCGGCCAGTTCAAGCGGCGTCTGCTCGCCGGGCTCGGCCGGCTCGTCGGCGGCGCCATCCGGAATGATGATTGCATATTTCACGATGATTCTCAGCGGCAGGTGCGGATGCCGCAGCTCGCATCGTATTACCCCCGCGTGCCATCGTCAAGCGCGGGTGAGGGCCGCTGGCGAGGTCGGTAGCGAACTCGCCGAAAGGCAAGCCGTAGGCACGCGCTGCCTTCTACTGGGTGCCATGCCGGGGTGCCATGCTTCTGGCTGTTTGCAGAAGCATGTGTGTCCAGTCGCTACCGGCATGCTTTTGCAGGCAAAAGCATGGCACCCGCATGTGAGCCAGCCAGTCGGTGCCTCTACATATCCAGCGTGGCGATGACGGGTGCGTGGTCGGACGGCTTGTCGTCTTTCGTGCCGCGGCGCTGGTCGCGGTCCACCTCGATGGCGGCGCACTTTGTCGCCAGCGGCTCGGTCACCAGCAACAGGTCCAGGCGAATGCCGTCGTGCCGCTTGAAAGCCAATCGGCGATAGTCCCACCACGAGTAAACCCCGCCGGCGGGGTGCTTGTCGGCGAAGATATCGACCAGGCCCCACTCCAGGAGCTCGGCCAAGGCAGCGCGGGCGAGCGGGTGACACAGCACGCTGTCGGCCCATTCGTCCGGGTCGGCCAGGTCGCAGTCGCGCGGGGCTATGTTGAAATCCCCGCAGACGATCATCGGCTGGGCGGGGTCGGCTGAGCGGGCGAGCCACTGCCCCAGGCGAGTGAGCCAGGCGAGCTTGTAGTCCCACTTTTCCGAGCCGACCGCTTGCCCGTTCGGTACGTAGACGTTGACAATTCGCAGGCCATCGACGTCGGCGGCGATGAGCCTGGCTTGCGGATCGTCCACGCCGTCATCGAAGCCTCGCGCGACGTTGGCCGGCGGCGTGCGGGTGAGGATCGCCACGCCGCTGTAGGTTTTCTGCCCGTGGGTGACGGCGTGGTAGCCCAGTTCGGTGAACTGGTCGGGCGCGCCGTCCTCGCCGGCGAAAAGTTCGGCGAAGGCGTCGTCGGTGGTCTTGAGCTCCTGCAAGCAGAGCACGTCCGGCTGATGGTGGGCCAGCCAGGCGAGCAGCCTGTCATGCCGCGCGCGAACGGAGTTGACATTCCACGTGGCGATCTTCATCGCGAGTTTCCGCTGGGGTCAGATGAATCGGTCAATATCCAGCCGGGCCATGCAACTGGGGCATATGAGCACTATCCGCAGTTTGCCGTCCTCGCGGATGAACGATACGTGGAAGCCGCCCTTGTAGTCGCAGTCCGGGCAGGCGTGCAGCTCGGTTTCGATTTTGAACGGGCGGATGTCTTTCGGCTCGTTACTCATCGGCTGCCTCTCCTTCTGGCTGGGCGGGGGCTGTCGGGTCGTAATCCCACTCGCACATGTAAACCAGTTCAGTGGCCCCGGGCAGGTTGTTCCAGCCGGAGATGTCGGGCCTGTAAATCAGAGCGGCGGCGTGCTCGTTGCCCAGCACGTTGGGCTCGCCGTAGCCCCAGTTGTTGTAGTCCATTGCCGTGCCATCCAGCCAGAACCACTCGCCTGCCTCGGCTTCGTCGGTGGCGCCGATCCACAACATCGGAAGGCCGGTGTTCAGGACGAACATCTCGGCGAAGCTGTTCTCTTCGGCGTCGTTGACGTAGATGAGGTGCCCGCCGAGGGACTCGCAATGCGCCTTGGCGTCGTACCATGTTGCTACGTCGTAAAAGGCTTTGTACCAATGGCCATTGAAGGGGATGACGTCGCCGACGTCGATCGTCGCGCGGGGCGCGGCTGTGGCAGGGGCTGTGGGCGGACGGACACTCAGTTCGTCGTCGGTCGGCTCGTGGTCCCACTCGCAGATGTATCGGCTGGGATTGCTGGCGGCCATGTTGATCCAGCGTGTTGTCGTGCTGACGCCGACAGCCGCAGCTTCCCGGGGCCGGGGCTGATCTTCCTGCTGCGAGTTGGGGGTGCTGGGGTAGGCTTCGGGGTGCCCGACCAGCCAGCCTGTGTATGTGAGCTCGTCGCCGCTGGCCCACGCCCATTGGCCGGATTCGTTGGGGCGGGCGCCGATCCACAGGGGCCGTGCCCTCCCGCCGGTGTAGGTCTTTCTCCACATGGCGGCGATTAGCTCGTCTTCCGCCTTGGAGTCGATCTGCACCAGTTGCCCGCCCATGGCCTGGCAGTGCTGATTGGCCTGGTCCCAGGTCAGCCGCGACTTGAGGAGCATGTAGTAGTGGCCATCGAGGTCGACCATGTCGCGCCGCGGCGAGGGCGTGGGCGCTTGGGCTGGGCCGAGGTCGCCGGTGGGAATGTCCAGGCCGGCCAGGAAGGGGGTGTCCGTGGCGATCAGCCCGATCGCCTGCAACGAGCCGGCCATGCGCCCAGCCAAGCCGACGGGCAGTCGCCCGTCCGTGCTCGTCGGCGAGCCGCCCGAGCCGGGGCCGTACCATTGGCTGGTGTAGCCGTCGGCGGGGTCCAGTTGGCCGGTGGGAGTGACGCGCATGAAGGCGACCTGCAAGCCGCCCGGCTGGTCGGCGCCCGAGGCCGTCAGACTGCCGACGGCGTAGCCCTTGCGGGCGACCACGTCGACGCGATGGCCCGCGCCCAGGCCAACGCGCCCACCGTAACGGCGCCCACCCGGTGTGCGATAGATCGGCTGGATGGAGTTGATCGTGCCGTCGGCGAATCGCAGCCGCAGGCCGATGAGGTACCCCTGGCTGCGTAGGGCGTCCTCGAAGGCCTCGCCATCTTCGCCGCCGAGCAGTTCGGTGTGGAACAGCGAACCGGTTGCCGAGGCGACCGGCTGGGTGGCTCGGGCGTCGGCCCACTCGCCGGTGGGTTCTGCTTGCTCGTCGCCCTGGTAGGGCTCGCCCATCGCTGCGAGATACTGTCTGGCCAGTTGCTTGACATCGTCGCCCATCGCCTCGTCCTCGATGATTGCGACGAGCCGCTTTACCATGCTGTCCGGGTCGCGGTCGGTGTCTTCCAGAAGATCCGTGAGTGCGGTCAGCGGCTCGGGATCACCGGTTATCTTGATAAAGCCCGCCGGATTGCCGTCGTCGTCGTACTGGACGACCGTAATACTGCGAGTTAGCCATCGGGTCTCCTCAGGCTCCTCGCCGTCGTCTTCCTGGTCATCTGCCTCCTGCTCGGCCGGCTCGGTAGCCGGGGCGACTTCGGTGGCCACGGGCACAGCCGGCTCGGCCGGCACGTCGGCGGCGGCAGGCTCATCGTCGTCATCAGCCGGCGTGTCGGCTGGTTCAGCTTCGGCTGGCACCTCGGCGTCGGCTTCGACTTCGGCTGGCGCATCGGCCTCGGGCGCGTCGGCCTGATCGATTTCGATGGCGATGAGAGCCATGCCGCAGGTGGGGCAGTCGCCTGCCTCGGCGAGTTGGGCCTGCGGGTGCATGGAGCACGCCCACACCTGCTGGGCCTCCTCGGCGTCGGCCACCTCGGCAGCGGCTACGACAGGCGCGGCGTCGCCAAGACGGATCGGCTGGTTGTTCGTCAGCCGGGCGGTCTGGTCGGCGGCGCTATCGTCGGCGTCGGGCGCATCATCGGGCGTTGCGGCAGGGGTCTCGTCCGGGGCGGGCGTGTCGGCCTCGGCCGGTTGGTCGGCCTGCGTTTCGGCGGCCTGAGCTTGTTCAAGCAGTTCCACTTCAAGCAGTTCCAGAACCTGCTCGGCGAGTTGCCTGACGACCTCGCTGAGCTGCTCGTCTTCGAGCAGTTGTTCCAGTTGCTCGATGGCCGCGGCGGGATCGTCGGGGGACATTCCTTTCATAAGCGTGAAGAGCGCAGCCAGCTCCTGGGGGTCCAGATCGCCCGCCAGTTCAATGATCGTCCCGTCTTCCAGCTCAAGAATGGCCGTCAGATCATCAATGGTCACATCGGCCATCACGTCGCTGCTGAGGATCTCGATGATCTTGTCGAGCGAGGCACCGTCGTCGTCGGCACCATCGTCGTCGGCATCATCGGGGGTTGCATCATCCTCCGATTCAGCCGGCGCGTCTGGATCGTCGTCATCGTCATCCATGTCATCATCGTCGTCGGCGTCATTCTTGACGATGGCGATATCGACGCCGGCACCCACATCGCCGACATTGACAACCTTGAGGAGTTTGATGCGAGCGTCGACGTCGTCATCATCGGCAGGCGTTTCGGTGTTCTCGGTGGTCGGCGCGTCCGGGCCATCGCCGTCTGTGGGGGCGTCTTGTTCGGCATTGGGGGCGCTGGGCTGGCCATGGGTTTCCAGCGGGCCGATACGTGGGTCGCCGTAGGCTGGGCTGTAGGTGCTGATTCTGATGGCGGGCCGGTAGCTTGTGTCGAAGGCGCCGCTGGGCGGCATGGCCGTCAGGCGACGGATCTGGATATCGCCGAATGTCGCCGGACGGTAGGCCGGGTTGGACCGTCTTGCACTTGAATAGGCCGCTCTGCCTCCGATGGCGATCTTCGCCGTCGAGGCGGCTCGTCCGGAGGGCAACCCATCGACATATTTCTCATCCATGGTTTCGCTGCCGTTGACGAAGGTCCTGACTCTCTGCTTCCACACTTGCGTGTAGATCGTATTGACGTCCCTGACGGCGAGGGGGCCCGTTTCATATTGGGCGTAGCCGCTCCGTAGCAGGCTGAATGTGCCCGCGGTCGACAATGCCGTGCTATAGTACTGCTGATAGAATCCGTCGGCGACCCCGATGATGGGGCCGGCGAATATGTCATGCGATCCGCTGGGGAAGGCGAGCCGGCAGCGGATTTCATACGCATCTTGAAATCCCCTGTCGCACGTCAGAACCGACCAGCCGCTCTCTCTGCTTGTATATGTTCCTATCAGGCTGACAACCCGGCCGGTTGCATCCACCCACGCCTGGCCTCTGGTCGTCCGCCAGCCCATCAGGTCGGCGCTGGGCGTGATATCGACCCACAACCCCGCCATCCAGTCGCGTGTGGTCAGCGTGTAGCGTATCGAGTAGTGCAGGTACTGCGTCGTCCAGTAGTCGTCGCGGTGGGCGTCTGCGGTGTCGTAGAGAATAGCCAGAGTGCCGTCGTAGTCGCCTTGGCCGTAGAGCTTCATTGCCTCGCCCAGTGCGTCCGCGGTGGGCCCGGTTTTCGCATACACCTGGGCGATCTGCAGGTCGGCGTTGAGCTCTAGTCTGTCGAAAAGCCATTTGGCCTGGCCCATTCGGCCTGGCAGGTCGTCGACGGCGTCGAGGTACTTGCGCGCCCGGGGCCAATCTTTCTCCAGACAAGACACCGCCGCGCTCATCAGATTGACGTGAGTGAGCAACTCGCCGGACAGGTCCGCGTCGTCGTAGCCCTTGAGCAGCGTCTTGAAATTTCGCTTCACCGCCGCCGAAGTCAGCGTAGGACCGGACGACTGGCCATAATAGCCGCCGTAGCTGTTCCGGTTGGGGGAACGAACAGCAGTGGTGACGGCCAGGAAATAATAGTAGGGCTCCAACGTTTCATAGTCGCCCGCCAGGCGGCTTCGGCCGTAGGTCTGGAGCATTTGCTCTACTTGCCAAGGGGAGTCTATCTCCACACGCCGTATGTAGGCTTGGTGAACCGGGCCGTAGTCTAGCTGGGCTTTAATAGCTCGGCGGAACCATGTTTCATAGTTGAATGAGTTCGATTGCCGGTAAGCTGAGAGCATCACCATCGCCGCCGCGGCGCGAGGACGCTCGGGGCGAAGCTCCCACGCGGCGGTGAACAATCGCCTCGCCATGGCGGCCGAGTCGGCCGGTGAAGAGCCGGGCCGAAGGTAGGGGTCTATGGAGCTAGCCCAACTGGCGGCGGCGGGGGACCAACTGCGACTCCCTCCCTCCCTGACCTGCGCGAAGTGCCACAGGCCAGCGAGCATCTTGCACAGCCATTCGCCCGAGCCCTCCTCAGCGACGGCGCGTCTGACGAGCTCGCCTTGGCTGGTGAGCGACAGTTCGTTAAGGCAATAGTTGACCAAGATCTCCAGCAGGGCGCTCTGGTCATCTTCCAGGTACATCGTGTTGCCCGCAACGGCGACCAGGGCCGTAACCGCCTCGGCGTGATACTTGCCGGCCTCGTCGGACTGCCCCATCGCTTCGCTGCACTGGGCCAGCCTGATCGCCGTCGTGCTGAGCAGCAGTTGCAGATTCGGCGTTCCGTGGGCGGCTTGGTAGCCGCTGAGCAGGTAGGGCTGGGCCTCGCCGACCAATCCCTGGGCAAACAGGATTCGCCCGTAGATGATTTGTACGATCGGGCTGTCACAGCCGGCCGCCAGCAGGTCCCGGCCCATTCGTTCGGCCTTGGCTAACGTTGGGACAGGCTGCGCCCCGGGATAAACGTCAACGAGGTGTCGGATGTAGACTTGTATGAGCTGGCGAGCGTCGTCGTGCCACGGGGCCTCTTTGTCGACGATGGTGGCGTTGTAGGTGTCGAGGATCGTCTTCGTCCAGACGAGGCTCTCTTGGGCGTGCAGATCGACGTTGGTGGCGGGCCCATCGGCTGCGCCCGCGCCGCCGACGATAACAAGCAACGCTACCATACCGACCGCGAACTGCTGCATGCGTCTTGCGAACATAACAATTACCCTCTTGTCCTGGCGTCACGTGGTGGCCGCGAGGCCCCGGTACAGGCAGTCGATTATACTCATTGTGGCGCAGCATGCACTGCAACTTTGCCCGGCCGCAGGCAAATTGCCATCCCTTGCGGACTTGCACACAGTGAGAGATGCTGGCATGCTAGGGCGCGCTGGACATTCATTGGCCCGCTGCAGCAGGCTTTGGGAGGCCTGACATGATAATCAAGACCAAGATCGTCGCCACAATAGGCCCCGCCAGTTGGGATACGCCCATCTTGCATCGGCTCGCCAAGGCGGGGGTTGATGTGTTCCGTATCAACTTCTCGCACGGTACTCGCCAAGAGCAAGAGCGGACACTCAGGAATATTCGCGCCGTTCAGGAAGAGCTCGGCGAGCCGCTGGCTGTGATGGCCGATTTGTGCGGGCCTAAGATCCGCGTCGGCGCCATGGCCGACGGGTCGGCGAAGCTCGTCGAAGGCAGCGAAATCATCATTCAGCGCAAGCCCGTCGAGGGGACGGCCAAGCGGATATCCACCACGCTCACTGAGCTGATAGATTCCGCCCGCAAGGGCCATAAGATTCTCCTGGATGACGGCAAGCTGGTATTGCAGGTGGTGCGCAGCGACGCGCCGAAACAGATAGTCTGCAAGGTCGTTACCGGCGGGGTGCTCTCCAGCGGCAAGGGCGTCAACCTGCCGGGCATGAGGCTGGCGTGCTCGGCGATGACGGAAAAGGACGTCGCCGACGCCCGGTGGATCGCCAAGCAGGATTTCGACTACGTGGCGCTCTCGTTCGTGCAGCGGGCCAGTGACGTTAAGGGGCTGGGCAAGTTGCTCACCTCGGCAGGCAGCGACGCGAAGATCATCGCCAAGATCGAAAAGCCCCAGGCGATGAAGAACATCGATGCGATCATCGACGCCGCCGACGGCATACTCGTCGCTCGCGGCGACATGGGCGTGGAGCTTTCGCTGCCGGAGGTGCCGTTCGTGCAGAAGCGACTCGTCGGCTTGTGTGCGCAGGCCGGCAAGACGTGCATCATCGCCACGCAGATGCTCGAGAGCATGACGACGGCCCCGACGCCCACGCGGGCGGAAGTTTCCGACGTGGCCAACGCCGTGCTGGACGGCGCGGACGCGGTGATGCTGTCGGGCGAGACGGCGATCGGCAAGTACCCGGAAAAAACTGTCCGCATGATGAACACCATAGCCGGCAAGGCGGAAGGCCATCTCGCCGGGCAGGCGTTGGGGCACGTCGGCAGAAGGCAGGACGACTTGCTGCCGGGCGCGGGCGCGCCGGGGGGCGATGGCAAGGCCGTCGCCAACCGCCGAATGCGAGTGGGCGGCGACCGTCTGGCGATAGTGCGGGCCGCCCGTACGCTGGTTTATAGCGAGCAGGTCAAGGCGGTGGTCGCTTTCACGATGTCAGGCCTGACCGCCCAGTTGCTGGCCAAGCTCCGCATGCCCGTGCCGATACTCGCCCTGACGACCACGCCGCGCGTAACGCAGCAGGCGTGCATGCTTTACGGTGTGACATCCAGGCAAGCGCCGCTCGTGGAGCACACGCGGGATGTACTGGCTCTGGCCGGTGCGGAGGTGCGCAAGCTGCGGTGGGCGAAGAAGGGGGATAAAATCGTGGTAGTATCGGGCCGACCCATCGGCAAACCCGGCACGATCAACACGCTGGTGATTCACACCGTCTGAGCAGCGCACGAGGGCGCGCGTGACGGCGGCGTGGGGGAGTGTTAGGCGGCGGCTTCTGCGCGGGCGGCAAGCTTGGCGGCCTTACGCTGACGCTCCCGCACCTTGCGCGGATTGTTCTTGATGCGCGTGAGCTTCTGGTTGGCAAGTCGCTTTGAAAGTCTATCTCTTCGGCGTCCCATGTTCGGGTCCTTTCCGGTCAATACGTCGAATGAGGTATTATACAGAGCCTCGGCAGGATTGCAACGGCATTGTTGGCCCGCAGACGTTTGCGCGGGGCGGAAATAATATGACCAGGTCTGATGACTTGCAAGCTGTCGCGTGCGTATACTTAAGTACGTGTAGTCACGTCGTTACTCTAGTTAGGGAGTGCATGTCATGAAATTAGACGTTGCCCGAGTCGATGTTTATTCAGCCAACTTCAAGGATGAGGCAGGCGCGCTTGCCAAGAAACTGGCGATGCTTTCCGATGCCGGGGCCAATCTTGAGTTTCTGTCGGCCCATGCCCACGAGAAGCGAAGCGGCAAGAGCGTCGCCTACATTGCTCCGCTGAAGGGCAGTGCCCAGGGCCGAGCCGCAAAGAAGGCGCGGTTTGTCAAATCCAGCCGCCTGTCGCTGTTGCGGGTGGAAGGTGCGGACAAGCCCGGTTTGGGCGTGCAGATCACCGAGTCGCTGGGAAATGCAGGCATTAACGTGCGGGAGATCACCACCGCGACGACGGGGCGAAAGTTCGTCGTTCACATGGTACTGGCCAGCCCCGGCGACGCGACCAAGGCTGCCCGCATACTGCGACGCTTGTAGCCCGACGGCAGATCACGCTTCGGCGGAATGCTCCTCGTCGGGACCGTTCTGCGCTGCCGAGGCACGCCGGGCCAGCAGCACGACCATCGCCTCAATGGCCAATGCAATGGCCAGCACGAGCGTCAGCCCGTTGACGACCATCAGCACCCACTGCTGCACCGACGACGTCGCCGATGACAGGCCTCGCGCGAACTTCAACTGGTTGCTCACCATTGCCCATATCGTCATCACCAGCATGAACGCGCACGGCAGGAGTGTCAGCAGGAACCCCCATCCGCCGCGCCGCTTGAGATACACGCTCACCAACAGCAGCGCCAGCGCCGCCAGCATCTGGTTGACCGCGCCGAACATGGGCCAGAGCGTCATCGCGCCCACGCCGCTGGCACCCGTCGCGAACGCCAGCGCCCCGGCTGTGCCCACTGCAATGCCCGTTGCCACCCAGCGATTGGCCAGGCCCGGCAGCTTGAAATCTCTCGCCAGCTCCGCCAGGGCGTACCGTTGTATGCGCGTGGCGGTGTCCAATGTAGTGCCGGCGAACGACGCTATGAACACGCCCATGATCGTGCTGCAAATAACAGTCGGCAGGCCGATCGTCGCCAGCATGTTCGCCGAGCCGTCAACGAAGGCCCGCAGCTTCATCTCCAGGCCCATGTTGCCCGTCCACGTGCCGTAGTGCTGGCTCCACGCCGCTGCGCCCATGAAAGTCTCGCCGCCCTTGGTGGTGTAGCCCAGGCCGATCCCCGCCGAAACCGCCACGACCACAAGCACCGCCAGCGCCCCCTCCATCAGCATGGATCCAAAGCCGATGAACTGCGCGTCGCCCTCGCGGCGAAGTTGTTTGGACGTCGTGCCCGATGCCACCAGGCAATGGAACCCGCTTATCGCCCCGCAGGCGATAGTGATACACAGGAAAGGCCACATCGGCGGCGCGCCGGAGGGCGATGGATTGTAGGCCGGCGCGACAATCGGCAGGCCCACCGTGGCGGCAGCCGTGACGATTCCCGCCAGCAGCAACCCCATCGCGATGAACAACTGCCAGGCGTTGAGGTAGTCGCGCGGCTGGAGCAGCATCGTCACCGGCATGGTCGATGCGAAAAACGCGTAGACCAGCAGAATGAGCACCCACATGCCCATGGGGGGCAGGGCGCCACCCAGCATGGCGGGCATTTCAAGCGGCACGTATGTGCCCACCAGCACCATTGCATACATCGCAAGAACGCCGACAACCGTAGCGAGCGTGAGGTTGGCCTTCTTGCGATATACTGCCCACCCGATGGCCATGGCGATCGGCACTTCCGCCCAGATTGGGATGACCGCTTCGGGGTACTGCTTGAAGATCGACGCGATTATCACGCCGAAAATGGCGATGACGATCAGCAGCTCGAAGAACACGATCAGGAAGAACAACGTCCTGGCCCGCTTGCTTATGTAGCGGGCGGTGATCTCAGATAGGCTTTTGCCTTCGTTGCGAAGCGAGATGACCAGCGAACCGAAGTCGTGCACGGCCCCCATCACGATCGAGCCGACGAATATCCATATCAGGGCCGGCACCCAGCCCCAGATGATGCCGATCGCCGGGCCAACGATAGGCCCCGTGCCGGCGATGGACGTGTAGTGATGCCCGAACACCACGCCCGCGCCGGCTCGGCACGTAGTCCACGCCGTCAGCCAACGCCTCGGAGGGCACGACGGTGTCGTCAGATAGCTTGAATATCCGTCGAGCGAGGAACCGTCCGTAGGTGTGATATGCAATGAGATAGCCAACGAACGTTACAATTACAATCCACAGCGCACTCATAGACATCGATTGTGGCGAAATGCAATTGGTGTGTCAAGGTGGCTGGCTAGGCGGATTGCTTGGGGCGTTGGTCCAGTGCGTCGCTCCGGACGGCCCGGCGGAGCTGGCTGACGCGCGCGGAAACGGTCGCCGCGTGCTGGCGGTCGGCCAGGGCCTGGCGGATGCATTGCCAAAAGTGCGGGCACTCAGCCAGCGAGGGCGAGCCGCAAGGCCTGCCCGTGAACGGACATATGTGCGCCGCAAGAAGCTTCTTGGACTTGATCGCGTCCATCGCCAATCTCCACTGTCATATCAGCCACATCATTTTAGGAGGCCAGTGTCCAAGAGCGGGGAACTTTATCTTGTCAGATCGGCAGGCAAGCCGGCGGGGGCGACTGTGTCAGCGGGTGCCATGCTTTTGCCCACAAAAGCATGCCGGCAGCGGCTGGGCATGCATGCTTCTGCAAACAGCCAGAAGCATGGCACCCCGAGCCCGGCAGGCAAGCTACTTAGTTGTCCGTAGGCGGCTGGTGGGTTGGCTCGGCTGGGTCTGTTTCGCCGGGGGTATCGACACCCTCCGTCGGCTCAGCGGCGGGGGATTCGTGGATCGCTCTCATTGCCACCGAGAGTTCGGAATTGCGGATCAGTTCGCTGTCGACGCGCTGGAGGAGTTCTTCGCCCGGGGCAAGCCAGTAGCCCGCCTTCCGCATGCCGTCCTTGACGCCCTGCACTGCTACGCAGTGGGCGGCCCCCTCGTGTTCTTTGCCATCCCACCCGTAGTTGTATATCTTCGTATCCTCGCCGCCGGCGAAGCCCAGTATCACGTAGGCGGGCGTATCGGTGCTGTTGTTGACGACCATGACGTAGCGCTGGCCCTCGGCGTCAATGAACTCGCCGATCAGCCCTTCCGTGCCGTCGTGGAGCATGCGGGCTTCGGTGAGAATTTCGTTCGGCGTGAAGGCGTCGCCGTCGCCCCAGGCCTTGCCGCCGATGAACGTCACCCGCGTGGGCGTCAGGCCAAGGAACAAATCGCCGTAACGTCTGTGGAACGAGCGGTGGACCTTCCGCATGTCCCAGTAGGTCTGCGTCTTCTCCCAGAACTCGTCGACGGGCGGGTTGACGTAGTTGAAGTGCGGCTCGCGCATGTAGTAGAAGAAGTACTGAATGCCCGCCGCACCGCTGGCGACGGCTGTGTTGAACTGCCATCGCAGCTCGTCGTAGTTCGGGCGGCGATATCGCCAGTGGCCCGCCGACAGCACCGTCGACCAATACGGCAGGCCGTGGCGCCAGCCGCCTTCACGCATCTTTCGCAGGTTGGCGTAGTAGCTGTCCCAGCCCTCCTGGCCCGGGTTCATCTGCACGTAATTGTCGTAGCACAGGAAATCGACATTGCCCTCCTCGGCTGCCTCGTCAATGAACTGGTCGTAGCTTTCCACGCCGATGTATTCCTCGTTGCCGGGGTGGTGGGGGCCTATGTTCATCATCGGGAACAGGTGGTCGGGCAGCTGCCGCCTGACGCGGGCGACCTCGGAGAACCAGAAGTGGCGTCGCTCGCCGACGGGTTCGTCGACCACGTGCAGGCCGAACATGGCGGGGTGGTCGCCGAAGTCGGCGACGATCTCAGCCACGCCAGTCTCGGCGTTGTAGTGGCGGGCGTCCCAGAGGATGATCTTCATGTCGCGCGCGTGGGCCCAGTCGAGCATGTCGGTCATCAGCTCGACCTCGCCGGGCTTGCTGGCATTAACGCGAGGCCCCTGCACGAGCGTGAATCCGGCGTCGGCCCAGTCCTGCACTTCGTCCTCAGTCATCGTCGCGCGATGCTCGGGGTTGGATATGCTCAGATAGTTCCAAAAGCCCACGGGGTATTGGGTGAGCCGGAACGAGGCGTTCTTATCGAGGATTTTCCGCAGCGCCTCAGCGGTGGGTTCGGTGCGCGGGGCGCGCGGAGCTGCCTGCTCGTCGGCGGCCGGCTCTTCGGCGCTGGCTGTCTGTCTGGTACAGCCCGCAAGCAGCAGCGACCCGGTAAGCAACAGTGCAATCGTATTCCTAATCATCTTGGCAATATACCTCGCAAGGGCTCTAAGAAGATCGCCCGCGATCACCGCGAGCGAGAACGCACATTCTAACGTCCCGGCAGGTCAATGCAAGCGTTGGCGGGGCGGGTCAGGCGTCGGCGGGCAGGGCGTTCCAGAGGGGCACTTCGAGGAACTCGGCCAGGATTGTGGCGTCTCTCAGGATCGTTCGCGAGTTGCCATGGCCGATGACGTGGACGCGTTGGCCGGTGTTGAGGATTAGGTTCAACTCGTAGCTGCGGTAGCGTCTGCCCAGGCCAAACCTGCCTTCATGCTTGATGGTCTTTCCGATGAGTTGAATGGCGTGGATCGCATTGAGCCTGGGCGCATCGGCCGATGCCGCGCCGGCGGAGGTGAGGCGGGGCCGGCGGTGGCCCTTCCAGTAGCAGCCGACGTGTTTGTCGAACACGCGCGGCTTGGCTGCCAAGAAGTACATCAACGGCCCGGCGAGGAAGAACCCGACCGCCGCCGCGAAGCCCCTTATCTGGTACTTGGAAAAGGGCTCCATGAACTGCAGGGACACGGTAATGGTGCCCATGCCTAGGAGGGCCGAAGCGGCTGCGAATATCTTGAAGCCTTCGGTGGTCTTGAACTCCACGCGACCTGGGCGGGGGCCCATGACCAACGCGAACGTGCCGAAAGATTGGCCGCCGATGTTGCAGTGTGTCCACTCAGTCTGCCTGGCGACCGGATCGTCGAGCTGGCTCAGGTCGGCTGCGGGCTCAAGCGTGCGGGTCGATTCGGGGCTTCCAGAAAAAAACGACATGGTATCTCCTCGCGGCGCCGGCGCCCTGGTGGGATCGCGCCGGTCCATCGTGACGGCATCATAGGCGTGACACAGCGGAAGGTCAAGGTCAGGTGGGATGGGTCGGCCTTGGGTCCAACACCGGCAGGCTTGCCGAGCGACATGATTGATGGCGGGCAAGAGGGGAGAAAGCGCGCATTGAAAAGCCTCGGGCCTTTCGGACCGAGGCTTTTCGTTATAAGGAAACAGTGATTGTCGTCTTGTTCGATCGTTGCCGATCGCTTGTTCTGCGTAGCTTTACGCGGAGCAGAACGAGGTAGTGCTGACATATTACTGTGCAGATCTCTCTGCGGGCAGGGGGTTGTTGTCTGACGGCATGTCAGTCAGTAGCTCCTACCACTCAGCAATTCTAGATATTCCTCTAGAAAGGAGGTGATCCAGCCGCAGGTTCCCCTACGGCTACCTTGTTACGACTTAGTCCTAGTTACCGAACTCACCTTAGGCAGCACTGAGATGTGCCGACTTCGGGTGCTCCCGGCTTCCATGACTTGACGGGCGGTGTGTACAAGGCTCAGGAACACATTCACCGCGTCACGCTGATACGCGATTACTAGCGATTCCGACTTCATGGAGTCGAGTTGCAGACTCCAATCCGAACTGGGGCCGGCTTTTTCCGATTTGCGTGGCCTCGCGGCTTAGCGTCGGTTTGTACCGGTCATTGTAGCACGTTTGCAGCCCTGGGCATAAAGGCCATGAGGACTTGACGTCATCCCCACCTTCCTCCGGCTTAACGCCGGCAGTCTCGCTAGAGTCCCCGCCATTACGCGCTGGCAACTAGCGACAAGGGTTACGCTCGTTACGGGACTTAACCCTACATCTCACGACACGAGCTGACGACAGCCATGCAGCACCTGTGAAAGTTTCACCCCGAAGGGCAGCCGACCTGGTTTCCCAGTAGGCATCCAACCATGTCAAGCCCAGGATAAGGTTCTTCGCGTTGCATCGAATTAAGCAACATGCTCCACCGCTTGTGTGAGCCCCCGTCAATTCCTTTGAGTTTTAGCCTTGCGACCGTACTCCCCAGGCGGTC
>SDBV01003228.1_pt1 | contig 24279 bp, 16 predicted proteins | sample 2277081 | NCBI WGS metagenome assembly SDBV01 (sample SAMN10402039, study PRJNA504765) | marine sediment metagenome | isolation source: marine sediment core GS10_PC15, 223 cmbsf | place: Arctic Ocean: Southern Knipovich Ridge | collected 2010 | reverse complement strand
CCCTGGGATCCTGCGACCTATACTTGTTCGGTTGAAAATGGGGACCGGCCGTTTTTTCGCTCAGAATGACGGGTACGAACCATGAAATTCGATGCAAAACGAACCCATCTGCTGCTGGCGGCCGCCGGGTGCCTGGCCGCGTCGACGGCCGCCCCGGGATGGGCCCAGGTGGGCGTCAGTGCCGACGCTTTCACGGGCGGACGCTTCGGCGTGGGGCGAATTACCTTCGGACTCAGCCGGCAGATGCAGCCCGAAGTGCTCGGCAGCGAGGCCCTGGGCCTGGACGAAAAGGACGGCCGCGTGCTCTACCCGGTGATCCAGCCGCCGCCGTTGGGTGGGCTGTTCGCCGATCTGCTGGGCCGGCCGCATCCGACCACGGTCTATTTCCTGTTTCGTTCAGAGGGCCCGTTGGAGCTGACGCTGCGGGGTCGGAAGTCCGCAAAGATCACCGTCACCCCCCGCCACGATCCGGCCGCCAACCGGCAACTGCTTCGGCAGTGGTGGGACCGGTACACCGCCCCGCCGGGACTGCTGCGAACCGCGCCCGACTATCCGCCGCTGGTCGACAACTATCTCAAGTCGACGCTCGCCCGGCGGCTGAGCCTGAAGCTGCCCGAGAAGGAACTGACCGAATCGTGGCGGGACCGGCTCGCCGAAGAAGTGGGACTGACCTTGGGCACAGCGTCGATTGATACTGGGCCGATCCGGGTGGCCATGCAGCAGGACCGGATCCTGGGACTGAACCATCTGGACCAGGCAGCCGACCGGCCGTTGCCCGAGCCGATCGCACCTCAGCCCAGCCGGTTCCCGCCGCCCGCCGCCGAGGTGAAGATCGAGCCGATCGCCCTGCGCGTCCCCGGCGAGTGCTTCTACATCCGCTTCGGCAGCTTCGGCAACTTCCTTTGGGCCCAGGACACGATCGAGAAATGGGGAGGCGATCTGCAGAACCTGATCGCCACCCGCGGGCTGGACTACGACATTATCCCCCGCATGGAGCAACAGCTCGTGCTGAAGCAGACGTTCCTCTCGCGGCTGCTGGGCGGCACGATGATTGCCGACGTGGCGATGATCGGCGCCGACGTGTTTTTCCGCGAAGGGGCCGCCTACGGCCTGCTGTTCTACGCCCGGCAGAACGAGCTGCTGGGGACCAGCATCGTCGCTGAGCGGGCCGCGCGGTTGAAGGCCGGTGGCGTCAGCGAGACCAGGCTGATGATCGCCGAACATTCCGTTTCGCTGCTGGCCTCGCCCGACGGCGCCGTGCGATCGTACTACGCGGCCGACGGCGATTATCATTTCGTCACCACCTCGAAAACGCTCGTCCGGCGGTTCCTGGAAACGGCCTCGGGTGCCGGCGCACTGGGCCGCGGTGACGGTTTCCGCCATGCCCGATCCGTGATGCCGCTGGCCCGGCAGGATACCGTGTTCGTCTATCTCTCGGACGCGTTTTTCCGCAATTTCACCGGCCCGCATTACCGCGTGGAAACCGCCCGGCGGCTCCAGGCCGCTTCGGATATCGACCTGGTGCAGCTTGCCACGCTGGCCTCGGCGACCGAGGGCAAGCCGGGCGATACGATCGAGCAGTTGATTGCCGGGGAGCTGCTGCCGCCGGAGTTCGGACCGCGGTCCGACGGCAGTCGAACCGTGTTGACCGACGGCGAGGTCTACGACCAGCTCCGCGGCCGTCGCGGGGCGCTGCTGCCGGTGCCCGACGTGCCGGTAACCGGTGTGACCCGGGCCGAAGCGGCCGCCTATGCCAAGTTCGCCGATTTCTACCGGGAGCAATGGGGACGCTTGGATCCGGTGATGATCGCAGTGAAGCGGAGCCCGCTGGCGGAGAACCGCGAAAAGGTGGTGATCGACTTGCGAATGAGTCCCTTCGCCGTGGAGCACTACGAAACGCTGTCGGAGTTTGCCGGCCCAGTTACCGGAAGAAATGGGCCCGGCAACAGCCGACTGGCCCCCATCGAGGGCGACGTGATCGCCGGGGAACTGATGCTGGCGGACCAACACGTGTTCGCCGGGCTGGCCGATTTCGGGTCGCCGCTTCAGAACATCGGCGAGAGCTTCCTCAGTTTGGGCAGGCTCCGCGACGTGCTGGTCGGCTACGTCGGCACCAGCGGACCGATCGGCCTGCTGGGCATCCTGGACGTGCAGATCCCCGCCCCGCCGGATGCCCAAGGCTACTCGAGCAACCGCCTGGGGCTCTGGCGGCGCCAGTTCGACGGCTTCACGGTCTTCTCGCTGCATCCGGAGGTGCTCGAGGCGGTCACGCCGCAACTGAGATTCCAGCCAGCCCCGCGGCCGGCCCAATTGCGGTTGCGCGTCGGCGATCTCTCGCAGGCGCCCATGACGCCGTTTCTAAACGGTTGGGGCTACTCGCGAACCCGGGAGACTTCGCTGGGCAATCTGCGGCTGATCAACGACCTTGCCCAACAGCTCCACGTGCCGCCGGAGGATTGCAAGCAGGCGGCCGAGCTCCTGCTGGGCGCCCGGTTGGTTTGCCCCTTGGGCGGCGAGTACGTTTTCCAGGAGAACCCCGACGGCGCCGGCTGGTGGACTTCCACGGCGCTGACGCCCGAGGTGGGTTTGCCCCTGATCGGCCCGCGTCCGCCCGAAGGCTACCAGGCGCCGCCGCTGAACTGGTTCCGCGGCCTCGATTTCGACGCCGCCATGACCGAGGAGGCGTTTTCCGCCCACGCCGAACTGATCATGCAGTTGCCGCCGGAAGAATAGCCCGTTCGTAGTGAGCGCATTCATGCGGTCTTTAACGGCTTGCGTATGGTTCGACCCGATGAATCGGGTCACTACGAGCCTGGAAGCATAACCTACGCAGGGCTCTTCCGGCAACTTAGTGGCTGAACGATGCGACCAGCACGGGTTCCTCTAGTATCTTACCATAGGCAGCCATCACGCAGTGATTTATACTCATTGTAGCACACGAACGCCTGCTGCGGGATGCATCTTGCGGCAGGCAGCGGCTTGTAGATCGATTTCCCCTTGGTGCTCGTAGACCGCAGAGAAGCATGATCGCAAGCCGTTCATTTTTGAACCCGAACCGTCGCTTCTCTGTTGACGAGTTTCTGGCAAGACACGGCGTTTTCCGGTGATCCGGCCCACTGGGCAACAGAGAAGAGGAGCCCGTACTTCCCCTGCCTCCGATGCCCAGTACCCGAATTCCGGATGAAACCTCTTTTCTCTGTTCGGCGTTTTCGAATACACTGTCCCGCCGTCGCATGTCGTAAGGATCTCCAGCATCCTGACCGGCACATCGAAATCCCGGCAAAAACCGTAGAATCCGCACCGTCCGATCCGGCGTCACATCGCTTTCGTGGCGCCCGACCCCATTCCTCAAGCTACATTTGCCCGGGCGGCAATTGGTGGCGGTCCGAGAACAAGTGTCTGGGAGACGACTCCGTCGGCGATGGCGTGGCGCCACGCGTCTATCGCCGCCGGAGTCGCCTCCCACAGATAACGGAGGTGTCTTCATGCGAGTTGCCATGGTGGGAACCGGCTATATCGGGTTGGTCACGGGGACCTGCCTTGCCGAAAGCGGCAATGAGGTCGTCTGTATCGACATCGATCATCAAAAGATCGAGCGTCTTCGAGAGAACATCCTGCCCATCTACGAACCCGGGCTGGCGGAACTCGTCGATCGCAACCAACGTTCGGAGCGACTGACCTTTTCGACCAACCTGGGCGAGGCGATTGCCGATCGGCAGATCTTGCTGATCGGTGTGGGCACACCCCAGAGCGAAACGGGAGCGGCCGATTTGCAGGCCGTTTGGGCGGTGGTCGATGAGATCCGCGCGGCGGCCAACGAATCGAAGATCGTCGTGATCAAGAGCACCGTTCCGGTCGGCACCAACGCCAAGGTGGCCGACCGCCTGGACAGTGGCCCGATCCGCCACCGCACCGCCAGCAACCCCGAGTTCCTCAAGGAAGGCTGTGCCGTGGAGGATTTCATGAAACCCGACCGGGTCGTCATCGGGACCCGCGATCCGGAAGTGGCCGATCTGCTGCAAGAGCTGCACGCCCCCTTCCTCCGCTCCGGCCACCCGCTGCTGGTGATGTCGCCGGAGAGCGCCGAAATGACCAAATACGTCGCCAACTGTTGCCTGGCCACGAAAATCTCGTTCATCAACGAAATGGCCAATCTGTGCGAACGCCTGGGGGCCGACATCAACGACGTCCGCCGCGGGATCGGACACGACAACCGCATCGGCTTCCAGTTCCTCCACCCGGGCGTGGGCTACGGTGGCTCGTGTTTTCCCAAGGACGTTTCCGCCATGATCGCCCTTTCCGAAGAGGTCGGCGCCGCTTCCCGCATCATGGCGGCCGTCCACCAAGTCAACGAGGCCCAAAAGAGCGTCTTGATGGGCAAACTCCAAGGTCTGTTCGACGGGGATCTGGCCGAAAAGACGGTTGCCGTTTGGGGGCTGGCCTTCAAGCCGCGGACCGACGACGTTCGCGAGGCGCCTTCCCTGGTGCTGATCCAGCAGTTACTCCAGGCCGGCGCGGCGGTTCGCGTGTTCGATCCGGAGGCCCTGCAAAACGTCAAGCAAATCTTCGGCGAGCGGATCACCTACTGCGATCGGGCCTATGGCACCACCGAGGGGGCCGACGCCCTGGCCGTGGTCACCGAATGGCAGGAGTTCCGCAACCCCGATTTCGAGGTCCTGCGGCGGCTGATGAATCGGCCCGTCATCGTCGACGGCCGCAACCTCTACGAGCCGCAGCAGATGGCCGAACTCGGATTCACCTACGCCAGCATCGGACGCCAAACGGTCCATCCCGATCTGCGGCCGCCTGCCCCCCTGACGACCACTGCCGAGGCGACCGGCGTGGAGTTGGGCGTCTGAGAAAAAGGGGACGGAGAAAAAGGGGACGGGGGCTTTTGCCAGGGTGATGTTCGCGCCTGGAACCCCGTTTCCAAAAAAAGCGCCCCGTCCCCTTTTTCGACGTCCAGTCGCCCACCATAGGCAGAAATTCGCAGCGACCCGCCGCTCGACCCAGCCTGCGGTACGCAAAGCGCGATTTGCACTCTCGTCAGCACGGCGCCTGCTGGCCAGGCTGGGGGTCGAAACAGTACAATTGAGAACGTCAGGGGACCAACATCTTTCCCGAAAGGGCGTGAGAATGAAAAAGGGGACGGGGCGCTTTTTCGACCAGGCGGCACTCGTCCTCCCAGCCGGTAGTCAACGAAAGAGCCCCCCGTCCCCTTTTTCACTTCGTCGCGTTTTAACCGCCCGCTAAATGAACCTCCTCATCCTGGAAACCACCTGTGACGAGACGGCCGCCGCGGTCGTGACCGATCGGCTCGAGGTGGCTGCGTCGGTGGTGGCCTCGCAAGACGAGCTGCACGAGCGGTTCGGCGGGGTGGTGCCGGAGATCGCTTCCCGAGCCCATCTCGAGCGGATCCTGCCGGTCATCGATCAGACCCTCCGGCAGGCCGGCCTGACCTTGGACGATCTGGACGCCGTGGCCGTGGCCAACACCCCGGGACTGGCCGGGTCGTTGCTGGTAGGATTGACGGCGGCCAAGGCGCTGTGCATTGCCCAACAGATCCCCCTGATCGCCGTGAACCACCTTCAGGCCCATATCTACGCCTGTCGGCTGGCCGCCGGAAGGGACGTGTTTCCTTGCGTGGGGTTGATCGTCAGCGGCGGCCATTGCGGTCTGTATCGCTGCAACGGGCCGCTGCACTTCGAACTGCTGGGCGCCACCATCGACGATGCGGCCGGCGAGGCGTTCGACAAGGTGGCGGCCATGCTGCGGCTACCCTACCCGGGCGGGCCCTCGATCCAACGCGCAGCCGAGCACGGCGATCCTACCGCCTACCGCCTGCCGCGGGCGCTGTTGAAAGACGACCGCCGGCTGGACTTTAGTTTCAGCGGTCTGAAGACGGCCGTGCGTTACAAGATCGCTGGCCCGGGTTGCCAGGATTTCACCCGGATCGAACTCGGCGAGCGGCAGGTGGCCGACCTGGCGGCCAGTTTTCAGGAGGCGGTCGTCGATTGCCTGGTGGACAAGGCGTTTGCGGCCGTGCGGCAGACCGGTCTGCGGACGCTGTGCGTCGGCGGAGGAGTGGCGGCCAACACCAGGCTCCGCCAGCGGCTCGCCGAAGAGGCCGACCGGCAGCAGGTGCAACTCCACGTGGCCCCGGTCCGGCTGTGCACCGACAACGCCGTGATGGGCGCCATCGCCGTGGAACGCTTCAAGGCGGGACTGGTCGAGGATCTCGACCTGGACGTCCATCCGGGCATGGTACGAAAAACGTGACCGGCGGCGGAGTTCTTTCTGGTTCATCCGGAATTCGCGTGCGCGACGTCTGATTAGGGGAAGTACGGGTTCCTTCTCTGTTGCCGGGTGGGTCAAGGTGTCGGAAAACACCGCGTCTTGCCACAAACAGGTGAACAGAGAAAAGGAACCCGTACTTCTGTCGTTGGGCAAAGTACCCCAATTCCGGATGAACCTTCTTTCTTTGTTCGAGGCCACGTCGCGGGCGACAAGCATTCCGGGCGGCCGGCCGCGGCTGTGTAAGGTGTTTTGCAGCAATTACTTAGGTCGCCCGGTGGTCCACGGAGCAACGCCTCGGAAGCGGCCGTTTGGGGCGTTTGTGGTTGCCGTAAGTCGTTTACTCGTGAGGTTTTATGAATTGTTGGACGGTTTTTCAGGGCGAATTGGGAACAATTGCGGGGCGTTTTCGGACGTAAGCTATGTGAAAGTAACGACTTACCGCACTACGACCCCCCATCAATACTAGCGTCAAGATGGGTCTTTCCGCTCGTTTTTTCTGCCGCAAGTTGTTGTCTAGCAGTCACTTGCAGCAAGGGAAGCGGCTTTTGGAAACAAATCGTTGCCGCAAGTTGTTTCCCGGCAGAGACTTACGAGCACGCCTCGGGGTCCTTTTGGGGTCAATTCGTGTGTTGGGCGGAAGAAATGACCGCCGAGTAGCCACCGCCCACCGCTGCTGTTGCACAGCCTGTCGCCCGCGTCGTGGGGCGCGAGTCCGGTTTTCAAAGAGCGAGCCCCCGGGGCGGGGACATACACGGACGTATACACCTGTGAGTATATCGAAATCCGCCTCGCTTTTGAAGGTCGAAAACCGGCCACTTGGTTCGATGTTTTCGGAAAAACGCCTGGGTGACAACGTCACAAGAGGACGAGTGGCCACGAAGTCTTCTCAAATGGCAGAGCCTACTGCGGAAAACCGTCGGTGCTACGCGTTTACGTCCGCCACGGGTTCACGGCGTTTTGAATTACGACATGGCAATATCGGACACCCCGCACATAACTTACGTGCTAGAAAGGGGTTGCGGCGTCTGCGTCGCGAAACGAAGGTTTTGCGGGACGGTGTTTAGCCTGCTCAGAGCCCGTGAAACAATCGCTTTCCGGGCGTCCACGATCCCTGGGGAAGGCCACCAGACAGCAAGCCATTGATGGAGTATAGTAGTGTAAGTTGTTGAAAGGCTTATATTTACGATATCGGGGCGTGGCGCAGCCTGGTTAGCGCGCCTGCTTTGGGAGCAGGAAGTCGCCAGTTCGAATCTGGCCGCCCCGACTTGACGTAATTCCCGCCGAATCCTGGAGTTAGGATACCTGCCGGCGGTACCGATGTGCCGTCCTACCGACGCCACAAGCCCAGCGGTCAACCCGTGGCCGACGAGGTGGTCGATGCCACCTTGCCCCACCTGCCTGAAGTCGTGGCCGACATGGCCCGCTTCCAACGGCGGACTGCGCTGCACGAAAGGCGCCGGACCCCGTTGTCTTGTGGGAATCGGCCCGGGTCGAACCGGAAGCGGAAGATCGGATGAACTGAAGTGAAGGTGAAGCGATGGGAAAACGCCTAAAGAAAGCGCAGGCGAATCCGCCCCAGATGCCAATAGGGAAGGTGTCGGATTTCTGCTGGGGTAGGGCTGCCGTGCCGGTCGACAACCTGGGATACCTGCAAGTGGAGCTGCTGGCGTGGTACTACGAATGGATTATCTCGAAGGCACACGAAGACGAAACGTTCCGGGACAAGGTGCTCGGCGAGATGGTAGTGCCACACCACCACAAAAGGTTTGACCGCTCCGGGCCGGGCGCGATTTCCTGGGCACTCCGACGTCTCGACGAGCGAGGGTACTTGCACCGCGTTCGGTCCAACGGGCGAACGATAACAGGTGTCATACTGACGGACAGCGGCATGGCTGCGGCAGCCAAGCTTGCATCAAATGTTAACGAAGGTGACTGAATCTGGCTTTTGGAAGATTGGACGGCCCATGAGAACCATTGCTCTTGTCGCGATGTTGATCGTCGGCGTCGTCTGCCGCTGCGCCCTAGCCGAAGACGTGACCACGATCCGAGTCACGGACCGTGTCCTCGTCAAAGACGCACAACGGTTGGGGATCAACCTCGGCGGCGACGCGTACTACTCCGGGGCGGCCTTAGTGAAGAAACGGGCGCAAGAGAACTTCGAAGGAACGATGTATCGGCAGTGCCACTTCGGGCCGGGCTACGACGAACAAGGCCTTGCCACCTGGTTCACACCCAGCGACGATTGGCGGCGTTTGATCACGGGCAGCCGCTACACGATCCTCTCCGGTCCGGCGAAGTGGACCACCGGCACGGTCAAGGACATCGTCCAGAAGCAGTACCGGCACGAGGGACAGATGAAGCCGTTTGCATTTTTTCTGCTCGACAAGCCGATGGAGTTGCCTCCAGAAAATCTCCGCATGGGGATCATGTTCGAGCGAGACCGGGCCCGTGATGGGCAGCTTCGGCGCCGGGACGGCTATTGGACCTCGCCGCAGAATGAGATCTCGATCGGCGACGTGCCGCCCGGATCCTTCGGCTGCGCCGCACTGAATCTGAAAGGGTCGGCCGGCAAGGCACACTATCGCTTCGGTACGCACTATCAGCGGTACGGGCAGACCAACGGAACGTGGCAGGTCCGCTTCTGGGCCAAGGCGAAGACCGGCTCGCCGGAGTTGACCGCCGGTGCCGACGGCCGCTACGGCCAGTCCGTCGCGCTGAGGCCGACCGCCCGGTGGACGAAGTACGAGAAGGCGATTGTGGTCGACAAAGTGCCCGAGCCGCGCAGCCCCAAGGACAACCCGCACCTGCTGTTCGTTTTCGAGGCCGCCGGTGGCGACGTGCTGGTCGACGACGTCGAGATCTGGATGCAAGACGACGTGAATCCGACGGCCTTCCGCGACGACTGTGTGGCCATGCTCCGGCGGTTCAAGCCGGGGGTTCTGCGCAAGCTCCAGATGGGCGGCAGCACGATCGAGAACACCATCGCCCCGCCGCTTCAGTCGATGAGTTACGCCAGTCAGCCGGGCGCCAAGCTGGGGCCCTACGAGTCGCATTCCCGCGACCCTTACGGCCTGCATGAGATGTACGAACTGTGCGAGCATCTCGGCTGCGATCCGTGGTACTGCCTGCCGGGTACGCTGACGCGCGAGGAGATGCAGCAGTTTATGGAGTATCTGGGGGCCGGGGCGGAGGTGGGCTTGGGGCGTCGCCGTGCCGAGTTGGGGCACCCCAAGCCGTGGACCAAAGTGTTCGACCGCATCCACGTCGAGTTCGGCAACGAGGCGTGGAACAACGCTTCGGCCTACAAGTGCGGCGGATTCAACGGCCCGGGATACTGGCAGGACCTGATCCGGGCGGCCAAACGATCGCCGCACTACCGGGCCAACGTGGTCTTCCACGCGGCGGGCCAGGCCTCCTACGTGGGTCGAAATGAAGGCATCATGCACGACTGCCCCGCCGCCGACCGCTTCGGTGTCGCCCCGTACATCATCCAGGGGTTTTCCAACGAGGAAGTCGCGGACTACTACAACACCGACGATAAGCTATTTCGCTGGGCGTTCGCCTGGCCTATCCGGCGCTCGCGCGATCCGGGCGGGGCCATGTTCCAGAACCATGAGTTGGCCAAGAAGGCCGGCATGGAACTGTCGATCTACGAGGTCAACCACCACATCACGCACGGCACGGGGCCGCTCGAGCCCCGCAACAAGCTGGTCACCTCGATCGGCGGCGGACTCAGCGTGGCCCACAACATGCTGCTGATGCTCAAGGAGCATCACCTGCGCACACAGTGTCTCTTCTCGCTGGCACAGCACAGCTACAACGCCCAGGGCATCGGACCCGTGCGGCTGTGGGGAACGGCCCTCTGCATGCGCGCCGGTCAGCAGCGCTACCGGCCCACGTTTCTCGCCTGCGCCACGGCCAACCAGGTGATCGGCGGCGACCTGGTCGAAACGGTGCACGGCGGCGCGGAGCCGAAGTTCGAGGCGACGGGCGTCTTCTCATCGCGTGAAGGCGTCGAGACGATTCGCGACCTGCCGGTGATCTGGAGCTATGCGTTCGCTGGGGGCAACCGCCGCGGACTTGTTCTGGTGAGTCTCGATACGTCGAAGCCTCACCCTGTCGCCGTGGCGTTCGACGGCAAGGTAGCCGGCGGTAAAGCGCGGCAGTGGCTGCTGACGGCCGAGAAGATCACGGCCAACAACGAGTTCGAATCGCCCCAGCCGCAGGTTCGCGTTATCGAACGGACGATTAACGACTTTCAAAGCGGTGCGCGGCTTAACCTTCCGCCGTTTTCGATGCTGGCCCTCTCCTGGCAAACCGACTGACCGGCCCGGACGGCATGCTTCAAGTCGTCCTGCCCTCGGCGTAGGCGCCCGGGAGCAATTCACCGTCGGCTGGCCTTCCGGATTGCCCCGAGCCGCTGAAGGGTGGCGACGTAGAGGGTGCCGTTGGCGACGACCGGGGAGCTGCAAATGGGGGCGTCGAACTCGATCCGGGCGATGACCTTCTTCCGCCGGTCGGCGGCGAGGATCCAGAAATCTTCGCGTCGCGTGCCGATGTAGACTTTGCCGTCGGCCACCAGCGTCGAGCCCCAGATTTCGCCGTCGGTTTTGTGGGTCCAATACGGTCTGCCGGTGCGGGCGTCCAGGCAATGAACGTTGCGCCCGCAATCGGCCACAAACGCCAGTCCGTCGTGGATTGCGGGGCTCGAGCAGCAGTGGTCGTCCATCGGAAAGGACCAGAGTTCGGCGGTTGTGGTGACTGCGTAGACCCGCTGGCCTTCGACCGTGGCCGGCGAGCAGATCCCGGCCCGGGGCCAGTCGAGGTAGATGTCTCCCTGGAACTTCGGCACCACGAGTTGCCAGCAGAGGCTGCCGTCGGCCTCATCGAGGCAGAGCAAGACACCACGGTCGCCGTCGTGCCGCGGATCGCGCGGCTCGCCGTTATTGGCCCCGATGATCACCCGGCCGCCGGAGACCACGGGCGTCGAGTACGACTCGGTACCCAGCGACGCCGACCACTTGATGTTCTCGCCGGTGGTCGGGTCGAACGACTCGGGCAACCCCGTTTCGTCGGAGACCATATTCCGCGAGAACCGTTGCCCCCACTGCGGCCGGTCCCCGGCCAGGCTGCCGGTAGCGATTGTCGTGCAAATCATCGCCGCTGCGACCACGATACGCAATGAACACAAACTGGTTGCCATCGTCGACCCTCGGGCTCGAATCGTTCTAACGCCCCAAGGCCTCAAGGATAACCGCTTCCGTGGTGAGAAGCAACAAGGTCATGCTGCCGCCCGCGGCACCTTCGAACATGGACCATTGTCAGCCGGGTTTCGTGCGTTGGGCGGCTTGCCGGGTGGAGATTGACTTGTGCGGAAGGGCTTGTGATAATGCGGCGGACCATCCATCTCGCGATATCAAGGGAGATAAGATCATGAGCGCATCGGCGAACCGAAGAACCTTTCTGAAGAGGACGGCACTGGGCTCAGTCGGCTTGATCCTGTTGAAGGACAGCCGGTCGGCGTTCGGCTACCAGGCCAATGAGAAACTCAACGTCGCCGGGATTGGAGTGGGTGGCCAAGGCGGCGGAAACATCGGCGCCATGGGCGGCGAGAGCGTGGTGGCCCTGTGCGACGTGGACCAGCGACGTGCCGCCGGGAGCTTCCAGCGCTTCCCCAAGGCGAAACGGTACGCCGATTTCCGCGAGATGCTCGACCAGATGCACCCACAGATCGACGCCGTCGTGGTGAGCACTCCCGACCATACGCACGCCGTGGCCTGTGTGGCGGCAATGAAGCGGGGCAAACACGTCTACTGCGAGAAGCCGCTGACGCGCACGATCCACGAGGCCCGAGTCCTGCGCCAGACCGCGGCCCAACACAAGGTCGTCACCCAGATGGGCAACCAGGGCTCGGCCAGTGAGGGATTGCGGCGGGCGGTCGAGCTTGCCTGGTCGCGGCGTGTCGTCGGCCAGTTGCAGGAAGCCCACGTGTGGCTCACCGGCGGCAACGGGCCACAGGATCGCCCCAAGGATCGGCCGCCCGTGCCCGACGAGCTCAACTGGGACCTCTGGCTGGGTCCCGCGCCCGATCGCCCGTATCATCCATCCTATGTGCCCGCCTCGTGGCGCAACTGGCGGGCATTCGGCACCGGCGCGATGGGCGACATGGGATGCCACACGACGAATCTCGCCTTTCGAGGGCTGCGGTTGGACGCCTTATGGAAGCCATACCCTTTGTTCGCACCACCCGCCGGCGCCGTCATCCGCGTGGAGGCGGAGGCGTCGGAGGTCCACCCCGAAACGTATCCCCGCTCGATCAAAGTGTGCTACGAGTTCCCGGCCCGCGGAAAGCTGCCACCGGTGAAGCTGACCTGGTACAACGGCGGTCCCAAGCCGCCTGAGGAGCTGCTGCTGGGGCACAAAATGACCGATCACGGTTGCCTGCTGGTGGGCAGCGAGGCGTCGGTCTTCTCCGAGTGCCCATGGAATACGCGCTTCGTCATGCTGCCGCAGAAGAAGTTCGAGGGCTTTGAAGGCCCGGGCAAGACCCTGCTTCGCTCGCCGGGACATCACGCCGAATGGATCCGCGCCTGCAAGGGCGAAGAAAAACCGTTTTCCCGTTTCGACATCGGTGGTCCGCAGACCGAGATGCTCCTGCTGGGCAACGTCGCCCTGTTGGTCGGTCACCCGATCGAGTACGACCCGTTGGCCGGGAAAGTCATCGGCGACGACCAGGCCAACCGGCTGCTCCATCGCACGTATCGATCGGGCTGGTCGTTGTAGTGCCTCGGCGGATGGCTGGGGCTCAGCGCAACTGGGTGACTGGGTGACTGGGTGACTGGGTGACTGGGTGACTGGGTGACTGGGTGACTGGGTGACTGGGTGACTGGGTAGCACCGCCGATTTTTGCGGAGAGGGCTTGGCCATACTGTTCGACTCATTCGCAAAATCGTCGGTGTTGCGCAGCAACAGGATGATTTCAATAGATCAAAACACGCATCCCAACGGCACACCGACAGATTCTCCCTGCTCATAGTATCGGGCCGAACTCCACTGCCAGTCGCATGCTTGTTCAACTCGGCAGCCAGCACGCCCATCACGACCTGCTTCGCCCGAGGGTGATCCAACAACCGGCGGCGACGATAGCATGAAAACGACACAAACTGGGCATGAAGCTCGTCGTCGTAGATCCGTCGCCCGGCCATGGAACCATTATCCCGTCGGGTGACGGTGGCCGCAATCCTCCTGTTGCAAGCAACCCCGACGATTTTCCGAATGAGTCTCCTCAAATGGCAAAGCCCACTCCGGAAAATCATCGGGGCTACCCGCTGAGTCGGAATCGCGCATCAGTCCTTTTTGGGAAAAAGCGTCATCTGCCCGCCCTCCCTAACACTTCCTTGTGTTTCCGTATGTGCGACGGGGTTCCTTTCTGATCCTATTTCCAAGTGGTCATTGAGTTCCCTACACCGGTTGAGATTCTTGAAGAAGCTTGCAAGATAGGCATTCCGATAACGCAATTCGAGAAAGTCACTGACTCTTCCGAACGCTGAGTCGGTCGCTGATGAAGCTGCGTCCTTGATCTCGTCCATGTTTGCAGTCGATGCTCTGTAAGGCTGCACCCTCGGATCGCGGAATACGCGATGGAGGATTAGTCGATTGCCATGTATTGCGACCAAATCCGCTCTCGGGCGATCTGTTGTTTCCAACGCCTTCAACTGTCGGTCAACAACTCTCAAGATCTCTACTGCCTTCCAAACATCCGTTGCGTTTGTGCGATCGTTGAAGAGCAAGGTATACGGCTCCTTCTCGATGTCGTCCCAAAGGCGGCCAATCTCCCTCTTTGCCTGGACTGCGAGGGAAATGTCACGGTCGCAGGCTAGCGCAACTGTAGCCTCCGTAATACTGCAACCGTTTGCCTGACTTGGGTCGGAGTCTCCGCTCTTGTAAACATACTGGCGACCGTCAAGTACAAACTCGCTCGCAAGTCTTTGCTGATTGGCGTCCAGTGCCGCAAAGTCACGACTCCCGATTCGGTTCTGTGTGTTTGTTGCCCGGGTAACCGTTTTGTCGAAGCCTTCGGGACAACTCTCAAGAGATATCAGCCGGACAAATACTTTGGCATGCTCCAATGGGTTATCCAGTGATTGGCTTGTGGTTCCGATCATGCCAACGGTTTGGGCGCCATTGACCACGTTGACACCTTGGCACTCAAAGACCCCGCTGTCCCGAGCAGGCCCTCCGAGGCGCTGTTTTGCGATTCGACTGCACAAGATCGTAATACCATTATTGAAGTACCAGAAATGCTCGGGCTCATCGTTCAACGTTGCCGCAATCGACTCATTGACGTCGGTACTACCTTTGAAACTCCGAATGTTTCGCGCAAAAAGACTCCGGCCGTGTTCCTTCCACCACTGGGCAATACACGCTGCTTCGACCTGACCGTAATACGCGAGGTGTGGGTCTTTCACGTGCCCCCATTCGTGCAGCATAATCTGGAGGTTTATAGAATGTCGCTGAGCATGACTGGCGATTCCCTGGTACAGTGTGGCCTGACCGAAACTCTGGAAGCTGAAGACTTCTGCCGTGTCGTTCATGTCGGTGAGGAACTGGTCAATGTCACACCGCACATGCGACGAAAGAGGCTGAGTGCCCGAATAGGCCACGTATACAACGATTTTAACATCCGTGCTATAGATAGCGGATTTGAGATCGGACTCACGCGCTTGAACTACGGCGTTGAACTTTTCCAACCGCATATTGACCACATCTCGACAGCCATTGAGCAGTTTTTGACAATCGGCCTGAGACAAGGAACCGTTACCGCTCTCTATCCATTTCGACTGGCCGATGTAGAGAACATTGTCTTCCTTGTCGAAGTGGATTAGATCGATCCCGCCATCATCGAAACCATCTGTCAGGGCCGCGCCCGCTACGTCTTCGTCAACGCTGCAAAGTAGCATCAACGCGTAGGAGGCTAGTGCCCGCGAGAGAAATGCCTTTTCCTTCTCCTCCTCCGGCTTGTTCTTATGGTCAGACATGTCAATGCGACTATCAAATAGCTTCTTCAGAGCACTCTTGATTCTCTGGATATGAATGGATGCCATTGGAAGATCCCTTCTGGTTATGGCAGACTCACTTGTTCAGAGCAATCGCGTAGGTCAGGCTCCGCCGGCCACGGGAGAGTCCAACATGCCAAAGGATGTCAGGCACAGCCTGGACTACGAAACTAAGCGGGTAAGGATTCTCGCTGCATCTCTACCTTCGATACCTCGTACCCGGCTCGCTCGACGTCGGAGATTGCTGAAGAGATCGCCGCCTGCAAGGAATCGCCAGTTCGCTCGAAGAGCAGCTCGATGCCGGTGGCGTGCCCTCGGATCGATGCGTCCGTGCATCCGGCGTTGCCGAGTGCATCCGTAGCATCGAGGATCTCCTCGTGCGTCATGGTCGACGCGGGTACGATTACGGAAAATCGGTAGTCGGGCATCTTTGGTTCTCCCGTTACTCTCCGGGGCACCGGTCCACGGTTCGTCGAATGTCCCGCGCGTGATTCTGGGGGTTCTTCGGCGTAACTTCAGGGCTTCTCGAAGGTGTTTATTTGGATGGTCGGCCACCGCGGCTGCCTGCCGGTTTGCTGTTTGCGTTGCCCAATTATACCATTGCGGTGGGGACATGGGAAGTGCGAAGCAACTAGAGGACGCCGGCACCGAACACCGCGTGGCCGCGGCGGCTAAACGTTCTCGTGCAAAACGACTTTCCGCAACAGAAACTGACTACTCAGGGAAAGGCTTACGCCTCCAGGCCGGTCAGGTCGACCTCGATGCGGCGGTTCTCGCGGATCAGCTCTTCCATCGATAGTCGCTGGCGGCGTCGGGCTGCCTCGCGGCCGAGGATCGTGGCCAAGGTGCTGTTGACCGACGGCTCGACGGTCGGATTGGAGAAGTCGCCGGCGATGATGTTCTTGTAGAAGGTGATGATGTTGCGCATCGCGCCGGCCTGGTAGAGGCCGCTGATCTCTCCGCCCTCGTAGGGCGCGGAGCCGCCGCGAACGAAGGCCTTGCCGGTGTAGCCGATCTCGGCGCTGCCCTTTTGGCCCACGGCCACACAACGGACATGGAAAGGGTAGTTCACGTGCGAGCCGGTGTGGTTCATCAGCGTGCCGTCGGCGAATTCCAACGCAATGCTGTAGAGATCGCGGCTGTCGCCGTGCGGGTCGCCGCGTCCGACGGCCGACATGCCGGTCGCGCTGACCGGCCGGCCGCCTGCCACCCACAACCCGGCGTCGACCGCGTGAATGCAGGCGTTGACGTGATAGCTGCCGCCGATGGCTACGTCGTTGACCCAGATGAGGCGCCGCAGCCGGCTGGCCCAACTGTCGGTCAGCGGCGGATCGGCGAAACCGCCGGCCCAATAGCAGGTGTTGATCTGCACGACCCGGCCGATGGCCCCGTCGTGGATCCGCTTGACCGTTTCGATATTGTGCGGATCGGTGGGGACTTGGAAGTCGACCAGGAAACAGCGATCGTTCTTGGTCGACTTCTTTCCCAACTCACCGATCTCGAGTGTGCCGGGGGCATCGACGGCGACCGGTTTGGCCATGTAGACGTGCAAGGCGGCCTCGACGGCCGCCCGGGCGTGCTGCGGGAAGAAATAGGGTGGTGTCTGAAGCACCACGGCGTCCACGCCGGCGGCCATCAGCTTCTTATATCCATCCAACCCCCAGAAGCGGCGCCCGGCGTCTACGCCCAGGGCATCGCCGGCGGCGTTGGCCACCTCGCGGAAGTAGTCGGCCACGGCGTAGATCTCGTATCCCTTGTTGCGGGCAAAAAGCCCGGCGATCCAGCGTCCCCGTCCGCCGCAGCCGACCACGCCCAGCTTGACGCGGGAGTTGGCCTGAAAGCCGAAGACGTGCTTCGGCTCGACCAGCGACAGTCCCACGGCCCCGGCCAGAGCCGCGGTCGACTTGATGAAATCTCGACGAGCGATATTCTGCATGGGAAATCTCCTCCTATACTACTAACCTCAAACATCGTCAAGTCTTTGACAAAGCTTAGGGGTCAGGGGATTAGGAGGTTAGGCGGTTAGGGTTGTGAGAACAGACCCAATTCCCTAATCCCCTAAACCCCTAATCTCCTAATCCCCTTTGGTTGCGGCTACCGGCCGTGCTGGGATTAGTGTCTACTTCCGGCTTCTTTGCAGGCGTTCAACAGGACCCGGCGAGTGTGCACCTCGGGATAGTCGTCGGCCGTTGCTCGCAGGACCTTCAGGTCGCGGCGATCGCACAGTTTGACCAGGGCTTTTGCCGCCAAATGGCGAACTTCCAGGGCGTTGTCGAAGTTATTGACCGCTTCAAGCAGGATCGGAACCGCCTCGTGTCTGCCCGTCTGCCCCAGGCCGAAAGCCGCGGCAACTCGATAGTGGGGCGTGGTGGCAAGATGGGTCAGCGGCATGGTCGACGCCGCCAAACCGTCCGCGGCCTCCGGCGGATCCATCAGCGCGTCGAGGAACATGTCGTAGGCGTCCACGCACTGAAGTCGGCCCAGTGTCTCCAACGAGCAGTAGCAGATCCACGCGCAAGCACCGGTCTGAAGCCCGAGGTAGTCCTTTCTGATTGCCAGATATCGCTCGCGATACATCTTAAATGCCCTTTGATAACGGGGCGCATCCTGCGGCCGAATCCCCAGCACCGACAGTATATAGGCGATGCGTTGAGGAACCGTGAATTCCACACTCGTCCCGCGCATTTGCGGATATCGCTGTGCAGTGACTTGCTCGAGCAGTGCCTTTTTGAATGGTTCGTTGACCGGCCCCTTTTCGACGTCGATCATGGCGAAGCAGGAGTCGAGGATGGTGTCCAAACAGCCGGACCGTTGCACCACGCGGGCCAGCATGGTCTCATAGGTATCGAGTTCTTGCATCAAAGGTTGGTCGAAATTCATATTCAGCGACACGGTCAGCGCCCAGACGGCCGACTCCGGCAGTATGGTGCCCATCGCATCGAAGGCCTCCAGAAAACGATAATGCACGGGCGAGCAACTGAGATAATCCCCCCAACCACCGCCCTGGTCGCCCAGGACAACCGTGTAGTGCCAGAAGGGGCGGAGGTTTCGGCCCTGCTGCTGCAACAACACCCTCTCCGCCTCGGCACTGCCGATCCATCCCAGGGCTTCGACGGCGGCCTCCGCCATTTTGGCCGATCGTTCCTTATCGGCCGGACGATTTAGGTCATTGCGAACGTAAGCCAAAGGAAGGTGGGCGTCCAGGATGGAACTGAGCAGGGGAATCGCCTTGGGGTCGCGCAAGTGGCCCAGGCCTAGCATGGCGTCGACCAGGGATCGCAAATCCGTGGTGTCTGCCGGATCTAAACAGCGTTGGGCGTACGACCGCAGGGCATCCTGGGTCGCCGATCCACCGATATGCCCTAGCGTTTGGACGGCCATGATTACCAACTGCGGGTCCTTGCTCCGGAGTTGTTCGATCTGTCGCTGCTCGATCCGCGACCAGTCGTGCTGGGCCAGCCATTGCTTCCAGCGGGCAGCGCACCGCTGGAAGTCGCTTTGGTTGATACCCTCGAGCTGCTCGTTGTGGCCGGTGAGATGGGAGACGGCCAGGTTGCTGGCCAAGGCCACCTGCACGTCGGCATCCAGTACTCCTTTCAATAAAGCATCCAGGGCCTGACGATTGCCACAGGTGGCAAGCGCCATGGCGGCGCTGAGTCGCACTCTGGGCTGCGGGTCCTGCATGGCCTCGATCAGGGCCCCAGCCGCAAAGCGGTCGCGGAGGACTGCCAGGTGTTGGGCCGCGGACATTCTCTCGGCAGCCGTTGCGGTCCGCAACCGGCCGCTTAGTGTTTCCATCGTCGTAGCGCGTCCTGGCGGCAGCGGAGGCGCACTCTTGTCTGATCGCGGATGGGGATAGGGGTAGAGGTTGATGGACTTGGTTTCGCGAATTCGGTCCAGCGAACTTCCGGTGACACCTCCATGTGTCAGGGCGTTGGCTTTATACCGCAGTGGAATGCCGTCTCCGGTGAGTCGGATTGCCGGCAATACCATGGCATGGCCTCTAAGGGGCTTGGGAGTTTGGGTGGGCCCCGCATGACAACCCACGCAGGCTCGACGTTCGCCCGGCCGAATATAGATCCAGGACAGTTCATTGAGCACGGCCCGACCTTCCGCATCGACGGCCTGAAATGCCAGGGCCCGGTCGGCAGGTACCTGGACGTAGAACGAACCGTCGGGACAAAGGGGAGCCACGCCCAACTCGACCGCTTCGGTGCCGATATGATTGACGCCGCCGTGGTATGCAACACAGGTAAACATGCGAGTCGTCAGCGGTCGGCCCTCGATCACGCGAATGGCCTTGATGCGTTTGAGATCCGCCTGGACGTGCTTGGTTTGGAAGACACTCTGGCAATAGAAACGGCCGGTAGATCGACCCGTGTCTCGCGCTGCCGTGGCAGTCGTCCTGCTGGGCGGTTTCTTTCGGGGCCCCACATAGAGAGGCGCCTGGACGTCTTCTCGATCAGAAGAATAGAACGCCGAGACCGTGCCGGTTTGAAGATCCACGATCCCCAGCGACTTTCGGTCCAGCGTGGAGCAGAGCAGGCGGCCGTCGGGCAAGGCGGAGATGTCATGAAGTGGTTTACTCGTACAAACCGGCATACCGTCGAGTGCGGAAGCGCCCGAGCTGGAGACCACGATGCCAATCGCATGCTTCTTGAAAGGATGGTTTTCCGACCACTTACCCGTGGGGGCGCAGAGTGCCGCCACGCGACCGTCGGGAAGAGGCGTGGGATTGCCAAACGCGTTGCCTTCCCGCTTGAAATTGAGTCGGGTGGGAGATAAAAAGCCGACGGCTTGCGGGAACACTTCGTGCATCGTGTAGCGATCGTAACCACTCCCTGCGACGTCTTGCCCCAAGAGCACGAATCCACCCGTGCCATCCGCATCAATTTGGTGAATCTCCGTTTCGATTTTCGCGTTCATGAAGAAGTTGTCCTGACGCACGAACACAATCTTGCCGTCGGCGGTGACCTTGGGTTCTCGGTCATTGACCACATGGTAGGTGATCGGGCGGATGTTCTCTCCCTCGGACGTCATCGTGAAGAGCGTGGAGGTCCGGAAGCTGTGGTATTCTTCCCGGCTGCCGAATCGGGTTGAGCAGAAGACGATTCTCCCGTCGGGTAGTACGTCCGGATCGGCGTCCTGAAAGGCGCCCCCGGTCAGTTGCACGGGTTCTCCGCCCGAGGTGGAAACGCGGTAGATGTGAAAAAAGGTGTCATCCGGCGCCATGCAGAAATAGAGCGTTTCTCCGTCATAAGAAGCACTCATCGCGCACCCGATCCAGCCCTTGCCCGCATCGACCAGAAGCTTCGGTTGAAGATCCGGCCGAGCCGGATCGAGGACGTACATCCGGTGACCCATGTTGGCCGGCCCCGGAGTGTCTTTTTCGATATAACAGCGGTGAGTATGATTGTTCACTTCTGCATAGTCGGCACGATTGATCATTGGCGTTTGCCAGTCCAGGTGATTCCAGGGCCGGGTCCCCTTCAGAAAAACTATCTTGCCGGGGATCGTCGATGCCACCTCGGCCAGCTTGGCTCGTGCCTTTTTCGCCTCGTCGATGTGCGCTTTGAGCTCATCTCCGCTAAGAGGGAAGTAGTCCAGTTGTTCGTCGGAAGGTCTTGTTGAATAGACCGCAATTTGCGAGGCGCCGGGATTGTGGGGACCGTATGAGTTAATGAACTTCAGGCGGATCTTCCGGACCTGCCGCGGATGGATAGGGATCCGTTGCGGCCGACGAGCCATTTTCAGCGTGCCCTTGACCGTCGGCTGCGGGTGATCGTCGAGGTATAGTTCGTAATCCTTCCAGCATTCGGAAACGAGGCTCCCGGTGCGGCCCCAATACACGATCACTGCCACTTCCACGGGCTGCGGCCACTTAAGCGTGAATTCCGCATGGTCACCCGCCTCAGCGCGATTGATCGCCCAAGCCTGCCCTGCATCACTCCCGGGCCCCTCCTTGGGGATCTTTGCATCAATCGCATACTTGGCCGCCCATGATTCACTGTATTGCGAACTGGCCCATACCTTCGCCTTCGGCGCCAGGTTCACGGGTTCACCGGCCGCCGCGGCGCGGATCCGGGCAGAGGGGATCGTCAGCAGCAGGGCAAAGGTCGTCAACAGCAGACCGGCCGGCCGGCCAAGCCGCCGATGGCAATACCTGCCCGCACACGCCACGTTTCTGCGAAGCTGACTCAACGCATGGTCCCCTTCTGAGAACAACATTAACGGCTATCATCGCGGTCGGGTTGGAAACTGCCAGCGAACCAATCCAACCTAACAAATCCCCCCGCGCCGCACAAGGAAGACGAGTTACTACCGAGTGGATCGCCACCGAGTTCGTACGGAGATTGTCAACCTACTTCGGCGCGATCCGCACGCGCCGGCCCTCGACTCTTACCCGGCCGGTCGCGATCAGTTGCAACGCCTCGGGATAGGCCTCGCACTCGGCCGCGAACACTCGGGCGGCCAACGTGCCGGGGGTGTCGTCGTCGAGCACTGGGACCGCCTTTTGCAGGATCACCGGGCCGTGGTCGTACTGGTTGTCGGCGAAGTGGACCGTGCAGCCGCTGAGCTTCGCACCGTCCTTGAGCACCGCTTCGTGCACGTAGTGGCCGTACATCCCGCGGCCGCAAAAAGAAGGAATCAACGCCGGATGGATGTTGGTGACTCGATGGACGAAATCGTCGGGAATCGTGATCCGCTTCAAAAAGCCGCCCATCACGGCCAGATCGGCGTCCACCTCGCGGCAGCGGGCAAAGATGGCCTCACTGAAGGCGTCCTGCGACGGAAACTCTTTTCGCTCGATCGCCGCCACGGGGATGCCGGCCTGTTCGGCAAAGCGGATCCCCCCGGCCTTGGCCGTGCTGACGACGACCAGCGGAATCTCGACGTTCAGCCGTCCGGCGTCGATGTGCCGGATCAGGTTTTGCAGCGTCGTTCCACCGCCGGAGATCAATACCACGATGTGCAGCGGATTGGCTGAGGAAGAGGCGGTCATTCTCACAGGTTCCTATCCATCAGAGACCGGATATGGCAGGCGCAGCAGGCAAGGTTTGCAGTTTCACTTATTGCGTTGGGCCGGGCGAATCTTAGCCCAGAATTCCCGTTGCCATTCGGACTCCGTGGTCTTGGCTTCGAGAAAGGCAAAATAGGAGGCGAATTGGTCACGGCGAGATTCGTATTCGGCTCGGAGTTTCCGCTGCGCCTTGTGCTTCATTTCTACGCAGTCAAAGGCTTTCGTCTTAGTCATCTTCCCCGACCTCCTTTGGACTGAGGATCATCATTGACCGATAACCGTTTCGCGTGTTGACGCTGTTGAATCCGCGGATGCGATCAAAATTGACGATGTGTCGGAAATTCCAACTAAGGATCAAATCGGCACCCGCGACCGTTGCGGCAGCAACGTGGACAGCATCATCCATCGATGCTTCGGTGAGCACACCAGCCCGGACGTAATCGGCGGCCAAATCGTGGACTTCATCCGTAAGCGCGACGGGCTCTAACTGCTCTGGCGACAGTCCGGCCAATAGACGGGATACTTCTTCCGGAGCATCTTCCAACTCATCAGTGGTCAGCGGTGACGCTAGAACAACGAACGCACCGCGCTTGACACGATCGAAGAACAGCCTGCTTGCTTCCTCGAACTCGTCGTCAAACACGCCGCCGAAGACGGAAGTGTCGACATACACGCGGATCTTATGCATTTGGCTTCTCGTTTCTCTCGTGTAAGCTGCCCTCTAGTCGGCTACCGGGTCGACCCGAAGATCGAATTCGTGCTCGTCGATCTTGATGTGGTCAAAGAATGCCAGCCGCCGAGTACCGTCCTTGCCGACTACTCCCTTTCCTTCAGCCACTTTCTTTTCCGAGTCACTGAGAGCCCTACATTCTAAGTTCTCGGTAAGTGTCTCGATGCGGATATATTCCGCGTGGCTATCCACGGCCTCTCTAAACTCCTCGTCTTCGCTACCAATAATCACATTGATCCGCTTCGTGTATTCGAGGTCTCGTTGCTTTCGAGCGTGTTGCAGAACGCGGACAATGTCGCGGGCCAGCCCTTCGGCGATCAACTCGTCGGTCAACTCGGTGGCGAGCACCACCACGCACTGGCGTCCCTGGGCGGCGGCCCAGCCCGGCTTGGCTTGCAGACGCACCCGGACGTCGTCGGAATCGAGCGTGACCGGGCCGTCGGGCAGCTCGAAGATCAATTGGCCGGCGCTGTGAAGTTCCCCCAGCAGCTTGCCGCCGTCGGCCTCGGCCAGCAGCTTTCTGAGCGCCGGCAGCCGCTTTCCCAGCCGCGGCCCGAGTTTCTTCAGGTCGGGCAGGACCGTGTAGGTGATGTACTGGTCCGCCTTCTGGGTGAACTCGATCCGCTTGACGTTCAACTCGTCGCAGATCAAGGCGGCGTGCTCTTCAATCCATGCCTGGTGCGTGGTATCGGCCAGGATGACCTCCACCAGCGAAAGCGGCTGGCGGACCTTCAACTTGGCGCCCATCCGGGCGCTGCGTCCCAAGGAAACCACTTCCCGGCCCAAGGCCATCTGTTGCGAAAGGGTCTCGTCGATTGCCGCCGACTCGCCGGTGGGATAATCGCAGAGGTGAACACTCTCCACGGCCCGATCGCCGAAGACCGCCACCGCCAGGTTCTGCCAGATCGCTTCGGCCAGAAACGGCACGAACGGGGCGATCAGCTTGGCCGTGGTGATCAGGCACTCGTAGAGCGTCCAGTAGGCGTCGGTTTTGTCGGCCGTCGGCTCGCCGCTCCAGAACCGATCGCGGCTGCGGCGGACGTACCAGTTGCTCAAGGCGTCGATGAACTCGATCAGCCGGGCACAGGCCCCGTAGTTGTCGTAGGCGTCCATCCGCTCGGTCACCGCCGCCGCCGTGCGGTTGAGTTCGCTGATCGTCCAGCGGTCCAATTCGC
>SDBV01003227.1_pt1 | contig 24283 bp, 21 predicted proteins | sample 2277081 | NCBI WGS metagenome assembly SDBV01 (sample SAMN10402039, study PRJNA504765) | marine sediment metagenome | isolation source: marine sediment core GS10_PC15, 223 cmbsf | place: Arctic Ocean: Southern Knipovich Ridge | collected 2010 | reverse complement strand
ATATCGAAGCAATTTGGAAGGAGATTATGGGTGCGTGTAAAGTTTTACAGGGGCGTATAGTTAAAGTTGGATACTTGGGACCTAAAGGTACTTTTACACATCAAGCAGCTCTAGATTTTTTTCCCAAAACAGGTACAGAATTTATTAGTAATAAGAAAATATTGGAGATCTTCGAAGATATCGAGAAAGATATATTAAATTTTGGTGTAATCCCTATAGAAAATAGCCTAGAAGGAACTGTTCGCGATACCTTGGATTTATTAATTGAAAAAAATCTTTTAATATATGGAGAGGTAGAACTCAGAATTATCCAAAATTTAATCTCCTTGGAAGGTTCAAAATTATCGAACATAGAAAACATATTTTCACATCCTCAAGCCTTTGCTCAGTCAAAAACTTGGTTAAAAAAAAAAATTCCAACAGCTGAACTAATAAATACCAATTCAACAGCAGAAGCAGTTCAGAAGGTTAAGGAATTAAACGAGAAGAGAAATGCTGCTATAGGGTCCGAATTTGCAAGCGATTTATATGATTTAAAAGTTTACAATTCAAAAATAGAAGATAATCCTTCTAATTTTACGAGATTTTTAATTATTTCAAAAACAGGAAATAAAATTAATGAAGGAAAAATTAAAACTTCATTAGTTTATGTTACAAAACATATTCCTGGGGCGTTATATCAAGTGCTAAAAATCTTTGCAGAAGCAAATATAAATTTGTTAAAAATTGAGTCACGACCAAGGAGAATAGGTCGCTGGGAATATATTTTTCTAATGGATTTTGAGGGAAATAAAGAAGATCCTAAAATAATAAAAGTTCTTGAGAAGATGGAGTCTTCAGTAGTATGGTGTAAGATTTTGGGCTCATTTCCTTATAAATAGATACAAGATAAACAAATTTTTTTAAACACAAATCTGAAATTAGAAAATTTTTTACTTAATAAAAATATATTAAATTTATTTTTTTTTAAAATTAAGTATAATTTTGAGATTTTACGAATGACAATAAGAATAGACGGACGAGGGTTTGATGAAATAAGGAATACTACAATAGAAAAAGATTATCTTAAATATCCTGAAGGTTCAGTTTTAATTACACAAGGAAACACAAAGATTATTGTAACTGCGTCAGTATTGGATTTTGTCCCAAGATTTCTTGCGGATACTGGAACAGGATGGATTACAGCAGAGTATAGTATGTTGCCAAGGGCGACACATACAAGGAACAACAGAGATAGGGCAAGAGGGCGAACTTTTGAAATACAGCGCCTAATTGGACGAAGTATACGTGCGGCCTTTAATTATGAAAAAATTGGTGAACGAACAATTAGAATAGATTGTGATGTTATTCAAGCAGATGGAGGGACGAGATGTGCTTCAATAACAGGAGCGTTTGTAGCTGTATTTGATGCCATTAAGTATCTTTATGAAGAACAATTAATCTACCAGTTCCCAAATTATGATTTGACCGCAGCGATTTCAGTTGGAATAAAAAACGATGAATATCTTTTAGATTTAGATTATAATGAAGATTCGAAGGTAGATGTTGATTTCAATCTTGTTATGAATGATAATTTAGAATATATTGAACTTCAGGGGACTGCTGAAGGGGCTACCTTTAACAGGGATAAAATAAATGATATATTAAAATTAGGTGAAAAGGGAACCTTGGAGCTAATTCAGATTCAAAAAAAAGTTTTAAATCTTTAAATTTTTCTCCTTTTCTTTTTTAATGTGCTTCTATCCCCAATTGTTTTGGATGATTTTGGAAGTAATCGACTCCTTCTTTTATAATATCAAATATTGATCTTATAGGCTTCCATCCCGTATCTCTTGCAATTTTATCATTCTTTCCAATTAATAAGGGGACTTCGCTTGGCCTCATTCTATCGGGATCTACAAAAACATCTGCTGAAATGTTAAATATATTTTTCGCTAATTTTACATAATCTGCGATTGTAATCCCTTTACCGCTGCATACATTATATGGTTCACCATATTTCTTTTTTTCGCTAAGTAAAATATATGCATTAACAGTATCTTTAACGTGTGTAAAATCTCTTATGGCATTTGGATTGCCTATTACAATATTTGAACGTTGTTTATTTAAAATTTCAACTATATTTCTGTGAACCACGCTTGTTACAAATTGAATACCTCTTCTTGGCCCTTCATGATTGAAACCACGAGTAATTATTGATGGAACACCATAAGAATTATTATAAAGCCATGCAATTTGTTCTGTAGCTACTTTTGTAATTCCATAAATACTGCGAGGACGAAAGGGATTTTTTTTTAAATCTTCGATTACAGGGACTTCTGAGGGATCTACTAAACCATATTGTTCGCTACTACATGCAACTTGAATGCTTTCTAATTCATCACCATACTTGCGCGCAGCTTCAAATAGCTTTATAGTCCCATTAATATTATTTGTTGAGACTCTAGCCGGTTCTCTAAAAGATGTTGGAACAAAAGACTCTGCTGCGAGATGAAATACTGCATTTGGCCGTATTTTATCGAAAATTTCATATATTCTTTCAGCACTTGTAATATCTGCTTCATGTAGTGTAATACGACCACGTAAGTGTTCGATATTTTCATGCATTGGAACTGAATGCCTCCGAATTATTCCATGAATTTCACAACCTAAATCTATTAATTGTTCGGCTAAATGACTGCCGGCAAAGCCACTGATACCGGTAATCAACACTCTTTTTTCTTTCCAATAATTTTCATCAGGTAAAGCTGTTGTTCGATTTTTAAATTCTTCCAAATATTCTTCAATTTTTTCTGGTTTAATTATATAACCTTGTTTTTCAAGTTCTTTAACTCGAAAATTTTCTTCAATTACATCTTCAATTGGTATTAGATCATTCATATAAACATACTTATTTAATATTCAATTATAAATTTTTTTATTCCAATTAGCGAATAAGTTATAATAATAACTTTAGCTTTTTTTTTTTCTCGATAGATTAGTTTTAATTTAAATGGTAAAATTAAAGCTTTTAAAACCTCTCTAAGTACAACTGTTTTGGAGTGACCAATTCGTTCTTTAAAATATATTAAGATTTTGGAGTGGATTTAAAGCTATACTTAATTTCTAATAGTAAAATTATTTATTCAAATAAGATAATAATTCTCTAGAACCAGTAATGAAAAATAAAAAAGAAATTGAATCATAAAAAGAAAAAAAATAACTTAAAAGTAATTAAGAAATGTTAAATGTTTTAATATTTGCGCCATTTGCGTTAGAAAATGGGAGGGGTGGTGAGATCTCTGTCATAGAATTAGCAGCAAGTTTGCAGAATTATTATAAAGTATCTCTAATTGATACAAATCGATTAATGGGTAAAAATCTCTTATCTGAAGATATTATAAAAAAGAAATTAAAAGGAGTTAACAAAAATGGGCAGATAAAATATTCAACATTAAAAATTTTCAATAAAATATTTGATTTTCCTTATCCATGGGATGTAATAAAACTATATAAAAAGATTAGAAAAAATAATATAATTTACTTTTCTGTAAGTAATTTTAAAACAGATTTCATTTTTATGATGTTTATTCTATTACTTCGTCGAGTTAATTTCATTGCTGGATACAGAAAACCATTATACAGTAAAAAGTTAATTTCATTATACAATATTAAAATTAGACTTACGATCTTGTTTTTCTCGCTTTTTAAAAAAAGACTTTATCACCATACAATATCCAATAATGCAAAAAAATTTTTAGAAAATTTCTATAATCCAAGTAAAGTATTCCATATCATACATGGAATAGAATTAGAAAATTATAGTCATAAAGATATTATAAAAAAAGAAGAAGCAATATTAAACTTCATATATGTTGGTCATTTAGATGATGTACATAAAGGGCTCGGCCTTTTATTAAAAGCAATTGAAAATTTATTAAAAGAAAATAAGAAATTGAATATATTTTTTGAATTTTGCGGCGAGGGCCCTTTACAATCGAAATTAAAAGCATTAGAAAAAAGATTTCCAGAATTCATAAGATATCATGGGTATGTAAATAATGAAAAGATTTCAGAATATTATAAGAAAAATGACATATTTTTATTTACTTCTCGTAGGGAACCGTTTGGTAGAGTTCTAATTGAAGCTTTAGCGTCAGGATTGTTAATATTATGTTCAAAAACTTATGGATCTATTGAAATTTTAAAAAATAAGGAATTTGCTTTCTTTTTTCAAGAATTAAGTTCTGAATGTATAAAATTAAAAATTCTCGAGATTTATGATTTATGGACTAATAATCCTTTAAAATTAAAGAAATTAATCAAATCAACAAAAATACATGCTTTTCAAAATTTTTCTTTTTCCAAAGAACTTGAGATGTTTAAAATTTTAATAGATAAAATTTATAAAAATATAATTTAATAAAATCCAATATAATGTCTTGATTTTAAAATAATATTATGTAAATAAATCAATAAGAAAGAACTTTTTAGGAGTAAATAATAATTTAGATAATTAGTCTTTCAATTTAATAGTTTTAACAGTATAAAATGATAATAGAAGGATAATATGATACAAGATAACCTAAAAGCTGTTTTATTTTTGGGAAATTACGATGAGAATTTTGCTCGGAATGCCATACTTATAAATGCTATGAAAAATAAAAAGATAAAAGTCCATGAATTTAATATTCGGTCGTATAATATAATAAAAAATTTTAAAATTTGTTTAAAAAACTATAAAAAACTAAAATCTTTAGATTATGACATAATATTTATGCATAATCCAACGATTTTCCAGCTCATCTTCGCTAAAATTCTTTCAAAAATAAAAAAAGCCCCTGTTGTTCACGATATCTTTATTTCTAAACTTCAAACAATGTCTCACGATCGAAATTTATTTGATAAGAATAAAATGCCTAAATTTCTTTATCCCTTTTTTCTTTATTTGCAGGATATTTTGGATTGCTTCCTTTCAGACTATATCATATTAGATACAAATAATCATATTAAATTTTTTCATGAGAAATTTAAGGTTCCTCTAAAAAAGTTTAAAAGGATTTTTGTTGGGGCACAAGATAATATATTTTTTCCTCTAGATAATGTAAAAAAAGAAGGAAATGATGTTATCGTAGGTTTCTGGGGTACGTACATCCCTCTACAAGGCATTAAATTCATTATACAAGCAGCGAAATTGCTTGAAACTGATAATCAAATAAAATTCTTTCTTATTGGAAATGGACAAACATACAAAGAAAATAGAAGTTTAGCACATAGTTTAAATCTAAATAATATTAAATTCATAGATTTCCAACCACTAAAAAGATTGCCTAAATTAATCGCAAAATTCGATATTGGTTTAGGAATTTTTGGACAAACAGAAAAAACAATGCAAGTTATTCCAAATAAAATTTTCCATGGAATTGCAATGAAGATACCAATGATTACATGTGAGAGCCCCGCTATAAAAGAATTGTTTAAAGATAATGAAAACATAATTTTATGTGAACGAGCTAATCCAGATTCTTTAGCTAAAGCAATTTTAAAGTTGAAAAACGATAATTTATTAAGAGAAAAAATAAAGGAAGGTGCTTACAATATCTATCTAGAATCAAGCTCAACTGATGCAATTAGTAAGGAATTATATGGATTACTTAATTCTATTTTACGAAAAAAGTAATGATAACATAGCAGACCATTATCTGGGAAATAATATATTTCTTTTTAAATCATAAAGAGATTAATTTGGTCGTGTTATCATAGGGGCTTTAGATACAGAATAATTCTGTTATTCTTCATTTTTATTTTCTTTAAATTTTATTAAAGATTAAATCAAATTGATTCTAAAATGTACTAAATAAGGAATTTCCTATATTTTATTAATTATAATAAATTTTCAATATTAAGGATAAATTCTATTAAATAAACCATGTCACAGATAAAAATCCTGATCAAGAGGTCTTATAATTACTGAATCTGATTTATCCTTCAGAAGTTCTAAAAATCATCTATGCAATAATATTAAGAAAAATAAGTATCGATAAATCTATTTTGTTACTAGAAATTTGGAATTCTGAGAAAAGAGGTTTTGATTTTATATTTCTCAGATCTATTTACTCATTTGTTCCCAAAAGATATTGAAAACTACCTATCAGAAATATCACGGGTGTTAAAAAAGAACGGGAGATGTTTGATAACATATTTACTATTAAATCAAGAATCATTAAGATGGATCGAAGCTGATTTATGCAGTATAAAGTTTAGATATGAATATGATGGATATTTCACATCAAATCAAAAGGATCATGAAGCAGCTATAGCAGTATATGAAGATGATATTCTTAATCTTTATAAAAAATTTGGATTGAAGATAGAAGGACCAATTTATTACGGTAACTAGTGTCAGAGAAAAAATTGTTTATACGCCCAAGACATTATTATTGCAATAAAAGAATAGCCCCCCCATTCACTTAAATAAAAAAAGTTTCTTAATTAAGGATTAAGGTCAATTCATTTTATTTATTTTTTTTTACTTTTACTTTTTAAAATTCCTATTCCACTTGAGTTTTGATTCCAATCTTCGACAATCTCTTCATATATATAATTCTCTTTTATTTCATTCCAAAAATCATGTACTCCAAAATTATCTTCAGGATGATTTATGAAAACTATATCATGAAAACCAATATAACCACTTTTTTTAACTAATGGACTGTACATTTCAAAATCTTTCTTCACTCCTATATATCGATGATCACCATCAATAAACAAAAAATCTAATTTATTTCCTTTAAGAATTTCTTTAATCTTTACTAAAGAGTTTTTATCATGAGAATCGGCTCTAATAAAAAATATTTCTTGATTTGAACATGCAAATGATTTAAATAAAGGAAGTTTCCATTTAGGAAATCCTCCTCCAAAATTTCCACCAGGCAAATCAATACTAATTATTACTGCATCTTTAACAGACATTCTAGAAAGCAAGAATAGGGTTCCACCGGTAGCAGTACCAATTTCAAGCAAAAATTTTGGTTTTTTCTTTTTAATAATCTGTAAAAGGGCAAGTAATTCTGATCTAATTTGATTTGGTCTAAGTAATCCTTCATTTATAATATACGCAAAATCAAACAAACTTCCTAATTTATAATTTCTATTCAATCTCTTAATTTTTTCTCTTAAATATAATACATAAAATATCATCTTTATTTTCGTGAGGGGTCTTTTAATAAGCGCTAATATACCTTCTTCATGAATTATTTCAACAGTCCTGAATAATTTCTTAATAATTATGTTTTTCATAGCGTCATTTTTTTCCATTTTTTATGATATAACCTTTATTTTAAATTTTGATTTTAAATATAAAGAGATTATATTAATAACTTTTTTGTATTTAATTTTCGTATTATTTATGAAAGAAAATAAAGATCTATACTTTTATTATTTTCATTTTTTGGACCAGCCGAAGAGACTCGAACTCCCACCATCCTCAGGCAAAATTCAGAACTTAATTCACTCAGAACTTAAAAATAATCGTTTTTGGTGCTTTCGCCAGAAGATTTAACCATAAACTCATCCTTCACGTTAATTTGCTACTATTGTTCTTATTACTTCTTTAATTAAGATCTTTGAAAACTTTTAAAATTTTGCATAACTTTTCCAACTCAGGTAATTCCTTGTTTGAATTCTTTATAAAGGCTCTATAGTCGTATGATTACATGTATAAATTAATAATAATTTGATTTAATTACACCATACAATTATACTACGTCCAGCATGGTTCAAATGCCATTTGAAGCGAAAAAAGTTCTTAAAGTATTATTATTTATAATTTAAATCTTTACTAATATTTATAAAAGCAAGATATGTTTGATAATAATTCTTAAAAGATTTAGATAGGAAGGGAAGACTGTTTCAATGAAACCTTATGTTTTATTATATAATCCACAATCATCAGGTGTTAAAAATAAACCCATGCCGTTGAACTTATTGAGCATTTGTTCCTTGTTAGATAATAGAAAAGTCTCTATTGTTATTTCTCAAAACTCTCCAGATAAAGCTTTTGATAAGTTTAGACCTTTTATTGACAATGCGGTGTGTTTGGGCATATCTTGCATGACCGGTGTTCAGATAACATATGGTCTTTCTTTAGCTAAAAAAATTAAAGAGTTAAAACCAACAATCCCGAATATTTGGGGAGGATATCACGTTACGGCATTACCAGATCAAACACTGAAAAGTAGATTTGTTGACATTGTCGTCAAAGGGTATGGGGAGATAACATTTCATGAATTAGTAGAGAAACTGATACAAGAACAATCATATGAGAATATTGATGGGATTGCATTTATAAGGAACAATGAAATAATTCACACAAAAGAACGTAATATACCAAAATTAGATGATTTGCCCCCACTACCATATCACCTTTATGATGTCGAAAAACATTTCGAAGAAACTGGTACAAGGATGCTTCATTATATAACAAGTCGCGGATGTCCCCATATGTGTGGATTTTGCGCAGATTACGTGATTTATGAGCGAAAATGGAATGCTTTATCTGCAGAAAGAGTAGTAGATGATTTAACTCGCCTCAAAAAGAGGTATAATTATAATTCTATTAGGTTTTATGATTCAAATTTGTTTGTAAATGAAAAGAGGATAAGGAAAATTTGTGAAGGTGTCATTGAGGCAAAACTTAACTTTGATTGGATTAAATGTAATGGTGATGCAGCCATATTGCGCACGTATTCTCATAAGACTTTAGCATTGATGAGAAAGGCAGGTGTGATTAATATTTTATTGGGAGTTGAGTCTGGGTATGAACCTGCGTTGCGATGCATTAGAAAAGCAGCTAGTAATGAAGATAATTTGATAGCTGTTAAAAAATTACATCTGCATAACATTAGTATCGGATTTTCACTCATTTTTGGTTTTCCTTACGATTTAAATAAAAAAGAACTCGCAAAAGAACATCAAAAAGAGTTAAAAGCAACAATGAAATTGATAGCAGAATTTAGTAAGGGATACATTTGTTCTGATTACTATATGTTGTTTGTGTTTACACCGTATCCGGGAGTCCTACTGTATGATCGGTATGTTAAGCTGGGATTTGTTGCGCCAGAATCTTTTGAGCAATGGGGTGCAATAAATCTTAATGAAACTAAATCGTGCCCATGGATCGCTTCAAACGTGTTGGACTTATATAATAATTGTTTAGAAATTATTTGGTTCCTCTGGCATAAATTAGAGGCACTAATATCTCGAAGTATTATGAGTAATATTTTTTTACGACATTTCGCAAAAATATTTGATAAAGTAATGCTTAGAGCAATGCAAAAAAGATTAGATTTAGATAAATTCAACTTGCCAATAATTATAAGGTATTTAAAGAAATCAATCAAATCAAAACTATTTGAATTTATTTTCGAAAGGTTTTTTCAATATAAAGATTAAATTTAATTTTCATGGTTTTTTTCTTTTTTCAATTTCCTAATAAACGAAAACAAGCTACAAAATATAATAACATTGGTCAGTAATTCTAAAAAAATGTAAAAAATCATTTTAATAAAAAAAAAATTTTGAAATCTTGCGTAATATTCTCTATCTACTATTTCTTTGAAAAAGAGATATCTTCTAATTCTTATTAAATAAAGATAAACTAAAAATATGAATCCCATTAAAAATAAGCCAAAATGAACTAAAATTAATAAAGGCATGATAAAGATATATAAAGAAATAAAAGTCATAATAAAAAATTTCAAGAAATATTTTGAATCTTTTTTTTTATATGATAATAATAAGGAATTTTCAATTTGTCTTCTTCTTTGTATTAAATATTCTTTTAAAGTATCAGGATAAGCGCTATACATTCTACTTTGATAATCGTATAAATTATAGATCTTAAATCCTTTAGATATTATATCATAACCCCGGGAATAATCTTCAGCAATCATTCTATTTTCATTAAATTTTCCAATTGCTTTTAATACTTTAAAAGTAATACAAGTATTAGAACCTGAGACCATTCCAGTACTATATTGCTTAATTTCTCCACGAAGAGCAACAAAACGATTTATTTGTAAGTATTTTATGAGATCCTTATTTTGCTGAGATTTTAGAGGTCTAAAAGTACTTATAACTACATCTTCCTTTTTATTAACAATTGGATAAATTATTCTTATAAGAATATCATCAGTAACGTAGCAATCAGCATCAATAAAATAAACAAGTCCTTCAGAAACATAATCCAAGCACTCATTAAGTGCTCTAATTTTTCCGAACGCAGCCCTGCTTTTACCACCCATTTGGCGCAAAATTTTAAATTTTTTGTGTTTTTTAAAGGAATCAGCAATTTTAATAGTTTCTTCGTCTCCTCCCGCGCTTATAATGACTTTGATGTTTGGATATGATAATTTAGTAATAGAAAATAAACATTCTTTAAAATAAATGCCTTCTTTCCATGCAGGAATAATAAAATTTACTAATGGAAGTTCAAATAAGTCATCAATTGTTATTTTTATTGTATCTAAAGATTTTTTAGACGTTTTAATATATTTACGATCTCTGAAAATATAAAGTAATAAATGCCATAGAAAAACAATTAACAGTAAGTAAAGAAAAATTGATATCAAAGTTGTAGGATTAGATAAAATTTCTATAATCTCTTGTATTTGGCTAATTAAATCCATATTTCATGAGAATTGATTTATATATTCTTTCTATTTCATATTGATTAATCAATATTATATAGAAACTCTATCAATTTAAAAAATTTTATCTATTTTGTTTTAATGGTATTTTATTCATATTAAACTTTGAACTTCCTTCATTGAGCTTGCTGGATAACCAATTGTCCAATAGTGTACAAAAAAAAATACAGCAATTTTTTGAGGAGCTTTAATTTTTAAAAATGTACTTCCATCATCTACTCCAATCTCTAAATTTGTTTTTGCTTTTTTCTGAGTAATTATTTGCTGTAATATAATCACTCTAACTTTAGAATTTTTTATTATCTATTCTAGCGTTCTTCTTTTTATTAAGTTCAAGGTTTCTTTATTGTAATTTATTAATAGTTAATTTAAGGATTAAATTTTCAATTTTTTTTTCAAAGTTTACAGGTATCCAGGGAATTTTAATTAGAAGAACTTCCAGAATTCTTGAAAATCTGAAAAAATTCCAAAAAAATTTTATAAATTCTATCATTTTATTAAAAGTAATTTTATGATATTCTATAAGCAAATCCTTTTTAGTTAAATTTGGCAAATCAGTATTTAATCTTCGTTGATATGCTTTATATTTTGCAATATAATAGAAAATATAAGCTTCAAATTTATTTTTTCCCTGAGAAATACCACTTTCATGATATCTATAATAATATAGCGGAATATTTATGAATTTAAATTTAGTTACCTCTTCCAATTTAAAGATAAGATCCTTATCAACAGCTCGTTTCTGGGTAGGATCAAATCCAGATGTTTTATCAAATATATCTTTTCTAAATGTTTTAAAATGTCCAATTCTAATCCTGAAAAAAACTTTGTTTTCAGGTATTATTTTACCTATATCATTGTTTACAACACAATTTTTTAGTTGAGAATCACAAATCCAGTACGTACTATAAATAAAACCACATTCAGGATATTTTCTATACGACTCTGACATTATTTCTAAGGCAGTTTCATGGAGTTTATCATCAGAATCTAGAATGCCTATAACTTTATTAGAAGCGTTATCTGCTGCTGTTTTTAAAGAACCGCCATATCCCATATTTTTCTTATGTTGTATAAGTTTTATTCTATTTTCATTCAGAAAGGATTTTATTATAACAACAGAATCATCCGTTGAACAATCATCTACTATTATTAATTCCCATTTTGGATTTGTTTGAGAAATAACACTCTTTATTGCCTCTTTTATAAATTTTCCATTATTATAACTTGCCATTAAAATAGAAAACGCTATATTTTCTACTATTAGAGAATTTTTCATTTATTTAAAATTAAAGGATTAAACATAAGATATTTTTTAAAAAAATATAAGAATTTATGGTATTAACACCTTTTAGGTGATAACCCAATTTTTTTTCTTTTACTTATTTTGTAAAAATTTAGATGGATATCATTTAAACTTTTGGTTCTGTTACATTTTTGCCTTATAAATTATCATTCTTTGGGCAGTAAGACGCCCCAGATTCTGGGAAAACATTAAAATAGAAGTTCTCTCCAATATTAATTAAAAGTTAAAAATTGGTTGAATAAAATGACAATTTATACTAATTTAGATGACAAAATGCCTATATTTCGGTCCAATAAAGAGGAATTAAAAATCTACTTCCAAAATAATGTGCGCTCATATTGGCTCTCTTGTATGGGATGGATTTAATAGCATAAATCCTGAAAAAAATCATAGAATTCAATATTTATAATGCGGGAAACGGTTTGGAAATGATTTGGAAGTGTGGAATTTATTATCTTATCAACAAAAAATCAAAATGATCCTTTACGAGCTGTTTATTTTAAAGGATCCGCTCACTGGAGTAGCTATACGATGGGATATTACACAACAAAACCTGAGCTAATTCAAATCGTTTGTTTCACAGTATTTCAACAGAATTCTGAGTTAATTGAACAAAAATTAAAAGCCCTTCCAAGAGGGATAATTTTAGGTGATGAGACATACATGGGTTCTCGGGGCAATTCCAATGCATAAATTGTATTTATCAACAATAATTACGAAACGCTCTCTACTGACCCTGTAGATGAGGGAGATCTTAAGGATCTATTGGATATCATACAGATGTCATGAAAATATAGAAAGATGTAATATCCGGGAGATATGAATTGAGAAGTTCAGAAATTTTATCGTGAAAATTTGATGTTTTACTACCAAAAATGGACGAGGAAATAAAAGATTAATCAAAATAAGAATTTTTTTAAGAAATTGAGGTTTATAATTTGCTTAACTTAAGTTTATAAATAATTTACATAATATAAAAAATCGAAAAATCTTAATGTTATAATATAGATTATTAAAATTTAAATTACAGATTTAGAATATAGGGTTTTAATTATATATGTTAAGGAAGAATTCTATTAAAAGAAGTGCTAGACAAATAATTGCATATGTAGAGAAAGATATTTCTATCGAATTTCGAGTAAAAGCTAGTATTATATCGCGATTTTTAAATCCTATAATTCAATTATTTGTCTTATTATTTATATTTGGTCTAATTTTTAGTATTAAACCAGGTTATTCTATAGGTTATTGGAATGGTCAGAATTTTATCTTATTTTTATTGATTGCATTTAGTATTCAATTCTCATCATCAATTACAGGTAAATTTCTTCAATTATTTAGACGTGAAAAATATTGGAAAACATTGAGTGCTATTATGGTTGCACCTGTTCATCGATTTACTTTGTTGATGGGAGTATTAGTTTCGGAATTTGTAATTCTTAGTGTTCCTTTATGCATTCTCTTTATTTTAGCATTAATTCTTTATCCTATCTCATTAATCTATATTCTTTTAATCTTGTTGGTTTTTTTTTCAATATATTTAACATTTGGGGCGATAGGTTTAATAATTGGTGTTTTTGGAATATCATATGAAGAATTAGTGCCTTATATAAATATATCATTAAGATTTGTATTTCTATTTAGTTGTATTAATTATCCACTACAAATTTTCCCCGAATTTTTTCAAATTTTTGTTTTGGTAAATCCTTTATATTATTTTATTGATTTATTAAGACTTTCATGGTATTTAGGAATTGATTATGAAACATCTATATCATTAATCACACCAATTCATATAATTTCTGCTTTATCTTTAACAATTTTATTACCAATAATTTCGATATATCTCTTTGAAAAAGTTTACAAAAAATATGGTATTACAGGTTATTAATTTGAAAAATGAAAATATTATTGTAAAAAATGATGATCCAAGTTCTTCAAAATATGATATAGAAGTGTTCAATTTAACTAAAAAATATTCTCTTAAACAAAAGAATAAAGAGATTTTTGCTTTAAGAAATATTAATTTAAAAGTTAAAAAAGGTGAAATTTTTGGATTACTTGGTCCGAATGGAGCTGGTAAAACTACAATGGTATCAATCTTAACTACATTACTAAGACCTACTAGTGGCTATGCTACTATCCTTGGTCAAAATATTTTAGAAAAACCTTGGTTTGTAAAGGAAAATATTGGTTTAATGTTAGGGGGAGATATGATATATAATAGAATTACTGGATATAAAAATTTAAAATTTTTCTCCAAAATTTATGGTGTGAAAAATTATAAAACTAAGATTACTGATTTAGCAGAGATTTTTAATTTATCTAAATGGGTAAATCAATATGTTTCTTCTTATTCTAGGGGGATGAAACTAAAATTAGCTTTAATGAGAGTATTATTAATTGACCCAAAAGTATTATTTTTAGATGAACCATTGTTAGGATTAGATCCTAACGGCATAGTTGAAATATCCGATATTCTAAAAAATATTAAAAAGACTATCTTTTTTACTTCTCATCAAATGGATATTGTTCAGAAATTGTGCAATAGAATCGCTTTTCTCAAACAAGGAGAAATTATAAAAATAGATACTCAAGAAAATTTTAGAAAGTTGATATCTACAAAAAAGAAAATAGAACTGAGAATTTTAAAGGATAAGGATAAGATAGTTCAATCTCTTACTAAATTAGATTTTGTCAGTGAAATTAATGTAAATGAGAATAAGATTATTTTCTTTATTGACGATGAAAACAATTATCCTGATTTATTTGATTATCTAAAAAATTATCGTATAACTCAATTTAATGAGATAATACCTACTTTAGATGATGTATTCATAAAATTAAGCAAATAGAAAATTGAAGAAATGAATACTAATTATAAGTATTTTTTTTTAAATAATATAAATAATGCTAAAATTTTTTTAAATTGAAACTTTGAGATTTTCTTTATGAAATAAATAATCTTTCTTGATTACCTTATAACATTTCCAAAATATTTTATAAAGTACAACGGATCAAGTTTCATATTAGATATTTTAACAGAGAAATACAATTCACGTTCTAGATTTTTAATAACCTGAATTAAATAACTTTTTTCAATATTAGGTAGTTTTACAAAAAAGAGATCTCCGTAAGCTGATTCGATCCATCCATTTTAGGAATAAATTATGAATTAGCGATAACATTAATTACTCCAGTACATATAATAATAATAATATTATCAATATCAGTATCGTTTCCGGTAATCTCAATATCTCTATTTAATAGAATATTTATAAAAAATATGGAATTACTGGATATTAAAATGAGATGTAGCGAGAGGGAAATGAGTAGTAATAAATCTTATAATTACGATATTGAGATATTTAATCTATCTAAGAATTACCCCCTCAGAAAAAGAGGAAAATATATTACAGCTTTAAAAGATGTGAGTTTTAAAGTTAAAAAATGAGAAATTTTTGGATTACTTGGTTCAAACGGAGCCGGAAATTGCTGCACGGTATTCTTCAGTATAAATTAAATCTCTAAAATTAATATTATTTCTAATTTAGGGTAAAAGTAATTTTCCATCTATAGATTTTCATTAGGTATATTAAGATAGTCCAGATTAGTTGGGAAGATCTCAATATGTTGAACGTTATTATCTATAATTTTTTGGTTAAATTTCGGAAATCTCATAATAAGGGGTACACGGATAGTTACATCATAAAGACCATGGTGATCAAAACAAATTTATGACTTAATTTTACTAAACATTAACAACCGAATTATTTAATTACAATTACTTTAAACTCATTTTTCAATATTAAATCCATATTTTTTTACCTGAATTTTTTGAGATTCACTAAAGCAATCCGGTCTAGTCTTCCATCTACCCATAGTTGATGGAATTTTTGGTATTTCAATTAATCTACCAAATAGTTGATTATCAACCTTTAGATTTAAAAAATCTAATAGTTTAGTAATCTCTTCTCTTGGATTAATACATAAATTATCAAAATTTAAGATATAAAATATATCTTTATAATTTTTTGTATATTCTAACATTTTTTCGTTTGTTTTGATCCAATAATCTAACTGACTTGAGGGAATTAATTCCTTGCTCTTGGGACTTTTAAGATCAAATAAAAATGCCCAAGCATTCAGATGTTGCAAATTATTTGAAAATGCCATGTCTAAACCATTCCTCACTACGAAAATGTATTTAAAATCTTTGAAGCGATTAATTAAGTAGTCTAAATAAACATAAGTCATGGGCTCTTTCCAGCCCCAACGAACAATAGGTTTTTCGACAGGTTTGTAAGTCTTTTTATACTTAATTCTTCTTAAAATCATTCTAAAATAATTTTTTATGCTTTTTTTTAGAATATGATCCGTTATTATAATTTTTGCTAACCTACACAGGTCAAAAATAGATGGGATTTTCCCAGTTGATAGTTTTTCAAAAGTTCTTAATCGTCTTCTGATTTTAGATTGTTTTAGATATTTAAACAATTCAGTTCTTTTAAATAAATAAGAAAATAATATGTTATCTAGTGAAACATTAAGATACATTCCCATGTGAACTCTGCATTCAATCAAAATTTGAGTGACAACTCTCGTTCCACTGCCACCAAGACCACCAATAATTATGGGATACATTATCCTTCAACTATTTATCTTAATTTTACACTATTATAACACAAAATTAAGTGTGTTTCCTCGTTTATTACTAGCTAAGAATTACTTTTTTTTACTAGCGATAATCATAATAAATTTTTTTGAATAAAAAAATTTTTCTTTTTATTGCATGAGAGCCATTAAAGGCAGTAGTTAATTTATAATTGATCATTCATCTATAAAATTAACCTTATTAACATTATATTATATTATTACAAAATGAACTGAAAGGAGATTTTATTTAATATAATATTTGTAAATATTTTAAAAATATATGATTAAAATGAGCGAGCTCTTAACGATATGTATAGTAAATTATAATTCATCAGAATTCGTTTTAAATACGTTATATTGTCTAAAAAACTTAACAAAATATAAATATAAAGTCATTATAAGAGATAATAATTCCAGATTAAAGGATTATTTGAATCTAAAAGAAAAATCTAGTAAATATTCTAATGTGGAATTGTATCGAGCAAAGAATTTTAATTATATTAGAGGAAAGGCTCATGGAATAGGATTAAATGATTTAATTACTAAAGTAGATACAAAATATGGAGTTATTTTAGATGCGGATTGTACATTTTTACATAAAAATTGGGATGAAATACTTATAAACGAAATTAATAAGGAATATCCAATAATAGGGACACAAAAGATTTCAACAGACGAACGATATGGAAAATTTAATTTTCCATTAATATATGCTATTTTATTTAAAAATAAAATTATGCAGAAACTCAATATAGATTTCACACCAAAAGGTCAGCCTGGAAATCTCGAAAATTTTAAGGATACAGGACATGAATTAGAGGAGAAATTGATTGTACATGGATATAAAGGCAAGTTAATTACTATGAAAAATACTAGATTTTATAAAGAAGGACCATTTCATAAAATAATTTGCGCAGAATACTACCTAGATGGATATCATGAAGTTTTTGCTTCTCATTTTGGAAGAGGCTCTTCTTTAGGTTGGGCAAAGTATTTTAAAGGATGGAAAAAGAAATTATGTTCAATCCCTATAATTGGAGCTTATATTATAAAATTAAAGGGAAGAAGAGAAAAGAAAAATTGGATTAAAATATGTAAAAAAATAGTTAATAATATTGATTAATATTAATATTAAATAAATTTCTATTTATTCAAATTCTATTAAAAAGGAAACATATTAAAGATAAATATTATTATCTCTAAGGTTGTAATTACCAGAAATTTAACTTAACATAACTATTGTTGTTCCCTAGGGATTATATATACTATTCCAAAGATAGGATATATCATCCTTAAATTAAGAGGTATAAAAGAGAAGATGGATTAAAATTTGTAAAAAAATGTTGCAAATTTGTAAATATTTGGTCTTTTTGTTTGTTTCTATATGAGTTATTCGTTTGAGTTTTTGTATTTAAGATAAAAATATTTAGAACTCCAATCACTATTAAAAAAGATTTATTAATTATTTTCTAGCAACTACAGTCATTCTTGAAGTTTTGCCAAGAAATGAAAAAATATATATAATAAATTTTATCAGAGTTTTTCTAATAAATCTTTTTGTGGAAAGTTTTTGTAAATATTTAACTAAAATTTTATCAGGATGTTCCCTAATTATAAAAGTTAGAGGCGCTATTAAATCTCTATCAAAATTACCATGGATTATTTTTATTTTCTTATAATTCAATTCTTTTAAATAATTTTTTATAGATTTGGGAGTAAAATGATAAAGATGAAAAGGCAATTGAAGAGTGTATGCATATTTTTTATAAATTCTTTTTTCTAGCCCTGAGAAATCTGGAATTATTAAAACTAATTTTCCATTAGATTTTAAAAGTGAATAACACTTCTTTAATATTTTTTTTGGTGACTCTAAATGCTCTAGAACCATTTTCATATAAATTATATTAAATAACTCCTTAGATTCAAAATCTTCTATACTTATACATTCAATATTCAAATTTAATTTTTTAACAGCATAATCTACTGCATTTTTATTTAACTCAATACCTTTTACATCCCATCCTAACTTCTTTAATTGATATAAATACCCCCCATATGCACATCCAAATTCCAATATTTTCCCATTCTTAATAAATGGAGGAATATGAAGAGTATTTTTTATTCCTTTTTTTATTCGGAGATAATAGAGAAACAACTTTAATTTCCTTAATTTTTTTTTCCGTAAAAATGGATAATTAAAGAATTCTGTTAAAATATCATACCGTCTAAAAATACTAATTTTTTTCGATTGCTGTTTCAAATTTTTAGAAGGAACACCATATTTTAAAATCCTTAAGTAATAATCGGTTAATAATTCAGTTAGAAGTCTTGGATTAGTATATATTAGATTACAATCTAAACATCTTACAATTGAGAATTCTCCTGGAACTTTATTTAAGAAATAATCTTTAGTTTTTATCAGAATTTCATAATTATTTGAATTACAGAAATCACATTTAACATAAGATAATTTTATATTCTTATCTGAATGATTTTTTCTTTCTTCTGAAATATTCATACACTAAGTTTCTGATTATAAATATAAATTCTACAAATTAATAGAAAATAAAATTTTTAAACTATTAAGTTAAAGAAAAATTCTTTTTAGATTTTTGTATTAGGAGCATAATTTTCTTTTATGAAAATTCAAACTGGCAATTAGCTAAAAAATGGATTATCTTATAACAATTTGTATAGTAAATTATAATAGTTCAGAATTTGTTTTAAATACACTTTACTGCCTTGAAAAAATAACTAAAAATAATTATAAAGTTATAATTAGGGATAATAATTCAAAATTAAAAGATTATTTAAACTTCAAAAACACAAGGTCGTTTAAAGATGGTCCTTTTCATAATTTAGTAGCTGTGGGAGAATATTATTTAGATGAAATTTTTGCTTCTCATTTTGGAAGAGGCTCTTATTTAGGTTGGGCAAAGTATTTTAAAGAATGGAAAAAGAAATTGTATTCAATCCCTATAATTGGAGCATATATTATAAATTTAAAGGGAAGAAGAGAAAAGAAAAAATGGATTAAAATATGTAAAAAAATTGTTAATAATATTGATTAATATTAAATAAATTTCTATTTATTTGCAATAATCGTTCAAATTCTATTAAAAAGGAAACATATTAAAGATAAACATTATTATCTCTAAGGTTTTAATTACCAGAAATTTAACTTAACATAACTATTGTTGTTCCTTTAAAGTATTGGTAATATCTATCTAATAATAGAAATTCAATAGGAATTTTATAAAATACTGCTTTTAGTCTTATTTTTGACAATAAAGAAAAAAGAAGAATGCCAAGTGCTTTTAAAAGATTATTACGTTGTTCCCATAAGATATCTTTAAAAGATTTAGTTGCTAAGGCTCTACTAAACCATAAGTATTTATTTAAATATATTTTTTTTACCCATGGGGGACGAGTGCCTCCCAGTAATTCTGATGTTGCCCATTCATCTAGAGAATTAGGCATTTTCAAATTGTATTGATTTACACACATATCATATAAATCTCCACCAGGATAGGGTCTGTAACTTTGCGGACCTTGAATTAAAGTACCAGGATTAATTCTCATTATTTCCCTAATTAATATAAATGTTTTACGTTGATCTTTTTCTGTTTCTGTCGGAATTCCAGTCATAAAAGAAACACTTGGTTTAAAATTGAATTTCTTGCATCTTTTAACAAAATTCAATATATCTTTTATTTCTATACCTTTATTCAGTAAATTTAGTATACGTTTAGATCCAGATTCTCCTCCTGTTTGGAGTTTATTACAACCAGAATCAGTAAGTAATTTAAGATAATCATCATCTACATATCTCTCTCTAAGAAATTCACATCTTAGATTTGCTATCCATGTTATATTTATATTTCTATCTATAAGTCCCTGAGCAATTTCTTTTACTTGTTTTCTATTTGTCAAAAATATTTCGTCTCTAAATGCAACTCTTTTTATTCCAAATTCTTTATATAAATACTCTATCTCATCTAGGACTTTTGATGGATCACGATATCTCATAGTTCTATTATTAGTAAGCTTATTGATACAAAAAGCACATCTATATGGACATCCTCTACTTGCTTGAACTCTGATAATTGATCTCTTAACTACACTCATAACTCTTTTATTTAATAATGTCCAATCTATAAATGGTAAAGTGTTCAGATCAATAAATTCTCTAAAAGGAGTTTTATAAATTCTATTATTCTCTTTAAAGATTATTCCCTGCACTTTATGAAGATTTAATTTTCCAAATTTATGATCTCTGGCTATTTCCAACATAACTTCTTCTCCTTCTCCTCTACATACTATATCCCCATAAGGACTATTAACAATTTGTTCTGGAAATAACATGGCATGAGGACCACCCCAGATTATTAACATTCTCTTATTCAATAGCTTTAATTGTTTCAGTAAGGGTAATATATATCTTATATGGAAGCTCATAGCATATATGCCTAATATATCTGTATCCTTAACTTCTTTTTGCAAAATCTCTATATATAATGGCTCAACTGAACAATCAATTAATTTTACATTGTAACCCTTTTCTTTTAAGACTGTCCCTATATATAACAACCCAGTTGGAGTATTATAACTACCTATTTTACCCGATGGGGGATAAACTAGTAAAATTTTCATTATTTATTCAAACTCAAGTGTTTATTTTTAAACTCTGTAAATGAAGAAAATATATTATTCTAATAATTTTTTCTAAAATTAAATTAAATTATATCTTATTTTATTAATAGTTTTAGAGTTTAGTTGTTCTCCATAAAAAAATTGATGCCGGAATAAAGAAAATAAATCGAATTTATTTTCAATATCGGAACTCACATCATATATTAATTTTAAAAATCTAAAAGAATAATTTAGGTTATTGATTCTAAAAAATAAAATAATTATAGTTTTAATGAACTACCCTATTACAAATTGTATTACTTGTTTCAATGATTCAGATTTTATACTCAATACTCTAAAAATCTAGATACATTTAAGGATGTGAGGGTTGACTCCGAGAGAAATATTAGGTTAACTCATTTTTTTAGCAATTATAAAATATCCATTATGAAAATTATTAAGAACTGGGTCATTTTTTATAAAAGTTTTGGTATCCAAATTTCTAATAGTATTTAATATTGGATTAAAAAATCTTAATAACAAGAAGCCTCCTCTATATTTTCTATCAATAGATTTAAGTAAATCTTTTAAAATTTCTGATAAATGTGAAAAATATTTTCCCATTATAATTATTTTTTCTATTTTGAAACCTCTTTTTTCCAATTCTATTTTCCATTTTGTGGCAGTCCATCTTTGATAATCAAAAGGATCAGCATGAATTTGATACAAAAAAGGAATACTTATAAATATAATACCATCATCCTTTAAAATACGATAGCATTCATCCAATCCTTTTTCTATATTCTCGACATGCTCAAATAATTCAATAGCATTCACAACATCAATGCTGTTTGATTTTATTTGAATCATATTAGCAACATCTAAAACTATATCAGGATAATGATTCTTGTTTATATCAGCAAATATCCATTCTTCAACCTTGTCTCTTGGCTTTATGAAATATCCTCTATCTCTGCCACCAATATCTAAAACTTTTCCTTTATATAAATGTTTATTCTCTTCTTGTAATATATCCAGCATTATTCTTCTAAAAGAAGTCCGATAATTTTTTGAATTCTTCCTTTTCATCCTAATTCTTTTATTTTTATAAATCAAACATTTTCATAATAAATCAATATTTTTTAAAATATCCGTCAGAGCTTAAAAAATTATAACTAACCCCCCTTCAAAAAAAACCCCAAAAAGGAGTCTCTTTGTGGCGAAGCCACACCCATCACATTAACTATATGTCCTAATTTAAAAAAAGAGTCTGCATGTCGAAGAGTATTAACAACATTGGCACTTGGACATGGAATGTTGTTTTTTATTATTGCAATATTCATTTCTTGCTTGCTTGATGATTTTGAGTTAAAGATAAATTTACTTTCTTTATAATATTAGAAATTATACAATATTAAGAACTTTGGGTAATTAATTAATAAATTATGAATTTGAATAATTTTCAATAACAAAAATTAAATTAAAAAACAATGCTTTAAATTATTCAAGAAGATGCAGAGTCGTAGAATACCTTTAAATAAATTCATTAAAAGAATATTTAGATTTATAAACAAAATCTTAGAAATCACTAAAATTAATAGTATGATCATGATTTTATCTCAATCTAATGTTAGTAAAAATCGAATAATTCCTCATGATATCAGAAATGATGAGGGATTTTTAGAGATATATGATAAATGTAAAAATTTCAGTATGACATCTGTAGAAAGAATGTTTTCTTTATACACAGCAATAATTTATGTAATAAAGAATAAAATCCCTGGTGATATTGTAGAATGCGGTGTTTGGAAGGGGGGAAGTATGATGCTTTCTGCATTAACCTTAATTAAAATGAAGGATACGACAAGAAAGATATTTTTATACGATACATATGAGGGAATGCCCGAACCTACTCATTATGATCTTAGAACTTATGATTTATTTAAAGCCAGCGAGAAGTATGAAGAGTTTAAAAAAAGAAACGAGAAATGTATGTATGCTCCTTTAGAAGAAGTTAAAAAAAACTTATATAATACTGGATATCCTTCAAATAATCTAGTTTTTGTTAAAGGTAGAGTTGAAAATACAATACCAAAAATAATACCAGAAAAAATATCAATTCTTCGCTTGGATACAGATTGGTATGAATCTTCATATCATGTTCTAAATCATCTTTTCCAAAAATTATCTGTGAAGGGGATGCTTATTTTAGATGATTACGGGCATTGGAAAGGAGCAAAATTAGCAACAGATAAATATTTTCAGGAAAAAAAAGTAAAAATTTTTTTAAATAGAATTGATCCTCCTGGAAGGTTAGGAATTAAGCAAAATAATTAATTGAAATACTTTCCACAGATCCTTTCTTAATCCTAAGTAAAATATTAGTTTTTATGTAATTCATAATAATTAACATATTCATAAGGATTTTTATTTAATAAATAGATTCCCTATTTATTTTCCCGTAGTCGATAAACCGACATAATTCTGTATTCAGCCAATCACCCTTTGTGATTTTTTGTGCGTAGAAAAAAATAACAACTTCAATCAGTTTAATGATGATTGGAGCCTTAGATTGACCTGTTGCCACTTGTTCAAGACCGCGTAAAGATGGGTTTCACGTGAAAGAATCGAAAATCCAAGTGTTAGTTGTATATGTTTTCAATGAACTTCACTTTTTAATTAATCCAAACATAAAATCTTCAGAGCTTTTTTGTCTTTTTTGATGATATTAATCTCATCAAAAGAATATATTTAAAAATTTTCTTTTTAGATTTATTTAAAACTCTAATCAGAACTGTTGAAATTATCCTATAAGACTTATTTATAATTCGTTTTATTTCCTTATCAAAAAGATTGTATTTTAATCTAAATTTATAATAATCAATATAATAACGTTATACTAGAATAGCAATAAAAACTTCCTTTTTTCATATCTTCTACATAATACACCCTAAAAAATACCCTAATGACATCTCCGTAACACATGGAGATAGTTATCAAT
>SDBV01003225.1_pt1 | contig 24287 bp, 20 predicted proteins | sample 2277081 | NCBI WGS metagenome assembly SDBV01 (sample SAMN10402039, study PRJNA504765) | marine sediment metagenome | isolation source: marine sediment core GS10_PC15, 223 cmbsf | place: Arctic Ocean: Southern Knipovich Ridge | collected 2010 | reverse complement strand
CCCGATGGCTTCGATCAGATTCGACTTGCCCGATCCGTTGGAGCCGATCAAAACGTTCAACGGCTGAAGCTCGATTTCCGTGCCTTCGGGCCCGTACGACAAGAAGTTCGTCAGCCGCAGGGTTCGCAGAAGCCTCATGCCGTCCATTTTTCGGTTCCTTTTCAGCTTCGGGTCAGCTTATGGAATCGTTCGAGCAGATCTTTGGTCAAGGGGCCGGGGATGCCGTCGCCGATGGGGCGGCTGTCGACCTTGACTACGGGAACCACCTCGGCGGCCGTGCCGGTGAGGAAACACTCGTTGGCGATGTAGACGTCGTGCTTGGTCAGGGGGACCTGTTCGACGGCGATGCCCTTCTCGGCAAGCAGCCCGATGACGGCCTCGCGGGTGATGCCTTCGAGGATGCCGGCTTCGTTGGGTGGCGTGAGCACGCGACCGTCGCGGACCAGGAAGATATTGTCGCCGGTGCACTCGGCCACTTCGCCCTTGTGGTTGAGCATCAGTGCTTCGATGCAGCCGGCTTGCAGGCCCTCGATCTTGGCCAGGATGTTGTTCAAATAGTTCAACGACTTGATCCGCGGGCTCAAGGCGGCCGGATGGTTTCGCATCGTGCTGACCGTGATGATCTCCAGACCGTTCTCGTAGATTTCGTCGGGATAGAGCGAGATGCGGTCCGCGATGACGATCACCTGGGGATCGCTGCACTTGTTCGGATCCAATCCCAAGGTGCCGCTGCCGCGGGTGACCACCACGCGGATGTAGCCGTCCTCGATCCCGTTGAGCTTCAGCGTCTCTTCGATGGCCCGGGCCAGGGCTTCCTTGCTGATGGGGATCGTCAGCAGGATGGCCTTGGCCGAGACCCAGAGCCGGTCCACGTGTTCCTTCAGGCGGAAGACCTTGCCGGCATAGCTGCGGATGCCCTCGAACACGCCGTCGCCGTATAGCAGGCCATGGTCGTAGACGCTGATCTTGGCGTTCTCTTTGTCGAAGTATTGGCCGTTGATGTAGATTTGCAAAGGCATGGTATCCCCGGGCGGTTGAATTCGAAATGGGATCAAGCGGACGTCGAACCGTGGATATCAAGCGTCGCGGCCCGCAACTGCTGAACCCTAAACCCTACCCCTCGATTCGGCCATCCACAAGCCGGATGACGCGATCGGCCTGCTGGGCGATGGCCGGATCGTGGGTAACCATCACTATAGTCAGGTTTTGCTCGCGGTTCAAGGTAGTCAGGATGTTCATGATATCCTGACCGGTGGCATGATCCAGGTTGCCGGTCGGCTCGTCGGCCAGCAGCAGCTTGGGCCCGGCGACCAGGGCCCGGGCGATGGCGGCTCGCTGCATTTCGCCGCCGGAGAGTTCCCTGGGCTTGTGCTTCAGCCGATGCCCTAATCCGACCATTTCGAGCAGTTCCTTGGCCGTGCGACGGTGCTGGCGACGGTGGAAGAAGTAGCCGAGCGTGCTATGGGCGATCATCAGCGGGGCCAGGACGTTTTCCAACGCGCTGAGTTCCGGCAGCAGGTGATAGAACTGAAAGATCATGCCGAAATGGCGGTTTCTCAGCACATCGCGGCCGGAGCTGGGTAGATTGTCGATCCGATGGCCTTCGTAGTAGATCTCACCCCGATCCGGCCCGTCGAGCGTGCCGAGCAGGTGCAGCAAGGTACTCTTGCCCGACCCGCTTTGGCCCACGATGGCCAGGAAATCCCCCCGGCGGACCTCGATATCCAGCCCTCTGAGGACCGGAATTTCGATGCCCGCCTTCCGGTAACTCTTGGTCAGGCCCAGGGCCAGCAATTGACTATCCGGGTCGGGCAGCGTGGTTGGCTGTTGGGCGTTCGGCTGCTCGGTGATCGCATCGCGTGGCACGGTTTGCTCCGGTTCGACCGCCCGCTGGCTGATATGGGTCTCCGGCGGCAGCGGCTCGGTCAGATCGTCAAAGGTGGGTGGCGAGTTGGGATCCTGGATCGGAGCCGTCAGGTGATGGGCGGACAATTCGTGCGAGGGGTCGGCGACCGTTTCGTTTCCATCGAGCGAGAGCCCCATGTCCAACCGGGGCCCGCCATCGAGCGGTTGGCCGCCTTGCACGCGTGGTCCGGCGCGCCGGATCGGGCTGGTGTCGGTGGCGTTGGTCTGGCGTAAACGCTTCATCATTTCCCGAAAGTCTTCACTCATATCGCAACGCCTCCACCGGATGTAACAAGGCGGCCCGAATCGCCGGCAATACGCTGGCCAACACGGCGATGGTCATGGCCCCGACGACGATCCACGTGACGGTCCACGTGTCGACAATCGTGGGAATCTCATAGAAGTAATAGATCGAGGGATCGAACACCGGCCGGCCGGTGATTTCTCCCAGCCACCCGGCGATCTGATTGATGTACTCGACGAACAGTAGCCCCAACACCAGACCGACGCCGGACCCGACGATCCCCAACGACATTCCATATCCCAGGAAAATCCCCATGATCCCGCTGCGCGAGGCGCCCAGCGATTTGAGGATCCCGATATCTCGCGTCTTCTCGACCACGATCATCAGGAAGATAGCCAGGATGCCGAACCCGGCCACGGCGATAATCAAGAACAACAAGATGTTGAGGATGGCCGTTTCCATCTGCACGGCAGCCAAGAGGGCCCCCTGCTTGTCCCGCCAGGTTTGCACCACGTACAACTCCGGCGGAAAGGCCGCCCGAAGCTTGTCGCGAACCTCGTTCCCTTCGACGCCCGGGCGGAGCTTGATCTGAATCGAGTTGACCGACGGTACGCCCTTCTCGTCGTACATGCCGCGAAACTGTTGCAGCTTCTCGATCGGCACGAACACGAACGTCGAGTCGTACTCGCTCATCTTGCTCTCGTAGAAATCGACGACCGTGAAATCGTGGTAAACGATCTTCAACGGCTGGCCCGTGTTGGGGAAGGTCAGCGTGACGTCGTCGCCGGGAATCACCGAGAAGAATTCCTCACCCGTCGGCCTGCGGTGGCTCGACAGCGCAATTCCCAGCACGAGCCCGGGTCGCTGCTGCAAGGCCGGATCAAACTGGGTCTGTTGTGTGTGCCCGGCGAACGGGTCGTTGGCCGGCGCGGCAGGCACCTCGGTCTCGTACGATTGCGGTCGGATCAGTTTCGGTAGTTGCAAGCCCGATTCGCTATAGGCCTCGGACGATTCCATCAGCCGTGGTGAATCGTGATGCTGCAACACGCGGAGATTCGTGTCGCTGGAACGATCCGGCCGGCGGGCTTGCCGAAAAGCCGGTTCGGGTGGATCGGGAAGCTCCTCGAGCATCGCCGGCGTGGGCTCCGGGGGCACCAAGGCCGGTTGTGGATTCGTAGTAATCTGCAAATCGACCGTTGGCGGCGGCTCGGGGGAAACCGACCGATCGTTAGAAACCGGCCGCTCGGTTCTCGCCTGGGGCTCGACCGGCGGCGGCGTTTCCTGGACTGGCAGGGTTTCCTGGACCGGCGGCGGGTTCGCCAATCGGTCGTGAAACGCCTTCGCCTCGGCCATCCGACGACGATGGACCCAGCCGGCGTCTTCCAGTTGCTTTCGCTCCAGTGCGTCGGGGCCGGCTTGGTGATCCCGCGTGTCGTAGCCGTCCGGACGCAGCAAGAAGCTCATCTGCATCCGGTTGCCTTCATGCTGCAAGTACTTGCCGAAATCGCTCACTCCGCTTTGCGTCTTTTCGTCGATGCCGATCACCTGCACCTGGCGGTTGATCATGTTGCCTCCGCTTTGGAAGCTGAGCATGGCCGGCACGGTGACCGTGGGCGTCATGCTCTGGATCGAGTCGCCCGCCACCAGACGGATTTGCTCCATGTGCCACTCGGCGTCGCGCATGCCGTCGAGGCTTCGCGATTCGAACGTCACGTCGGAAATGATCCCGTGGAGCCGATCCTGCATTTCGGTGGTAAACCCGTCCATCACGGCGTTGACCACGATCATCGTGGCCACGCCCAGCATCACGCTGATGATCGAGGCCAGGGCAATGTACTTTGTGCGAAGATACCGCACGCAGAGTAGGAATTTGTACATGAGATCCTGCGCTAAACGAGTCCTTGTTTAGCCGACGGGCTGGCCCGCCGATTATTCTTCCGGTCGCAACGTTATTCTTCCGGCCGTAACAGTGGGAAAAGAATCACCTCGCGAATGGTCGGCGAGTTGGTCAACAGCATCACCAACCGGTCGATACCGATCCCCAGTCCGCCGGCCGGAGGCATTCCGTGACGCAAAGCCCGGACGAAATCGTGGTCCATCTTGGCCATCGAATCTTCCTCGGCTTGCCCCTCCAATTGCTGAGAGAACAACTCTTCCTGCAAATCGGGATCATTCAACTCCGTATACGCATTGGCCACTTCCATGCCCTGGATGAACAACTCGAACCGCTCGGCAATGGCCGGATTGTCGGCCTTCCGCTTCGTCAACGGGCAGATGCTGGCCGGATAGTCGATCACGAACACCGGACCGACCAGGACGTCCTCGACCTTCTCCTCGAACACCTCGTTCTTGACCACGTCGGGGTGCTTGCCGCGCGGGTTGATCTCGAGGCTCTCGGCCAACTTGGCCACGGCCGCCTCGTCACCCGGATCAACACCCGTCTGCTCGGCAAACAGTTCGTCGTACGTCTTGCGAGCGAAGGGGGGTGTAAAATCGATCTCGGCCTCACCCCAGGGCAGCTTCAAGCCCTGCCCGGTCGCTTCGATGGCCTCGACGATCAGCTTCTCGGTCAACTCCATCATCGTGCCGTAATCGCCGTAGGCCTGATAGACCTCAAGCATGGTGAATTCGGGATTGTGTCGCGGGCTGATGCCTTCGTTGCGATACACACGTCCCAGTTCGTAAACCCGCTCGATACCACCGACCAACAACCGCTTCAGGTGCAATTCCAGGGCGATCCGCATGTAGAGGTCGATATCCAGCGCGTTGTGGTGTGTGACGAACGGTCGGGCGGCCGCCCCGCCGGCAATCGAGTGCAACGTGGGCCCTTCGACCTCGACGAAACATTCGCCGGCCAACGTGTTGCGGATCGACTGGACGATCTTGGTCCGCCGCAGGAATCGCTCCAGCACGCCGTCGGTGTGGATCAGGTCGAGGTAGCGTCGTCGTTGTCTCAGTTCCGGATCGGCCAGCCCCTTGTGCTTCGCCGGCGGAGTCTCAATCGACTTGGTCAGGAAGTGCAAGGCCTCGACGAAGATGGTCAACTCGCCGGTCCGCGTGCGGCCCAGTTCGCCGTCCACCCCGATGATGTCGCCCAGGTCCAGGCACTGGGCCAGTTCCCAATTCTCTTCGCCGACCTGCTTCTTGCCGAGCATCAATTGGATCTGACCGGTCCAATCGCGGATATCGATGAAAAACAGCTTGCCGGCGCCGCGACGGAGAAAGATTCGCCCCGCCGCCCGGACCTTGGGCCCATGCTGCTTCGGCGACCGCTGTCCCTCGACCAAGGGCTCGACAACAATTTCCTCCTCGCGGGCCCGAATCTCACCGATCGAGAGGTGTCCATCGAAGCGTCCACCCCAAGGGTCGATGCCCAGCTCCTCTATTTTACGCAGCTTCTCGCGTCGGGCCGCTTCCAGGGCCGCGCCGCTGCCGGATTTCTCTTCGCTGGTCTGGTTCATTGCGTAGGTCAAGCGTCGTTACGGGTATAAGGTATATAGAATGGCGTGGCGGCATTGTAGTGGAACCGGCCCCTCGGTCAATGTCAAACCGGCACAACCGGCGCCGTTTAGCCCGCCTAACCAAACGCCGCGCGCAACTGCTCCATGTATCGCGGACACGCCACCCGGGGGTCTTCGCTCTCCTCGTATTCCAGCACGATGTAGCCTCGATAGCCGGCATCGCTGAGGATCTGGGCAAGCCGACGGAAATCGCTGGGGACTCGCTTGCCGTCGGGACCGGAGACCACGACCTTGATTTGGGCATTCAACGTGTAAGGGGCGATCTTGGCCAGATCGCCGTAGAGGTCGTCGCTATGGAAATTGCCGCTGTCGAAGTTTACGCCGAACCAGGCGCTCTTCACGTCGTGAACCAGCCGCAACATGCCGTCTACCCTGGTGGTCAGCCCGCCGTGGTTCTCCAATGCCAGAAACACGCCATGCCGGCCCGCGTAGTCGCAACACTCCTCGATCGCCTCGACGGCCAGCCGATGCGCTTCGTCGACCGTCTGGCCGCCCTGCGGGTTGCCGGAGAAGATGCGGATGACCGGCGCCCCCAGGATTTCGGCCCAATCGATCCATTGTTTCACGTGCGCGATTTGCCCCTCGCGCCGCGCGCCCGGGGGATGACAGAAATCGTTACCCACGGCCGTACCCGAGATGTCCAACCCCAGCCGAAACGCCAGATGCTTCAAGTGCCGCAAGTACTCGGGCGTGACTTGCTTGGGAAAATAGTACGAGGTCGGCTCGGTCCCTTCGAGTCCCATCTTGGCGCAGTCGAGCAGGAAATCATCGAGCGTCAACTCGGGCGGATTACCAGTCAGCAGTTTACGATAGCTATAGCCGGCCAAGCTGAACTTGAACTTCGCCGGCCCGGCTCGTCGAACCGGTTCGATGGCGGAAGACCCCAAAGGAAACAATCCCCCGGCCAATCCGCCAACCGCCCCTGCAGCGATCAATGTAGTGTCGCGAAGGAAGTCACGGCGATTCGTGTGCTTCGGAATTTTCGTTTTTCCCCAAATGCTGTCGTGTTCTCGTTTGTCCCCCCCTTGTCCCATGATTCTATGCTTAGCATACTGACATTACCATGCGTGCCGAAAAAACTTCTCCCGTGCCAATTCGGATCCTGGTCGTTGTTGCGGCGGCCATGGCGGGGGCGTGGATTGCGGCGGGCTCCGTGGGGCTTGTGGCCGGTCCTTTGCAGCGAGTGCTGGTCTGGATCGCCCTGGGCTGTGCGGCGGTGGCCGGCCTGCCGCAACGCAAATCGACGCCCCTGCCGTGGCTGCTGCTGGCCATAACCATCGCGGTCGGGCTGGTGATGACCGCCTCGACGCTGCCGGCCGCCGGAGTCTTGGCCGTGGCCCTGGTCACGGCCGTGTTGGCCCATGGTCAAGACGGACTGGCCAGGCGAGTCATTACGTTGGCCGCGATGGCGATTGCCGTCTTGGGTCTCTTCCAGGTCGCCTCGGCATCGATTCCCGCCGTATGGCTCGCGGCCGACGGCTTGGGACGAGGGCTGGGCAACTTGGCCGGAACGATCACCGGCGAGTCGCTTGCGGTGGGCGCCACGTTCGGCGGCGTCGATCTGTTGGTGCTGATGACGGCTTGGTACGTCGGCTGGTTGTTTTGGACCGAGCCGCCAAGAACCGGGCGAGCGCTGTTCGGCGCGGCGGTCATCCTCGGCGGTCATCTGGTTTACCTGGTCGTCTTGGCGTATGCCGGCAAACTGCTGGGCGCGTTGCCCGCCGAAGTTCGGCCCGAGGTGACTTCGATCAATCGCATGGGCGTTTGGGCATGGAGCAACTCGGCCCGGGCGCTAGTGCCTTGGAATTTACCGATCCTGGCCGGGCTGATTCAGACGGTCGTTGTCGTAACCATGGTTCGCTGGTCCCGATGGTTGCCGGTCGAAGAAGACACAGCTCCCGGAGTTAATGCGACACGCCGGTTCGGACCTTTGGTGCTGGCCGCCTTGATCCCTATGCTGATCGTGCTTAGCCCGAGCGAGTCGGACCTGGGCGACAAGAACATCGTGGTCCACCAACAGGGCTACTTGAAATTCCGCAGGCCCGACTTCGACACCGAACCGGACCAAGAGGAACCGTACGGGATGTTGCGGATGTTTGTCGAGAGTTTGGGAGGCAACTTCACCACCTCGGCCGATCTGTCCGATCTGGATGGTACCGACCTGCTGATCCTGTTTCACCCCGACCGGCCTTGGCCGAAAGCTGCGCGAGATCAACTCGATAAGTTCGTTCGCGATGGAGGGTCGCTGCTGGTCGTGGCCGATCCGGAAATTCGCGACGGCAATTCACTCAGCAGTTTCAACGACGTGCTCGAGTCCACCGCGATGCGTGTTCGCCGCGATACGGCCATGGCTCGCGTGCCAAACTGGGAGCAGTCGTGCACGACGCTGGCTCATCCGGTAACCACCGGGATCGACGACCGAAGGAACCGGTTCGGGCTGTCCAACGGCGCGTCGATCGATGTCTGCCTGCCGGCGCGGCCTCTGCTGATTGGACGTTTCGGCTGGGCCGAGCCGGGAAGCGACGCGGTGGTAAGCGGTGTTTATCAATACGACCCGGGCGAAAAACTGGGCGACCTGGTCCTGGCCGCCGAGCAACGGATCGGCAAGGGCCGAGTGGTCGTGCTGAGCGACTCGGCCGCGTTGGACAACGAGATGCACACGAACTCCTACGTGTTCACAGGCCGACTGTTGGCCTACCTGGCCGGCCGACACGCCAGCTCGCAAGACGTGTGGCGGCAATTGCTCGGCCTGTTAAGCGTCGGGCTGTTGATCGGGCTGCTGGCATGGCGACCGGTTCCGTTGCGTGTGGGTGGAACGTGTGTCGTGCTGGCCTTCTCGTTGGCGGCATGCGCGGCCGTGACGCACACCAGCGCCCGGGTCTTGCCCGGCGGTCGAACCGATGCGCCGAGCAACGTGGCCTATATCGACGCTTCTCACTTGGAGGCCTACCACAGCAACTTGTGGTCGCGGTTCGGCATTGCCGGCCTTTCGCGGACCCTGATGCGTTGCGGTTACCTGCCGCTGATGTTGCCCGAGGTGAGCAGCGAACGACTACAGCGGGCCGAGTTGCTGATCTCGATCGCCCCGGCCCGCGAGTTCTCGGCCCAAGAGCGGCAGACCATTCGTGAATTCGTCGAAGGGGGCGGGACGCTCTTCTGCCTTCTCGGCGCGGAACATACCGGCGGCAGCGACAGCCTGTTGGCCGATTTCGATTGCTATGTCCCGCCGACCCCCGTGCCGCCCTCGGACGAACTTCCCGAGCCGGAGCCGTTGGGGGCACGTTACTCGCGCTATCTCGAGTTGGACGACTACGATACGTACATGCAGTTTTACGCCGCCTGGCCGGTCGAGTGCTATGAAGATCATGAGGTCCTCAAGCGAGGGCAAGGCAACGTGCCGGTGATTATCCAGCGGCCAGTGGAAGACGGATCGGTCGTCGTGATCGGCGATACGCACCTGGCGTCGAACGACAACCTCGAATCGGCCGAGACGATCCACGGGGCCAACCTCTACTTCTGGCGATGGCTGTTGAGCCGGACGACCGATCGGGCCGAGTGGATCCCACCGAATCCGAACGCACAACCGGACGAGGAGGCGGCCCCATGATACGCATCTTCCTCGGCGTGGCACTGCTGTCGGTCTCATGGCTATTGGGGCAGCACTACTACTACCCGGCCCAACCGCTGGCTTCGGTCGCGGTCGTGTTGGTCGGCACGATGCTGCTTGGCGGAACGATCCGCCGAAAACTTCCTCGGCGTGAAACGTGGATCGCCCTGGTGTTGCTGATTCCTGCCGTGGGATTTGCCCCCTGGCCGGATCGGGTAGCGCCGCTGTTGTTGGCCGTCGGGTTGACCGTTCGGTTGCTGCCGATTCCCCGACGTTGGCCCCGATCGCTCGGACAAGGCGCTCTGGCCGCCGGCGCGGTGCTTTCGATCCAAGCCCTGGTGATGGCCCTGTATACGGGCTGCACGGCTCGCTCACACGAATTGCCTTGGCCGTTTCCGCAAGCCCTGGCGGGAGTGGCACGGTTGTTGGGGATCGAAGCCGCGGCCGACGGATCGACGCTGGTCATGCACACGATCCGCCAACCCCATCGCTTCGGCGCGACCTGGGAACTGCTGGTCGACCCGGCCACGCTCTGTTTCTTCGTCGGCTCATCGCTGATCCTCGGGATCTTGGCCTGGGGTCGCCTGGCTCGTGGACAGCGCCGCACGGGCTGGTTGAAGATGCTGTGGGCGTTGACGCTGGTGGTCCTCGCCTGGCTGCCGATCCGAGCGGCGGTGCTTCTGGCGTTGTATATCAACCGCGTGCTGTTGGCCGATTACGACTTGCCGTTGCACGTGATGAACCTGTTTCTCTCACCTTGGATCCATCTGCTATTGCTGCTCGGGCCGGTGCTGCTCGCTTGGCGGTTCGTGCGATTGCCGACTCGTGAGCCGGGCGCGTCAAGCCCGAAGAAGGACGTGAAGCCTTGGCGATATCCGGCGGCCGCCTTGCTCGTAGCGGCCGGTGTGGTCCTGTTGACCGTGGCCGTGCGTTGGGATCCGGTCGGCACAGCCAAGGCAGGTCGCGTGATGGTCGTGGAACGCCACAGCGAGTGGGAACCGACCGTCAAGCCGTACGACACCACGTGGTACGGGCACGACTCGGGCTACAACTACGCGGCCGCTTACGATTATTGCGGCCAGTACTTCAGCATGTCGCGACTCTTGGAGTCGGATCCCATCGACAACGAGAATCTCAGCCAGTGCGACGTGCTGGTGATCAAAGTGCCCACGGCCCGATACTCGCGTGAGGAGGTCGAGGCCGTGTTGAAGTTCGTTCGCGGCGGCGGCGGGCTGCTGTTGGTCGGCGACCATACCAACGTCTTCAAGTGCGGCACGTATCTGAACGACATTGTGCGGCCCATGGGGTTCATCTTCCGCGATGATCTGCTGTTCGGCACGGGCGAGTCACCCTACGACCAGCATTACCGGCGGCCGCGCGTGCCGCATCCGATCGTGCAGCACTTGCCGCCGATGGATCTGGCCGTCTCCTGCTCGATCGATCCGGGTCGAAGTCGCGGTCGGGCGGCCATCCTGGGGACCGGACTGTTCAGCCTTCCGCCCGATTACCATCTGGAAAACTACCACACCGTGCCGCAGCTTCGAGCCGATATGCGCTACGGGGCCTTTGTGCAACTCTGGTCGACCCGCCATGGCCAGGGCCGCGTGTTGGCCTTTACCGACTCGACCATCTTTTCCAGCTTCTGCGTCTTTCAGCCGGGCAAGGCGGAGCTGCTCCGCGGCATGATCGATTGGCTCAACCACAACAACCGGCTGGGCGATCCACGCCCCTGGCTGTTGATGCTCGGGCTGGTGCTCTTGCTGGCCGGGCTATGGCTGACTCGCGGTTGGGATCGGGCATGGCTCGTGCTGCCGGCGACCGGTTGGCTCGCCTGGACCGTGGCCTGCTTGGCCGTGGTTGCCGTGCATCGTGGGAGTATGCCTGTACCTAAAACCGAGCGGCCCATGGCTCGGGTCGTTGTCGATCGAACCGTCTCCGAAGTCCCGCTGGCCAAGGGGGCCTTCATCGAGGGCAATTGGGACGGTTTCGGGCTATTGGAGCAATGGATCTCCCGGTTGGCTACGTCCAAGGGGAAATGTTACACCATCCGCGCCCGCGGTCCGGAGGCATTTTCCGGCGATGCCCTGGTGATCGTTCACCCCAGTCGGCCGGTGACCGACGAATTCCGCCGTCGGGTGATCGATTATGTGGCCGGGGGCGGTAAGCTGCTGGTCATCGACTCGCCAGAGAACGGGGCCTCGACCGCCAACAGCCTGCTTTGGCCGTTCGGCCTCTCGATGCTTCACCAACAAGTCATCCCGGCCCAAGCGTTGACCCTGACCGACGACTGGCCCGATATCGAAGTCGAACGAGCCTACGCAGTCGACGGCGGACAGACGATCGCTCGGCTCGGCGAAACGGCGGTCGGCGCCGTGGTCCGGTATAAGGCGGGAAGTGTCATGGCGATCGGGTTCGGGGCCATGTTCAATGACGGCAACATGGGCTACCCGGGCGAACGGTCGCTCTGGGCCCTGCAACCGCCGGCCGACATGCTCTTCGAGTCGGATAACTACATCCGGTACAACGTATGGTTCGCCCTGCTTCGGGGCCTGTTGACCGGAGAGCCGCCGGCGGCCGAGTATACGGCCCGGCTGGCGTTCGATCGGACCGTCTCGCAAGCCGCCTTGCCAAAACCCGATGCCACGGAACATGCGGACGACGGGTTCGCCTTCTTCGAGATGTGGGCGACCTACTTGGGCTATGCGACCAGCCGGGCCGGCGAGTCCGAGCCCTTCGACGCCGACGCGTTGGTCGTACTGCTGCCGAGTCGTGACGTCGAGCCGTCGCTGCGCGATCGACTGGTCCAATACGTCGACCAGGGCGGAAAGCTGCTGGTCATCGACTCGCCCGAGAACAAGAACTCCACGGCCAACGAGCTGCTGAAACCGTTCGGACTCTCGATCGACCACGAAGCAGCGCGAGCGGGAACCTTGGGTATCGATCGCGAAGAGGGCGGGCCTTGGCCCAATATGCCCGTGGAATCGAGTTGCCGGGTCGAAGGCGGCGAGCCGTTCGCTTTCGTGGACCAGAAGCCCGTCGGCGCCACCGCCCGGCACGGCAAAGGCACGGTCATGGCCGTCGGGTTCGGCCCCCTACTGACCACGGGCGCCATGCGGTCAAGCTGGAATCCGCCCCAAGGCTCGAAAGAACTGGTCCCCTACAACCTGGCCACCACCATACTCCGCGCCCTGTTGACCGACCAACCACCGACCAAAGCCCTGCCGAGCGTCCCGGATTAGCCAAACATTTTCCCACGGCATCGGCCCGGAAAGTAAGCTATAATTTACTTTGCGTGCGGGGATTCTCCCTTGCCCGGCTACGACCGCATGAATTCGACCCTCGCAGTCCGCGGATGGGGCCACCTTTCCCTTGGCCGACCACGATGTACGAGACCCAAGAAAAGAGTCTGGCTCATGAACCTGCGAGTCTTGATCGCCGACGATTCCAGCACCATTCGAGCGATGGTGATTAACACGCTCGAAACGCTCAGCGTGACGGCGATCGTCGAGGCCGAAGACGGCACTGACGCCCTGGAAGCCTTCCGGCAAGAAGACTTCGATCTACTGGTCGTCGATTGGCAGATGCCCGGTCTCAACGGTCTGGAGGTTGTCGAAGCCGTCCGCAGCGCCGGATCGGCGGTACCCATCGTGATGATCACGGGCGTCGCAACCGGCAAGGAACACGTCCTCAGCGCCATGAAGGCCGGCGTATCCGACTACCTGATCAAGCCCTTCGACCTGGGCGTCCTTCGCGGCAAGCTCGGCAAGCATTGCCAAAGCATCAAGCTAAACAAAAAGCTGGCCCCCGCTTGATTCTAAGCGGCCCTCTTCGGCCGGCCTTGCGTCCAACACCTCGATAAAGTCTGTGCTGGGAATCGCTCAATCAGGACGATTCCTGTCTTCGCTCCAGCGTCTGCGCGAGGTCGACAAATGTAGCATAGTTGTCTGAAAGATCTTCGCCATTGCCACGTATGCCCCGATACGCAATCCCTTTTAGTGCAAGGCAAAGGGCATCGAGAGTGGTCAATAGGACGATCACCCACCGATAGAACCGCCAATAGTTTGGTGGATCTGACGGTGGATCCACCGGAGAATCCCAGTAGACCCAACATACGTGTATTGCCAGCCCGAATGCGGCCAAGGTAAAGAGAATGATGGGAACCGCATAAGACGATACCCAAATGCGACGCCACCGACGTAACCTGCGGAATTTCTTCTCGGCGATTATCTTGATTGCTTCTTGCGATGAGCCGCGAATATCTGCTATATCGGTCTCGCTTTGCCCCCAAATCTTATCGACTCGATCTGTCAGAAGCGTACGGATGCCGACAAGCGCCGAGTAGGTTGCCCCCGAAACGGCAATCACAATGGATGCGATCGTGAAGAGATCATTCATGGTGCGTCCGTCACCCCAAGAGAACTACTCGGCAGGAACCAGCTTCTCCCAAATCAGATCGAACTTTCGCGAAAACGTCCCTCCCTTGAACCGGTTCGCAAAGTATACCTCTGCATGAATCTGATTGGCATTGCCGCCTTCTGCTAGCTTCTTGTGGGGCTTTTCATCTCGCACCATGTCGGTATCGCAGACTAAGAAGTGAGCGATGGACGATTCGCTATTTGATGGAACGGCTTCGACGACTTCTAGCGTATCCTTGAATTCCTCTCGGATAGACTGCAAGTCTGTGGCATCTCCATCGACCAGGATTATGCGTGCTTTGCCACCCCGCTCTTGAATCCGCGTAAGCATGGATTTGAAGCTCTTACATAGACACTTCAGGAATCCATCGCCCTCAAAGCCCGTTAGCATCCGAAACGAACGGTCGGTGTGCCGAAACATCAAATCGGTCAAGGTGAGCGCGTGCAAATAATTCGAGTTTGAGATCGCCTGCTCAATATGGTTTTTGCGCAACAGGTCCACAAAATGCTCTTGTTCTTCAAGAAAATCATTTGTGTACTGCGAGAAAATCCTTTGCGCGTCAGCAACCGTCATCACGATCTTGCTTCCCGAAGCCTCTTCGGGCCGACCCTTCGCGGGATCGTACACGTCGTCAGTGTTTTGGCTGGACATGAGGAACACCCCTCGTTAGCGATTTTTTTCCATGCAAAACAAAAACTATTCGACACGTCAAATCCGTGCTGTCAACGTGCCGCAAGGTAAATTGCTTACTTTCTGGAGAACGTCAGCCGAGGCAAGTTCACACTCCAAAACCGTCTGACTAGGACCTGTTGCTGCCGCCCCCGCAATACTCCATTAGTATGACCGGCAACAACAGATACTGCAATCACCCTCTGACAAAAATGCGGTAGGGACTTTACCTTACCCCCCGATAGTATCGACAAAACTCCCTTTCAGCTTGATTCGCACCGGTCTAAAACGGCGTTTATCACACGGGGTAATAGTACAAATTGGGCCGACAAAGCAAGATCAGTTCCTCGTAGAAAGCCCAGAATAACAGTAATCCAGCAAGTCCAAGGACGCAACCGCGATCCGCGAACCACCCATTGTTACTATCCACAAAGCCTCTGGGGGCGCATTCTCGACTGGATGCCAGTCTCTACAGAAAGAATAGCCTATTCTGGCCGCTCGATGTTGGCCTATTCGGATGATAATTGAGACCGTGTTTTCTTGGTCGAATCTTTGAATGACGGCTTGTCTTGGTCAGACACGTTAAGAGGAGCCTTCTGAATCCACCTCCAACCCATGCCGCATGGCCAGCGTTTGGACCGACATGGCGCCGGCACGTAGCAGGATCTCGTCGGCTTTGGCGTCGCGCAGGCGGTCGCGGACTTCTAGCGTGGGGGCGATGGCTTGGATGTCGATCTGGTGTAGCGACTCCTCGGGCAGGCGGCCGGCTTCGACGGCGTGGGCCAGTACGCGGGAGAATAGCTCGCGGTCGTCTTCGATCATGTCGTGTTGTAGGCGCCCGAACATTTTTACGGCCGGGCCCTCGGCCACCATGGTCGAGGCGTAGTTGGCGTTGCTGGCGTCGCTGGTGAGCATGAACTCGGGCATCACCAGCCGGCTGGCGACCGCGCGCAACTCGGCCTGCAATACGACCACGAACTTGGCCGCGTCGATGCCGGTGGCCGGGAACTCGTATTCTGTGCCGCCGGCGGCGTCGAGAATCGTGCCGGGACCGTAGCGGCGGAAGTGGCTCGTTTGGCCCGTCCGCTGGCTGGTTACGTTCACGTCGGCCTGATCCTGTACGAACTGCTGCAACCCGGCGGCCGTGGCGGAGACGTGTTTGCGAATGATGGCGATGGCCGACTGGATCTCGGCCACCACGCTCATGTTCCGCAGCAGCTTCTCGGCCCGGCGCAGGTTCTTTCGGACCGGATAAAACAGCGGCAGCCCGCGTCGCACGTTGGCGTCGACGCCCAGCTTGCGATGCTGGACCTCGGCCGCGTCGACCAGTTGGCCGTCGATCCAGTATCCGAGGACCGTCTCGACGTCACCCGGCTCGGTCTGCACGCCGCATCGGGCCGCCGGGTCCTGGGCCATTTCCGGCGGCGTGGCCACCTGCTCCGGCTCGGCGAACCGCACGCGCGTGGTCCCGTCCGGTGCGGCAAACAGTCGCAAGAAGCACTCGCCGTCGCGATCCTTGCGCCGCACGATCTCCTGCTGCCGCCGATGCCACCGGTTGGTGTGCACGAACTCATCGAGCACCTCTTGCACCTGCGAGGTCAACTGCGAATCCGGCTCGCGTCCCCGCCGCGGCACGGCCCGATAGGCGTGCCCGCTGCCGACGATGTAGCTGATCCGGTTTTCGTGCCCGTTGATGGCGAACTCGTTGGTGATGGCCAATGCGCGGCATTGTTCGCGGATGTCGGCCAATTGTTGCCCCTCGGTGATGCTTGCGACGCCCTCGCCGCCGAGCCCGAGCCATCGCTGGCCGTCGATGTCGTAAAACGCATCGGCCGGGTCGACGAAGCCGTCCCACATCTCGTCGAAGGCTTCGAACAATCGTCGCTCAAGAGACTTCATTCGCGGATCGGGTTGTTGGTCAGTTTTCATGGTAAGGTCCTCTTGAAAAGGTTAGTTGTGGACTCTTGTAGAACGCAGATTCAAAACTCCCCTCTCCCTTTGGGAGAGGGGCCGGGGGTGAGGGCATAGAAAAGACGTTTCTTGGTGAATCGCCCTCACCCTAACCCTCTCCCAGAGGGAGAGGGGACCAATTTGCAAAGGGTTAGTTATTGCCTGGATTCAGGCCGCCGTGCCGGCGACCGCTAAACGGTTTGCGTGCGCTCACCCTACGGGCAGCCGGTTGCCTAGCCCGTCGCTTGTCTGTCGGCCTTGTAGCATTTCGGCGGCCAGGCGCAGGGCCATTTCGGCCGCGTCGGGGCCGTCGTCGTGGTCGGCGACGGGAAACTCCTTGAGCTGCTCGACCAACAGCCGGGTCGAAGGGCTGTTGCTCTTGAATCGCAAGCGCCGGCCGGCAAGGTGCGGACCCAAACGACGGATGCGGACCAGTTTGTTGATGCGGTTCTCGATCGGCCATGGTCGTCCGCCGAGGAGGCCTTGGCGGCGGAATTCGGTCTCGAACTCGCCCTGCAAGAGGTCCTGGAACTGGTTCGCCTCGATGCCGAACACGTCGGGTTGAAACTGCCGATAGCGCTCGACGCCGTCGGCCACGATCTGCGGCGTGGGGCGTCGGGCCAAATCGGCTTCGACGTAGAGGATCCCTTGGCGGTCGACGCCCAACATCACCAGGGCCGAGTAGTCGCCGCGTCGCGAGTCGGTCCCTTTGCTCGGATCCAGGGCCATGGCTTTCACTCGCAGATTGGCCGGCCAGGCGTCGAACCAGATCGACTCGTCGAAGTACGACTCGGGCCACTCGCACAGCTCGGGGTTGACCGGCGAGTTCTGTTTCTCCCGCTCGAAGGCCGTGTGCCCGCTCTCGGCCCGCATGCACATCAGCGTATAGAGGTCTTCTTCCTCGGGCCAAAGCACGGCGGCGCCGGCTGTCATACTGGGGCCGTGTTGTTGATAGAAATCCCAGGCGGCCCGTTTGTATTGCGGATTGGCCACGTCCGTGTAGAGGGCCTCCCACTCGAGCCACAGCGACATGTGTTCCGGCCAGCGCTCGATCGCCCGAAAGACGCGCGAGGTCCAGCCGGGCTTCTCGGTCAGTTCCATGGCCAAGGCCTCGCGATGCAACGCAGTGGCCAGATTGATCACGTTGGTGCGTTTGGTACCGGCCTTCAGCAGCGTACCATGGAACCAGGTTCGCGAATGTTCGCGTTGCACGGCCGACTCGATATGCTGGTCGTTTTGCAGGTCGTCGCAGATGATCAGCGTCGGGCGATGGGCCCGATGCCTTCGCCCCCGCATCCGCTGGCCGGTGCCGAAGGCCTCGATGGCCGTGCCGTTTTGCAACACGATCGAGTTGCCGCGCCACACGGGCCCCTTGCCGACGGCCTGGGGATATTCTTCGGCCAATCGCCGGTTGTCGGTCAACTCGGCCTTGAGGTTCTCCAGGTGGGCGACCGCTTGATGTTTCGTATCCGAGACGATCCAGACATACGGCTCGCGCCCTTCGATGGCCATCCGCAAGGGGAAGGCCAGTGTGCCGAGGGTCGACTTGGCCCCGCCGCGCGGGCCCAGCACGTTGAGCTTCATGCCACGTCGCTCGGCCATGCGATCGAACCAACCGGCCAGCCAGTCGTGCATACCCGAGGCGGGTCGGGTGAAATGCTCGGGCAGATACTTTCGCCCCCACGCCAACAAGTCGAGGTCTTCGGTTCGCCCGGCCGCGCGTCGTCGGGCCGCGCCATGGCATCGGGCCAACTCGTTGCGAAATACGGCCAGCAGCCCAAGGACTCGTTCCGGTTGCAGCGAAAGCTCGCCTTGCATCATGACAGACCCTTTCGATTTCCAGAGCGGCAAAGGTCCTCCGTCAGTTCATCCAGCCGCTTTAAGATATTCTTGCGATACTTGGGGACGGGAATTTCCGCAGTGATCAGCTTGGCAAACTCCGCCAGAACCTGCGTGATTTGATTGATCGTGATGACATCGGGGCTCTGCCGGGCATACTTCTCGGGAAAGACGCGTTCCAGGACCCAGGCCGCGGCGCGCCAGTATTGCGGTTTCTTAGCCGCCTTCTGGATATTGCTCATGTAGGTGAACTCGTGCTGGTTCTCGGCCCGGCGGAGTTTTTCGGCAAAGTCCTGGTCGCGCTCGGCCGTGTTCTGGATTGTGGGGTGCGAACAGCCGACATATCGGGCAGCCGTACGACGGCTGCACCCGACCGAAATGATCGCGATGATTTCCCGTTTCTTCCCGTCATCCAAGACGGGACGCCTGCCACGTTTTGCCACGATCTGATCCTTCGCTGAAAACACTGCTCTTCGCTATAAAGCCGCGACCGGCGGTTGCGCAACACCCCAATGACCGGGCCGATGTGTCTGACGCTGCCGGGCGCGACCAACGGTCGCGGCTTTGTATGAGGCGCGACCAACGGTCGCGGCTTTATTGTTGCTCCCCCAGGAACTCGAACGACACGACCGAGCGTCCGGCCGAGCTGCGATATCCCTTGATGAAGCCGGCCGTCTTCGAGCCGGTCCGCTTGACGTTCACCGCCCGCCACTTCGGCGAACGGCGGCAATGGGCGATCAGGGCCGGATGACTGGCCGTCACGTTGAGCCGATGACCTTCCTGAAGATGGCGTCGCGCGACCGACTCGGCCAGCGCCATGCCGATGCCGACGCCCTGGTAGTCGGGCAGCGTAACCAGTCGACTGATCCGCCAGCGGCGCTTCCGCCCAATCAGTGAAACGGTCGCACAGAAGGCCACCGGCGTGCCGTTCCACAGGGCCACGAAACATCGGGCGGCCGTGCTCAGCGAGCCGGTCAGATAGTGATGACGTCGAAACATTTCCCACGCACCACGCCCGCAGCGAAAGACTTCAAGCTCGATCGCCGGTCGCCGAAGACACCTCCTTTGGAACGTCGACGTTGCCATGTCGATGATCCAGTCGGGAGTTAACCACTGCGTCACGTCATAATGACACGTCACGGCCACAAACCGGCAGCCGATTTGCCCGCCTCGAATCCCCTTAGCCAACGCCGCCGAAAGCACCCGAGCCACGGTGCGGTCGACCACGCTGGTATACTCGTCGAAAGCCAGCAGTGGCAAAGCCGCCTCGCAAGCGGTAGTTGTAGCTAACGCTCGGGCCAGATCGCAGCGGAACCGTTCGCCACCGGAGAGCACCTGATACGGCTTGACCCAACTTGGCGGCGAGCTGAACCCCACGGCCGTGAACAGACCGGTGATCTGTTTGATCGGCAAGTCACCCAGCCCGTCGACCACGGCCCGATCTTCCGGCCAAGGTCCGGGCGTGTGGAATTGGTCGCCAAACAGTTCTCTGGCAACGGTAGTCTTCCCGCTCCCCGACGGACCCACGATCAGACCGATCTTCCAATCGTCACCCAGTTCGGGCGTTTCAAGCCGAAACCGTTCGCTAGCCCGATCCGCAAGCGGCACGTCAAACATCCCGGCCACTTGCTGGACCCGGAACGAATCAAAAACAGGACAATCAACTTGGATATCAAGCATGGCAAGAAATGATGAATGACAAACGAACACGCAAGCAACGCCTGCGCGTAACTGCCTACTGTCTACTGCCTACCGCCTACTGCATACTGCTCAGTACAACGTCAACAAGCGACACTTTAACCCTTCGGCCGTCATCCGCTCGTAGACGACCCGTTGGTCGTCCTCGTCGGTGCACTCGATGACCACTTGGTAGGCCTCGGGCACCTGGACCTCGGGCGGCGGGCCCGTTTCGGCCAGGTTGTCGAGTTGGGAAGCGTCGGGACCGGCCGCCAACTCGTCGAGCAATCGGCCGATCGCTTCGTTCTCGGTCTCGACTTGTTGCAGCAGTTCGGCGAGGACTTCCTGATTGGTCTCGGCCATGGCGGCCAGCGGGTCGTGCAGCGCCAAGAGCTTGGCCGCCTCGTGTTCGTCCAGGTCGACGATCAGCACGGGCACTTCCACCTCGGGCGTGGTCTCGGCTCGCAGATGGCCGTCGATCAGTTCGAGCGACCCGTCGGGCAATTCGCGGGCCAACAGCGCGTCGGCATACCCGATCTCGGCCAGCAAGCCCCGCACCGCATCTTGCTGCTGCTTAGGATGGCTACGCCAGTTCTTAGGATGCGGCCGCAACAGCCCGGCCTTCACGCGGCGGAGTTCTTTGATTCGATCGCGAATTATCATGGTGAGTTACAGTTCCTGCAGGCGTTCGGCGACGTGGCCGAACTGGACGTCGTGGGTTCCGAGACGCGTTTCGTGTTGGGCACAGCGCGACCAGAGTCGCTCGGTGCCGTCGGCCAGCTTCTCGACCTTTTCGTCGAGTTCGGCAATCTGCGTGGCGATCACGGCCAGCTTGGCGTGGACCATGAACATCCACGGTCCCAACGCCAACAAGGCCGACATGGCCATGCCGATCATGATTCCCCATTCGTGTGCGGTCATGGTAGCAGTAGGCAGTATGCAGTAATCGTTTAGCGGCTGGGCTTGCCCAGCGTTCTTCTTGAAGCAGGTCCTATCGCTTGTCGACCTTGTCACGGATGGCATCGATCTTCCGGTCCATGCGATCGACGAGCCGTTCGACCAGTAGCGGTTCACCGGCTTCGATCTTGCTTCCGATGCGGCGCGAGACAAAGAAACCGGCCAAGGCGATGGCCAGTGCCAACGGGGCCGAGAGTCCCAGCGCCCCGCCGAGTAGTTTGCCGATCGAAAGACCGCCGCCCCCGGCGAGCTTCTCGGCCGCAAGGTCCTTCACATAAGCCCGGGCGATGTCGCGTTTCGACGCATCTTCGCCCAACTCCTCCTTGACCTTGGCCAGACGTGCTTCGAACTGCTGTTTGAGCGACCGTTGCTCGCCGGAAAGTTCGTCGACGGTCACCTTGAGGCGATCGTTCTCTTGTTGCGCCGACTCGATCTGTTCTTTGGTCGACTGTTCGTCCACGCGCGGGTCGAGCCGCGCGGCTAAACTGTTTTCGAGTAAGTTGGCGATGTGTTCGAGGCGGTCGTTCGTTTCAGTGAGATCGACCGGCGGCGTGGTCTGCACCGGTGGCGGCAGGGTTGGCCAGACGGGCTTCAACTGCCGGTGTTCCCAATCGTGTTGTTGCCGATAGGGCAACGCGCGATACGGCGGCGCCTGCTGCGAGGGACAACCCTTCGGGCCGCACTGCTCGTTCGTCGACACTTCTTTCCCTAACCCCTTGTAAAGAGCTTGCAGGCTGGTGGCGATTCCTTGGCGATCGTCGCCGGTTCGGGCGGTCAGGAGGCCGACGATCATCGTAGCCTCGGCGTTCAGCAGGGCCGAGCCGCTGCGTCCGTTGGCCGGCGGCGGGGTGAAGTAGAGATCGCTGCCCGAGTAGCCCAAGGCATGGCCCTTCCAACCGGTCGACCACGCGCCCTTGGCACAACCGACCGAGACGATCGTTTCGCTGGGCCGAACCACGTAGTCGCGCGGGGCCATAGGAACGACCTTCGGCGGCAGCCCGGCGAACTGCGACTCCTTCAGGGCCACGATGGCCGCGTCACAGCCGTTGTGCTCGATCCGGCGAATCACGCGGCCGGGAAGCGGTTCGCTGCAATGTCCGTCGCGCCAGAACTCGCACGCGACCGTTTCGCTCGGGCCGACCACATGGGCGGCCGTCAGCACGTAGACATGACCACCGGACCGTTCAAAACAGCAACCGGTCCCCCGCGACCCGTCCGCCGCGGTAATCCGACACGTGGCATCGATGCAGTCGGTAAGGGAAGCGACGCAGTAGGCGGTAGGCAGTAGGCAGTAGACGGCAAGCAGGAGAGAAAAACGCTTCATGACTTGGTCTCCGAACAAAAGTGATTAGTGGATAGTGTGGAATTATGAGTGGTAAGTTGTGAGTGATGAGTTCACGCGCAAGCGATACTCAAAACTTACAACTTACAACTTACAACTTAAGACTTTATATAAGCGTGAATCGGTAACGGTAGAACGGTGATCGGGCCAGATCGGCCGGTTCGGTCAGGCGGTCGGAGAGTTGGGGAACCGGGTCGACGCGACCGCCGAGTCGGTCGGCCATGGCGCAGGCGTGACTGCAGAACGGTGGCCGGCGGTCGACGGCCCGGTCGTCCGTCTCCGGCTTGACGAACCAACGCACCACCGGCAAGTGCAACAGCGCGGCGGCCGCCACACCCCGGTAGCCGTAGTCGCAACCGCACAGGCGTTTCATTAGTCTCGTGGCAGCCTGGCGATCGTAGTCACTCCAGCGGTCGTCCGGGTTGACCTCGAACAGATCGTATCGGCCGGGCCAATGTTGCACCTGGCTCGAGAGCGTGACGGCCCGTCCGCCGCTGAACTGAAGCATTTCCAGCAGGAACAGGTCGTCACCCCACCAGGCGGCCTTGGCGGCATGGCAGTGGAGTCCGCGACCGGCCACGGCGATCGGGCCCCGACGCCGATACAAGAGCAAGTCGCCGTCGCGAATCTCGTGGCGAACGTCGCCGTAGTGTTTCAAGACGGTCTTCATAGGGCAACCGCCTGCAAGTCGTCCCAGAAGTCGGGGCTGCCGAAGTCGGGCGCGTCGAGGAAATCGATTTCCAAGTCCTGGTCGTCCGCCACAAGGGGCGTCTCCGGATCGACGGTCAACGAACTCGCACGCATGACGGCCTCATGCTGGATACGAACTTTCTCGTAACGCCGTTGGTGTTCCCCGCGAAGGTTCAAGCCCAACGGCTCATCGAGCAACGTGAACAACCGACGCACCGGGCCGCTTCGGCGGCGGTCCCTTTCGGTCCTTGCCCGGCAGATGCGACATGGCATGTAGACCATGTGTCCGCAATCGGGACACCGCTTTGCAGGGCCGCTGGGGCGAATCGGTTCGTCGTCGTTGGTCGGTCGCCTGATGTAGTCGGTCCGTTTGCCGCTGGCGATCCCGCCGACCGTGCCGCGACTAATTCGCAGCAACTTGGCGATCTTTCGCTGGCTGAGCTTCCCTTCGGCCAGTAGGCGACGAGTCTCTTGGACGGTTTCCGGGGGGATCATGGCGTCTTTCGCGTTGGATCTTGTCTACAAAGCGCACAAGAAAAGCCCGCCGCCGGAGAGATCTCCGGAGACGGGCTGTTGGGATACCTGATGCGGTCAGGCTCTGTCGATACCCGAGGTTGGCTACGACCTTAGCACAGGCGGTGGCCCAATTTCAAGAGAAAAGTTTTAGGCCCCCGCGGCCAGGCGCTGAAACTCGGCAACGGTTCGGTCGAGTTCTTCGACCAAGGGCGTGATTTCCGTTGCTTTTAGGGCGTCGACTACGGCTCGGTAGTACCAGAGCGTCCCCTCGCGACCACCACGAAAATGTTCCCAAAGCGATTCGCCACGCAGGCGATATTCCTTCAGCAGCGCCCGGGCGTTGTGCAGCTTGTCACAGGCGGAGACCAACCGGACAGACGCCGGCGCCTCGTGCAGATGTTCGAGGTAGGCCTCTTTACGCTTTCGCCATGGGGGCTTCGGCACGACGTCGGCGTCGGTGCAACCATCGACGATCTCACACACTTGCTCACCGAACCGTCGCCGGATCTCCTCGCGGGTCGCGGCGCCACCCTGATCCTCGATGGCGTCGTGCAACAAGGCGGCGATGGCTTCGTTTTCGTCGGCGCCGTATTGCATAGCCAGATCAGCCACGCCCAGCAAGTGGCAGAGGTACGGCTCGCCGGAGACCTTGCGCCGTTGTTCGGAGTGCAGTTCGGCGGCGTACGACAAGGCTTCCAGGAATCGGGGTGAGATGTTCATCTGGTGCTATCGTGGTGGGAGGAAAAAAGGGAAAGGTGGGAAGAGGGGAAAAGCATGGGGAACCAGCGGAATGAACCACAGAGAGCACAGAGGGCACAGAGAATAGACGTTTGTGTAACACTTTAGCCATCTGAAGTTGATCTTGGTGAAAATGATGTTGTGGGTTATGACTGTGGCATCTGAAAATAGGTATGGATGCCATGTCGGCGGCAACAGAAAACATTCCGCTTGGAG
>SDBV01003224.1_pt1 | contig 24288 bp, 18 predicted proteins | sample 2277081 | NCBI WGS metagenome assembly SDBV01 (sample SAMN10402039, study PRJNA504765) | marine sediment metagenome | isolation source: marine sediment core GS10_PC15, 223 cmbsf | place: Arctic Ocean: Southern Knipovich Ridge | collected 2010 | reverse complement strand
CCAAGAATGATATCAGACATGCCTCTGATGACAAGCGGCCCCGAGAAAAGACTCCCGGTCTGAAACGTTTGGCCACTGCCGGGCGCGACCGACAGTCGCGGCTTTATGGCGGGCGAACTGCCGTAGGGTGGGCGGGGATTTCCTGCTAGAATTCCCCACCCGAGGAAATCCCATGGCCGTGCTAGCATCGCTGGCGGTCGCCAAGGAAGGCTTATCTTGTTCGGAGGGAACCGATGACGATTCGCGTTGGGCTGTTCACAGCGGTAGGACTGTTGGTGGCGAGTTCGACCCTCTTGGCACAGAATTCGCGCCCGCCAGTTGGGCCCAATCAACCGGTCATGCCGCGCGTGCCCGTGCTGAAGCGGCGTGCCCCACAGCAACAAGGACCGCGCGCGCCGTTCCAACTCACGCCGCAAGAGCAAGACTACCTGAATCGCGTGTTGCAGGCCTGGGAAGAGCGGGGCCGGCGCGTGAGGGACTTTACTTGCAAGTTCGTCCGCTGGGAGTATCAGGTGGGTTTCGGGCAGAACAATCCCAACAAGCCCAAGCACACCGACGAGGGCGAACTGCGTTACGGCACGCCCGATCGCGGCACGTTCCGCGTGCTGCGCACCAAGAACAAGGACGACCAGATGGTCGACGTTTCTCCGCAACGGGCCGAGCACTGGGTGTGTGACGGGAAATCGGTCTTCGAATTCGACTACGTCAAGAAGGAACTCATTCAACACAAGTTGCCGCCGGAAATGCAGGGTAAGGCGATTACCGACGGGCCGTTGCCTTTCTTGTTCGGCTCGGAGGCGGCCAAGCTCAAAGCACGCTACTGGATGCGGATCACTACGCCGCAGCAATTGCTCAATAAACAGATTTGGCTGGAGGCGTTTCCTCGATTTACCAGGGATGCAGCCAATTTCTCGAGGGCCACGCTGATCCTCAATCGGGCCGATCTGATGCCCCACGGCCTTGAGGTTTACTTGCCCAACAATCAGAGCCGAACCGCCTATGAGTTCTACAACATCAAGACCAACGATCCGCTCAAGTTTCTCCAAGGCAACCCGTTTCGCCCGATGACCCCGCTTGGCTGGACGAAGAGCGTCCGGGATTCGCAGCAACAGCAGGCCCAGCGCCCGCCGAATGCCGGCCGCCGGTAAGGGGCCGCCCACAGAACATTGGGGATTGCTCCCTAAAGCCCGCCGATTGCGTCGGCGGGATCCCGCAGACGCTGTCCAGGGCCTTTATTGACGCGCCGTGGCGACGTACTATAATCCAAATAACGAAGTCCGAATGACGAATAATCAAGTAGGTAATTGTCAGGGCTGCGATTTTCGCCCTGTCGCCCGCGGAGCCGTGCCATGATGTGGCTGCCAATGATCGAGAACCTTGCCGGTCGAGGTCGGATCATCCGGCTGGTTTGCTTGAGCCTCTGGCTTCTGCTGGCCGCTGGTTCTCTTCCGGCGCCGGCCGAAGGTCAATCTGCCCGTAAGCTGGGTAAGCTGATGCGGGTGGCGTTGCCGATCACCGCAAAGACACTTGATCAGGTCGAGCGATTCATCGACAAGACGCTGGAAAAGGCCGAGCAGGAAGGCGCCAAGCGTCCGGTGTTGATTTTTCGGTTCGAGGTCCTTGAGGACCAGGGTGAGGTCGCTCGGCATAGCGAGTTCACGTCCGCCGTGCGATTGGCCGAGTTGGTTTGCGATCCGAAGCTGAACACGGCCCGAACCGTGGCCTACATTCCCGAATCGTTACCCGGCCATGCCGTATTGGCCGCCATGGCGTGCGACGATATCGTGATGCACGCGGACGCGGAATTCGGGCCTGTCGACGCCGAGCCGGGCACGGTCGGCCCCATGGAGCAAGCCGCCTACGTCGAGTTCGCCAATGCACGCAAGACGGTTCCCGAGGAAATCGCCCTGTGGCTGCTCGAGCCGTCGCGCGAGGTGTTGCAAGTGGTAACCGACGCCGGTCGACAGTATGTCAGCCCGAAGGATCGGGAAGAACTCGACAAGAACCGCGTGATCACCAAGGAGACGCCGCTGAACGAACTGGTCACAGGGCGGCCGGGCCAATTCACGGGCGAAGAGGGCCGGCGACTCGATTGTGTCAGCCTCTTGCCCGAGGGGCCCGAGCAACTGGCCGATTGGCTCAAGCTGCCGGCCTTCGCGATGCATGAGGACCCCTCGTTGCTGCGGGAGTGGGAAGCGATACGGATCAACCTTCAGGGGCCGGTCGACGCCACCATGGCCCGGCAAGTCGAAAAACTGATCGACGACGAAATCCAGCGGCGCGAGGTGAATTTCGTTTGCCTGTGGATCGACAGCGGCGGCGGTTCGCCGAAGGATAGCGTGAAATTGGCCAACTTCCTCGGCAAACTGGACCCGAACGAGGTTCGCACCGTGGCCTATATCCCCTTGCAAGCCCGGTCCGATGCGGCCCTGATCGCCTTGGCCTGCGATCATGTCGTGATGCATCCGAAAGCCGAATTAGGTGGCTCGGGCGACTGGGAACTCGCGCCCGGGGAGATCGATTCCCTGAGGCAGATGATCCCCAACCCGCAAGGTCCCTGGGCCGGCAGGTCCTGGTCGCTGATCGCCGCGATGATCGATCCCGACTTGGAGGTCTTCCAGTGCACTCGGCCCGGTGAGGTGGCCTATTGGTGTGACGAGGAACGAGACGAGCGGGAAGCCAAAGCACGCGAGGGTAAAGCGTGGGATAGGGGACGCCAGGTCACCCGACGCGGCATGGCGTTGTTAGTCGACGGCGAAAAGGCGCTCGAGTTCGGCCTGGCCGAGACCACGGCCGAGAGCTTTGGCGACTTCCGCGAGTATTACGCCCTGGAAGACAATCCGATGCTCATCGAGCCGGGTTGGGCCGAAACCTTGATCCAGGCGCTGTCCTCGCCCGGCATGTCGGCCCTGTTGCTGACGATCGCCTTCGTGGCCATGTACGCCGAGTTGCACGCACCCGGCATAGGGATGGGCGGATTCGTAGCCGCCGTCTGCTTCCTGCTGTTCTTCTGGGCCCACTACCTGGGCGGCAGCGCAAACTGGCTCGAGGTGATGCTGTTCGTGGCCGGGGTCAGTTTTATACTATTGGAGATCTTCGTCTTGCCCGGCTTCGGCATCTTCGGACTCGGCGGAGGATGCCTGGTGATCGTGTCGTTGATCCTGGCCAGCCAAACGTTCGTGATTCCCCAGACCCAACGGGAAACCCACCAATTCATGTGGTCGTTGATTACCATCGCCTCGGCCAGCGCGGGCGTGGTGGCGTCGGCCGTACTGTTGCGGCGATGGTTACCCCATGCGCCGTTGCTTCATCAGGTATTGCTGCAGCCGCCCGTCGGTGAAGAGGCCGAGGGCATCAGTCGGCGCGAGGCCCTGGTCGCGCTGGACGAATTGGTCGGCGAGCACGGGACCACCACCACGCAACTGACCCCCGGCGGCAAAGCCCGATTCGCCGACCAGTTAATCGACGTCATCACCGATGGAGAAGTCATAAGCAGCGGAACCGAAATCGAAGTCGTCGAAGTGCACGGCAATCGAGTGATTGTGGAAGCAGTTTAGCCGTCGCCGGTACGGCGATGAAAACACTCAATACAGTGACCAAGCGAGTTTGACTATGGAATCCTGGATTTGGCCGGTTCTGTTCTTGATCTTGGGCATGGGCCTGGCCGTGCTGGAGGTGTTCTTTCCCTCGGCCGGCATTCTCGGGTTTCTCTCGGCCAGCGCGGTCCTGGCGGCCATTATCCTGCCGTTTTGGAACGGCCAGCCGGAGGTCGGGCTGGCGATCCTCATCGTGGCCATTGTGGGAATGCCCACCTTGTTGGTCTTCGCGCTGAAATATTGGCCTAAGACGGCCATGGGTCGCCGAATCCTGCTCGGTGTGCCCAGGAGTGAGGACGTGCTGCCGGAACAGGACCGCGCAGAGCGCCTAAAGAGCCTAGTTGGCCAAATCGGCCGCACAAAGTGCAAAATGTTACCCAGCGGGGCCATCTCCATCGATGGGCGGACCGTCGACGCGATCAGCGAGGGCATGCCGATCGAGCCGGGCCAGGCCGTTCGCGTGGTCGAAGTCCGGGCCAATCACGTGATTGTTCGCCCGATCGACCAGCACGAATCCCCGCCCGTGGCCGAGGATCCCTTGTCGAAAAGCTACGATGACCCATTCGACGAATCGGCGTCTTGACAATTCCCGCCGATCGGGCTAAACAGGTGGCAGCCGCAAGCCCGGCTGGCAAATTTCCCGACTCACGTGTCGAAGGAGTACGACATGAGACATCTTCTGGCGCAGACCCTCCTGGGGCAAGGCGACGATCCGTGGATGATCGGCATCATCGTGGCGATCGTCATCGGTTTTTTCGTTGTCTTGATCGCCCTGGCCGTCTTTGCTCGGTATTTCCGGCTCTGGATCCAGTCCGTGAGCACGGGAGCGAACATCGGTATCTGGGACCTGCTGGGAATGACTTTCCGCAAGGTCAGGGCCCCGGTCATCGTCCGTAGCAAGATCATGGCCGTTCAGGCCGGGTTGGGCGACGAGACGGGCATCACGTCGAAGGCCCTGGAAGCCCACTACCTGGCCGGCGGCAACGTGCCGCTGGTGATCCGCGCGATCGTGGCGGCCCATAAGGCCAAACTGGCCGAGTTGGACTTCAAGCTGGCCGCGGCCATCGACCTGGCCGGCCGAAACGTGCTCGAGGCCGTCCAGACCAGCGTCTATCCCAAGGTGATCGATTGCCCCGCACGCGAATCCGGCCGTGAGTCGCTCGACGGCATTGCACAAAACGGCATCCAGTTGAAGGTCAAAGCCCGGGTTACGGTTCGAGCCAACCTGCAGCAGTTGATCGGCGGGGCCACCGAAGAGACGATCGTCGCCCGGGTGGGCGAGGGAATCGTCAGCGCGATCGGGTCGGCCGAGTTGCATAAAGAAGTGCTCGAGAACCCCGACCGGATCTCCAAGGCCGTGCTGGCCCGGCGGCTCGATTCGCAAACGGCGTTCGAGATCGTCTCGATCGACATTGCCGACATCGACGTGGGCGAGAACATCGGCGCCCGGTTGCAGGCCGACCAGGCCGAAGCGGACATGCGGGTTGCCCGGGCCAAGGCCGAGGGGCGGCGTGCCATGGCCGTGGCCGCCGAGCAGGAGAACGTTGCCGAGATCGAAGAGAATCGGGCCAAGGTCGTCCAGGCGGAAGCCGAGGTACCCAAAGCCATCGCCCAGTCGTTCCGCGACGGGACATTGGGGATCATGGATTACTACAAGCTGCGAAACATTCGGGCCGACACCGAGATGCGCACGTCGATCGCCAAGAGCAGCGCCGGCGGTGAAAGCCAGAAGGGATCGTCCGCATGAGCCCGACACTGTCGCTTCTGGCCCAAGGCGTCGACGATCTGATCACGATCTTGATCGTGATCCTGTTCATCGTCATTCCGGCCATTGCGCAGTTCATCGCCAAGATGCGCGCGCAGAAGAAGCCGGAAGCCGGTGCCCCCGGTCCTGCCGGACGCCCCGCCAGGCGCCCAGCCGGGCAACCGGCCGAACAGGCCGTGGACGACGAGATCGGCGACTTCTTGCGGAAAGCGACCGACCGTCTCGGTCAGAAGCGACAGGCGGCGCCTCGACCGGCCCCGCCACCCATCGCAGCCCAAGCCGTCGGCGAGCAAGCGATCGAGGCCGAGGTGGCTGCCGAAGAAAAACCGCTCGGGGCCCAACTCCGTCGGCACGTCGGCGATTACCTCGACGCGGAGGAGTTCCGGCAACGGGCCGACGAGTTGGGGCATGAAGTGGGTCAGGCCGACGAACAGCTCGCCGAGCGTTTGCACGGAGTGTTCGATCACAAGCTGGGGCGATTGGCCGACAAGCCCGGCGAGTCGGCAACCCCGACCGCAGTGTTCGAAACCAAAGCACCCCAGGCCCAGATGCCGGCGACCGCGGCCGCCGGGTTCACCGCCCTGCTAAGCGACGCCCAAAGCATCCGCCGCGCGATCGTGATCAACGAAATCCTCCAACGACCCGAACAGCGGTGGTAAGGGGGAAATGACGAATGAGGGAGAGTCGCATTCTCCTCGTTCCCACGCTCTGCGTGGGAACGTCCTGCTTCGACGCTCTCCGTCGGGCCCCTTAACGTCACGTGTTATTTGTAGCTCAAGGGACGCGGAGCGTCCAGACAGTGGGTTCCCACGCAGAGCGTGGGAACCAGGGCGAAAAACATTCCAAGAAACTTCCCAGAAAAGGACAGCGATTGATGGCCGTAATGAAGGTTACCCCGGGTGAAACTCGGATCGGATGGATTGGCACCGGGGTGATGGGCTCCAGTATGTGTGGGCATCTGATCGACGCTGGGTTCTCGGCGACCGTGTTTAGCCGGACCAGGGAAAAGGCCGAGAAACTGATTTCCGCCGGCGCCACCTGGGCCGACAGCCCCCAGGCCGTGGCGGAAGCCGCCGACGTGATCTTCGCGATCGTCGGCTTTCCGAGCGACGTGCGCAGCGTAATTCTCGGATCCGACGGGGCCTTGGCCGGGTGCAGCAAAGGCAACATCCTGGTCGACATGACCACCAGTGAGCCGTCGCTGGCCGTCGAAATTGCCGAAGCGGCCGGCAAGCAGGGCGTCCACAGTGTCGACGCGCCCGTCTCCGGCGGCGACGTCGGCGCCCGGGAAGCTCGGCTGTCGATCATGATCGGCGGCGATGAGCAGGTCGTCGACGCCCTGCAACCCTGCTGGGACGCCATGGGCAAGACGATCGTCTATCAGGGCGGACCCGGCGCCGGACAGCATACCAAGATGGTCAACCAGACGCTGATCGCCTCGGGTATGATCGGCGTTTGCGAAGCGCTACTCTACGGTTACAAGGCCGGGCTGGATTTGGAAACCGTGATGAAGTCGGTCGCCTCGGGCGCGGCCGGAAGCTGGTCGCTATCGAACCTCGGCACCCGCATCATCGCCAACAACTTCGACCCCGGCTTCTTCGTCGAGCACTTCATCAAGGACATGGGCATCGCCTTGGACGAGTCGAAGCGGATGGGCCTCTCGATGCCCGGGCTGGCCCTGGCCCACCAGTTGTATCTCTCGCTGAAGGCCAACGGTCACGGTCGCGACGGCACCCAGGCCCTGTTGCTTGCCTTGGCCCAAATGGCGAACGTCGACTGGAAGAACCGCTGAGCAACTTGGTGCGGACTATTCGAGGCCCTTTAAGAATTCGTCGAATGCATCGGGCTCGTCCTCTTCCTCATCCTCTTCCTCGGATGCCGACTCCAGGTGGATTGTCGACTCTTCGGCAGTTGGGCCGGCCGAGGTTTCCTGAAGCGAGGAGGGCGTTTCCTGGTTTGCGTTGTCGGCTTGATCGTTGCTGATTTGATCGTCCTCGTCGCCTTCTTGCGATTCCTCCACGGCCTCGGCCGCCATTTGATCCCACTTACCGAAATCGGGTACGTCGACGGTCCGGCCTTCGGGAGAATCGGCCGGCACCGACACCGGCGCCCGATCGACCTCGGGCGTCTCGACGCGGGACGCTTCTTGAGGAACCGGCACCGTTTCAGAAACCGACACCGTGCTGGGATCGGCGGCGTATTCGTACTCGACGCGAAAGGCGATCGGACCAATCGAAAACTCTTCGCCGGGAGGCAAGGGGCTTTCTTGCACGCGCTGCTCGGCGATGATCGTGCCGTTGAGCGACTCCAGATCACGAATCACCAACTGCCCGTCCACCTCGACGATTTCACAATGCCGCCGAGAGACCATCGGATGGGCAATCGTGAGGTCGGCTTCGCGGCTGCGGCCGATGGTGGCGGGAATCACCAGCGGGACGCTCTTCTTATTCGTTTTGCCGCGGATGACGGTGAGCGTAACTTCCATAGGGCCAGGGGCATCAAAAGCGGGTGCCGGAGGTTGGTGGGACAATTGGTTGGGCAGGCGTACTGGGAAGGATCTGAGGATGCACTCCTATCGTATCAAGGCGCCCGGCCGACTGCAACGGTCAATTAGGCCGTGCGTCGGATATAGCTCGTTGAGTAGAACCTTGCCCACTCCAGGGGACTAGATTTCGCCGTCTTGTCCGAGGTTTGCTACGTCTCTCGCTATCATTCCCCCTAGAGTAGCTATTCCAGAGAGCGTTCCATCGCACCAACTTGGCCCCTGGGGGTCAAATTGCCCTTGAAAGTCATCTTGGTAGATCTATAATTCGGGGCTTGGGTCATTGACTGGGCCTAATCGAACCGGCGGGTGTAGCTCAGTTGGCAGAGCACGACGTTGCCAACGTCGTTGTCGTGGGTTCGAATCCCATCACCCGCTCTTTTTCCTTTTTTCGCAGGTTTCCTTTCCGCAGGACAAACATGGCCGAGACCGAGAATCAAGAACCGGACGCCGTCGAGGAGCAAGAGTCCCCGCGGTTGAATCTGGACGTGCAGATCGACGAGCGTAGTGCGTGCGAGCGTCACATCAGCGTGACGGTGCCCCCGGAAGACATCGAACGTTACTTCGACAAGCAGTTCAACGAGTTGATGCCGTCGGCGCAGGTTCCCGGTTTCCGACCGGGACACGTCCCGCGCAAGCTGCTCGAGACCCGCTTTCGCAAGGACGTGTCGGATCGGGTCAAGAGCGAGTTGCTGGTCGACAGTCTTGCGCAACTGAATGAAGAAGAGCATTTGGCGGCAATCAGCGAGCCGGACATCGATCTGGATGCGTTGGAAGTCCCCGCCGAAGGGCCCATGTTATTCGAGTTCGATCTGGAAGTTCGGCCCGAGTTCGATGTGCCCAAGTGGAAAGGCCTGAAGATCGAGAAGCCCCTTCGCGAGTTCACCGACGAGGACGTGGATCGGGCGCTGCAGAATGTGCTGGCGAATCGCGGACGGTTGGTTCCTCACGACGGGCCGGCCGAGGCGGGTGACTATATTACGGCCAACCTGACGTTCAAGCACAAAGATACGGTCATCTCCAGTGCCACCGAGGAAGTGATTCGTCTCCGGCCCGTATTGAGTTTCCGCGACGGCAACATCCAGAAGTTCGACAAGCTGATGGAGGGCGTGAAAGCCGGCGAGACGCGTCAAGGGAAGGCCAAGCTGACCGACGAAGCTCCCAACGTGGCCTTGCGCGGGAAACAGGTCGTTGCCGAGTTCGAGGTGTTGGAAGTCAAGAAGCTGGAAGTGCCCGAGTTGGACGAGGACTTGCTCGACGAGTTGGGTAATTTCGACGACGAGGCCGAGCTCCGCGACGCGATCAGGGACCAACTCGAGCGCCAGTTGGAATACGAACAGCACCAACGTGCCCGGGAGCAGATCACGGCCGCCTTGACCGTGGCGGCCGATTGGCAACTGCCGCCCGACTTGTTGCAGCGCCAGGGACAGCGCGAGTTGCAGCGGGCCGTGCTCGAATTGCGACGCAGCGGGTTCGGCGACGACGAGATCCGGGCCCACGAGAACCAGCTTCGCCAGAACAGCCAGGCGACCACCGCGCGGGCTTTGAAAGAGCATTTCATTCTCGAACGGATCGCCGAAGAGGAAGAGATCGAAGTCGACGAAGGCGATTACAGTCGGGAGATCGCCCTGATCGCGCAGCAGAGCGGTGAGTCGGCACGCCGGGTTCGGGCTCGACTCGACAAGAGTGGCTCGATGGACGCCTTGCAGAATCAGATCGTCGAACGCAAAGTGATCGACTTGATCCTCGGCGAGGCCAAGTTCAAGGAAGTGCCGTACGAGATGGAGGGGGTCACCGAGGAAGCGATCAATCAGTCGGCCGGAGGCCAGGAATCGGACATTCCCGAGGCCAAGTCGGATACGGGTGAAGCGGCCACGGGCGGTCGACCTGAGGATCCCATGCCGAGGGAGTGATTGCCGATTTGACGCATCGCTTTTTGCTGCCCAATATCAAGTGACGGAATACGACTTAGAAGAACGAAGGATCGCGAATGAATCATTTACCATGGCAGGGTTCGCCTAATCAACGCCCCGTTGAGTCTCAGGCGGCCGGTTATCACGACTATCAGCGGCAGCGTCAGATGACGTTGGGTGATTTGCTGCTGGAGAACCGGATCATTCTTCTGCAAGGGGAAATCCACGACGGCAACGCCAACGAATTGGTGATGAAGCTGTTGTACCTGCAGAGCGAAAACCGTCGCAAGGACATCCATTTCTATATCAATTCACCCGGCGGCAGTGTCAGCGCCACCTTGGCCATTTACGACACGATGCAAATCCTCAGTTGCCCGGTGTCGACGTATTGCGTGGGTCTGGCCGCCAGCGGAGGCGCCGTGTTGTTGTCCGGCGGATGCAAGGAGAAGCGGTTCGCGTTGCCCCACGCGAAGGTCATGATCCACCAGCCTTATGGACACGTCGGCGGACAGGTCTCCGACATCGAGATCCAAGCCGACGAGATCCTCAAGACACGTGACGTGCTGAACAAGATCCTATCCGATCACACCGGGCAGCCGATCGAACAGATCGCAACGGATACGGATCGCGATTTCTACATGACGGCCGAAGAGGCCAAAAAGTATGGTGTCGTCGACGATATCCTGACCAGCCAGCGGACGGATGACGATGACGAAGACAAAGACGAGGATTGACATGACCCTGATTCCCTACGTGATCGAGAAGAGCGGCCGCGAAGAGCGGGCGATGGACATCTATAGCCGGTTGCTGAAAGACCGTATCATCTTTCTCGGCTCGCAAATCAACGACGACGCGGCCAATTCCATCGTTGCGCAGATGCTGTTTCTGCAGTCGGAAGACGCCAAGGCCGATGTCCACCTCTACATCAATACACCCGGCGGCACCGTGACGGCCGGACTGGCTGTCTACGACACCATGCAGTTTATCAATTGCGACGTGGCGACCTATTGCGTGGGCCAATGCGCGTCGATGGGGGCCGTCCTGCTGGCCGCCGGCACCGAAGGGAAACGCAAGGCGCTGCCCAACGCGCGCATCATGATCCACCAACCCCTGGCCGGCATGGAAGGCTCGGCCGAGGATATCATGATTCACGCCAAGGAGTTCGGCAAAGTCAAAGAACGGCTCAACAACATCCTCCTGAAGCACACCGGCCGACCCCTGGAAGAAATCGAGAAAGACACCGATCGCGACCGCTTCATGACCGCCGAGGAAGCCTGCGAGTACGGATTGATCGACACCGTGATCGAGCACGTCAAGGAAGAGTGAAGGTAGTGGTTAGTGGATAGTAAAAAGACTTGTTTAGCGGTCGCCGGCACGGCGGCCCTTTAGCACCAACGAACTTTTCTTTTCGGATCGTTCTTTTCACGAGTTGTTTGGCGTTGTTTCGGACAAGGAATGTCCGGAAACGGTTCCCGAGGGCGGGACAAATCACACGCGAGGTTGACATGAGGTCATTATTTCTCGTGGTGGGGGGATTGGCTTTCCTGGCGGCGACAGGATGTCGCACCGATCCGAGTATCGCACTCTTGGAACGGGAGCTCCGCGTCCAGGAAGACGAAATCTATCGGCTGCAGGACGAACTGACGGAATGCCAGGCGGCCGAAGGTCGCTCCGGAAGTACGGAGAATGCTCCAGAGGACGCCGGTTTCATGCCGGGACCGCTGGACATCTTGATCCCCAACCAAGACGAGCCCGTGACCGAAGGGCCCTTCATCGAGGAACCGTCCGGCGGCGAGCCGCCCAGGTGGCCGGGCGCCAATCAAACACCGATCAAGGAGTCCACTCCACAAGAGCCCGACCCAGTGGAACCGGACCTTGGGGAACCGCAAACCAACGGTCCCGCGCTTTCGGCGGGTGGCCGGCAGGTCACGAGCTTGATTCTCGACGAACAGCTTACCGGCGGCTACGACGCGGACGGGCAGCCCGGCGACGAAGGGATCACGGCCGTAATCGAACTTCAAGATTCGTCGGGGCAGCCGGCCCTTGTCCCAGGTAAGGTGTCGGTCGTCGCGCTCGATCCGGAGTTGGAAGGGGAGGCGGCCCGAGTGGCACGTTGGGATTTCACGGCCCGCGAGATTGCCGCCGGTTTGCGACAAGGCGGTCGAGCGATCCGGCTGCAGATGCCATGGCCGGCCGAGCCACCCCGGCACGATCTGCTCTACGTCTTTGTGCGTTACACGGCCGGCGACGGTCGCCAACTTCAGACGGACGGCGCGATCGAAATCAACCAGTCCCGGCCGCCAACGGCCGGTTGGCAAAGAGCACCACGTGCGGCGACCGCTCGGCAAGCAAGCCCATCACCGCCGCCGCAAGCGCTGGAGCCCACACCGGCCACACCGCCGTCGGAGGCCCCGTCGCCCCGAGTCGCAACGCGTCGATCGGCGCCGTCCAGCTCGCCGGCGGAACCGCAAACCCAACGCCCCGTCTGGTCGCCCGAGCGACGTTGAAAACGAGGTGTGAGATCGCCTCTCCCTCTCGTTCCCACGCTCTGCGTGGGAACGCCATGCCACGACGCTCCGCGTCGCTGAAGCGGAACTAACTTTATCGCAATGGGTTGGGTCAAAGCGGGGCCGCAGAGCGGCCATACAGTGCGTTCCCACGCAGAGCGTGGGAACGAGATTGTCGCTTCTCAGGAGCAATCCGCCTTGGTCATCTCGGGTGCTTTGGCGCTTCCAAGAGACGTCTTTCTTCGGGGGAGGCAGATTCGAACGGTGGTTCCGTGACTTTCGGTTCCGTTTCGTTCGGTCGAGAGCACTTCGATGGTGCCGCCGTGTTGCTCGATGATTTGTCGGCAGATGGGCAAACCCAGGCCGGTGCCTTGGGGTTTGGAGGTCACCAGCGGTTCAAAGACCCGTTCACGGACTGTCTCGGGAATCCCCGGCCCGTTGTCGCGGACGGTGATGACGTCGCGCGACTGCTCACGCCGTGCGGCAACCCAAATACTTCCCTTGTTCTTCATCGCTTGCATGGCGTTGACGATCAAGTTCTCCAGGACTAGTTGCAACTGGACTTGATCGGCGGAAACCAGGAAGGGATCGGGCTGAAGTTCCAGGTGGCATTGCACAGGCTCGAATGAGGCAAGCCTATGGAACACGTCCTGGACCATGGCACCCAGATCGATCGTTTGTCGGCGCGACTCTTTGGCATGGGCCATTTCCAGCAGATTGTTGATGATCCGTTTGATCGTATCGATTCCCCGTTCGATCAAGAGAAAGTGTTCGCCCGACTCAGCGCGACCGGCCGCGACTTGATGCTTCAGACAGTACGTGGCATTCTTGACGACGGCCAGGGGATTGCGCAGTTCGTGCGTGATGCTTGCCGCCATTTGCCCCATGGCCGCCAGCCGCGTCTGTCGCACCAATTGCTCGCTGGCCTTGGCCAACTCGGCTTCCACGATTTGTCGTTGTCGTTGTTGGTGTTCGAGGAGTTTTTCCTGGGCCATGCGTTTGGCCTCCTCCGCGTGGTGTCGTTCGGTGAAATCGCGAGAATTGACCACAATCCCGGCGATCACCGGATCGGCAAGCCGGTTGCTGCCCTTGCTCTCGATGAATCTCCACGACCCATTCTTATGTCGGCAGCGGTACTCGGCCGAGAGCAGTATTTGGGTCGTGAGGACTTGTTGGAAGGCATTCTTGACGTGGGCCAGATCGTCGGGATGGACCAGCTCGAAGGCGTCCCGTCCGATCAATTCCTCAGGGTTATAGCCGAGAATTGGCGAGTGAGAAGGGCTGGCATAGCGGATGATACCGTCGCAGTCCAAGATCGTGATCAGGTCGGTCGCGTTCTCGATCAGCGAGCGAAAATGCTGTTCGCTTTCCCGCAATCGTCTTTCCATCTGATGCTTGTGGATCGCCAACTCGACCGCCGTGTGGAGGTCCCTCTCGTCGAACGGTTTGACGAGATAGCCGAATGGATGAGTTACCTTGGCGCGTTGCAGGGTGTCGTCGTCGGCGTGGGCGGTTAAGTAAATCACGGGGATGTCGAATTTGTCGCGAACTTGCCGGGCCGTTTCCACGCCGTCGATCGGCCCTTTCAGCACAACATCCATCAACACCAAGTCGGGCCAGCTTTGCGAGACCTTCTCCAGCGCGGCCTCGCCCGTGGCCGTGACCCCGGCTACCGCGTAACCCAGTTTTTCAAGCGTCCCGGCGATATCCCGGGCAACGATGCCTTCATCTTCAACGACCAGAATCTCGGCTTTTGACATGGATAGGACCTCCGTGCTAGTTCGGCGTTCAGTTCAACAATCCCATGGGACGTTTAGCGGTCGGGCTTGCCCGACGTTCCGTTGCGAAAGTTTGGTCGTTGACTGTAGAAACAAAACTGTCGGGCTAGGAACCGGCAAAGGTAATCGTGAACGCGGTTCCGTTGTCGTGGTCGAGTTCGATTTCACCCTCTAATTGCTCGACTAAGGCTATCACCAGTTGCAATCCCAAGGTGGACGTCGTTCGGTAGTCCACACCGTGGGGGAATCCTACGCCGTTGTCGGACACAGTCAATTCCCGAAAACCGTCATGAACGTGGAAACCCACACGGATACTGCCTGTTTCGCGGTCGAGGAATCCGTGTTTCAGGGCATTGCTCAGCAACTCGTTGATGATCAACCCACACGGCAACGCGAAGTCGATTCCCAGGGGGACCGCTTCGACGTCCAGTTCCAAGGCGACTTTGCCCGAGGTGTCTTCATAGGATTGGAGAAGGTAGGAGGTCAGGTTCTCGGCGTACTGGCGGAAATCGATTTCCGCAAGATCTCGCGACTGACATAACTTCTCGTGAATCAGGGCCATGGACCTGACCCGATCTTGCAAGTCTCTGACCATTCCTTCGAATCGCGGCTCCTTGACTTGCGCCGCCTGCAAGTTCAACAAACTGGAGATCACCTGCATATTGTTCTTCACGCGGTGATGAACCTCCCGAAGCAGGACTTCCTTTTCTCGCAGCGACTTACTGAGTTGTTTTTCCACCTTTTTTCGTTCGGTAATGTTAAAGGCATAGTGCATATACACGTCATCAGAGACGCGAATCCAGTGGGCGTCCCAGATGGCCTGGGCGCCTTCGATTTCCAGGTGCTGGTCCTCTCCGGAGGCCCAAAGCTTGGGGGCCTGGCACCAAGGGCAAGGCTCTTTGCGCCGCCACCAGGAAGCATAACAGCACCGCCCCGGTACGGCCCCGATGTCGGCCGCCGCCTTGTTCGACGCCACGATTTCCCGAGTCCCGGGGCGTATCAACAAGGCCACGCAAGGCATGCTGTCCAGGAGGGTTTGCGTGACGTCCGTTCTTTCCTGCAGCGACTCGTACATTTCTCGGTGTTCGAAAACAACCGTGGTCACCACCAAAATGCTGCCGGTGAGAATTGCCAGGAAACACTGTAGTTCGAGGAGTGCTTGACTGCGTTCCAGATCCAAGAACGGGCCGCGGCCGGTGGCGTTTGTGACGATGGCAATGCCCGACACCAGAAGGATCGCCAGAAAGGTAAGCCGCCGGCCAAGGCGGAATGCGCCCCACAGCAGCAACGACGTAATCACAAATAACGAGAGATGTAACGGCCGTGTCACCAACCGATCGTTCCAGAGACCAATCGGTCCTGCCAGAAGGAGCAAGAGAAAAACAAGCTTCTCCAGGGAGCGAAAAGGAAGGACACTTCTCCATGATGATGTGGCCCACACAACGAGAGCCGGCGTAATCGTCAACACACCCAAGCCTTCGGCGGTCCACCAGGTCAGCCAAGCAAAAGCGTGCGCATCCCAAGCGAGGAAACCGGCCATGCAAAGGGCCGTCACGCCAAACGTAGCGCTGACGGTCGGACCCAGCAGGGCTCCGAATAGGATGAACTTGGCCACGTCGACACTCCGTCGAAACGGATTCCGCGTGCCGGTCGTCCGTTGGATCAAATACGCAGCACCACCGGTACACAGAACATTACCCACGCCGTTCGCCGTGCCGCAAAAAACGGTGGCAGTCAGGCCGGATATCGAGCTGGCGTCGAAATAGGCCCATGCGTTGCCGGCGAAGGCGCCCAGGAACACCCCGGGAAGAACCCGGTATCCCCGCAGCAGCACAAGCGCCAGCATAATGCCCGAGGGGAACCAGACCGCCGTCACGTTGCCCGGAGAAATCGCCAACAGTTGCCCGAGCCTGGCCGTGATATAATAGACCGCCGCAACCGCCACGGTTTCCAAGAGACTTCTCAGCAACGACCTGACTTTCATGCGTTTCATGACGCCTGCCCCGACATTGCCATCGAACCAGGCCCGGGCAGGCACTGCAGGGTGGACAAGGAGACAAGACTCCCACCCGATGACCAATCTGAGCATGTTAGTCAACCGCCGCCGTTTCCACAACTAGTTCCCGCTTCCGCCGCGGGTTGTCCGGCCGAGCACCGGGTTTCCCCGGGAGCTTGGGCCTCGCCGATGTGGACATCCCCGGCCAGCCGGCGAAATGCGACGGGCAAGAACAAAAAAACGGCGCCATGCGGACGCACGGTGCCGTTTGATGTGGGTCGTTTCTTCGATACGCGTCGGGTTACATCTTGGCGATCTTCTCGATCAGGTCGACGCTGCGGCAGCTATAGCCCCATTCGTTGTCGTACCAACTGAGGACCTTCAGCATCGTGTCGCCGATCACCTCGGTCCAGGGCCCGACGAAGATCGAACTGTGCGGATCGCCGATGATGTCGCTCGAGACGATCGGGTCCTCGGTGTACTTGAGGATGCCCTTCATGGGCCCGTCGGCCGCTTCCTTGATGGCCGCGTTGACCGCGTCCTTGGTGACCGGCTTGGCCATCTCGACGGTCAGGTCGACCGCGCTGCCGGTGGGCGTGGGCACTCGCAGGGACATGCCGGTCAGCTTGCCTTTGAGTTCCGGAATCACCAGCCCGACGGCCTTGGCCGCGCCGGTGCTGGTGGGAATGATGTTCAACGCGGCCGCCCGGGCCCGATACAGGTCGCTGTGGGGCATGTCCAACACGCGCTGGTCGTTGGTGAACGAGTGGACCGTCGTCATCAGGCCTTTGACGATTCCCCACTTGTCGTTGAGCACCTTGGCCACCGGGGCCAGACAGTTGGTCGTGCAACTGGCGTTGGAGATGGTCTTGTGCTCGGGCTTGAGTTGGTCGTCGTTGACACCCAATACGCAGGTCAGGTCGGGCGCATCCTTGGCCGGGGCGCTGATCACGACCTTCTTGGCGCCGGCTTCCAAATGGTTGGTGTAACCCGGCTTGCCGTCGCCGCCGCGTGCGCGGAACACGCCCGTGCTCTCCAACACCACGTCGACGCCCAAGTCACCCCAGGGCAGCGTGGCCGGGTCGCGGACCGCCATCGCCTTGATCTTCTTCCCGTCGACCACGAGGTTCTCGTCATCGTAGCTGACCTCGCCCGGATAACGGCCGTGAATGCTGTCGTACTTCAACAACATGGCCAAGGTCTCGTTGTCCGTGATGTCGTTGATCCCGGCCACCTCGAAGATGTCCGGCTTCTGCATCAGACGACGAAACACCAACCGGCCGATCCGGCCAAATCCGTTGATTCCTACACGAATTGCCACAAAACTTCTCCTTCTCGAAAATGCGAACCCCCCGTTTGACTGGGGCAGGTCTTATCCACCGGCCTCACGCCGGGCCTATAGTTTCATAACGAACCCGGCATTATATTGGCCGGCGAACCGATTCGCAACCACCTTGCGGAACCGTTGCTTTGTCTTCGCCACCCCCCCAATGGAAACTGCCACCCGGCGTGCCTCGCGGCGTCTGGCAATATACGCAGACGGACCATGTCGCCGAGCAGTATGACGACTATTTCGCCGAGAACTGGCTCTTCGAGTTCGACCAGCAAGTCTTGGCCCACCATTTCGCTCCACCCGGGGTGGTCGTCGATCTGGGCTGTGGAACGGGGCGCGTCTTGGTGCGGTTGGCCCGACGCGGATTTCAAGGGCTCGGCGTCGACCTCTCGATGCCCATGCTGCGGATCGTCAACGAGAAGGCCCGAGCCGAAAAACTGCCCATCGCCTGCTTGCGGGCCAACCTGGTCGAGTTGGACTGCCTGGATGATCGTTCGGCCGACTACGTGACCTGCCTGTTCAGCACGCTGGGGATGATCCGAGGGCACGAAAACCGGCACCGCGTTTTGGCCCACGCTCGACGCATCCTCAAGCCGGAAGGCCGATTCGTGCTCCATGTGCACAACTTCTGGTACAACCTCTACGATCCGGCCGGACGCCGTTGGCTGCTGCGTCATCTGCCGGCCGTGCTGACGGATCCTCAGTTGCAGCGCGGCGACAAATTCTTCGACTACCGCGGAATTCCGCGGATGTACCTGCACACCTTCACGCAACGCGAGTTGAACCGCTCGCTCACCCAGGCCGGCTTCAAGATCGACGAGTTGATCCCCCTGAACGCATCGCGACAACGTCGTTTGCGCTGCGGTTGGTTCTTCGGCCCGTTGCGCGCCAACGGATGGATCGTCGTCTGCCGCTAAGCAGTAGGGTGAATCTCGCCGTTTCTCGCCGGGTTGCCAGGAAGCCCATAATTCAGCCGAATGTAGCAGCTGAAGCCTCCGTGTGCAAGTATTTCATGGAGTTCCCGGTCCTAGAATCGGTTTTTTCGTAATTCCTGATACATTTGCCTCCAAAAAACGGCCGATGTTGTTGAATACGTGGGCCCGTGCTTTCTACTCTGGAACGACGATTCGGCAACGCCAATGATTCAACGTCAACGCGGTGCAACCTGGCCGCTGTTATGCGTCTTGATTTGCTTGCTTGTGCTGAGCATCACCTCACCACGGGCCTGGCAGCGCGTGGTCCGACCGCGCGCCACGGCCGACTCCACAAGCCGGCAAGCCGGGGAAGATAATTCAAAGGCTACCGAACCGGCTCTCATGGCCACGCTGCCGGCGGCTTCCTTTCGCCCGAGTGTCCCCATCAGTGCCCGGCTGGCCGTTGCCCGGGAAAAGATCGCCCGGCGTTTCGAGAGTCCTTCTCTGGTTGCTGGGCCGCGTGAACAGGTTGCCGGGCCGGTCGGCAAGGCGATGGCCACCGATCAGGCTTTGCCGCCGAGCGAACCGAGTGAGCCCCAACCGCATGAGCTCCAATCGCGTGAACCCCAATCGCGTGAACCTCAATCGCGATCGAACCCGAGCGTGGACCGTTCGGCCAAACGACAACTCATTACACGCTTGCCGCGGCCCGCGGATACCGGGCGTGTCGAACAGTCGACGCCCCATACCAATTGGCGCCAACCGAAGGCACTCCTTGCGAGCCTCGAACAGTTGGCCGAAGGATCGGAAACCGGACCCTGGGCCACCGAGGTTCGCCGGTTGCTCAAAGAGTTGGGCGCTGCGGTGACCGGCAGTTCCCACTATAACGCTCCCCTGTTGCGCCAAATAAGAGAGTTGGCCGAAGGGGCCCATGACCTGGCCGACCGTGTGTCCGTCGAGGATCGTGCAAGATCGCTTCGCCGGACGGCCTATGCCCTGAGCCGACGGCTGGATGTTTGGCAACAAGTCCTCGGAGACCAACGGCCGACTCCCCCCGAGCCACAATCGAACGGCCCGGATCGGATCCGATCGTGCCTGGACGAGATCGACCGGATCATGGCCGACTCACCCGAAGGGAAGGCTTGGCGAGAGTACCTCTTGCTCGATCAGTTGCGGGAATGGTCGGACTACCGGATCACGGCCGACCAACGCGATTCCTCGACACTGCCGGCGAAGGCTTTGGAGCGGCTGACCCAAGTTTCGATGACGGCCGGGCAACGCCAGTTCGTCACGAGCCGACCGGTGGCCGCCCTGCGGGATGAACTGCGCTCTCTCACGACCAAGCCGGTTCACACCGCCGAACTCCTCGAACACATCGAGCAATACGAACTCAGCGGCCGGGTCAGCGATGCTCGACTCCTGGCCCAAGACTACTTGAACTTGCGATACGCGCCGGACGAGAACCACCGGCAAGTGGCCAAGAAACTGGCGGCCCACTACCGCAACGCGAACCTGCGAGTGGCCGTCACTGCGGAACTGCTGAACCGCTTGATGCCGGACCGCGATTCCGAGGTGGCGCCGGTTCGCGACCGGATTTTGGGAATGCCCGTCCATGGCCGGAGTCGGACGTCGACCAAGATCAGTGTGATGCTGCTGCCCGACCAGCGGCGCGTCCACTTAGCGCTGTTGATTGACGGCGAGGTGGCAGCGTTGACCCATTCCAACGCAGGGCCGGCGACGCTCCATAACGATAGCACATCGTGGTATTCGGCCATGAAGCCGATGCGGTTCGACCTTCAGGGACTTCACTTCGCCCCGGCCGAGGTCGACGTGTACAACCGCACTCGGCTGCGAAACGTCGAGACCGACTTCGACGGCATCCCCGTGTTCGGATCCTTGATCCGCGGCGTGGCCAAATCGCAACACGAGCAGAAACGCTCGGAAGCACGGCGCGAAATCGAAGCGAAAATCGCCCGCAAGGTCCGAAAACGGATCGACGCGGAGGCGGAAGTCCAATTGAACCGGGTTTCCGAGAAACTCCAGTCGCGAATTCTCGATCCGCTGACCGCGTTGTCGCTCGACCCGATCATTCTCGACGCTCGGACGGACCCGCAACGGTTCACCATGCGACTGCGGCTCGCCGGCGAGGACCAATTAGGTAGCCACACGCCGCGACCCCGGGCGCCCTCCGATAGCCTGGCCAGCTTTCAGGCCCACGAGTCGGCCATCAACAACGTCCTGCAGCGATTGCAGTTGGACGGCAAAACGTTCACCGTTCCGGAATTGCTGCACCACGTCTATACGCAATTCGGCTGCACCGAGCTACCCGAGACCGATCCGGAAAACGACAACGTCCGGATCACGTTTGCCAAAAAGGATTCGATCGCCATACGATTCCATGAGGGGCGAATCGTGCTCTCGTTGGCCATCGCGAAGCTCCGCAAGTCGTCGCGACAATTCAAGAACTTCCAGGTCAGCGTCCACTTCCGCCCGGAAACGCGAGGTCGCACGGCCCAACTGACCCGCGACGGCACGATCCGGCTCAAGGGAAAGCTGCGTCTGCTTGAGCAAGTGGCCGTCCGCGGCGTGTTCACCCGCACCTTCTTCACCAAACGTCCGATCGTCTTGACGCCCCGGCGGCTCGTCGCCGATCCGAAGATGGACGGCCTGGCGATCACCCAGTTCGTCGTCGACGACGGCTGGATCGGCGTCGCGCTGGGCCCCCAGCGAACGGCCCAGCGTCCCACACTGCTGCAACGCTAGGGTAGGCACGGCCAATGAGTGATGTGCCACGGCTGTGTCAGCCGTGTCCAGATCATGGCAGCTTCCCCAATTCCTCACGGCCGGCACGGCCGTGGCACACTTGGGAATAATCTCCGCTAAACGGTGCATCATCCGGTTCACCGATGATTCTCAATCGTGCGCCAAGAAAAGGCACACGGGTGGACAGGCCACCCGTGTGCCGCGTTTCAAGTAAGCCCCTTCGCGTTAGACCAATCCCTTGCGGACGGCCCACACGGCGGCTTGCGTTCGATCGCTCACGGCGATCTTTCGCAGGATGTTCTGCACGTGCTCCTTGACCGTCTCGACGCTGATCTCCAGCGAGCGACCGATCTCCTTGTTGCTTAAGCCCAAGGCCACGTGGCGCAACACCTGGGTCTCGCGTTGGGTCAGTGGCACGTCGTCGTCGTCGATCACCTGGCGAACTTTCATGGCCCCCGCGATGCGACGCAATTCACCATTACGGCAGGGCGACTCGCCTCGGGCGGCCGCCGTGATCGTGGCGATGATGTCTTCCCGCGGCGATCCCTTCAGCACATAGTCGTTGGCCCCCAAGGCAACTGCCCGAGCGATGTACGTGGGGTTGTCGTAGGTCGAGAGCATCACGACCTTACACTCGGGTACCAGGGTGCGGAGTTTGTCCAGCGTGGACAACCCGTCGCCGTCGGGCATCCGGATGTCCAACAGGATCACGTCCGGCGTGATCTCTTCGGCCTTCTCGATTGCTTCCTGGCCGTTGGAGGCCTCGGCAACGATCTCGATGTCCGTACCGGCCAACAGGCTAACCAGCCCGACGCGGATCACTTCGTGATCATCGCAAACCAAAACTCGAATACTCATCAGATTCTCCTATAGGGTAAAAACACCATCCCAACCAGCAACGGACGATCTGCATCGATTAAGCCGTTCCTTTCCAACGCCAAGCCGGGATAGCGAGCACATTGGTTTCCGAGGGTTCGATACACCAGTCATAGCAATTCTAATACGCCTCGGGGCATCGCGAAATCCCCTGAAATAACAAAATACCCCCCCCGATCCAGCGGGATATCGATGCAAAATCGACCCAAGTCGAGGGGAGGTACTAGTTTACTTCAATCTTCGTGGGGGATTCAGCCCGGAAAAAAGCCTGGATTTTCTTGAAAAAATCGGCCCATTCGCCCACTAGCCACCAGAAAGCTCGTTTATCTCTCTCGAAAGAGGGGCGCAGCCGTCACCACCCGGTGCCTTCCGTGGCTATTATACCCATGCCGTATCTTTCCTATTTTAGCCATGTTGACTTAGGGCATCCCGTAACGTAGATATTTGACGACAGCCCACTGGACCTCAGTTGAGACCGCAAACCGGTTCTCGACGCGGTCACGGGCCAAAATGGCAACTTATTTCCAGGGCATGGTCCCGTCAGCGACCATGGATCCCGACTGACATGGTGCTGGCTTGTCCGGGTCAAGGTATTGGGTATGAAGCGAACAGATTCACTGCTGCTGGTTGACGACGATCGCCATGTCTTGACTTCCATGGCCGACTGGCTCCGCTCGCAGGGCTATCAGCTCGATACGGCGGGAAGCCTGGTCGAGGCCGTTACTGCGTTGCGACAGAAAACATACGATCTAGCGCTCGTGGATGTCCGACTGGGTGACGCGGATGGATTCGACGTGTTGGCCCATTGCCGAGAGAATCATCCCGAGACGAGCGTGATCATGGTCAGCGGCTACGGCACCGTCGAGCTGGCCGTCGAGGCGATCCGCTCCGGAGCGTTCGACTTCTTGACCAAGCCGTTGATCGACGCCGAATTGGAGATGTCCATCGAACGGGCACTCAGCCAGCGCCTGGTGATCGAGGAAAACAAGACGCTGAAGGCCCAGCTCGACATCCGTTTCGGGATGGAGAACATCATCGGCAACGACCACCGCATGACCAAGATCTACGACATGGTCGACAGCATAGCCGACACCAAGGCCACCGTGTTGATCACCGGCGAAAGCGGCACCGGTAAGTCGCTGGTTGCCCGGGCCATTCACCACCATAGCGCTCGGCGAGACAAGCCGTTCGTCGAGGTGGCCTGCGGCGCGCTGCCCGAGACGCTTTTGGAAAGCGAACTGTTCGGCCACGTAGCCGGCGCGTTCACCGGCGCGGTGGGAGAAAAGATCGGCAAGTTCATGTTGTCCGACAAGGGCACCATCTTCCTGGATGAAATCGCCACGGCCAGCCCCGGCATGCAGGTCAAGCTGTTGCGTATCCTGCAAGACTTCGTGTTCGAGCAGGTCGGCGGGACCGAAACCTTCCCGGTCGATACTCGCGTGATCCTAGCCACCAACGAGAACCTCACCAAGGCCGTGGCGGAAGGTCGTTTCCGTCAGGATCTGTTCTATCGGATCAACGTGATCAACATCGAACTGCCCCCGATGCGCGAGCGGATTTCCGACATCCCGCTGCTGGCCGAGCACTTTCTCGAGTCGGTTCGGGTGGATAGCGGCAAGCACGTTCGCGGATTCTCCGACGATACCATGGCCGCGCTGCAGCGCTACCGTTGGCCCGGCAACGTGCGCGAGTTGCAAAACGTGATCGAGCGGGCCGTGCTGTTGGGTAAAAGCGACTGGATCGGCCTGGAAGACCTCCCCGCCGAACTGGCGGCCGCCGGCCCGGTGAGCGTCGAGTCGATCGGAACCCGAACCCTCAAGCAGGCTCTCGAAGGTCCCGAGCGACAGATCATCCTCGATGTGCTCGAGGCCAATAACTGGAACCGCCACGCCACGGCCGAGGCCCTGGGGATCAATCGCACCACGCTCTACAAGAAGATGAAGCGGCTCGGACTGGAAGATTTACCCATCGCGGCCGGACGATAGAAGTCATCGAAACACGCGGGGCAAGCCCCGCCGCTAAACGGACTCGCGGATCTTTTGCACGATGGCTGTGGTCGAGTAGTTGCCGCTCATCGGCGTCAACACCACGCGGCCGCCGTGACGCTCGACAATCTCGTGGCCGACGACCTGCCCGACCGCGTACTCGGCCGACTTGACCAGCACGTCGGGCAGAATCTTTTCGATTAGGCCCTCGACGCTGGGGTCGTCGAACAGCACCACGTAGTCGACGCACTCCAAGGCTGCCAGCATCTCGGCCCGGCCTTGCTGATCGATGATCGGATGGCCCGGGCCCTTGAGCGCCT
>SDBV01003223.1_pt1 | contig 24288 bp, 20 predicted proteins | sample 2277081 | NCBI WGS metagenome assembly SDBV01 (sample SAMN10402039, study PRJNA504765) | marine sediment metagenome | isolation source: marine sediment core GS10_PC15, 223 cmbsf | place: Arctic Ocean: Southern Knipovich Ridge | collected 2010 | reverse complement strand
GTTGAAAAGAGCTTTGGACACACGTCTCATTATATGATTGCCATTCAGAAGAAACAAATAACCGGAATTTTACCTATTTTTGAAATCAAAAGTAGATTATTCGGTCATTCCCTTGTCTCAGTGCCCTTTGGCATATATGGCGGAATATGTTCTATAAACTCAAACGCACAAGATTCACTCATGCGTAGTGCTGCTATTCTGGGAAGGTTGATAGGTGTTGATTATATTGAAATGAGGAATGAGGCTAAGCAATTCGAACATTTTGAACCAGCAAAGCAATCAAACAATTCGGACGGTTCTGACTGGTTAACTAAGGATTTATACGTTACCTTTCAGAGAAAAATATATTCAGACAGTGAGGAGAATTTTAAGGTAATTCCAAGAAAACAGCGGAGAATGATAAGGCAGGGAATTAAGGCAGGTCTTATTTCAAAAATCGGCAGGAGAGAGCATTTAAAGGTTTTTTATAACATTTATGCAAGAAGTGTAAAAGCCCTGGATACCCCGGTATTTTCCTTCAGGTATTTTGAAAACATTATGAATATATTTCCGGAGACATTCATCCTGTCTGTATGGAAAGACAATATGATGGTTGCAGGCGTAATGACATTTAAGTTCAAAAACAGGCTTATGCCATATTACGGCGGCGCTCTGGGAAAATATTTTCAATATGCAGTTAATGATTTTATGTACTGGGAACTGATGCGATATGGGTGTGAAAATGGATTTAAAATTTTTGATTTCGGCAGAAGTAAGAAAAGGACAGGCTCTTTTGATTTCAAACGTCACTGGGGTTTTGAGCCTAAAGAATTGCCATATTTGTACTGTCTTGAAGCTAGAAAAGATATGCCGAATATAAGTCCTGCGAATCCAAAATACAACGCGATGATAAATATTTGGAAAAGATTGCCCCTGTCAGTTACCAAATGGCTGGGTCCGAAAATAGTCAGGAATATCCCGTAATGTTCGATTCTCAACGAACTAGAACATCTGCTATATCCGTTGGTGTAAAACGATTATTTATCTTATCGATTGCAATAGGTGTTCTGTGTCTATTGTTTGCTATTATTGGGAATATCTATGTACTCGAGGCCTTTGTTGTTTCAGACCATCATATAGAATGGCCAAATACCTTACATGTCTATTTAACACAAGCTGTATTAGCGAGTCTTGGTATCTTTCTAGTCTGGCTTTATCTGGCGAGGATACGAGTAATTACTTATTTTAAACAAACAAACTTACAGACGCTTGCAATACATCTGTTTGTCCTACTGATAATAGTTGAATTAATACTGGTTGCGATTTTTTTGATTACAGTTAATTATCCTGGTTACAGCGACCTTGGTTTGCTATACGCATTGTTTAACTTAGATATCGAAAAAAATATTCCTACTACTTTTTCTGCACTACAAATATTAGCTGCAGCGGGTGCCGCATTTTCATGTATTCGTGTAGACCGCCATTTCTATATAGGCAGATTATCAGTAAGTTATGCATGGATAGCAGTCAGTTTAACTCTGCTATTTATGAGCATTGATGAATGGTTTTCCTTACACGAAGATGCTGAAATTATCGTTATAAAACTTGGCCTGCTCTCGCCTGAGTTTTACGGATATGCTTGGACAATTGTGGGAGGGTTAGTTGCAACCGTGGTTGGCTTGGCAGGGATTGCAACTTTTGTGAAGGTATTTGCAAAATATCCCGGCTTATTCAGACTGCTGATAGTATCAGGGGTTATATTTCTTGGAGGTGCTATTGGTATGGAGGACTTTCAAGTCTATTTAAGAAATAACGGAGTTAAGCCTTTTTCTAAAGTTGTCTTGGTGATTGAAGAGCTTATGGAAATGGTTGGTATGTCTGTTGCCTTGTTTGTTTTTATTCGCTATCATGGCATCCGTATCGAGGAAAAACAAAGTTTGGTTGTTTCTCGATAATCTTATTAACCTTTATCATGTGAAACTCAAGCAAAAAAAGACCAAAAAAGTTATAAAACAACCCTATGAATATCCTATTTCTATGCCATAGAATTCCTTATCCGCCAAATAAAGGAGACAAAATAAGGTCTTTTAATGAGATAAAACATCTATCCAAAAGGCACAATATTTCACTTGCATGCCTTGTCGATAATAAAAAAGATTTAATTCATATTGACGAACTAAAGAAATACTGTACGACAGTTAATTATGATGTAATCAATCCAAAATGGCAAAAGATTAAAAGTTTACCTTATTTATTCTCTAAGAAACCACTTACAGTGCCGTACTTCTACTCAAAAAAGCTTCAGAAGGCTATTGATTGCAGGGCATCGTCAATAAAATTTGATGCTGTTTTTGCGTTCTCTTCGCCTATGGCTGAGTATGTTTTTAACAGTAGTTTTTTTCATAAAGCCAAAGGGCAAATGAAATTAATAATGGATTTTGTTGATGTGGATTCTGATAAATGGCGCATGTATTCAGAGCACTCATCGTTTCCAAAATCTTTAATTTATAAAAATGAATGGAAACGTTTAATGACATACGAAAAAAGAGTCGGTGAGACATTCGACACAAGTGTGTTTGTATCTGATGCCGAAGTAGAACTGTTCAAATCTTTTGCACCGGATGTGAATGCAATATCTATTCCTAACGGTGTTGATTGTTCTTATTTTTCAACTGGTCAGCTGGATAACAGTTTAAACAATCAACAGGTCAACATCCTTTTCACTGGAGCTATGGATTACTTTCCAAATGAGGATGGGGTACTTTATTTCTACAAGTCAATATGGCCTATTGTAAAAGGTGAACTTCCACAGGCGAGGTTTTACATTGTTGGCAGTAATCCGTCTAACAAGATAAAAACAATCTCAAAAAGGGACAGCGATGTAATAGTGACCGGATATGTTAATGACATCAGGGATTATCTCAGCATAGCAAATATCTTTGTAGCGCCGCTTAGGATTGCCAGAGGTGTTCAAAATAAAGTGCTTGAGGCAATGGCTTCAGGTCTGCCTGTTGTTGCAACACCACAGGCAGTTCGGGGCATTGCTGTAAAATCTCAGGATAATAACGGATATTTATTTGTTGAAGGCTCAGCCCATGAATTTTCAAATCGGATAATTAAACTTGCTGAAGAGCCTTTAAACGGTTATGTGGCACAAAAAAGAGAGGCTTTTTTAAGGCAGAGGCATAACTGGAGTGAAAACTTGTCACTTTTAGAAAAAACAGTTCTGGAAGCATAATGGTACTGCAAACATGGAAATAGTGAAAAAAGAAATTTACTACAACTCGGACAAAAAAGACTCACTGGGAAATCGTTTCAGGGAAATAATAAGCTGCAGAAACTTATTGTGGAACCTTGCATGGAGGGATATAAGGGTAAAATACAAACAGTCAGTTCTCGGGATTGGCTGGGCAATATTTGTGCCTTTATCAATGATGCTTGTTTTTACCTTTATATTTACAAAAGTAGTGCCAGTTAAAACTGATGTCCCATACGCTATATTTGCGTACTGCGGGCTTCTGCCGTGGCAGTTTTTATCAGCCAGCACCACTGCTGCTGCAAATAGTCTTGTTGCGAACAGAGCACTTGTAACAAAAATATATTTCCCAGCTGAAGTTCTTCCATTATCCAGCATTATTGTAGCTTTTGTTGATTTTCTCATTGGCATAATCGTGTTGGTGGGACTAATGATTTATTTCCTTCTGACAACTCATCACATTACGATAAGTTGGACAGTTGTACTGGTTATTCCTGTTTTATTGATTCAAATAATTTTTACTTGCGGAGTAAGTTTCTTTCTCGCAATGGGCAACCTGTTTTTTAGAGATGTTAGATATGTTTATAGTGTAATGATAACGCTCTGGATGTTTGGTTCCTCAGTCATCTATCCAATGAAGGTCGCTAATCCTAAAATTCAGATGATGCTTAACCTGAACCCTATGACACCAATTCTTAATTCATACAGGGATGTGCTCTTAAGAGGCAAACTCCCTGACTGGAGTGCTTTAGGCTACTCAGCTTTTGTTGCGATAATACTGCTTTTTGTAGGCTGGTTAATTTTCTATAAGCTTCGGTATAAGTTTGCAGAAAAGGCTTGATGTGGAGAAATAATGGCAGTTATTGCTGGAACAGTTACATATCCCGAGCATGAATAGAATGTCGCCGGCAATTCGGAATATAACACTAATTTATTAACATGAAATTTTCTGATTTATACAAAGAGGCTGTACTCTGGACATGTTATCTCGAAAACCGTCCTAATCCCGAACGTTATCTGGATATCTTCGGGCTTCATTTAAATGACCTTCCATTATTCGACTACCTCGGGAAGTTTTTTCCTTTTGATGAGTTTTACATACGTGGTGTTAAAGACAATATACCACGTATGATAGATAATCTAGACTCGTCAAAGAAAAATCTGATCCTGCCGTGGATGTATAAGCCTGTGGGAGCTAAGGATGCACTTTGCGGGAAGCCTATTCTTTGCCCTTCACTGGAAATGTATGATTTGCTCGATAATAAGGTAGAAACCAAGAAGCTTTTTGATAAATTCGGAATTCCTACTCCTGAAAGGGGATTTACAAACAATGGAAAGAAAATGTTGGAAAAGCCAATTGCTAACTCTGCCGGTGGGCTAGGTATAAGACTAACAGATAAAAATGCCAGAGCCGGATATTTTCTTGAGGAGTACATACCACAACAACGGAGCATTGGATTCCAGTTTTTTGTTTATGATGAAGTAGAGTTTATTTGTGCCAATGAAATGCTGTTTAATTCAAACGGAGAAGATGCATTTACCTTCCATGCCCAGAAGAACGTACAAAAAAAGGATCTGCCTGATGCATTGATAGAAGATTGTTTCAAGCTTCTGGAATACCTGTTAAGTGCCGGATATAAAGGTTTAATAGGGATTGATGTCCTTACGGGAGATAACGGACATTATCTATTAGAGATAAATCCACGAGGTATTGCATTTCTGCCGGCCTTCTTTGCAGCCTCAGCCCGAGGCTGGACAAATTTCATAACTTATATGAATAAAGGCGATATAAAGCAGAAAGAAATAGTTCTTCTTGACTTTGGAAAATCCAGAAAAGTCGTCAAAGAGCTGTAATTCTATTCTCCCAAAAGGTAAATCGTTGAACAACAATAAAAATATAATTGGTGTAGTCGGTGGTCTCGGTCCTTATGCAGGTCTTGATCTACAGCACTAATTAAAAAAGCCAATCCAGGAATGCTTAAACCGCTAGAACGATGAAATCAAGCATTATCTTTGACAGTGTCTCAAAAAAATTCAGCAGAAGTTATGTTGCTGACTCTCTTCGGGATGCTCTTACTGAGCCTTTCAAGCGTATGTTCGACAGGAACAGAGGACTCAGAACTGGAGATGAATTCTGGGCGCTTAAGAATGTCAGTTTTGATGTTAAGCCTGGTGAAATACTTGGGATTATTGGCCCCAATGGTAGTGGTAAGAGTACCACGCTAAAGCTTCTTTCAAGGATTTTAAAGCCGAATTCAGGGATAATTAATATTTTCGGAAGAATAGGAGCCCTTATTGAGCTTGGTGCCGGATTTAATGCAGATTTAACAGGCCGTGAGAATGTCTATTTGAATGCAGCTATTCTTGGGATGAGTAAGGAAGAAATAAATAATAAATATGATGAGATTGTTGAATTTGCTGAACTTCAGGAATTCATGGATACTCCGGTGAAGTGGTATTCTTCAGGCATGTTTGCAAGACTCGGATTTTCCATTGCTTCTCACACAGATCCGCAGGTATTAATTGTGGATGAAGTGCTGAGTGTCGGTGATTTTGGCTTTCAGCGCCGGTGTCTTGACAGAATGATGCATTTCAGGACATTAGGTGTGACAACGGTGTTTGTTTCTCACAATATGCAGTCGGTTTCCTCTTTATGTGACAGGACGCTCTTACTTAAAAAAGGAGAAGTTGTCAAAATTGGCCCTACAGATGACATTGTCACAGAATACCTTAAGGGATTTAAGTCATCGGAAGGTAAAAGTGACAGGATGATTTCTTTAGAAAAGGGCCATCTTGCCGATGAGAAGGGTACAGAATGCACTTCCTTTAAAAGCGGGCAGAAAGCTGTAGCAAGCGTTGACCTTAACTTCCGCAAAGCATTGACCAATGTTATAGTTACTTTTTCTGTGCGGGCAAAAAACGGAATGCACATATTTGGAACTGATTCGATGAGACTCACAGGAAGCCCTGTTGATGTAGCCGAGAACCAAAAAATAAGTACCTCCATTGAGTTAATGCTTAACCTTGTTCCTGGTGAATATGAGATTGGAACCAGCATATTTGACCGCACAAGTCAAAAAACTATCTATAAAAAGATTTTTTCATCATTCGTAATTCAAAATAATTACCGCTGTGGCGGTATTGCCTATTTAGACCCCAGAATAATTAACCAGAAAATAACAGATCAGAAGAGATAGAAGAATGAATATTGCTAAAAAATTATTAAGAAAAATACCTGACCCCGCATATTTAAGCAGGGAAAATATCAGGTTATTTTCAAAACAGTTAACGAGAAAACTGAGGAAGAACTACAATGTAGTTATCATCTCGATAGATACTTTAAGAAAAGACCATCTCGGCTGTTATGGATATCATAGAAATACATCGCCAAATATTGACCGGTTAGCGCATAAGGGAGTCATTTTTAAAAATGCTTTCAGTAATTCAGCATGGACAGTACCAGGTCACATGTCCCTGCTGACCGGATTATTACCATCAAACCACGGTTTAATCTACTATCCTTACCCCGGACAGATTCAGGACAATATCACAACTCTTGGCACTATGCTGCAAAGACAGGGCTTTCTTACAAGAGGATTCTATGGTGCTGGTTATGTATCGCCTAGGTTTGGCTTTGGAAATGGTTTTCATCAGTATACAACCGGCGGCAATAACTTTGAGAATAATATAAATCAATGTCTTGGATGGGTGGAAAAAGCAAAGAACTTCAGGTTTATGCTTTTTTTTCATGGCTTCAATTGTCACAATCCATTTAATCCCTCATCTGAGTTTGATATATTTTCCAAAAACTATAATGGCAATTACAGTGTTGACAAACTGTACCGCGAATATAAATTGCCTGAAAATCGAGAAGATATAGAGTATGTCATTGATAAATATGATGCTACTATTCTCGGTGCAGATTTCATTTTAGGAAAACTTTTTGCCAAACTGGAAGAGCTGAAAATACTTTCTAAAACCCTAATTATAATCACTTCTGATCACGGGCATGGTTTTGGTGAGCACGAAAGCTTTGGCCATGTAACACAACTGTATGACGAGGTCATCAATATTCCTTTGATTTTATACGCTCCGGGGATTTTTCCTGAGGGGAAGGAAATTGACGATTTGGTATCTTTAATAGATGTTTTGCCTACCACTATAAGCGCTCTCGATTTTAAAGAAACGCATCGATTTGATGGTCTGAGCCTTCTTCCGCTCATGAATGGTCATTCCATAGAGAATAGAGCCATTTTTTCTGAAACAGGTACAACATTGAAAAGAAAGAGCAGCGACGAAAGGAGAGGACTGCCAAAGAGGTATATACTGCCCATTGTGCGCTGCATAAGGACAAAAGAGTGGAAACTGGTAATAGACGAAAATGATAAGCCTTTTGAACTTTATAATGTAATAAACGATAAGAATGAAAAGGTAAATTTAGTAGCGACTCAAACTGAAGTTGCAGATATTCTCCTTAAACAATTTTTTAAGCAGGGTCCAACTAAAAAAGCTCAGGAGCTGATAGCTCCAGAGAATAAAGATGATTATGATAAAAAATTAAAACAGCAACTGCAAGCCCTTGGTTATTTATGACTAAAGGAGTTCTCTATAAAGGAACGCGCATATGCCGGGTCTAGTCGGCTTAACATCAAATAACACAGAAAAGCAAAATTTTATTAAGTATCTTGACAATATGGGTAATCTTCTATTTCATGAGGACTATTATGTTACTGATAAGAAGTTAAGCAGTGATTTTGCCTTAGGTTCTATTGATCTTGGTAAAGGAGATTTTATCTCAAAGTTAATTGAAGATGATAGATTTATTTTAGGGTTTACAGGGCAGGTGTATGACCAGGAAGCATTGCACGCCAGGGTTTCAGACAACGGCACTGAGCCGATGGATTTACTAACTCTTCTGTTGAAGATTTATAAAAAGTTTGGAGCTGAAGGGTTAGGTGGTTTAAACGGAACATATATTGTAGTTATCTGGGATAGAAAAGCAAAGAAGCTACAGATAATAAACGACAGGTATGGTTTCAAAAAGATGTACTATTGGCACGGAAGAAACAAGTTTGTATTTGCATCAGAGTATAAGGCTATCTGCTGGTTTCCTGATTTTCCTAAAAAGATAGATGAATTTGCATTTGCAAACCTAATGACATTTGGCTATGTGCTTGAAGACAGGACACTGTTTGAGGAAATTAAGTTATTGCCCCCGGCGAGTATTGCAACTTTGAAGGATAATAACTTTACTATCAGGAAATACTGGGATTACTCGTTTTATGAAAAGGGAGACCCCAGGCTAAGTGAAGATGAATATATTGATGCCTTTGCTGAAAAATTAACGAAGGCTGTTGAAAAGAGGGTCAAAGAGATTGACAGGTTAGCACTTACTTTAAGCGGTGGATTAGATTCAAGGACAATGGCAGCAGTACTCTACAGATTAAATAAGTCTGACTGCATAAAAGCTTTTTCATTCGGGCCCAGGCATTGCTATGACGTGTGCTACGGGAGAAAAATTGCCAGAAAGCTGGGAATCCAGTTTGAGAGCATAGAGATTCAGCCGGACTTTATACATAAGCATGCAAGAGAGTTTCAATATTTAAATGAAGGAATGCGTTCCTGTGATTGGGCATGGCAGATAAATATTCAGAAAAGAGCTCTTTCAAAAGACAATATTAATACGGTGTTAAGTGGGTTTTTGGGTGATGCTCTGTGTGGTCCTAAGATATCATGGACACGTTTATTGAAAATAAGCGATGATGAGACTGCAATTGACAGAACATATAAAGTTCATGTTGATTCATTCAATGATGACGAAATTGCACGCTATTTGAATTCTGATGTGTATAAAAAAGTAAAAGATTATAATTTTGAAATTATCAGGAAAACTTATCTTAATGCACCAACGAATAGTATCTTAAATAAAGCAAGATATGCCAACCTTCATCAGAGACAAAGAAGATCCACTTCCATGTTCGTTGACCATTACGATCTTTTTGCTAACAAACTTTCCCCTTTTATTGACAATGAATTTGCGGACTTTATCCTTCACGTGCCTGCTGAACTACAGGTTAAACAAACCTTGTATAAAAAAATGCTCATTAAACACTTTCCAGAAGTTATAAAGATTGAGCATTCAGAAACTGGAATCCCCATAAAACCATCAAGGTGGCAGGCGGGTATACACTGGAGAAAAGAACGCTATAAACCGCTTTTAGTAAAAATGGGTATTAATATGCGTAATCATAATGAATATATAGATACCGGCAATGCGTTGAGAACTGCATCAAGACAATTCATGCTCGATATTTTCAGCAGCAGCCCAATCCTGAAAGACTTTTTTAATGTAAATAATTTCAATAAGCTTGTATCAGATTTTTTGCAAAATAATTCTGTTCGTTATGAAAAGTTGTGCTATCCACTTAGTTTCCTCCTATGGGCTGATATTTTCGTAAATGAAGAAAAAAATGGGCTTTGTGATTCAAAGAGCAGCTAAGTCTGATATTCCTCTAATATTAGAAATACTTGACCAGTGGAATATGAAACCTGTTGCGCCATGCAAAGATATGCCTGATCCGGAACGCAGCAGAATAGATATTGAGAAATTTTTTATTGCCAGGAGTAAAGGGGAAATTGTTGGAGTTGCCGGATATATTGTTCATACTGAAACTTATGCTGAGACAGCTTCCTTGGCAGTAGACAAAAAATACGAAGGCCGGGGAATAGGTGGAGCTCTGCAAATAGAGCGCATGAGAGAATTATGGAAGAAAGGGATCAAAATCTTAAGAACCGAAGCAGACAGGCCAAAGACTATTGCATGGTATAAGAAACATTTTGGTTATGTGGAAATCGGCCGTAACCCCAAGAAACACAACTTTAGCCTAAATGATGTTAATGAGTGGGTTGTGCTTGAGTGCGACCTGCACGAATTTTTTTCAAAACCGCAAAAAACAGTATTGAAATAAAGATATCTATTTTTCACCAAAAAGCCAGTTTTATTCCTTTAATAACAATAGATGCCCCAAAAAACACTATATTTTTTGGTCTTAAAAAATGAATGTTCTGATTCAGCCGGCAAAAGAAAAAGATATTCCTGTAATTCTTGAAATTATGAAGACCGTTAACATGCAATATGTCCCTTCTCCAGAGATGCCTGACCTTGACTGGAGGTGCTACTTTGTTGCCAGATTGGACGGCAGGATGGTAGGAGCCGCCGGATACAGAATCATATCTGACACTCAGGCAAAGACAACTCTTATGGTGGTTCATCCGGATTATAGACGATTCGGGATTGGCCTGATTCTGCAGGAAAGACGGATGCTGGCGGTGAACGATCAGGGAATTAAAGAATTGATTACAAATGCCGATATACCTGAAACAATTGCCTGGTATGAAAAACATTTTGGGTACATAGAGATTGGAAAAGAGAAGAAGAAGCATGACTTCGGTCGGTCTGATATTGATGAGTGGACAACGATTAAAACAGACTTAAATAAATGGAGGAAAAATTATGATCGGAAAATCAGGAAATAACGGCTTTAATACTGAAGATCCTCATCCTATGAAGCTGTACGACAAGCTTATCATCAATGCTGCGATTACAGGAATGGTTCCGAAAAAGAAGGATACCCCTTATCTTCCGGTTACAGTTAATGAAATAATTGAAGATGCAGTTAAGTGTGTTCATGCCGGAGCAAGCATCCTGCATCTGCACGCAAGAGATAAAAACGAGGAGACTACTTACAAAGCTGATGTGTATGCGAAGATAATTGAAGGCATCAGACATGAGTGCCCCGATGTCATAATCTGCGTAACCACAAGCGGCAGGGCATATAATGAATTTGAAAAACGCACAGAGGTCCTTGATTTAGACGGCTTTGTAAAACCTGATATGGCAAGTCTGACACTTGGTTCTCTTAATTTCCAAAATCAGGTAAGCGTTAATGAACCTGAGATGATTATGAAGCTTGCTGAAAAAATGCAAAGTAAAGGGATTAAGCCGGAACTTGAAGTATTTGATACAGGTATGGTTAACACGGCTAAGTATCTGTGCCGCAAAGGGTTCATTAATCCACCATTTTATTTCAATATAATCCTCGGCTCAATTTATTCAACTCAGGCAAAAGTTTCAGACCTTTCTTATCTGGTGAATTTGCTGCCCGAGGAAGCCATATGGGCCGGAGGAGGTATTGGAATCTTCCAGCTTGTTGTTAACAGCGCTGCAATTATAATGGGTGGTCATGTAAGGGTAGGTATAGAGGACAATATCTGGTATGACCATCAGAAAAAAGAATTAACTAATAATGTAAAAAGTATCATGAGGATCGGAAGGATTACTGATGAAATTGGAAGGGTGATAGCAACGCCTGAAGAAGCCAGGGAAATGCTTGGATTGAGTTCCCGGAGAGTTTATCAGGAATCATTATGCCTGGATTAGCCGGAATAATACATAGCAAAGATAAAAATTATCTACTGCGTTATGCAGCGAAGATGTCAGAAAGTTTAGTGCGTAATTCATCTGATTTGTCGGATGAAAAGGCCTTAAACGGTGCTGCCTTCTGCCATATTCGTTTTGAGCATGACAGTGATAATTTTGCATTTTCAGCCGACAGGTCAGTGATGCTGTTATATTTTGGAAAAGTCTATGACGATGACACTCTCAGACAAAGACTTCTACGAAAAGGAGATGCTGGAGCAGGGAATTGTGAGCAGGCAGAATTATTTTTAAAGAGTTACAGGCAGCTGGGACGTGAGGCTTTATGCGGCTTAAACGGTATTTACGTTGTTGTAATATGGGATTCTTTGAAAAAAAAACTGATTATTATAAACGACAGATATGGGCTCAGAAAACTTTATTATAGACGCGCGGGAGATAAACTTGTTTTTGCGACCGAGATAAAGGCTATTTGCCTGGATTCAGATTTTTCTAAAACTGTAGATGAGATAGGCATATCAAATCTTCTTGTTTTTGGGCATCTATTTGATGACAGGACTTTATTTAAAGATGTAAAGCTTCTTCCACAAGCAAGTGTTCTTACTTATTCTGACTCTCGGCTCGTAATTGAAAAATACTGGGACTACTCTTTTTATAATGATGACGAACCCGTATGGCTTGAAGAACACTATGTTGATGGATTAGCAGAGGTTATCGAAAGGGCTGTTCGTAAAAGAGTTAAAGGGATAAACAAAATAGCGCTTCCTTTAAGCGGCGGTTTGGATTCGAGAGTAATTGCAGGCATGCTTAAAAAAATCGGATTCCCAGGAGAGATAATTACTTACTCATACGGCCATAAAAATTCTTATGATGTTAGATATGGCAGGCAGATAGCACAAAAACTTCATTATCCCCATTATTTTGTACCTATTAATGAAGATTATATTAAAAATTATGCAGAGGAATTTATAGGACTTAATGATGGGATGATTGACTGTTTAAATGCCCATATGGGCGTCAGCAAGAATTTTATAAAGAAAATGGGCAATTTTAATGTAGCTACAGGATTTTTGGGTGATATTCAGACAGGTATTTTTATATTTTCAAAAAAAATTGTAGGACTTAAAGAGACTGAGGATATTATCAATACTTTATTTAAAGTGTATGGTGAAATTTTAACAGAGGATGAGCTCAAAACATATTTGCGTGAGGACGTTTATAGATTGATAGCGGGATTAAATTATGATGCTTTCAGAACAACCCATTTTAAAGCACCCACCCAAAATAAGTTTTATACATCACGTTATGGAAGTTTAGTGCAGCGTCAAAGGAGATATACGTCATTTAATATTTACTGCAATGAGGACAATGCTGAAGTACTTGCTCCTTTTGTAGACAATGAAGTATCAGATTTTGGTCTTCATATGCCCCCAGCACTTGCAATAGAACAGAATATTTACAAGAAAATGATTATAAAATATCTCCCGGAAGTTGCAGGCGTTCCCTGCAATGTTACGACTCGGCCATTAAAGGAATCCTGGCTGAAAGCTGGGTTTCGCTGGCGGAAGGAAAGATTCTTAAGGAATCAGCTTCCCAAATTAACTTTTGGCAAAGTGGGATACAAACTTAATGACAGTTATATGCGTCCAAACGAAGCAATTCTTAAAGGCTCCAGGTCTTTTGTCAAAGACAAGATAGGTTCAAGCGAATTTCTAAAGGAATATTTTATACATGACAGGATAAAACATCTTCTTAACAATCATATAGAGGGGAAAGTTAATGGTTCTTTAAAAATATGTGTTTTTCTTACGTTGGCGCTGTGGGCAGAGCAGTATCTCTCAAATGAAACAAAGAAAGAATATAGAATGAAAGGATAGGTGTAAACTGTGCTTAAAAGAGAAGAACAAAAAGATAATGTCCTGGTAATGGGAGATTCAAATATTGAAAAATGGGATGAAAAAAGGGCAATGGAATGGCATCTCTTTATGCCGCCTGCCCGGCCATCCAGTGCTGAAGTTTTGATTTATGAACATGCATTACAGAACGAAATGAGGGCACAGGATAATTTAGAGATAGTCCTTCTCGGGTCCACTCCTGAATTGCGTTCAATCTCACATCAATATGGCTGCAGCCTGTCCTGTGTTGATTTTAATGCAACAGTATTTCACATACTGACAGATATGGTTTCGCACAAGGGGAGAGAATCTTTTTATTGCCGTGACTGGAAAAAAATGGATTTTAATCGTCAATTTGACCTTGTTTTCGGAGACGGGTCCATAAATATGGTTCCTCCGTCCAAACATGATTTTTTCCTTAGCAATATTTATAAGCTTTTGAATCGTAACGGCCTGGCAGTCTTGAGGGTTCATGTGATTCAACAGCCTGTTTTTACAGACCCAATAGAAGTTTTTCAATGGTACAGAAAAAGTAAATGCAAAGAACCTGTATTTACTGCTACACGTAACCATCTGGATATGCTGTGGCTTAATCACTTAACTCAGGGGATTGATTTTATTGATTTTCATAAACGTATCACAGAACTGCATGCTTACGAGTTAATCACTGATAAAGAGTTTAATGCATATGACAGATTGCTTGAGTTCAATAGAATTACTCTTTATTACTGTAAAAAAGAGGAATTTGAGCAATCAGCTAACGAATTGTTTGAAATAAAAAAAATTTCATATGGGAATGACCATCTAAGCCATTCGCACCATCCTATTTATTATCTTCGCAAAAAAGAAAATATATAGACGATTTTATTTTATAAATAATGTTATTAATCAAATAGTTGCACACATAAACTTAATAAATTACTTGCTAAATCCTTCTTTGAAAAATAGTTCCCTATATCCGAATTTAAGCCTGAAACCATGAAAATTTTAATTACAGGACATGATACATTTCATAATAAAGGCTGTCAGGCATTGATCTATACAACTACAAAAATCTTAAAGGATGTTTTTCCTGATGCTGATTTTGATGTTTTTTCGTGGGAGCCGGAATATGATTCCAGGCATTTCAACAACAATTCTGTGAAGTGTAATTTCATCAGGCATAAGTTCCAGGTGAATGAATTTTCCAATCGGAATAAATTGTGGCTTCGTATTAACGAAATCGGAATCAAGACTGACAAGATTCTAAGAGTAAGTCATGCCTTTTATCATTCCATAAAAAGAAGCGATATGGTTGTGGTAAGCGGGGGAGATATTCTTGGTGATTATGGGGAGAGTGCTATCAAGCACTATTTTTTTCCGATTGCTGTCGCTTCAGCGCTAAAAAAACCTGTTTATATTTTTGCCCAGTCAATATCACCTGCCAGGAATAAAAAATTACTCAAATTTACAAGAACCTACCTTAATAAAGCGGCTTTAATAACAGTCAGGGAGCGTGTCTCATATGATTATCTCAAATCGTTGAATATTAAAGCGCCATTTTATTTGACGGCAGACCCTGCGTTCCTGCTCAGCACTTCTCCGGAGAAAAGGGTAAACGAGATTTTAAATGCCGAGGGCATAAGCGGAGATTCAGGCCTTACAGTCGGCATATCTGTTAGTGAGGCGCTGACAAATTGGGGCGGATTTGACCAATCAGAGTTTTTTGGTATTATGGCATCGGTATGTGACACACTGGTGAATAAATACAGTGCAAAGCTGATATTTGTGCCTCATGTAACTTATCCGGATAGCCCCCGCAATGATGACCGTCTCATAGGAAGTAAAATCCGGGATTTAATGACTGAAAAACAATCTGCTTTTCTCATCAATGGGGATTATTCCTGCGGTGAGTTAAAAGCTGTAATCGGTAAGTGTGATATTTTTATCGGTGCAAGAACTCATTCTACTATTGCCTCCACATCACAACTTATACCTACGCTTGCACTTGCCTACAGTATAAAGGCAGTTGGCATCATGGAACAGGTTTATGACAAAGATATAAGCGTTCTGGATGTTAAAAACATCTCGAAAGCAAATCTTCTTAAGAGGATTGATTATCTGATTTCTAATCACGAAGAAATAAAAAATCATATGTCAGCACAGATGGAGAAAATTGTTGAATTGTCCCGCCAGAACGGAAAGCTTGCAAGAGAAATATTCAAAACGTAAAAAGTGGATACAATAAAATTCGATTTTAAAGATAAAGGTCATCCCAGCTTAATCTCGGTGGTTATGCCGTGTTTTAATGCGGAAAAATATTTAAGAGAGGCTGTCGAAAGCGTTTTAAAACAGACATATCCATACGTAGAGCTGATAGTTGTAGATGACGGCTCAACTGATAATACCAAAGCAATCCTTCAAAGTTTTGGGGACCGCGTGAGGTTAATAGAGCAAAAAAACCTTGGGGCAGGTCCGGCACGCAACGCCGGAATCAAGTACGGCAAAGGCGAATTTATCGCTTTTTTGGATTCTGATGATTACTGGAGTCCGGAATGCCTGGAGAAACTGCACAGTGCTCTTGTTAATTCTGAGGCAGCGCTTGCTTATTGTGGCTGGCAGAATATAGGGTTGGAAGGGCCTGCCGGACGAGCTTATATTCCGCCTGACTATGAGACCCATGACAAGCTCAGAATTTTCCTCAGGTCAGCATCTCCATGGCCTATACATGCTGCATTAACGCGTAGAACCATAATGGAAGAAGTAGGCGGCTTTGATGAGCAATGGCCTTCATGTGAGGATTATGACCTCTGGCTGCGTATTGCGCTTACACGCCCAACTGTACTCGTAAAAGAGGTTCTTGCCTTTTACAGACATCATAAGCACGTACAAATGAACTCAAAGCTTGCCTGGGATGCAAAACATATCTGGCTTATTAAAAAAGCCTTTGTTCAGCGCTTTCCAGACCTTGTTAAAGATATACCTTCAAGAGATTTACGGCACTATATTGATGGATTCCTTCTTGAACGAGGATATACCTGCTACTGGAAAAGAAACCTGGTTTCTGCACAAAAGATATTTCGCATGGTGCTGACTAACTTTAACTGGCGCCTAAAGGAATTAAGGTACCTGATTCCTGCTCTCCTGCCGACATGGCTGTATATACGGCTTATCCAGAAAGCAGATTCCAGAACGACCGTGGAATAGGATTTTCCTGAGAAATGAATAACTCAAAACATAACAAAAAATTCGGACATAGAATATATTCTATGGCAGCTGACAAAAAATTTATCCCATGGAGGGTCTCCAATGGTCTTGAACTCTGGATGGAAAGGTGGGTAAGGGCAAATATTCCCTTATTGTACAGATTGTTTCATTTTGGCAGGGTGCATGATATTGTCAAGCCGGTGACATTCGGGCCAAAACATCATTTTTTCGGATATTACGACAAATCTCCATGGAATGCTTCAGGAAATCTTTTACTGGCTCATGAAATGGATTTTAACGAACGACCTCCCACTGCAAACGACCCGGCGACCATCGGTGTTGTAAGGTTGGATAAAGCGAATAGTTTCTTGCCTCTAACTCAAACATATGCATGGAACTGGCAGCAGGGTTCAATGCTTCAGTGGCACCCATCAGACCCGGACAACCTCATCTTATACAACGACAGGCGGGACAATGCTTTTGTCGGGATTGTACGCAGCATCAATGACGGGGAGATAAGAGTTTACTGCAGGCCTTTTAGTGCAGTAACACCTGATGGTCGTAAGGCACTGAGCCTAAATTTTGCCCGTCTGCATGAAAGACGTCCAGGATACGGGTATGCAGGCATTCCTGACACGTGGTCAGGCGAAAAATTTCCGGATGATGACGGAATCTATCAGACAGACTTGGAGACAGGGCAAAGCAGGCTAATTGTTTCACTTAAGCAGTTGGCACTTAATAAACCAACAAATGAAATGCTTAATACCTTTCACTGGGTAAATCATATTCAGATCAATCCTGAAGGAAGCCGTTTTGCGTTTCTGCACCGATGGAGGATTAGACAGGAGAAGTGGGGAACAAGACTTTATACATCCAACCTTGATGGCGCTGCTCTAAATTGCCTTTTAGATGGGGACATGATCTCACATTATGACTGGATGGATAATCAGGGCCTTTTGGCATGGGCCAGACTGCCCGGTTCTGAAGACAGATTTGTTTTATGTAAAGACAGGAATAATGAAAAACAGGTGATTGGTGAAAACATTTTAACAGAGGACGGACACTGCAGTTTTTCCCCTGACCGTGAATGGATAATGACTGATACGTATCCTGACCGGCATGCTATGCGGACCCTTATGCTCTTTAGAATGAATGACGGCAGAAAGCTCAACCTGGCGCGCCTCTTCTCACCGGTAGAAATATGGGGAGAGATTCGGTGTGATTTACATCCGCGATGGAGTCGTGACGGTAAACAGATTTGCTTGGATTCAATACATAGCGGTGAACGCCAGATGTATATTATTGATCTCAATGGAATTATAAAATGAAACGATCCATTATCCTTATGTACCATATTATAGATAAACCGCATTCCGGTTCAGAAGCGCGTTTTTGCTGTACGCCCAGGCAATTTGAACGTCAGATGAGCTTTCTGAAAGAGTCTGATTACAATTTAATAAGTTTGGAGAATTTGGTTGAGGGATTAAAAGGTAATTTTGAGATACCGGATAACGCTGTAGTTTTAACATTTGATGACGGGGTTGAGAGCAACTATCACAACGCATTACCGGTTCTCATCAAAAAAAAAATCCCCGCTACCATGTTCATTATTCCGGGACGCGTTGGTTCATCAAACGACTGGGTGCTTTCACGCGGTTTTCCTCACCGGAAAATAGTGTCGTGGTCACAGCTCAGGGAACTTGATGCCTCCGGTATTTGCATAGGCAGCCATACACAAAACCATCCCAATCTTACAGAACTTAGTAATGGCTTAGTAAAGGAAGAGGTTCGAATCAGCAAGCAGATTTTAGAAGATGCTTTATGTAAACCCGTTTCGTATTTTGCCTATCCTTACGGACTTTACAGTCAGGATGTTCGGGATATTGTAAAGGACGCCGGTTATCAGGCTGCGTGTTCGATACGTTCAGGATTTAACTGCCATGATATTGACCCTTTTGCGCTCAGGAGAATTGAAATATACGGAGAAGATTCTCTGTGGAAGTTTTCCCAGAAACTTAAGTTTGGTACGAATGAAATGAATATTTTATTTCATGCTTCCTACTATTCAAAGCGATTATTTGCCCGATTGGGCCTCTCGTGATAAATGCAATTTAGTATTATTATCTGCACATATAACCGCAGTTACAATCTATCAGATTGTATTGCCCATTTAACGCGACAAGAGGGTATCGAAAACCTTGATTGGGAAATTGTAATTGTGGATAACAACTCTACAGATGGGACAGATAAAGTCATAGCATCGTTAGCTGCCCGGTCTGATGTGAATATTCGCAGTGTTTTTGAAAGTCATCAAGGGCTTAATCATGCACGAAATGCCGGAATTCTGGCATCTAAGGGTAAATATTTTGCTTTTATCGATGATGACATTCTTGTAAGCCCGGGGTGGCTGCGCAGCATTTACGATTCTTTAATTGAAACTGACGCCGATGCAGTTGGCGGTCGTATACATCTCGAAAAATCAATAGTTTTCCCTTCCTGGATAAAACCAGATATGTATGGGTTTTTAGGCTTTCAGGACCTGGGCGACAAACCCTTTGGAATGGATGGGTTAAAAAACTATCCTTTTGGAGGCAATATGGCATTCAATCGAAGAATAGTAGATAAAATAGGTCTTTTTAATCCTGAAGTTGGTCGTAAGGGAGCAGGTCAGAATCGTGATGAATTATTTAAAGGCTCAGAAACGGAGTATTTTGAAAGGCTGGCAGCAGCTGATGGCCGGATTTTTTATCAGCCGGACTCAATTGTATATCATAGAATATCTTCCTTCCAGCTCAAGAAATGCTACTTTCGCACCATACATTATAACGAAGGATTTCAGAAAGCCTTTAATGATCTGGGGACATATCATCGAACTCTTTTCAGAGTTCCCCTATTCCTTTTTCCTCAGTTCGCCAGGGGAGTTAAAAATTATCTGGTCAATATGATAACGAAAGGTTTTAACTGGGCCTTCCGCCAGCAGATGACTGTTTGTTACTTTCTTGGCATGATTAACGGTTATGCGCGCAACAGAAAAAAATAAGGCAGATAATTCAAGCAAGACATTAACTTTTTTTACGCCGTCTTATCGTCTTGATGTTGAGCGGTTTATGTTGTTGCACAAAAGCATCAAGAGGTTTTACCGGGGAAATGCTCAGCATATAGTGATTGTGCCGAAAGAAGATGTCCCTGTGTTCAAAAAAATATCAGGTGATGAAAATATCGAAATTTTGGTTCAGAACGACTTTGTCGCATCAATGTATTACCCGCGTAAATGGTATCCAATGCTGTCTAGAATTGTTCCAGGTCAAGCATGGCGATTCCGTTCTTATGCTGGTCGCCAGGGTTGGATTATACAGCAGATTGTAAAACTAAGTTTGCCGGAAATAGTGAAGGAAGGACCTACTGTAATTGTCGATTCAGATTTGGCTTTCATCAGGCCCTTTGATAATTCTGATTTAGAGATTGTTGATAATAAAAGGATTCTTATTCGTAAAATTTCAGAAACAGCTACTGATAAACATCCTGAAATGATGGAAAGTGCAAGGAGGCTTTTGGGTTTACAGCGTGCAAATACAGAGCACCATTATATGGCCTTCCCTAACATCTGGCATCCTGATTGGGTTAAAAAATTACGGGAGCATCTGGAATCTATTCATGGAAAACCCTGGCAGAGGACTCTGTATGAAGCTAACATTATATCTGAATACTTTCTTTACGGCGTTTTTGTTGAAGAAATCCTCAAACCGCATGATTTGTCAATTCGTCTAAGACCTTTTCATTATTCAATCTGGGACCGCCGGTCTTTTGAGCGTTTCTTTTCTTCTGAATGGAACCCAACAAATGACAAAATATGTGTAGTGATTCAATCTAACCTTTTGATTCCCGTAAATCAATACGCAAAACAATTAGAAGCCCGGTGGGATTCTGTCAATTAACGCCATTGATGGGAAATGATAATGAATAAAGTATCTGTTATAACAACAGTCTTGAATGAAAGAAATAACATAGGAGAACTCCTCGATGCGCTTTTAAGTCAAAGCAGAAAACCTGATGAAATAATTATAGTCGATAGCGGGTCAAAAGACGGAACTATCAAAATTATAGAGGATTATACAGTCAGATATGTCACTGTTAGACTTTTAGTAGAAGATGGAGTAAATATTGCCAGAGGTAGAAATATCGGAATAAAGAACGCTGCTTATCCTCTAATAGCTGTTATTGATGCCGGGTGCAAGCCGGAGAAAAACTGGCTGGAAAAATTAGTGATGCCATTTGAAAAAGACATGACAGTTGATGCTGTGGCAGGTGTTATAAGGGTAGAATCTGATAACAATTTTGAGTTCTACAGTGGGAAATTGATGGCTGATGGTTTAAAAGAGCCAAATGATGAGAACCTTAAGGTACTTGGGCGTTCTGCTGCCTTTAAAAAAAATATTTGGAAAAAGGCGGGTGGATATCCTGAATGGCTCTACACGGCTGAGGACACACTTTTTGATATGAAGTTACGGGTGATAGGAGCCAGCTTGAAACTCGCAAAAGGCTCTGTTGTTTACTGGAAACCTCGCAGAACTTTCTGGAAGATGGCTAAGATGTTCTATCTATACGGAAAAGGCAATGGCCGCATAGGAACGAGTGTCAGCGGTGCTTACTATCATCTGAGAAATTACGTTATTGGCTTTATTATCCTCCTCATTTCTTTTTTCTATCCCCTGAGTTTTTTACTCTTAGCTGTTTTTACAGGATATTTCTATAAGGGATTTTATAGACCTATAATCAACAGAGTCAAGAAAACCCATCCCGGGTGGAGGGCCGAGATGTATGTCCCGTTGATTGTATTTATAAGGACCTTTAGCTATTGTGTTGGCCTGCTTTCAGGACATTATGAATATAATGAGCACGCATCTATATTTAAAGAAAATCTTAAAACATATATAAATGAATAACCCACTCGTCAGTGTCATAATTCCGGCATACAATGCAGATAAATTTATAGCCGAGGCATTAGACAGCGTTTTTACCCAGACCTACAGGCCCATTGAGGTTATTGTCATTGACGATGGGTCAACTGACAAAACAGCGGAGATAGTTAGAAACTATCAATCTGATAAGCATGACAGTTTAGTCTATATATATCAAAAGAACAGCGGACCCTCTGCAGCAAGAAATGCGGGAATTCGCAAATCAAATGGCAAGTACATAACTTTTTTAGATGCTGATGATTTATGGACAGACGGAAAATTACAGAAGCAGATTAAGTTAATGGAGACGCACAGGGATGTTGTGCTTATGTTTGGAGATGTTCGGCGTTTTTCCGAATCCAATGGAACCGCTGACTCAATGTTCGTAAGAAAAGGAATCACAAAAGAGTTTTTTGGTGATTCGTTTTATGTAAAAGATGCTTATAGAAAACTCTTAATGCGCAACTATATACCAACCGGCACAGTAATTATTAAAAGGAAATATTTCCAAAATGAGGTTATCTTTGATGAAAACCTTCGATGTGTGGAAGACTGGGATTTATGGCTTCGTATTGCAATGAATGGCACCATTGCTTATTCCACAGATGTGTGGGAGTTTAAAAGAGATCATGAAAAAAATGTTTCCCATAGCGACGAGGTTATGTTGTTAGGTGGGATAGAAGTATTAAAAAAACACATCAGAGACTTTAAGCCATATCTAAGAAAAAATAGCATTAATTTTAGGAATTATCTTTGTACTGGTTATCGATGCCTTGGATTTTGCTATCTTGATAAAGGTCGAAAACAAAAGGCAAGAGAAGTCTTTTTAAAGAGTTTTCATGATGGACTCGATATAAAATCAATTTTTTACTTGCTCTCAACTTTTTTTCATTACAGTAAATCAAAGGAATCCGTCTGAAACTAACATGAAAAGTACTACTAAATCCTTTTTCGGCCTGTTTGCTCCAAAGAGTGATGCATCAGGAGAAATTCGCCATATGGCAAATGGTACTACTTCCGGAGACAGGCAATATCAAATACTAACGCAGTCTAATACTGTCGGACTATGCGCATCGGGAGATAATGGGGATGGCACTGGCAATTCTATGAACTCAGCGAGCAGAGGAGATATTACGGTTCTTGGTGATGGTGAAATTTATAATCTGCCCGAATTGAAGAAAGAATTAAATACTGAAAGTTATTCCAGCAACAGTACACTTTGTGATTTTATAATGTCGGCTTATGAAGCATGGGGACCAGGATCTTTTAGTAAACTAAATGGCATTTATGCTATAGCACTGTGGGATAAAACAAGAGGCAAACTTTATCTGACGAGGGATTCTCATGGTGTAAAGTCGCTTTATTTTCATTTTAGTGAAAACTCTGGACTGACATTTGCATCGAGTTTAAGGGACATCTTTAGAAGAAAAAATATCTCACCTGATATTGATATTGCATCGGTTCATGAATACCTGAGATTTCTTGATATTTCAGTTCCGAATACTATTTATAAGAATGTCTTTTCTTTGGAGCCAGGGTGTATTTTTGAGTGTGATAGAAGAGGATACACACTCAAAATGCCTAATCTTAAGTCTCAAGTCATTTCTCCGTTTAGTCTTGACGAGGCGTTAAACAGAGCAGATTATTTACTGACCAAAAGCGTAGAAAAACGTCTTGATACCGGGAAAACGGGTTTTTTCCTGAGTGGTGGAATTGATTCGTCTCTGCTGTGTGCACTCGGAGCCAAGATTAATCCTGGAAAGATTGATGCTTTTACAGTTGGTTTTGATAATGAAGAGCTCAATGAAATGCCCATAGCAAAGCGAATTGCCGGACATCTGGATGTAAATCACCATGAATTGTACTTTAAAATAGATCAGTACCTTGAAGCTTTTGATACTATTGTATCATCAATTGATTCACCATTTGCCGATCCGGCAACAGTGCCAACCATACTCTGTTTTGATTATTGCAAGACTCATATGGATGTTGCTATAGACGGTACTGGAGCTGATGGTCTTTTTGGAGCAATGCCACCTCGTTATATTCGGTTTGCATTAAGTTATTCTTCTAAATTACCAAACATACTTAGGAAGAAAATAGTCTCTTTTATGAAAAACCGGAACAAATTAAATGAATATACACCGATGTTTGACTTTGAGGAACCTCAGGAGCTTTTAATTAGATGGAAGGGGTGGACAAAAAGAGAGATAGAAGAGTTATGCAATATTCGTTGCAGTTTTGACAATACGACATTTTATAAGGTGTTTAACAAAAATTCTAAACTGAATTCTTTAGAGTTTTATTCTGCGCTTTTATCTAATATGCCGGATGATAGACTGCACGAGATGGCTTATTTGTGTGGCCTTACGGTCAGGTTTCCGTACTGGGATGATGAGTTTGTTGATTTTGTTAAGGGGCTGCAACTTAATTACAAATATTACGATGGTATGCCGAAGTTTCTTTTAAGGAAGTTGTTGGGTAAATACGTGCCGGAAAAATTGTGGAATGTGCCGAAGCATGGTTTTAATTTTCCGTTTGAATTGCTGCTAAATGGAAACGGATTTGAGCTTGTCA
>SDBV01003222.1_pt1 | contig 24293 bp, 20 predicted proteins | sample 2277081 | NCBI WGS metagenome assembly SDBV01 (sample SAMN10402039, study PRJNA504765) | marine sediment metagenome | isolation source: marine sediment core GS10_PC15, 223 cmbsf | place: Arctic Ocean: Southern Knipovich Ridge | collected 2010 | reverse complement strand
GAAGCGATCAGATCGCCCTCGGCCGTCGAGACCACTTTCATCCGCGCCGCGCCGGGTAGACCCAGGCTGCAATTGATCACGAAAATCCGTTCGCTACCCTCTTCCAATCGCTCCAGGTTCCAGATCAGCTTCGTCCCGTTGGCCTCGACCCGGCTGCCGTCCACGCCCGAGAGATACTTGGCACCGGCGGGAACGTCGACCGAAAGTTGCACATTCTTGGCCGGGGCCGTGCCCGGGTTGTACACGCGAATCCGATACTTGGCCACCGTCCCGACATATTGGACTTTCGGCCCTTTCAGGTCGAGTTGCAACCCGGCCCGGCGAACCAGGACCTTTTCGGCCAACTCGACGTGGATCCCGGCGTCGGCCCGAACTTCCACCTTCACCAACAGGTTGCCGACCTGTCGGGCCGTCAGTTCGACTTCGATGTTCTTTTCCCTGCCTGCCTCGATGATACCCAACTTGTGCGAAACGGGTTGGTTGTCGCCGGTTCCGATCGGTTGCAACACGATCATCACGTTTTCGGCGTCACCGGTGCCCGTGTTGGCCAGTCGCAGCTTGAAGACTTCCTTTTCTCCATACATGATTTCCCGCGGCCCCTCCAGACTGATGTCCAGCTTGGGCTCTTGGACCTCGATCATGGTTTGGGAGGCAACCGGGCGGTAATCCCATTGCACACCCAGATCGAAAGGCCGGCTTTCACGCGGCATGATTCTCAGCACCAGCTTCTCTTGGCCGGCGGTAGGTACGGTGCCGATCTTCCAGCGAAATGCACCGCCCGCCTCGCCCGCATTGGCCGAATACGTCGAGCCAACGCTCACCTCGGCTCCCAAAACGTCGGCCCATGGTGGCAGATCGACGTAGAGCATCACGTCGTCGGCCGACACGTCGCCCGTATTGAGAATCGAAATCTCGAAAGATGATTCCTTACCCACCGAAATCTGCCGAGGGCCGATCGTCTCCACGCTAAGCTGAGGACTCTTGCGAGAGAACAACACCGTATGATCCCGCCGAGACGGCGGTTCGGCCGTGGCCGCCAGCTTGGCCGGCCGGCTGGGGAGCAAGTCGTCGAGACTTCCGATCTCCCCGACCACCTCGGGCTGCTCGGTGTTCGAGCGAGCGTTTCGCGAGAGGATCGGACGCCCCGTCGGCACCGAGCGCGGTAATGGATCGCGTGCCCCGATGACCGGACGCCGACCGGTGTCGCGGTCTTCCTCCCTGGATCTGATGGGCGGGTCCAAGTGGTTTCGATCTTCTTCGGGCGAGGTTACGTCCTCAGCAATCTCCGTGTCCTCGACAGTTTCTGAGGCCGAAGACGTTCGACGACGTGTCGCCAACCGGGGAGTGCCCGGGGTCACACGACGCGAGGTCGAGTTTCCAGAAGATTCGGAATCCCGCTGAGAATCCTGTCTGCCGGCCGGTTCCGACGAGACCCGAGGCGTATCTTGCCGATCGAAGGCCGACTTCCGGAAACCGCGCAGCCGTTCATGCAACGGCGCCTGGGTCGAATCGCTCAAACCGCTGGCACGGCCGGAACGTGACCCGGTTGACGATCTGGTCGACGATCGAGTGGAAGATCCGGTTGAGGGTCTGGGATCATCTTCGGGATCGTCCTGTGGGATCAAGACTCGCCTTGGCTGCGGCCGGGGATCGAAGACCGATCGGCTCGAGCGGTCTTCCGTCGCCCTGTTTTGCTGGGAATCTTGTCCCAGAAGGCCCCCCGAACGGCGCGCCGAGGCCGGGCGAGTAGATCGGCGTACATGTCGGGAATTGTCGGTGCGCGAAGGTGACCGGGAGGTCGATTCTCGCTGATCGTCCGGGAAAATGCCGCCGAACAGCTTCTGGCCGAAGCTGTCGATTCGGTCGGCCAACGAGCCCCCGGAGTCAGAGCGTGGCATCATCTGACCGGACCCCTCCTGGGCCAGCCCGGAAGCCACAGCTCCGAGAATCACAGTTCCGAGAATCACAGTCCCAAGAGTGCCGCATGCCAATACGGAAACGATAGTCTTCTTGCTAACCATTTCAGTCTCTTCCTGCGCAGGATGACGGAGGGTGGTTCACCATGGAACCTCATCCTTCCGTATCGGTCAGGAGGAATTTCGGGGTTTAGCCAACTTTTCAGAATTGTCCGATTGTGGCGATTAAACGGAGGCAAGCAAGGGCAAGAAGCGGAAGGCCCTGGCAAACTGGGGTAAGTAGGGTGGGCTCCGCCCACCGATCGTTGCCTTTGAAAAACCCATCGGATTCTGGTGGGCAGAGCCCACCCTACATCTCCCGGTCAAGCCCTCACGGGGCCTGCCGGCCGTAGAAGCTGCTGAGTGTTCGCACTCGATGTACGAGATAGGCCACTACGGCCCCCAGCAACAGCAGGGCCACGACCATTACTACGTGACGGTCGACGTCCGTGTCGAAACGGGTCTGCAGATCGTCCAAGCGGCGTTCAAACTCCATCGTGCTCGGAGTTACGTCTCTCCTAAACTCAATCCGTGTTCAATCCGTGTTTCATCCGTGGCCAAACAATCCCATCAGCGGCTACCGCGGAACTACCGCACTGCGGCCAGCGCAGCTACGGGAGGCGACTGCTGCAGAAAATGCGTGTTTCACGCGTGCGACGTGCCGTTTCGTACATCAGCCAAAGCAGGAAGACGCATTTAGACCCAAGGACCCCACATAAAGTGTAAACAAATCTGGAAAAAGCGTTGGTCGCCTCTTGACAGGTTGATATACAGCTCTATAATCCAGCTCATACGGGGGGTGTCGCAAGGCTATGCAGCGCCACTTCTGTTGGCTATTATCACATCGGCGTCTACGTGCACCGTGGGGTATGATCGACATTAGTCAACTACGCGAATTTCCAGTAACCCTGTTCTAGCAAAAGGAGTGTGACATGACCGACAACAGACCGACAACCCAAGCAACCCGCGCCGCGGCAGCCCTCGTGCTGCTAATGATGCTGGCGGGTCAAGTGCCGGCCGAGGTATTCGAGGTGAGCAGTTCGGCCAACAGCGGCCCGAACACACTGCGGGATGCCATCCTGCAGGCCAATGTGTTCAGTGACCAAGACGAAATCGAGTTTACGGTCACGCAGGTCTACATCACAACGCCGTTGCCGGCAATTACGAACCCCGTGCAAATCAATGGCCTCGGTGCCGTCCATGTCACGATTAACGGCGGAGCCACCGCCGGACACGGCCTGACGTTCGACATTCCTGCAGACCTCGAGGAGGGTTGCGTCGTGCACAACGTGACCATCAGGGATTTCCTCGGATCGGGAGTCTTCATCGATGCAATCGGTGTCGCTTATGTCCATTTGAAGGATTGCACCATTTACAACAACGGCTCCAAGGGCGTGGAGATTTACACATGTAAGGATGCTGAAGTTCGTGACTGCACAATCAGCAACAACTGGAGTTACGGCGTCCATGTCCAAAGCGGCGCGAAGGGCTGTTTGGTAGACGCGTGCGTGATCAGCTACAACTATAGGTCCGGCGTCTATTTGGCCGATGGCAGCACGGGCGGCGACAAGACGATCGTTCAGGACTGCGACATCCTGCTCAATGGGTACGGAAACGGCACGGAAGATGAATCTGAGTATGGCGGCGTGCAAATCTGGAGTTCCGGGAATGACGTCATGTCGAACCACATTTACCTGAATGACGGGCCAGGAGTGCTCTTGGGCAGCAGCGTCGCTACGGATAACGTGGTGCGATATAATAACATCTTCGCGAATACGGGCAACGGGATCGACAGTGCCGGGGGCCAAGCGCCTCCCGTGCTGGAACGCTATCTGCTCAGCAACATCAACGAAACGGCCAAGATCTCTTACACGATTGACGCTACCGGCATTCCGAATCAAACATTCTACGTCGACTTCTATTACAGCGACGATGACGGCACCGGCGCCGGTGTCGGCGAAGGAGCGGCCTGGCTGGGCTTCGACACTATATCGAGCGGCAGTTCCGGGGGCATCCTTAGCGGTGAGGCGACCGTTTCCTCGGCCTATTCCTTTGACTATCCGGCGGCGTTGGCCGGCAACTACACACTGGCCGAGAACGATCTGGTCGTAGCCACCGTCTCTCGTTCGGATCTGGGTCATCCGAACTTGTCCGAATTCGCCGAGCAAGTTGCCGTGGCCGAGAACATCGCGGGGCGCTACGTCTTCTACAACAACTCGAGTTGGGATGATACCGCGGCGGCTGAGGCCGCGGACGACGATGCCATCGCGCCGGACAAGGAGGCTCTATTGCCCGGGCAGACGGCCGAGTTCAAACACTACACCAGTTACGTCAACGGACTCAACGGAATCATGATCGATATCCACTGGACGGAGGGACCGATCGATGACCTCGATTATTTTGTCTTCAAGGTGGGTAACGACAATGATCCGAGCAGTTGGGCCACCGCGCCGACGCCGATCGAGGTTAAGGTCCGCTTGGGCGCAGGCGTCGACGGATCGGACCGAGTCACGATCATTTGGGCCGACGGCGCCATCTCCGGCGAGTGGCTGCAGGTGACCATGTTGGCCAACGACGACACGTGTCTCAACGAAGACGATGTCTTCTACTTCGGCAACGCCCCGGGGGAGACGGGCGATTCGGAGACGGACGCGATCGTCGATGGGACGGACGTCGAGGACACACGCGATCACCCGCACCCCTTCTTCGACCCCGCGCCGATCGATTGCGATTACGACTTCAATCGAGATAAACGGGGTAATTCGATTGACACCCTGATCGCGCGGAATAGTCAGACGACCGAGGAGACAGCCCTGCAGTTGATCGATCCTTAAGAGTCGTGGGGACACACGCCTTGTGTGTGAACTGGACTTTTGCAAAACGCGAATTCAACCTCCCCTCTCCCTTTGGGAGAGGGGCCGGGGGTGAGGGCATAGAAAAGACACGCAAGCCCTCACCCTAGCCCTCTCCCAGAGGGAGAGGGGACCAATTTGCAAAAGTCCAGTGTGAAGTGATTTTGGAGTAGCCCGGATTATTCACGGGCTTGTAGCTGCGTTCGCCAGAACGTGGACGCGCTTGAGGTCTGCGACCACGTTCCGGTAGACATTCGTTAGACCCGTTCGTCGTGCCCCGATTCATCGGGGCTGCTCGCCGGACTTCCCGGCAAGACCGCATGAATGCGGTCACTACGAACGGATTTGGTTGAAAACTGGTGTTTGGCTCGGCCGCGGGCAGGAGTATACTGCCGAGCGTACCATCGGACCGAATTACACGGAGGAACGGCCATGAGACTCTGGACACATCTCGCGATAGCCCTGGGAATCGCACTGGGCACGACAAGCGCCTCGGCAGCCGTCTCACAAGTGACGGAGCTTTGGCCAAGTGAGTTCGGCTCCAGACCCTCGGCTTTGACGATTCTCAACAACGAACTCTATTTCATGGCCGCAGAGAGCCTCTCCAGCGCACGTCTGTGGAAGACGGACGGCATGGACGTAACGGCCGTCGGAAAAGTGCATCGCAACATATTCCTCGAAAGACTCGAAGTTTTTCGAGGCGAACTCTATTATGCCGGCTACGAGGAAGCGACAGGAATCGAATTGTGGAAGACCGACGGCGCGCAGGCCGTCCGTCTTACCGATATGAATCCCGGAAATGGAGACTTTCGTATCACTTCTTCGCTTACCGTGTCCGATGACACGCTTTACTTCACGGCAAACGACGGCACGTCCGGTTGGGAGTTGTGGAAGTACGACGGAGCCGATACGGTCCAGGTGGCCGATCTCTATCCGGGGCCGGATAGTTCGGAACTGTACCCGCTGATCCCCTTTCGAGGAGAACTCTACTTCGGCGCCGACGACGGAGTGACCGGTCGCGAGTTGTGGAAAACCGACGGAACGAGCATGGTGCAAGTGGCCGATCTGAGTCCCGGAGAAGGGTCTTCCTCGCCAGAGTTCTTCCGCGTTTTCAACGAGGAACTCTACTTCAACGCCACCGAGGGCGGCGAGAATCCAAGACTCTGGAAGACCGACGGCATCAGCACCGTGCCGGTGGCGGACATCCTGGTGACCGGCCTGGATGATTCGGTCGTGCTCGACGACGAACTCTACTTTGCCGCCGACGACAATGAGGCCAATTGGGAACTCTGGAAGACCGATGGGACCGAAACCGTCATGGTCGCCGACATCAACTCGGGCTATGGCGACTCCTATCCCTCGGCGTTCACTATCTTTCACGACGAAGTCTATTTCGTGGCGCACGGCAACGACGCCGGGGCCGAACTTTGGAAGACCGACGGGACCGAAACGGTTCGCGTTACGGATATCTATCCCGGACACCAAGGCGCCTTTTCCACGCCGGCCGAAGGAGACGCCTTCACCATATTCCACGACGAACTCTACTTCGTCGCCGAGGATGGCGTAACCGGCTTCGAGCTGTGGAAGACCGACGGGACGGACGTGTTCCGCCTGACCGACATCAACCCCGACGGGCACGGTGTATCCTTCGGGGCCGGTCTGACGGTTTTCAACGACGCAATCTACTTCACGGCAACCGACGGCACGGACGGCTGGGAACTGTGGAAGTACACCGTCCCCGAACCGGGCACGATCTTCCTATTGCTGGCCGCCATGGCAACGTCGGTCGTCTATGGCCTGGTGCGACGTTCACGGCCGTAGCACCCCGAATAATCTTCGCTACGGCGCCTGGCGGCCGTAGAAGCTGCTGAGCGTTCGTACCCGATGTACGAGATAGGCCACCACGCCCCCCAGCAGCAACAGGGCCACGACCATTACCACGTGACGGTCGGCGTCGGTGTCGAAATGCGTCTGCAGATCGGTGCGCCGCCAATAGAAATCGGCGACCAGGATCCCGTAGGATACCAGCGACATGACCGTCATGAAGGAGACGAAGCGCACGCGGAACCAGAGCCCCGAGCCGACGATCAGCAGCACGTAGCCGATCACCAACGGGCTGGCCACCCCGTCGGCGATCAAGAGCACGGCCAACAAGAGCACGGAGTCGAGCGTTCCCCAGACGAATCGGCCGGGAATCGACCATCGGCGGCTGTCGTGCAACCGCTGGCAGACGACCGAAACGCTCATCCAAAGGGCCAGCAGCAGGGCCATTTCTGCGTGGAACGCTCCATCGGGTCGATAGGCGCGATCGGCCAAGTAACGCACCGCCTCGACGCCGCAGAACGTTCCATAAAAAGCACTCAAAGCCAGACACCGCGAGGCCAAGGCCGGCTGGCGACGCGCCCAACGCCAAACCTTCTCGCCGATCCTCGGTGGCTGCACTTCCAACGCCTCGCCCCGGGCAAAGTGTTCCAAGTCGTCGGCCAAGGCCCCGGCCGAAGCGTACCGATCCTCCGGCGCCTTGGCCAGGCACTTCAGGCAAATCAGTTCCAACTCGCGCGCGACGCGCGGGTTCACTTGCCGCGGCAAGGCCGGTTCCCGAGAGAGAACCTGCAACAGGGTATCCAGCGCGCTCTCCTCGCGAAACGGCGGGCGGCCGGTCAGCAGTTCATAAAGAATCGCGCCCAGGCTGTAGACGTCGGCGGCCGGTCCGATGCGCTTGCCCTGGCCGGCGGCCTGCTCCGGGGCCATGTAGCTGGGCGTGCCGGCAATCACACCCGTGGCCGTCATCTCCGAGCCCGGTACGAACACCTTGGCCAGCCCGAAGTCGGTCACGTAGGGTTGCCCTTCGCGGTCCAGCAGAATGTTCGACGGTTTCAGGTCGCGGTGGATCACGCCCTGCTGGTGCAGGTAGTCGACCGCCCGGGCAACGGCCGCCAATAGCCGAACGGCCGTCTCCACGTCGAGCCGTGAACGGTCGATCCGTTGGGCCAGGCTCTCGCCCTCGATGTACTCCATGGCAAAGAAGTCTTGCCCGTGCTGTTGGCCCACCTCGTGGATGTGGACGATATGCGGATGCCGTAGTCGAGCGGCCGCCTTGGCCTCGGCATGGAACCGGCGGACCAACTCCGGCGATGCCAAGTGGCCGGCCAGGATCATCTTCACCGCCACCATCCGATCCAAGCTCGGCTGCCTTGCCCTAAAGACGACGCCCATTCCCCCGCGCCCGATCTCCTCGATCAGTTCATACGCCCCAAACGCCCGGGGCAGATGATTGGGCGACGACTCCAGTTCGACCGTATCCCCCGAGTCTCCAACAGACTCGCATGTCGCCTCGGAAGCCAGCCCCTCCAAAGCCTCCAGACAATCCAAGGCAGAAGCCAACTCCGGCCGCTGCTGCAACAAAGCCTCCCGGTCCGGCACTTCGCCAGCCTGGATCCGGGCCAAGTAGTCGTCGAGCAGGCTGGCAAGTTTTTCGTCTTCGGGTGAAGTGTTCATCACTGTTGCATCCCCTCTTGCAGCTTCTTGATCGCGCGCATCCAGAGCATCTGTACGGCGGGGCGGGTGCGGTTCATGCGCTCGGCCACCTCGTTAAACGGCAGCCGCTGGAGATTGCGCAGGATGATCACTTCCTGGTGGTCGGGTGACAATTGCTCCAAGGCGGCCGCCATGCGGAGTTGGTCGTCGTGCAGCAGGAATTCCTGGCTGGGGCTGATGCCCTCGGCGGCCGGCTCGGGCGGACCATGGGCCATCGAGTCGGCCGGATCGGCGAAGCGGACCTCGCGCCGGGCCTGACGCTTGGCCGTACCGCGATAGTGACGCACGAAATCGGCCGCGTTGTGGGTGAGGATCTTTCGCAGCCAGGCCAGCCATTCCTGCTGCGAGCCGCCGGCGAACCGCTCGAAATCGCGATGCGCCTCGAGCATCGTCTCCTGGACCAGATCCGACGCGTCGACCTTCACCCGCAGCCACGTCTCGACCTGCGATCGGGCCACAAAACCCAAGTAGCTACGGCAGGTCTCGAACAGTTGATCCCGAGCCTCGTCGTCCCCTTCTCGGGCACGGCGGATCAGTTCCGAGACGTCCGGCTGCTGGTTTTGCTCGCCCATAACACGAAGGCCCATAACACGAAGGATCGACACAATGGGTCTCACTTTGCCATTCAGTCTACCCCACCTCGCGCAACAATGCTACCCGGCTTGTCGCCGGGCAGTCGCGGAGCTACAATGGGAGTGACAGGAGACGGACGATGGAACCGGCGGAACTGCTTCGAATCAAAGAGCGACTACAGACGGCATTCGGCGATCGGCTGCACGGCGTGGTGCTCTACGGCTCGGAAGCCCGCGGAGAGGCCCGAGAGGACAGCGACCTCGACGTGCTCATGCTGCTGGAGGGGCCCATCCGTTTGGGGCGAGATATCCGTATCGGCGTCGAAGCGCTATACCCGCTCGTCTTGCAAATGGGACGCACCATCGAAGCCATGCCGGTGGACGTTCGGAACTACGAAGCGGGAACGTATGGGTTTTATCGCGAGGTCGCCAGGGAAGGAGTTCGGGCATGAGCGAGGAAGTGCTTCAATTCTGGAGACACGCTCAAACGGCACTGGAGACAGCTCGCCAGAACTTAAAGATCGACCCGGCAACCGTCGTTAACCGATCCTATTATGCGGCATTCTATGCCGTTTCGGCATTGTTTGCGGCAGAGGAAGAAACGCACAAGAAGCACTCTGCCCTCGAAGCGGCCGTTCACCGCGACTTGGTGAAAACGGGCCGATGGACGCAGGACCTGGGAATCGCTTTCAGCCGGCTTAACAGGCTCAGAATGGCCGCCGATTACGACGTTTCGATGTTTCCCTCCACGGAGGAAGCCGAAGAAGCGATTCACCAAGCAACGATGATCGTTGAAGCCGTTCGGGCAGACTGTCCGGCATTAGGCCAAGCGGGGCCGCCGGACGCTTCGGCATGACACTGGCCCACGTCCGCCGTGCAAAGCCGCAAGCGGCTAAGAATTCTCGTCGATGACCTCGAATCCTAGGGCCTCGATCATGCGGTAGTCGGCATCCGGGGGTTGGCCTTTGGTGGTTAGGTAGTCGCCGACGAAGATCGAATTGGCCGGGTAGAGTCCCAAAGGTTGCAGGGGACCGAGGTGCATTTCTCGACCGGCCGCGATGCGCAACTCGCCGGCCGGGTTGGCCAGGCGGAACAGGGCCAGGACTTTCAGGCAATAGCGCGGGTTTAGCCGGCTGGTGCCCTCCAGCGGCGTGCCGGGGATCGGTTGCAGAAAGTTGACCGGCGCCGCTTCCACCTGAAGCCGGCCCAACTCCAAGGCCAACTGCACCACGTCGACATCCTCTTCACCCATCCCGACGATACCCCCGCAACAGATCTCCATGCCCGCGTCACGCACGGCCTGGAGCGTGTCGAGCCGGTCTTGGTAGGTGTGGGTCGTGCAGATGCTGGGATAGAAGCGGCGGCTCGTGTTCAGGTTGTGGTTGATCCGATCGACACCGCAAGCTTTCAACTGCTCGGCCTGTGGCGGAGTCAACAGGCCCACGGACAGGCAGACCTTCAAGCCATGGGCCGCTTTGATCTTGGGGACGGTTTGGGTGATCGTTTCGAGTTCCTGCTCACCGGGCGCCCGGCCCGAGATGACCGTGCAATAGGTTCCGGCCCGACGCTCGGCAGCCACCCGGGCTCCGTCGAGCAGTTGCTCGGGATCGACCAGCCGATACTTGGGGATCTCGGCCTTGGAGACGCTCGATTGGGAGCAGTATCCGCAATCTTCACCGCAGTGGCCGCTCTTGGCATTGATCAGGAAGTTCAGATGCACGCGATTGCCGAACCAACGATGTCGCACGCGGTAGGCGGCCGAGAGAATGGCCAACAACTGGTCGTCTTCGCAGCGGAGGATCGCCAGACCCTCGTCCTCCGACAGGGGCTGCCCCTGAAGCACGCGGTCGGCCAATCGGCTCCAGCGGTCCGGCTGCGCGGTGGACAAACTTGGGTTTTCCTGTAGACTGGTCATTTGGTCCATTGTACCGAAAAAGTCCACGGCGCGAATGACCGCCACGATTGTCGATTATGACCCGACCGATATCCATTTCCGAAGCTGCCACAGAAATCCGCCAGGGTCGACTTGCGCCGTTGGAACTGGTCCAGCGGTGTATCGAGCGGATCCGCGCGTACGAAGATCAGATCAAGGCCTGGGTCCTGGTCGATGAGGACGGGGCCCGGCAGCAGGCCAAAGCTCTTAGCGAGCAACCCCTAGGTGGGCCGCTGCATGGAATTCCGATCGGGATCAAAGATATCATCGACGTGGAAGGGTTCCCTACTCGGGCCGGCTCGGTACTGCGAGAGAACCACGTGGCCGAGTCCGACGCGCCGATCGTTCGTGCCTTGCGTCGGGCCGGCGCGATCATCCTGGGCAAAACGGTCACGGTGCAGTTCGCCTGCTTCGATCCGTCCGAGACACGCAACCCGTGGGACGTGCGACGAAGCCCCGGTGGGTCGAGCAGCGGCTCGGCGGCGGCCGTGGCGATGGGGATGTGCCCCGGTGCGATCGGCACGCAGACGGGCGGTTCGCTGGTCCGGCCGGCCAGTTATTGCGGCATCGCCACTTGCAAGGCGACCTTCGGCCGCGTGAGCACCGACGGCGTGGTGCCGGTCAGTTACCATTTGGACCATCCCGGCCCCATGGCCCGATCGGTCGACGACTTGAAGATCATGCTCTCGTGCATTCACGATCATTACCCGGGCGGGCCGGCAGAGGTTTCCTTGCCGCCGAGGTTGGGAGTGCTCGAGCAGTTCTTCATGGAAGGCGCCGACGGGTCAGTTCAACCGGTGGTCCGCGCGACGCTCGATAAGCTACGCGCTGCCGGTGCAACGATCGAGCCGGTCCGGTTTGCCGAGGGGTTCGAGCAGGTGCAACCGATGCACCGGCGGATCATGGCGGTCGAGGCGGCCGAGTATCATCGGCAAGACTTTCCCACTCGACGCGAAACGTACGGCCCGAAGATTGCCGGACTGCTGGACGAAGGCTTGACCATCTCGGGCGTCGAGTACGCGGCCGACTTGGCCCAATTGCGTCGCTATCAACGGCAGGTGGATGCCTTTCTGGCCGAACTGGACGTGGATGCTCTGATCATGCCGTCGACCGACACGACGGCCCCGCCGCTGGCGATGGACACGACCGGCACGCCGAAGTTCCAGGCGCCCTGGAGTTGTGCGGGCGTGCCGGTGGTCTCGTTTCCTTGCGGATTGGCCGACGACCGACTGCCGGTGGCCGTGCAAGTGGTCGCCCGGGCCGATCGGGAAGCGGAACTGTTGGAGGTGGCCCGATGGTGCCAGCGGCAGGTCAAGTTCGACGCGCAACCTCCGTTGCCGGGGGCCGAGGGTAGCTAAGCGGACGGGATTTGCCTGCTCCCCACGGCTGGTCAAACGCCCGGGAAACGTCTATCATGGTGGCATGAAGAAGTCAGCACGGCAGAATTCGTTCGATGTTTCTTGGTGTCGGGACCAGTTTCCGGCCCTTTCGCGAGAAATCAACGGGCACCGCGCGATCTATTTCGACGGCCCGGCCGGCAGTCAGGTACCCACGCGGGTTGTCGAGGCGGTGGGGCATTACCTGAGGACGATGAACGCCAACCATGGCGGACTGTTTCGAACAGCCGAGGAGAGCGACCGGATGTTGGACGAGGCCCACCGGGCGTTGGCCGATCTGGTGGGCACCGACGATCCGGAAACCGTGGCCTTTGGGGCGAACATGACGAACCTGACGTTCGCGCTCTCGCGTGCCTTGGCCCGCACATGGCAGCCGGGCGACGAGGTGATCGTGACCCGGCTGGACCACGATGCCAACGTAACGCCCTGGGTGCTGGCCGCCCGGGATGCCCAAGCGACGGTCCGGCACATCGAGATTCGGCAGCCGGAGTGTATGCTCGATCTGGACGACCTGGCCGCGAAACTTTCGAAGAAGACACGGCTGGTGGCCGTGGCCTGTGCGTCCAACGCGGCCGGCTCGATCAACCCGGTCCAACGGATCGTGCAAATGGCTCACGACGTCGGGGCGCTGGTCTTTCTCGACGCGGTCCATTACGCGCCGCACGGGCTGATGGAGGTGGACCGTTGGGGTTGCGATTTCCTGGCCTGCTCGGCCTACAAGTTTTTCGGGCCGCACGTGGGCGTGCTCTGGGGCCGACGTGAATTGCTGGAAGACCTGCCGGCCTACAAACTGCGCCCGGCTCCCGATTCGTTACCCGGCCGCTGGATGACCGGCACGCAAAGCCACGAAGGCATCGCCGGCGCGTTGGCGGCCGTGGAGTATCTGGCCGATTTGGGGCGAAAGCTCCAGCCGGAGGCGACCGATCGACGCACGGCTCTCGAGGCGGCCTACCAGGGTATCGGGCAATACGAGGGCCGGTTGGCCGCTCGGTTGATCGAGGGACTCGTCGAGCTACCGGATGTGAAGGTCTGGGGGATTACCGATCCGTCGCGCTTCGACGAGCGCGTGCCCACGCTGGCGATCACCCACCGGCGTCTTACACCGGATCAACTGGCCCGGCGTTTGGGCCAGGAAGGCATTTTCGTCTGGCACGGCAATTTCTACGCCCTACCCCTGACCGAAGCCTTGGGCCTGGAGCCGGACGGCATGGTGCGGATCGGATTGTTGCATTACAACACGGAAGAAGAGGTGCAGCGGCTGTTGAGTGTGTTGGAGAGAATAGGGCAAGAGGGTTCAGGGTTCGGGGTTCAGGGTTCAGCATCCGCAGGTTGAGAGTTCTTGGTGGAGAGTATCCGACATGCCGCTTCGTCCGTCACCACCGGGCTTGTCCCGGTGGAACGATGATTGGCCACTAACCAGTTGGCCCGAATAACACCGCCCGCCAATCTGGGCCGCCGCGTCCCGCGGCGGCCCAGATTGGCGAAAAACGCGGGGAAAACGGGCGGTGCTAGTGGTCAATCATCGCCCCACGGGGACAAGCCCCGTGGTGGCGTTTGCAGTGTGACAAGCATTATGAATGACTACGAAGAATCAGAACGTCGTGGCTGGCCGCTCGATGACGATTCCCGTATGCTGAACCCTGAACCCCGAACCCTCTCCGACTAACGATCCCGAATCCGTTTTGAAGGAAACGACAATGAAACACCGCGACCGCGTTTTAATGGCCTTGAACCGAGAGAAGCCCGACCGTTGCCCGATGCAGATTAGCTTCACGCCCGAGTTTGCCGTGCGGCTTCGAGAAGACCTGCAACTCGACGCGGGCGACGCCCATAACCCGCATGGCGGCGGCAATACGTATCAGTTGGAACGGGCCATCGATGAAGACCTGCTGCTGACGTCGGTCGGTTGGGCCAACTGCTATTATCAGGGCAACAAGGAATACACGGATGAATGGGGTATCGATTGGCATCCGGTCGAGTACGACACGCCGTTCGGCCGGGGATACTACACGGAAGTGGCCGCCCACCCGTTGGCCGATGACGCGGCGGTGGACAGCTACCAGCCGCCCGATCCGAACCGTGACGAGCTATACGTCGAGGCCGAACACCTGCTGGCCGAGCACCAGGACGAGTACTATATCGTTGGTGTGACGGTGACCACGATCTTCGAGACGGCCTGGGCGCTAAGGGGCCTCTCGCAGATGATGATGGACTTCGTGATGGACCCCGACTTGACCGAGCGGATCCTCGACATCCCGTACCAATACCACCTCACGGCCGCCAAGCGGCTGGTCGAGATGGGCGTGGACATGATCTGGACCGGCGACGACGTGGGCAGCCAGAAGGGCATGATGATCTCGCCCGACCACTGGAGGAAGTTTTTCAAGCCGCGAATGGCCAATTTCGTCGCCGAACTGAAGGCGATCAACCCGAACTTGAAAATGGCCTATCACTGCGACGGCGACCTCGCGACGATTATTCCCGAGCTGATCGAAATCGGCTTCGACGTGCTCAACCCGATTCAGCCGGCCTGCATGGACCCGGCCGAAATCAAGCGACAATACGGCGACAAGCTCTGCTTCTGGGGTACGCTCGACGAGCAGCACACGTTGCCGTTCGGCACCTCGGACGACGTTCGCCACGAAGTGCAGACACGATTGGAAACGGTCGGCCACGACGGCGGCCTGATCCTCGGCCCCACGCACCACGTCCAGTTAGACACCCCCATGGAAAACTTCCACGCCATGGTCGACACGATTGTTGGGAAGTGAAGTAGGGGTTAGGGGCAAGGGGTTAGGGACTAGAAGGTCGTCGTGCCGACGACCGCTAAACGATAACTGCTTACTGCATACTATTCCTCCCATGACCGGTAAAGAACGAATTCGAGCGGCGATGATGCACGAGCCGGTGGATCGTGTGCCTGTGATGTGCCAGTTGGCCATCGGGCATTATCTGCTGAACACCGACGTGGAGCCGGCCGAGTTGTGGTTCACTAGCGAGGGGTTCGCCCGAGCGGCGATCGACTTGCAGCGACGTTATCGGTTCGACGGCATCCTGATCAATCTGCCCGGCCGCGATCTGAACTGGCGAGACTACGTGGACCGGATCGAGACGGCCGAGGACCACAGCCAAACGGTCTACTACTGCAACGGCGACGTGTCCCGATGCCCGGCCGACGATAACGTGCAGCACCTCCGCGCCGAAGGTGACCGCCGCCCGACGCTCGACGACGTGGATCCGAGCAAGATCTACTACGACGACCCGCATTGCTTGGGCGGGCTGAAGTATCCGTTCTACTTCGGCTTGGAGCCTTACGAACCGGATCGGCAGGACTATTGGCCCGACTATTGGTTCCGCACCATCGAACTGGTCCAGGAAGAGGTGGGCGAGACGGTTTCGATTCACGGCGAGATCTTTTCGCCTTGGACGCAATTAATGGAGCTGTTCGGCTACGAACAGGCGTTGATGTGCGTATTGGACGATCCGCAAAAGTGCCACAAGATCCTGGCGGCCTATACCAAGGGCGCGGCCGACCTGGGTGTTCGGCAGGCCCAGATCGGCGTCGACGCCGTGTTGATCTCCTCGGCCTTCGCCGGGGGAGGGTTCATCTCGCCGCGGCAATACGAGGAGTTTGTGCTGCCGTACGAAGCAGAAGTGGTCGACCGGATCAAGCAACAGGACGTGCCCGTCTATACGCACACTTGCGGCGACATCGGCGACCGCTTGGAATTGATGGTGCAGACGGGCATCGACGGGATCGACACACTCGATCCGCCGCCGCTGGGAAGCATCGATCTGGAAGACGCCAAGCGGCGGGTGGGTGAGAAGGTATTCTTCAAGGGCAACATCGATCCGGTCAACACGTTGTTGAAGAAGACACCCGATGAGGTCCGGGCCGACGCCCTATGGCGACTGAAGGTCGGCAGCCCCGGCGGCGGGTATATCCTCAGCAGCGCCTGCAGCGTATCGCCGCGCGTGCCGCCGGAGAACCTGAAAGTGTTGGCGCAGGCCAGCGGGGAGTTTTGAGAAGCAGTAGGCGGTAAGCAGTAGTTATTCTCGTTCCCACGCTCTGCGTGGGAACGGTCTGCATGGCCGCTCTGCGGCCCCGCTTCGGCGCAACCCTTTGCGCTCTGCTTCAGCGACGCGGAGCGTCGCGACATGGCGTTCCCACGCAGAGCGTGGGAACGAGAGGCGCCAACATCTACGACCGAATCATTACTAGTAGCATCTTGAACGGGTCGACGGCCTTTAGGGCGTGGGGGTCGTTGGCCGGCATGATGACCATCTGGCCGGCCCTCAGACGCATCGGCTGGCCGGAGATGGTGACCTCGACCTGCCCGTCGAGCACCTGGACCAGCGCGTCGAAAGGTGCCGTATGTTCGCTGAGCTCTTGTCCGGTATCGAAGGCGAAGAGCGTGACCGTGCCGGTCGCTTTCTTCACCAGCGTGCGGCTGACCACGGCGCCGGCCTGGTAGTCGACCAGTCCGGCCAGATCGACCACTTGTCCGAGTAGATTATCGCCGGAGGTTTGGGCATCTTCTGTCATCGGCGGGATTCCTTCATGTTTGGGAAAGAGGCAAATCCTATTACCAGGATTGTAGCCGATGAGAGATCGCGAGGCCACCCACGTTGGTCCCCGTGAGGCGGTTCCGCTATTGCGGCTGGTCGGAAGAGTCGACCAACTGATCGTGGAGGTCGTCACAGATTTCGGCGAATTCCGGATCGTCGAGATCGGAGTAGTCGGGCAGTTCTTCGGTCTGGATTTCGAACGAAGAGAGTTCGGCGGCCAACTCCTCGGGCAAGCGGATCGGCTCGCACTGCTGGCCGTCATGGAAGTAGGCCCGATTGCGTCCGGCCCGTTTAGCAGCGTACATCGCCTCGTCGGCTCGGGCCATGAGGCCCGCGGAATCTTCGCCCTCGCGAATCATCGCCAACCCCAGGCTGACGGTCATTTGCATCTCGGTCTGCTCGTAGAAGACGGGCGTGGCGGCCACGGCCTCGCGAATCCGTTCGGTGGCGCGTTTGGCCTCGGCGACCTCCGTCTGCGGAAAGATCGCGGCAAACTCCTCGCCCCCGATCCGGCTGATCACGTCCATCTCGCGGATAGTCCTTCCCAACACGTCGGCCAGCCCGCGAAGTGCTTGATCGCCGGCCGGGTGTCCGTACTGGTCGTTCAGCCGCTTGAAATGATCGATGTCGAGCATCATCAGGCACATCGGAGTGGCTTTTCGCTTCCATTCAGCGTGCCGATGGCTCATTTCGTCGTTGAAGGCTCGGCGATTGGGCAACCCGGTTAAGGGGTCAGTCAGGGCCGCCGCCATGTGCGATTCTATTTCGTGCGTCTGATCTTCGAGTCGTTGCTCAGCGTTCTGCAGGCGGGATTGCAGCTTCTCGTTGACTTCGAGAACCTGGCTCACCGAATTGAGCACGAATTCGGCCATGTCGTCTCGTGGGGACGTTTGGGCGGTCGTCAATTCTCGACTGGTCTTCTCGATTTGCGATTGGTGCTGGTCGACGTCGACGGCCACGCTGGCGACCAGTTCTCGCAACCGCTGGGTAAGCTCGCGGAGATCTCCGGCCTCTTCCTCGGTCGATCGGACTGGCGCCGATTCGGCCGGCGGCTTCGACGACCCGGCCAGTGCATAGCGCCCTATGAACATTCCCACGGCCAATTGCAGGATGCTCAAAAACACCACGACGACCAGAATCAGCAACGAAAATTCCATCGACTTGCCCGATCAGATCCAGCAAAATCCCCACGCCCCACAAGGCCGACCCGTGTCAGCACAGGCCGGTCGTTTCCTCAACTCTAGGTCAAAAAATGCACCTTGGCCACCGGGCAAGCAATTTTGGGGGCCGGGTAGTTGCCACTACCCCTCGGGGGGCAGCCCTCGGCTTCGCTCTTGCGGCAGATCGGATTTGCTGCTAAACCCTGACCTGGAACCAGTATGCGCCGCTGCCAAGGAGGGAATCATGTCCGCAGGAAGTGGAATCTCTAGCGATCAAGGGACGTTCGACCGAGCGTTCGTCATCCCCGGTTCGTCGACTCCCTACGAGTCGACCCCACCGGCCTTGGAGGTTCCACCGCCGATGAAGGCGCATCCGACCGCCTTGTCCGGTTGGGGACGTTGTCCGGTCGTGGAAGGTCTTCAGATCAAATCCGAGGACCTCCAACGGGCAACCTCGGGCGCAACGCTTTGCCGGGGGTTGGGGCGTTCCTACGGCGATTCCTCGCTGCCGGCCGTAGCGACCGACCGGGTCGTCGATACCACGCCGGCGAACCGGCTCTTGGCGTTCGATCCGCAGTCGGGCTGGCTGCGGGCCGAGGCCGGCATGTCGCTGTTGGAGTTGAACCAATTGTTTCTCCGCCACCGCTGGTTCGTGCCCGTCTCGCCAGGCACGCAATTCGTCACGCTCGGCGGCATGGTCGCCTCGGACGTGCACGGCAAGAACCATCACGTCGACGGCTGCTTCGGCCAGCACGTGCGGTGCCTGAAACTTCGCGTGGCCGACGGGCGGATCATCGAATGCTCGGACGAGCACGAGCCGGAACTGTTTCGGGCCACGATCGGCGGGATGGGGCTGACGGGCCATATCTTAGAGGTCGAGTTTCGCATGCGGCGGATCCCCTCGCCATGGATTCAGAGCGAAAGCCGACGTATCCCCAACCTCGACGCCATGGTGGCCGGGCTGAAGCAGGCGGCCGGCAACTGGCCCATGACCGTCGGATGGGTCGACTGCCTGGCACGCGGCAAGAGCCTGGGCCGCGGGATCCTCATGCAAGGTCGCTGGGCCGAACCGGACGAAGCACCCCCAGAGTCGCCGGCGTGGAAGCGCCGCTTTCGCATCCCCTGCGAGTTCCCCAACTTCATGCTCGGCCGACCCAGCATGAAAGCCTTCAATCTGGCCTACTACTACAAACACTTCAAGCGGGTCAAGCAGGGGATCGAGCACCCGGATTCCTTCTTCTATCCGTTGGACATGCTCGACGACTGGAACTTGATCTACGGGCGTCGCGGTTTCACGCAGTATCAGTGCGTGTTGCCTCACGCTGACGATAACGGGCCGGCACGCCGCTTCCTGGATCTGTTCACCAAGGCGGGCGGCATGGCCTTTCTGTGCGTGATCAAGGACTGCGGACCGGAAGGCAAGGGGATGCTCTCTTTCCCCCGCCCGGGAATCTCGATCGCCATGGATTTTCCCGTACATCCAACCAAGACGCAACCCTTTGTCGATCGGCTCAACGAGCTGGTCATTGGCGAAGGCGGGCGCATTTACCTGACCAAAGACACGTTCACACGAGAGGAACATTTCCACGCCATGGAACCGCGCCTCGCGGCGTTCAATCGCGTGCGTCGCCGCTGGGATCCGGAAGGCAAACTGCGCAGCGGGCAATCGGTCCGGCTGTTGGGGGATTCCGTATGAAGGTCGTACTGCTCGGCGCGACCAAGGGGATGGGTCGCGCAATCGCCCGATTGATGGCCCAACGCGGTGATCGGCTGTTCCTGTTGGAACACGTGCCTGAGGAGTTGGAGAAAACGGCCCGGGATCTCGAACTTCGCAGTGTCGAAAACCCTGGCGCCCAGAACTCGGTGGGTACCGCCCTCTGCGATCTGTTGCGATCCGAGACCTTCGATTCCGCCTTGGAACAGGCCGAACAGGCACTGGACGGTTTCGACACGGTCGTGGTGACGGCGGGCCTGTTCGCCACGCAGGAGGAGTTGGAGCAGGATCCCGAGTTGGCCGCCCGCCTGCTCTTGGCCAACTTCACCAACACGGTCCTGTTCTGCGAGGCCGCCCGGAAGCGACTGCTCGCCCGAGGTGGCGGAACGCTCTGCGTGTTCAGTTCCGTGGCGGGCGAACGGGGGCGCAAGCCGGTGATCCTCTACGGTTCGGCCAAGGCCGGGCTGTCGTGTTATCTGGAAGGTTTGGACCACAAGTTTCGCTCGGCCGGTTTGAAAACGCTGTGTGTGAAACCGGGGTTCGTGAAGACCGGCATGACGGCCGGGCTGAAACCGCCGCCGTTTGCCGGCGATCCGGACGACGTAGCCCGACGCGTGCTCCAAGCCATCGACCAGGGCCGCCCCGAAGTTTACGTCCCCGCCGCATGGCGTTGGGTAATGCAAGTCATCCGCCGCCTGCCACGATTCATAATGAGAAGAGTCGAGTTCTAGCCTGTAAAGCCGCGACCATTGGTCGCGGGATTCCAAACGGAGTTGACGATGTCGTTGGCCAAAAACATCTATTCCAATTCGATCGCCGGGCGAAGAACGTCCCTGTCTGGGCTGGTTCGCGTGGCGCGCCCCGCCGACTGGGTGAAGAACGTCTTCGTGTTGATCCCCGTCCCCTTTGCCGTGGCGGCCGGATCCGAGTTGGCCTTGGGGTCGTTGGCGCTGGGGCTGCTGGGATTCTGCCTGATCAATTCGGCCGTCTATACGCTCAACGACCTGCTGGACGTCGAGGCCGATCGGTTGCATCCGAAGAAATGCTCCCGCCCGATCGCTTCCGGCGAGGTCTCCACTTCCGCCGCCTTGGGCCAGATCGCCCTGCTGTGGCTGTTGGGAATGGCCCTTTGCGTCGCCACCGGGAAGCTGCCGGTCGTGGCCATGGTTCTGATCTATGTGGCTCTCAACGTGTTCTACAGCTTGGGCGCCAAGCACGTGGCCCTGTTGGACGTGTTCTTGCTCTCGTCCGGGTTCGTGATTCGCGTACTGCTGGGATGTGCCCTGGTCGACGCCGCGCCGTCGGCCTGGTTGTTGTTATGTACTTCGTCGCTGGCCTTCTTCCTGGGTTTCACGAAGCGGCGGGCCGACCTGTCGGACGGCATGGATAGCTCGCATCGGCCGAGCCTGCGCGGCTACAGCCGGGCCTTCTTGGATCAGGCCATTACGATTTGTGCCGGCGTGGCCCTGTTGTCGTACGCCCTGTATAGCGTCCATTCCGAGTTGCTGATCGCCGGGCGCGAGATGGCTTCGATGCCGTTCGTGGCCTACGGGATTCTCAACTACTTGCGACTGGCCAACGTCGAGAATGCGGGCGGTTCGCCCGTCGAAGTGGCCCTGACGTCGCGCTCGAGCCAGCTCTGCGCCCTGGGTTGGATCGTGGCCGTCGTCTGGAGCCTGAGCATCTGGTAAGGTACCCCGCCGGCAAGGAAAACGCCGCCTACGGAGCAGATCGTTGAAGAAAATCGTCCTGGCTATACTCAAGATCGGCATCTCGCTGGGGCTGGTCGCCTGGCTCGTCTACGACGCTTCCGGCGCCAAGAACGAGGCGGGCGAGAACGTGTTCCAGCAGTTGTTGCATCAGCCCAAGGACTGGAAACTGCTGGGCGCGGCCTGGATCTTCTGTGCCTCGGCCGTCACGCTGACCTTGATTCGATGGTGGTATCTGGTCCGAGCCCTGGATATTCCCTTGCCCTTTCGCGGCGCGTTGCGGATCGGGTTCCTCGGCTACTTGTTCAATTTGGCGCCGCTGGGGATCGTCGGCGGCGATCTGCTGAAGGCCTGGATGCTCGCCTGGGAACATCGCTCCGACCGGGTCAAGGCCTTCGCCTCGGTGGCCGTCGATCGAATCATCGGCCTCTATATGCTGTTCGTGGTGGCCGCGGCGGCCATCTTGTTGACCGGCTTCTGGAAGATCGAAGTGCCGGAGATCCAATTCGTCTGCAACGCCACGTTTCTGCTGACGCTGCTCGGCGCGGTCGGGCTGGGATTGCTGATAACGCCCGGCTTCACCGACGGGCGCGGGACCCGGGCCCTGGCACGATTGCCGCGCGTCGGACCGGCACTGGAAAGTCTGATCGAGGCCGTGCGGATGTATCGCCGGAAGCCGCACGTGCTACTCGCCGCGGCCGTGATGAGCATCGGCGTGCACTGCCTGTTCGCCACGGGCATCTACCTGATCGCTCGCGGTCTGCCCGGCGATGTGCTCGCATTGAGCACCCATTACGTCGTCAGCCCGCTAAGCGCGGTCACCGGCATCTTACCGCTACCGCTGGGGCCCTTCGAGTTCGTGCTCGACTTCCTCTACACGCACGTCCCCGAGCCGGGCGTAAACGTCCAAGAGGGCCAAGGGCTGCTCGTCGCCTTGGTTTATCGCCTGATCTGCGTGCTGATCGCCACTGTCGGCATCTGCTACTATCTCAGCGCCCGCCGCGAAGTGGCCAAAGCCATGCAGGAAGCCGAACAGGAAGACATCAAGATGTAACCGGGTTACCGGTCACGGTATCGGCGGCTACGGAACTGAGTCCGCTCGCTGGGGAAGAATCGCGTCTGGCTGTGCAATTGGAGTCGGTCGCGGATCGGGCTGTCGGTCCTGGTCTGCAACGACACCGACGCCTCAAAACTGCCTTGCCCCGAGATACCCAATCGCGCGTGTACGACGCCCTCGCTGCCGAACTGCAGATCGAATTGCGGATTGATGTTCTGAAACGGCAGCCGATACGTGGCGCCCCATCGACCGTAATCGACGGCGTGCACGCGACGATGCCAACGCCCCAACTCCGCAAATGCCGGATCGGACCGGTCGCCGACAACGCGCTGGCCGATCAATTCGACGCTCAACATGCCGGGCGCTGAAACGGGGCTTCCGTCGGTCGCCGATGGCGAGATGGTCACCTCCAGCCCGTCGGCCTCGACATCGCCGTCCCAATTGGCCAAGGCGGCCTCGACGACCAGCGATTGCACTTTCAAGGGCGCCGAAGGAACCGTTTCCGTGGCGCCGGTAAGAACCACAACCCCGACGGGTCCTGCTGCGGGGCTTTCTGCGAGTGCCGACTCGACCTGTCGACCGCCGCGGTGTACGGTCGCCACGTTGTCCCAAGAAGTCGAACCAACGACCGTCACGCCCGAACCGGTCGTGCGCAGCCAGAGGGTCCGATCGTCCGTCCTGTCATCGATCGTGCCGCGAAGGATCCGGCCGTCATGGAGCACCACGGCCACTTCCGACTCGACCGCGCCGCCGCTGTACCAAGCCGCCATCCCCAATACAAACGCCGCTAGTCCGGGCCAAACCATTTCGCCGACCTCTTCTCGGTGTGAACAAACCTCAACACCGTAAAGAGAAGGCAAAACGCGTGCCCGACGGCAAATAGTGCAGAGAAAGTGGTCCTAACCCATTGACCAGCCCAAGCTTGCAGCCGATGGTCTACATCTGGAAAAGGACTGGCCGTGTTAACTTTTTGCATCATCCGGTCCGGTTTCCGAAACCGGTGTTCCGGATGAGTATCGAATATCGAACAAGGAATAAAGAATAACGAAGGGGATGCAGATATCGTCTTCTCCCTTTGAGATTCCTTGTTCGATATTCGATATTCAACTCCCCAATCCGCCGCCGATCTCACCCAGCGGATGGATGGTTCGGCCGGTTTTCGGGAGGTTCCTTGGGGGGGGGTATGTATCCCCCTGGTATTGACAAGCAAGATCAACGTGGTACAATGGATCCTATCTCCCCTGCTGTGGGGAACCGAATACTTGTTTCTCTCACACCGAACTTGACCAACTGAGAAAGCCGCGGAAGCGCGTCGGAGTCGAAACCGATAGGCCCTTCTGGGCCGTGGACTATCGCGCGGGGCCTCTTCCGCAGAACTAGACCCAAATCCGCTCACACCAGGAGGAAGACCAATGTTTGAGAAGTTCTTGTTTCGAGCCGTCGCCACGTTGGTAGCCGTGGCGCTGCTGGCCACGGCCAGCCAAGCCGTCACCATTGAAACCGTGCCGGTCGGCGACCCGGGCAACACGGGTGAATACGGTTTTGGCGGCGTGGACTATGAGTACCGCATCGGCAAGTACGAGGTGACCAACTCGCAATACGCCGCGTTCCTCAACGCTGTGGCCGACGCCGACCCCAATGGCCTGTACTACTTCCACATGGGCGGCGGCTGGAACGACATCGGAGGCATCAGCCGCAGCGGCATTTCCGGTAGTTAGTTCCTGTTGATAAATTCGGAAAACCGGGCTATCGAGTCGTATAAAGGACGTGTGGGGCTCACTTGGTATTGCCAAAAATAAACGCATCGCTATCCTATTGAAAACACCACTAATCAAGGA
>SDBV01003221.1_pt1 | contig 24293 bp, 29 predicted proteins | sample 2277081 | NCBI WGS metagenome assembly SDBV01 (sample SAMN10402039, study PRJNA504765) | marine sediment metagenome | isolation source: marine sediment core GS10_PC15, 223 cmbsf | place: Arctic Ocean: Southern Knipovich Ridge | collected 2010 | reverse complement strand
CCTCGGTGTAGGCGCCGGAGTAGTCGAAGAACTTGTCGTCCTTGTTGAAGGTCCACTCGCTGAGCACGAAGAAGGTGCGGATCTTCGTGCGGTTGAGCTGGAGGTGGCCGCCCTCGCCCATGTTGGCCACCTCCTCCGAGAGGATGTATTGGTTCGGGTTGGTCGCGTCGGCCACCAGGTAGCGCAGGAAGCGACCCTGGAAGTCGTTGCCGATCTGCGCGGCCAGGCCGTCGTTGACCTTCTGCACGTTGTCGTGGTCGTCGCTCGGCTCGATAATGACCCGCGAGGCCCCCACCGGTGTCGTCCACAGGATCGCCTGCTCGAGCTGCAGGTCGCCATCGCCGGCGTCCTTGTAGACCGGGGTCACCCTGCGGTCGCTGCAGATGATCCGGGCCTGTTCGATGCGTCCCACGAACCCTGCCCTGGAGTCCGTGTTGATCTGGTTCGGGGTGCCCAGGTCGGCCGCCTCCTCGATCGTGGTCTCGACGCCACCCATGCCGAACGTGATCCCGCTGATGGGCATGCCAAGGGCCTTGCTCGCGTCCAGGGCGATCAGCGTCACGTCGTCACCGTTGTTGACCGACATGTTCAGGATCAGCCCGCCGCTGAGCCTCATGAGACTGACCGTGTATCGCTCGCCTGGCACCGCGGTCACGTTGGACACGATCGGCCCCTGGTAGAGCGAACCCGAGTCCGGCGTCGAGCCGACGATGATGGCGCCCTCCCTGCAGTAGCCGCGGAACTTGCCGTCCACGCCGATCGCCAGGCGCATGACGCCGTGGATCTCCATGAGGACCTGCTCCATCTGCGGCTCGATGGAGTCCACCCAGAAGCTGACCTCGAGACCGTGGTCCTTGTTGGTCAGGACAACCCCCTGCATGAAGGCGTCCTCCTGAGACCCGGCCGTGGTGAACTCACGCCAGTTGGCGGCGAAGGTGGCCAGAGTCTCCTCGAGGTCGATCTGGGCGTAGCTCGTGTTGCCGTTGAACCACCAGCTCGCACCGTCCTTGGGAGCCCCAGAGAGCCGGTCGTAGACCGGGCCCGCCGGCGCGAAGTAGAGGTGGTTGCCACGCCCGGTCATCTCCTGCACCAGGTTCTCGCCGGGCTCGGTCATGGTCCAGGCGTCGATGAGGCCCACCGCGGCGTCCACGTCCAGCTTGGTGTCCCGGTCCAGGGCTGTCAGGTCCCCCGAGAGCTTGTCGCTGTTGTAGATGCCTATGTCCTCGATGCTGCCCTCGAACCGCTTGGAGGCGAACCAGTAGTCCCCCGCGGCTACCGTCCCGAACCCGAGGCCAGGTCGCTGGGTCGCGGTGCCGGTCCCGGTGGCCTGGATGAACTTCTGGGGGCAGTCGAAGACCTGGATCGGGCACCGGTTGCCCTCGGTCCAGGTCTCCCCCACGAAGCTGACAGAAGCTGTCGTGTAGACCGTGTCCTCCTGGGCTCGCCGACGCCCCACGCGCAGCCTGGCCGTCGTGGTCCCCTCGTCGATGGTCGCGATGATGTGGTACCGGCCTCCGAGTTCGATCGCCGTGGTGTTCGAGACCACCTGCAGAATCCACACCACGTCGAACGTGTGGAAGGCCAAGCGGATCTGCCAGTCCGGGGCGGCCACGGTGCCGTTGTTGAAGAGGTAGATCGCCCAGGGCATGGCCTCGTCGGTCCTGTTGCCCCACTCGTTGGCCCCTCCGACAGGCGCAACCCACGCGATGTTGGCCTGGGTGTTGCTGTGGGCCGTGAGCGTGTCGTCAGTGCGGTGCAGGGGGCCCTTGGTGAGGATCGGCCGCACCTTGAGGTCGTAAGGGGCTGGCCCGAAGCCGGCGCCTGCGGTGGGCTCACCGTTGCCCCCGTGCTCAACGGTGAGGTCGTCGATCTCGATGTCACACTCAATGGTAACGGCAGAGAGCGTCTCGTAGATTTTCCGGTGCCCGGCCACCATGTGCCCCGGGACGATGAGGTGCTCCACGTTGCTGGAGCCACCCGCCGTCGAGCTCGCCGCCTGACCGTGGAATCCAGCGTTGCGGACGGCGTTGAGCTTGGCCTGCTCCCTGAAGAGCGGGGTGAACCCAGGCCGCAGCTCGACGGCGTGGTTGTTCATCATGACGTTCTGGAGGTCCGGGCTCATGCTCGGGTCCAGGCCCGTCTGCGGGGTCTTGGTGTCGATGCCCCCGCTGATCGGACGCGCCACGTAGCGCTTCAGGCGTGTATCGCCCATTAGAAGGCCGCCCTCCGTCGGCTGCTGTAGACGCGCTTGGGCTCGGTGGTCTGCCGCATGCGGAGGCTGGTGGAGAAGCGCTCACGCAGGAAGCCCAGGCGCCGCTCCATGATGAGGAGGTTCTCGGTCTCGTCGAGGCGGCTCAGGAGCTCGTAGGCCGTCTCCTCGATGAAGTACTTCGTGAGCTCCGGGTCCAGGGGGATGACCAGGGCGTAGGTCGTGGTGAGGTTGGCCGCCGCCGGCAGAGCCTTCTCGAAGGTGACGGTCCTGGTCGATCCCACGTAGGCCTGGATCCTGGCCAGGGCTCCCACGTTGGTGGGCTCAGTGGGGTCGGCGGTCACCTCGAGGTCGAGCCCGCTGTAGACGTCGTCGCGTGGGATGACCACGCCCCCGTCTGGGCTCGCGTCGAACACCAGCGTGGTCGTCGTCCCCGAGGCCGCGGTGCCGAAGTGCATGGGAGCCCAGCGTCTGGTGAACCAGATGTTGAAGCTCTTGAACTCGTTCGCCCTACCGCGGAGCTGGATCCGGCCAGGTCGTCCGAACTTGCTGAAGAACCAGGCCGGCAAGGTGGAGCTGCCGAATCCTCGACCGAGATCCTTCTCCTGGATGTAGGCGCGAGGCAGGGGCACCGGGGCGAGCTCGGCTGCCGTGACACCCTCCACCTCCCGGATGTCGGCCACGATCTCGGGCAGGCTGAACTCGAGCACGCCGGTGCTGATGTCGGTGAAGTCGGACTTGGGGATGTTGATCTCGTCCATCTCGTGGGACTCGCCGGCCAGGCGCACGGTCGTGAAGATCGGCTGCAAGGCCTCGTCCATGGCCTCCAGGACCTCGTCGTCCGAGAACATGTTCTCTGAGGTGTCCACGATCCGCCGGCGGACCCTGTTGAGCGCGTCAGCGCAGTTGAGGCCAAACATCAGTTTCTCCGTAGGCTGTTGGTGGGATCAGGAACGACGGCGACCCGCCCTTTCTGGAGGTGGAAGATCCGGTCGCTGAACTCGTGGATGTTCTCCGCGGCCCGGTCCTCCGAGGCCTGATCGAAGTACTCGTCGGTGAGCTCCCTGTCGATCCAGCGGTCCAGGGCCCAGGCAGTGGCGAAGTTCTCCGAGCTCGATCGGTCCAGGAAGCCGACCGTGTTGTCCAGGTCAGGGGTGAGGTACTCGCCGGCAGGCCCCACCAGGAAGGTGATGACGTGCAGCTGCTCCTGGTCGGTCTGCACCAGGGCCCAACGCTGCGAGGTCGGCTCCCACATGAGGTCCACGCTGGGGTGGAAGCGCTTGAGACGCTTGAGGAGCTGCGGGTGCGGCCGGTAGCCCGCGCACCGCTGGGTCACGGTCTTGCGGGGGTCGCTGGGGAGGCTTTTGTAGAAGTCTTTGGCCATTACACGATTCCGTCCAGGAAGAGCTGGCGCATCTTCGCCTTGACGCCGGCGAAGGTGTCCATGCACACGTAGGTCACGATTGGGCCCAGCAGGGTGTTGGCCGAGTGCCCGCCACGCGAAAGGTTGCCGGCGCGGATCCGAACGCCCTTGCGGCTGTTTTTGCCATCTGGCCCTTCGCCGTTGACGTAGACGATGTCGTAGTCCCAGCCGATGTTCCTCTTGAACGCGGAGCTTTCCGTCTGGATCACCTTCGTGTATTGCCCCACGGCGAAGTCCTGCCCAGGGCCCCAGAACGTGCCGCTGTCACGCATGATGTAGCCCCCGGCACCTGAGACCATCGGGTTGGGCGTGATCAAGCCGAACGGGCTCGATGAGAAGGCGATCGTCATCTGGCTGGTGACCCCGTCCTCGGTGCCGGCGTAGCTCGGTGCGTCCACGCCTTGCACCGCGTGGAACTCGGTGTCCGTGCCGGCGTCGTAGACCCACACCTGGTCGAACTGGTTGTCGATCAGGAACAGAACTGGGTCCAGGACGATCTCGAAAGGACCAGGCGCCGGGGCCCCCGGCGCGAAAGGCATGTCGACCGTGTTGAAGTAGCTGGCCTCGTATTTGTGCACGCCTTCCCGGCCGTTCCAGTTGAAGGTCCATTTCACAGCCATCTTGGAGCCCAGGAAAGCCACCGGCCTGTGCAGCCCTCCGCTGCCGTGGTTCTCCGGATGGAACAGCAACGGGAAGGTGACGTATTCCACCACCGTGCTGCCATCCACGTCGCTGTGGGTAATCGTCTTGTTCAGGATCGGCGACGCCTGGTATTCCCACGGGAACGCATTGCCGTCGGAGAATCGCTTGGCGATGCTGAACGTGTCGCCGGCCTGGGTGGGCTGGTACCTGAACTCGCCTGGCTCGAGCTTCTCCTCGATGAGGATGAAGTCGGCCTGGAACCCTCGGCCATAGCTCTCGCCAAGGTTGACGAGCTGATTGTCGATGCTCTGGGCGGGGATCTCGATCCGCCAGTCGGAGACCTGCCCGCCGGATCGTTCGTCGAAGGTGATGGTGTTCTTCTGGTTGGCCGTCTCGATCACTAGCGGGACGCTGTCGATGAAGGTGTCCTCCTGGCGCGTTTTCCAGCCGTAGCCGAGCGTGCTCTCGCTGTGGCTCATGACCGCGCCACCGATTCGACTCGGACGGGACCTGGCACCGCGCTGAGGGCTCAGGAGGAGTTGCACCGTGTCGTCCACCGCGTCGCGCCAGCTCTTGCCCAGAGTCTCCTGGAGCTGGAATCCGATGTCGTCCAGGCGCTTGCTGTAGACGTGGCCGTTGTTCCCCCGGTGGATCGACTCCAGCCCAGGGATCGAACTGCCGTCGGACATCTCCACGGGCAGGTAGAAGGTCGACGGTCTCTGACTGGCCACCGCCGCCGCGGTCATGATGTCCGGGTCAGCCGTGACCAGCGGGTCGGTGAACCCGTCGCTCCCGTTGCGGTCGATAAGCCACACGGCCTGCATGACCACGACCTTGTCGGAGTAGAAACCCATCCATTACCTGTGGAAACCTGTGCTCCTGGAGTTCTGGTTGAGCCTGACCATGACCGTGTCGGTGATGTCCCAGTCCCCGCCGAGGGTGAAGGTGGTGGCTGCCCACTTGTCGGCACTGGCCTCCCAGTCCGCGGCGTCGGCTCGCCCAATCACGGGCAGCGTGTAGAACGGGTCCTGCGATGATCCCGTGGTGTTGTTGTAGATGGCGATCTCGAGCGCCTCGAAGGCCGGGAGCATCTCGTAGTTCTGCAGCTTGTGCCTCGCCGGGTTGGCGGTGCCCTGGGCGTAAGAGCCGGTCCAGCGGAACAGCGCCACTCCGAGGTTGAGCCCGTGCTTGTGCTCGTTGCTGCCGTCGTCCGTCCTGGTCCAGTCGTAGCGTGTGCCCAGGGTGATCGTGTCTGCGGCGATGTCCAGCACGGTGCTCTGGAACTCGACCTTGACCACAGAGCTGAACACTTTGGACAAGTAAACGAAGTTGTTGGTCACCGCTCCCAGAGCCACGGAGGGCGTCGTCTCCAGTTGGAACATCCCATACTGGTCGTAGCCCGAGACCCGGAGTCGCACAGTCGCGACCACCGGCGTGCCCTGGATGATCTGGGCACACAGCGTGCTAGGGAACGACACCCGGTTCCGCTCGTCGATGAGGAGTTCGGTGAAGTCCTCCGACGTGAGGGTTGTCGGTGGAGTCAGGTCCGGGACATCGGCCCCCGCCGCCCCACCGATCGGTTGCGCCGAAATGTTCTGGTCGGCGTTCGAGGTGAGCATGGTCTCGTAGTGTCCGATGCGCAGTCCTGTCGCCGGGTGGAGCTGCGTCTCCGCGATCCCGGGAGCTGTATCCAGCGCGATGATTCGATGTCCCATGGATCCTCCTAGTTCTGCGCGTATTCGTAAGACGACTTCGGGTTCGCTCGCCGGCGCGTGCCAGAAGCGGTCCGAACCATGAACGTGAACTCCAAGATGTCTGCCGCCCTGGGAGGAGAGGACGCGACGCCCTCGACCTCACCGCCCATCCTGAAGTCACCACTGCCATCTACCAGCGGGATCTTCTCGGTGGCCCAGTTGTCGGAGCTGTCGAAGCCAAGCTTGTGAGTGGCGCCCTGCCAGCCCGATTCGCTGACACCGACCGTGAAGCCAGCGCCGGCGCCAGCCGATGGCAGCGGCTTGATGCTCGCGATGGCCGGGAGCCCGGACTGGTCCAGGGTCTGAGACGGGTTGTGGCCCATGACGTCGCCCAGGATCTCCGGGTGCTTGTAGGGGTCCTCGGTCCCGTAGGGCGTGATCCTGATCGGGATGCCGATGCCCATGTTCCTCTGGAACTGCAGGGTGATCGCGCCGATGAGGTTCTCGGTATCGTCCGCCGCGTTCACAGGGTCCCAGACGTTGGAGATCCCGATGTTGATCGAGTCGCTGGTGGCCGTGTCGTAGCCGATGCTCTGGAACTCGATCGATGTAATCAACGAGAACACCTTGCTGATCGGCGTCAGGGTGTTTGCTCGAGGTCCCGATCCGAGCCATGGCGTGATCTCGGTCTGGTGGGCGTAGAACTGGTCCAGGCCCCTGAACCGGAATCGCGCGAACTTGTCCGTCGGGGCGGCCGTCGTCACAAAGATCGACGGCGTCATGGGCACGTCCATGCGCCCGTTGTTGAGGAGGGTGAGCGGCGTCCAGTCCGGAACGCTAGTGCCACCTGATGTGCCGAACAACTGGCTGACCAGCCCAATGATGTCCACGGCGGTCATGTGCGAGATGCACACCACCCGGAGACCGCACTCGGGATGCAGAGACTCTTCGCGTTGGCCGACACCACCGGGGATCGTCGACTCCTGCGGCATGTTGCTGATACCACTCATTGGACTGTTGTGACTCCTCCGATCCTCGGGTAGATGCTCTCGGCCATGGCTTCGCGTCTGGTGCCCACGGAGCTGCGGAACTGGGCCATATATTTGGTCGTGTCCGAGGCCCGCACGGGCGAGCTCGCGACCCCCTCGGCCTCGCCGCCCATACGGAACTCGGCGCCTGCCAGGTCGAGGATCTTGGTGGTCCACCCGTCCGGGCTGTCGAAGCCGAGCTTGTGGGCGTAGCCCTGGAAGCCGGCCGCGCTGACCCCGACGGTGAAGCCCGCCACGACGCCCAGCGGCTGGATGTGCGCGAAGGTGTCCGAGGTCATGTTCCAGGCCGTGACGTCGCCGATCACCTCGGGATGCGACACGGGCTGGGAGACCCCGAAGGGGGAGATCCTGATTGGCGTCGCGAAGCCCAGGTTCTCCAGGTTCTTCAGCACTCGCGCGTTGTCCGCGTCCTGCGCAACGTCTGCCACTTCCGTGGGGTCGAAGACGTTGGAGATGCCCACCGAGATCGTGTCCGTGTCAGAGTCCAGGAGCTCGAACTGGTACTCGACCTTCGCGACGAAGGCGAAGACCTTGCTCATGGGGAACTGCATGACGTCCAGCGTGGCATCCAGCGCCACGAACGGGGTGATCTCGAGCTGCGGGCTCCAGAACTGGTCCAGGCCGCTCATGCGGATACGGACCCTCTTGCTCGCTGATGGCGCCGTGCTCGTGATTGCGATCATCGGCGTCATCGGGAACGGCATGCGCCCGCTGAAGGCCGACCAGGCCGGGTCGAACCACACGTCCGCTGGCTCGACCGGTGTCGGCTGTGTTCCGTCCGCCGTGCCGATCGGTGCCGCTGTCCCGGAAACCACGTCGATCTGGTCCCGGGCGATGGTCGTCAGGCACGACAGTCGTAGCCCGCTCCCCAACCGCAGTTGCTCTTCCCTGACCCCTACGCCGCCGGCGATTCCGCCGCCTTGAATCCGATGTCCCATCTGACTCCTTGCCCCTTGCTCTTAGATACCCGGCGGGTCCACCGGTGTTCGATCCCCTCTTGAAAAGTGCTCCGGGGGCGGAGAGGACTGGGCCCCCGGAGCTCGTGTTACAGAGTGCCTGGCCTACGTGTCCTGGATGTCGTGGATCGCGCAGTTCCTGTTGCGCGCCCAGGTCCCGTGCTGCCAGTAGCGGTAAAGGGTCGCCTGGTAGGCGTCGAAGTCCGGCAGCCTGTGGAGGATGCTGCCGTCGGCATCCATCCACTGGTAGTCGGTCTCGTAGTAGATCTCGAGCGTCTCGGTGTCGAGCCCGTAGATGCGACCGCGGGTGCAGTCCTTGTCCACGACCATCGGACGGCCGTTGTACTCGACTGCGGTGAACCCACCGTCGAGCTTCATCATGCCCGGGTAGCGCTTGTTGGCGACCAGGCTGTTGAGGTACTGCCGGCGGACACCGTGGGTGGTCATCCAGTGGCCGACGGTGCCGTCACCCTGGATGTCGACCCCGTCGCTGGCCTGCTGCAGCATGTCCTGGCTGAAGGGAATCGCCACTCCACCGTTGTCCAGGACGAAGGCCTGCCAGGCCTGGTTGCCCGTGGCGTCGATCGCACCCAGGCCGATCGGGAGCCCGTGAGTTCCATCCTGGAAGGGCGGGTTGACGTCGGACACCGTCGCGGCCAGGCCGTTGGCTTCCGTGCCGCGGCTGGAGCTGTCCTGCCCGATCGTGGCGGTGCCGCTCTCCGCGATGCGGTAGAGGTAGTCGTTGTCGAGCACGCCCACCAAGTCGGGGTCGAGGGTGACGGTGCCGGCCACGTAGTCGACGTTGGTCACGACCACACCGCGGAAGCTGGTGCCGTCTACCCGGAAGGTAGCCGCGTTGATGTCGTCGGTCTCGTCGTCGAAGGTGCACACCCGCATGCCCGGACGCATGTACTGGGTGCCGAGGCCCGTGGAGACGATTCCCCCGGGGTTGTCCACGTTGTAGACCGGCGCGCCGGCGATCCCGCTGATCTGGCAGAGCCGACCCGTGGCGTCCCCGAACAGGACGCGGTTGTCCTCGTGCTGGAGGTCTCGTGCGCCACCGCGGATCTCAGCGTCCATGATCCGCAGGAAGGCCCCGCGATCGTTCCTGGAGCTGGCTACCGAGGGGCCTGAGAACAGGATCCGCAGGTAGTCGTACCGGGTGTCGTACCGGACCTGGTCGTAGGTTTGCTTGCGAGGATCGGGCAGCTGAGCGTTCTCAGCCACGAAGCCGAGGCCCTCGTTGCGCGCCGTGTTAACCGAGATGACGACCTGCTTACCGGCCACGTCCTCCGAGTTCCTTCGCAGAATCCGGGAGAGGATGCGCTTCGAGTTCAGCAGGTCCCTGGTGGCCTCGAGGTAATACTCCTTGAGGATCAAGTTGAACGCCGTCAGTGACGAACCCTTGATTTGTCCCGTGCCTAGGGACGTGTTGACAGTCATGAATCAGCCCTCGTCTAGGAGGGCTGTCGCCGTCAGCCGCTACCCGTGATCTCCTTGAACTTCTGCTCCGCAGCGCGGAGGATGTTCCGGTTGAACAGGTCGCCTGCCTTCGGTTTCCAGCCCTCAGGAATTACAGGAGTCGCATTGGGAGTAGGCGCTCCACCGGGGCGTGCTTCAGTAGCACCCTTCCGCGAGGCCTGGATCAGGCCGTGAAGATCCGCGGCATGCTGCGCCACGATGTTCTCCACACTCGCGTTGGGTCCTGCTGTCGCAATAGCGTTCATGATCGTTCGGGTGTGCAACCCTGCGGACCCGTCGATCTCGCTGAAGACTGGGTACGACTTCATCTGAGCCGCCACATGGTCTTCACGCGAGGTCACTTGGTCCTTGGCGAGGCTCGAATTGGCATGGCTGACCAGGTGGCCAACTGTCCGCTTCAACTCCTCGAACTCGGCAGTGTTCGCAGGGGGTGAGGTGGCCGGTTCCCCGGAAACGAGGCGTGATACCTGCTTTTCCAAGTCCGACTCCTGTTCCTGCTGCTGCCTGGGATGCCCATTGGCTATGGCTGTCAGTTGCGTGGGATCGGCCACGAGCGTCTGGAGCTGCTGGAGCTGGACCGGGTCCAACCCGTCGAGCACTCCTCGGAGCCGCTGGAGCTCGCCCATCTCGGCGAGCTTGCTATCCACTACTCCTTGCTGCGCTGTGACATCATCCGCGCGCCTGGCCGCCGCGACCAGATCCTCGACCTTTACGCTGCGCTCGGTGCCCCCCCAGTCGACTGTTACCTCGCCTGTGAGGGGTCCGCCTTGGCTCCGAACTTGAGTCTCCTGTTCCTTGGCACCTTCGGTGTCCGGGGCCCCTATTTGAGCTGCGATGGCTCGCGCGGTGTCACTGACACCAGGTGAGCTCTCGAGATCAGGGTCCGGGTCGTTTGGGCTGGTCACAGGCTTGTAGTTCGTGGCCTCTGATCACACGGGCACGATGCCCGCGGTGTTGTTACGGGTTACCCCTCTTCGGGCCCGTCTTGTTCAGGCCCGGTGGCCTGGCGCGTCCGGTCTCGCCGGAGCCGTACTTGATCTGGGGGTTCCCGGTTGCGCCGTGCGGAACCTTGGGGGACTTCCCCTTCATCGGGACGGAGCCCATCGAGCCGCCGCCCTTCTTGCTGTAGCTGTGCTTCGGCATGTGCCTCCTAGTTTGGTGGGTCGTGCCAGATCGCCCCGTCCTTGTAGCGCGCCCGCCATTCGCGGTCAAAGTCCTCGTGCGTCTTGTGCTCGAGGATCTTGATGCCCAGGGGCTCCGGCCGGAGGTCTGGCCCTGGGTTCCTGGCCTCCTCCTGCTGGCGCTGCAGACGGAGGATCGCCTCCCGGATCACCGGCTTGAACTGCTGTAGGTCCTCGTCCGTAAAGTCGATGCGCCCCATGGGTTACCCCTCCTTGCGCACCACCGCGAGCGGGTCGTATCGCTGCGCCAGGGCGGTCACGTCGGCCTTGTCCTCCTCGCTCATGAACTGGGAGGGCACGGTCCGCTTGTCGTCGTAGTTGCTCGGGAGCCCGCCCACCTGGTCGCCGCCGACCTCGGACATGAGCTTGGCCACCTCGGCCCTGGAGTGGGACTTGTCCCTGGCCTCCTCGAACCGCTTCACGTCGCGCAGGTACCCGGCCTTCAGCGTCCGGCCGTGGGCAAACTGGACCGCTGAGCCACACTGCTGGCACACCGGCTGGTGCCGGTTGATCTGGGAGGCCAGCTTGCCCTTCTGGGTCCAGGCGATTTTGTCGATGGGCACCCCGAGCGGGGGGATCTCCCGCAGGGTCCGGGTCCCCTTGAGCTCGTGCATGGTCCCGTTCCAGGAGCTGCCCACGAAGTAGAGCGCGATCGCGTTGCAGTACGGGCACCAGTAGCCAATCGTGTACTCGCCCCTGAGCGCGGACTCGATGTCGCCCGTGGGGATCACGAAGCCGAGCTGCGCCAGGACCTCCTGTTGCTCGGGGCTCAGCTCCTTGGTGAGCCTGACCAGGTCGTCGACCGTATCAGCGGGGGTGGCCTCGGGCTGATCTCGGGGCGGGGTGATCTTCTTGGATGCCATCAGGCTGACTCCTCAGGGACGTTGTCGATGCCCTGGTGCATGTAGTTGACGTTCTCTGGGTTCACCCGGATCACCGAGCCGTTGAGCAGGGTGAAGTGGATCCACTGACTGTGCTTCCAGTCCACGGCCCGGATCTTCTTGTAGGACCCGTCGGTGAATGCGATCAGGTAGACGTCCATGTCGGGGCCCTTGCGGGGCGCTGTGCTGACCGAACCATCCGGTTTGATCACGACACTTTCGGAACTGTCGCGATCGAGAGCCTCCCGGAGACTCCGGACCTGGTCCTGTTCTGCGCTACTGCTCATGATTCTCCTCCTCCTGTAGTGCCTGGGGTCGCCTCACGCTTACGCGGCTGGCTGGCCTGGCCTGGCTGGGAGGGCTCCGAGCCCCCGCCGCCCGCCGCCATGGCCTGCAGGCCCATCTGGGCTTCCATCATGCGCGCGACCGCCAGGCGGTGCTTGTCCATGTGTGCGTTGAACGCCAGCTTCCGCGCGAACGGCAGCATCTCGAAGGCGTCCGACTTCTTGAACTTGCGGTGCTCCTCGAAGTGGATCTGGTGGTCGTCGTCCTCGTCCACGTCCGGGAAGGACGCCTCGGGGCCCGCCGGCGGCTTCCAGAACATCATGTTCTCCACCGTGGCCCGGTACACGTCCTGACCCTGCTCGTAGAAGATCTTGTCGATGTCCCCGACCTCGAGAGCCTCGAACAGGATCCGCTTGTCCTTGGGATCGGCCGGGTTGAGGCCGCCGGCCCCGAGCAGGTCCATGAGGGTGGATTCGGTCGCGGCCCGGCTCCTGGGCATCATGCTGCCCTGCTGGACCCGGACGGTGGTGTTCCCGTTCAGATCCGTGCCCTTGAAGATCTGGACCCCGATCTGCCGGGACTCGCCGTAGATCCGGATCGCCCGGGGCACCGAGGCCATGGCGTGGAAGAGCTTCAGGCTGTAGGTGCCGACCTTCTGGAAGCCGTCCTCCATGTCCTCGATGGTGGGGCCGACCACCGCGGCGTCCTTCTCCTGGAGCGTCTGCAGGGCCACACCGGACCGGAGCCCGGTAGGCACCTCGCCCAGGCTGGCCTGGGAGTTGGCCGAGATCCGCTCCATGTCGTTGAGCGCGTCCTGGATCGTGGCCACGTGCGCTTGGCTGATCGAGGGCGGGTTCAGCAGTGTCGGCGGACCGCCGCCGGCCATGGAGTTGTACTCCATGATGTCGCCGTACTCGTTGCGGGTCTGGGTGATTTCCGAGCCCTTGGGAGCGAGCCACTGGGCGTTGGAGAATATGTCCCGCTGCTGGATAACCTGGGTCCGGGACCGGTTGTAGTCCCGCTGGGGGCCAATCAGGTGCTCCACCGTGCCCATGCTCCAGAAGCGACCCGGAACCCGTGCGTGGTGGAAGTCGACCAGCGGCCACGGCACGTCGGTGATCCCAGCTTCCAGGAAGGGATGGATGCTGTTCTCCAGAAGCCGGGACATGGTGCCCACGATCTTGCCGCCCTTGGGGAAGCGTCCGCCTGGCCTGATCCACATCTCGCGGATCTGGACGCCTTCGTACTCGAAGCCGCCCCTGGAAGGCAACGCGAAGCCGTGACGGTTGACGAGGCTGGTGAGTCGCCGCCAGTACTCGTTGTCCTCATTGGTCGTGATCTCGTCCGGCTGGATGTGCGGCGCGTGATCGGGGTAGTGGTCCCACAACCAGTCGATGGGCACGATCCGCTCGATGACCACCCAGGGCATCTTCTCGAAGTAGACGAACCAGTGAGGCAGCTTGACCTGGAAGGGGCTGATGATCTCCAGGTCCCAGTCGCCCTCGGCCGAGTCCTCGACCGCGCCCATCTGCTCCAGGATCTGCTTCTCGCGGGGGATGAGGCTCTGCGCGGAGAGCATGTCGCCGCTGAACATGTCCTTGTAGGACCTGGTCACCTGGCCGGCCTTCTTGTCCCAGTTGCAGTAGATGAACGCGGTACCGCAGGTCTCGGTCCAGAACGCGAGCTCGCGCCGCAGCTTCTTGAGGCCCTTCTCCTCGTAAAGGAACTCGAGGACCTTCTTGGCGACCTTCGCCGCCTCCTGGTCGTCGATGTCCGGGGAGTTGGGGAGGACGTCCCAGTGCGGGGAGGCGCGGCTCTTGCGGGCTACGTTGGCTTGGACAAGGCGGAATATGTGGTTCGCGGTATACCCAGCGTCCTCAACAACCAGGTTGGGATCCAAGTCCTGTAGGACCTCAAAGGAATCGAAGCTGTGCAGACCCACGTAGTGGGCGATGCTGACGAACCAGAGCTTCTCGAGGATGAGGTGGACGGGGTCGCGTCCGTGTCGCCCGGTCGATGCTCTTTGATGAAGAAGGTTGTAAGCAGTTTGGTCATCGAGCTTGTCCTTGACTAGCCGGTTCGGCGGGTAGATCTTGTCGATGCGGGTCTCTTCGAGGGGTACGTATTCAGCTGCTGGATTAGACGTGGCCTGGACCATCGTTCACCGTCGCTGCCCCCGGATGGGGCGGTTCAAGAGGTTTGATCTGTGTCCTCAAGAACGCGACTGCCTCCGCGTCTGTAACGTCGAATCGCCTCGCAAAGGCCTCTACCTCTTGGTTGGCGCGTGCTCCTGGTGGCCCGATGTAGGGCGCCAGGCCATTCTCGCCCAGCAGCCGCCGGACGTGGTCCTCCTTGAACATCGTGTACAGCGTGCTCAGGTTCGCGTTGATCCCCTCGATGATGAAGCGGTCGTGCTCCACCAGCGTCTTCCGGAACACCCTGGCCTGGATCGTGTTCTCACGAATCAGGCGGATGTTGCACCTACCAATGGCGAAGACCGCTGCCACGAGGCATGCGACGCATGCGCCTGCGAACACTGCCAGTACTATGTCCAAGGGCTGAGAGCTCCTGCTGTTTGTGGATGGTGTCCCAGACCCGCTTGTCGGGATCCGGGAGCGTCGAGACTTCCTCTTGGTGCGTCAATGTCCCGTAGAGTAGCTCGAATCTTCCCTGAAGCGCCAGCGCCAGGGCAAAGACCCGGTCATCCTTGTCCTTGCCCTTCGCCCTGGGAATGCCCGAATCGTCGATCTGCATGGTCCGCAGCTCGCGAATCAGGTCCTTGTCGCGGGTGAAGAGAGTGTTGCCGTTGAGCTGCTCATCGACCCTGGCCATGAGGATCGGACGGCTCTGCATGGTCGTCTTCCAGCCCCAGTCGCCCCCCAGGAAGTCCCGGTCGGGCTTGTTCCAGACCTTGGATCGGTAGACCTTGGGGTAGCGGACCACCAGGGTGAGGCCCTCCACGACGGTGCCGCCAGGGCCGTTGATCTCGGGGACGAGCACGGCCGTGTTGTAGAAGAACCCGATGGCCGCCAGGATCGGGTAGAGCTCCGTCGGCTGGATGTAGCCGTGCCAGCTGGCCACGTGGATCCCTGTCTCCACCTCGACGACCACCATGGCGGAATAATCGGGGCGCTGGTCCGAGTACGAGTAGATCTGCGCTCGACCAGACTTGGACTTGTCCTTGACCTTGCCCGACGCCACGTCACACCCAACGACGTAGCGCGATTTCGGCCTAGGGTCATCCCAAACCTGGAACCGACCTCCTCGAGACTGGACCAGCTCCCCTTTCACGACGTTACTTCCCGGGCTTGTCCTTGGAGGGCGGTGCCAGCGTCTTGCGAAGCGCAGCCACCTTGGCCCGCCTCAGTCCAGCAAGGATCAGGTTGCACTTCTCGCCGGCGGTGAGAGCTCGCGTGCGCGTCTGCGCGCCGTAGTCCTCGTCCATGGCCATGTCGTTCAGGAACGTCACGATGTTCGTCAAATACAGCTCAGGGTTGGGCCTGGTTTTGTCCTCGCCCTGCGCTGGGGTATGCGCGGTCTCAGTCATGGTCACCTCTGTAACACGATGTCTCCGAGCCAGTAGGGCCCGACCGCGTTGGCTTGCAGCTCGGCGACACGATCCGGGTCGAACGCGGGCGCCCCGGTCGTAAGGAACGCTTCCATCGCTTCGGCAGGGTACTCCTGCTGGAAGCGGCGCACCGAGCCATGAAACTCTTTGATCTTCTCGGCCCGCCAACGCATCTGCTCCAGGCTGAGAGAATGTCGCTCCATGTACCGCCGGCACTTGGTGGGGAGGCTTGCGCCAAAAGCTCTGGACCGGTCGGTGTCTGGGAACGGGAGGATGTAGTGGACGTCCCAGTACCACGGCGCGAAGAACGGCACGAAATGAGACTCGCCAGCCTCAGCAGCTTGCCAGGCCTCGTAGAACTCCCCGACAGCACCTTTCGCCGTGGACTCGTAGAGCATCGAGGAGTTGGCGGTAAGTGGGACGCAACCTGTGAGACTCGTAAGGGCCTCACCAGGATCGTCCCACATGGGGATTTCGCTGCAATGAGCGTGGTGGATCGTCTGCGACCTACCGACGCGAGTATTGCCTGCAGTTCTTGTGTGGAACTCAGATCCATTGGCGAACTCCAGGCTGCCGCGGCTGTCCTTCTTGGTCTCGCGAGGGAACCACAGGTTGCTGTGGATCATGCGCGCCTTCGCGAACAAGTCTCTCGTAGAGGACTCGTCGTAGCTGACGGTAATCGTTGAACGCAAGTCGGCCGCGTCGCACTGCTCGTACTGCCAACTCTGGATGAAGGTTGAGAATCCAAGCTGGCGAGCCTTCAGGATCACTGCACGGATGGGCGCCTTCTCCTCCCGGCAATGCAGGATCACGTCCTTGTAGAACCGCTCCTGGGCGTAGTTCGGCACCAGCAGAACCTTGAGCCCTGGTGTCTTCGTGGCGATCCAGTGCTGCTTGCTGATAAACTCCAGCTCGTCCCGCCACAGCTCGCGTAGGATATGCCGGCCGAGCATCGCGCGTTTGGACGGCTCGGGGATCCTGTTGAGCACGCGCGCGTACTTGGTGAGGAACGCCACTTCCGTCTTGGAGTAGCCGAGCTCCTCGAGGTCGCCCTCTGGTGGGATCAGGCACGAGACGGTCACTTCTCAGCGGTTTCGGGCGCGGCTTCCTTCTCGATGAAGGGGAGCTTGAGCCCCTGTTCGAGCACGTAGCCGGGATCCACCTTGCAGAACCCCATCATTGCGCTGATTACGATGTAATCCTCCTGATCGAGGTCGCTGAGCTTGAGTTGCTGTCTGCCGGCGCCACTGAACATGATGATGTCGCCGAGAGTCAAGCGGCCAGCGTGGTCGACATCGGGGCCGATGGAGAGCACCAGGCCGTAGAGGCGCTGGGCTGCGCTCTGCTCCACGAGTTGGATGCTGCCCACGGCCTCCTGCTTGGGGCAGAGCTTGACGATGATGTAGTCGCCGAGGGCGATGAACGGGCTGCCCTCCATGCACTGGCGCTGGTCGTCGATCTCGCGCCCCACCTCGCACAGGGCGAGGTCCCGGGCCTTTTCGTCGCGCTGGGCCTCGATGTCCACGGCGAGCTGCTGTTCGGCGGGCTTACCTTTCATCCTCCGGATCTCGGCCTCCAGGGTATCGTTCTCGGTCACGGTGTCTCCTCTGTAACGGTTGCGACCTTGTGAGCGGGCCTCTTCAGCTCGTCGAGCATGGCCCAGATCTCAGCCTCGGATGACCCTGCCTCGTGCGCTGGGGCGCTGATGGTCAGGGTCCGGTAAAGCGTGGTCAGCGAACGCAGCGCCGCCAGGCGGATCTCGGGCTTCTCGGACTTCTCGAGCATAATCTCCTCAGCCACCCCGACCCCCTTGTTCAGGACGGCGTGGCACCGGTCGATGCAGCACTCGCGCAGGAGCTCGCGGCACTCCTCGGAGCTGAGGGCCTCGTGGACCGCGGCCACGGAAAGCCCGGTCTGCTCGGCGATCCCCTCGTGGGAGAAGGGGACGCCGGTGTTGGCCATGGCGGCAACCACCGCCCGGAGCGCGGCCCCCATCTTGGCCTGGTACTCCGGCGTCCCGCCCATGCGCAGGTCGTAGCCGCTGAGGGCAGGGGCGGGCGGCTGAGCAGTCAGAAGACCTTCACGCATCGGCCCGCGCACGGTAACGAAAAAAGCGGGCCCGTCCTAGGACAGGGGCCCGCTAGAGGACAACACCTTATGACAGAGGTGTCTGGTTTCGATCATCGACCACCAGGACGCTTACACACAAACCAGCGGGAGATCACCGACACTTGGCAGCCATCATCCCACAGCATCTCGCACGCACAAGGGATCTCCGGCCACGACCGTTACGATTCCGTAACACGCCACATTGGCAGGCTCTGAGATCCCCATGGCATGGGCGTTTCAGCGATCTCGGGGGAAAGTGCTTGCCAGCCATTCTGGCGGTGTTCCTCTGGGGGTACAGCCCGGGAAGCCAGACGCCACTCCGGTTCTGGGAGACCAGGTCAAATCATCAGCCGCCGCCGCCGCAAGCCGCCAAGGAGTCAGCCGTGAGCAACGCATCTGAGAAGGTCTCCAAGGAGACCCAACGCATTGACGTTCTTCTCGCCAAATGGGGAATCGGGATCTCGGGAATGGGGGGCCAGCGACCACGTCGGCGAGCGATCGCCCTGGTTCTGGCCCAGGACTACGGCGAGAAAGTCACCGACCAGGTGTTCCAGAGGTTCTTCAGCGAAGCCAAGCTCCGAGGCCTCAAGAACGGCAGCCAGTGGGTCATGTCCATCCTCGAGGACGAGGTTGACCGCCGAGCCTACTTCCCCGAGATGCTGAAGGAGGCAGAGGAGGCCGCCAAGTCGAAGCCCAAGCCCGATCCCGGGGACTCTAAGGTCCTCGAGGCTGGCTCTAAGGCCGAATACGAGCGCCGCGCGGCCCTGAGCGGCAAGACCGTCTCCCAGGAGGTGCACCTGGCCAAACGCTCCTACATGTGGAACCGCATGTGGGGCGACGGCTACTCCATCGAGGACATCGCCAAGGAGCAGGGCCTGAGCGTCCAGGACTGCCGCTACGAGATCTCCAAGGAGTGCGAGACCCAGTGGGACCGCCTCCCCAACGAGGACGAGCTGCGGGATCTGCGCAAGACCACCGGGCTGTCCATCAACGAGCAGCGCGAGCAGATCACCCGCCGTTTCGAGCTGAAGGACATCCACTGGCGCCAGTGCATCAGCCACGACACCTCCACGAAGATCCTCAAGATCGTCAAGGACAAGGGCTGGCCCTCGCCTCTGAGGTCCATGACCCTGGCCGACTGGGAGTCCATGGAGGCCGAGAAGCGCCAACGATCCAAGGGGGCCAAGCTGACCCCCGAGCACGAGCCCCGCAAGGACAACCGGGCCGAGACCATCGACCGCTTCCGGGACGCTCCACCGCCCAAGGGGTAGCTAGCAACTAGCTAGCAAGCGGTTTTCGCTGGATTCTTTCAGTTTGGTTTCGCAGCGAGGCCGTTCCCCGTTGCAACTTCACACCTGTGAATTTCAAGGGATCGTTACTCTGACAGGGTTTACGGCGACCAATTTCACAGGTGTGAAGTTGCACACGTTGCGGATTTGCTTTCAGGTTGCTTTCAGACCGGACCCAAATCGGACCCTATCTGTCACCCTGACGGATACCCTGCCGGCCCACCGTGTACACGAACTCGGTCAACATCTGCGGTAAGGTCACCAAGGGCCCCTACTTCCGCCAGCGCAGAACGCGCAAGCGTGACGAGCCCATCGACGTCTGCGGGTTCCTGATCCGCCACATCGGCTCCCACCGGACCACTTGGCGCCGATTCCACATCTGGGTCACGGTCTACGACGAGATGGCCCGGGCCATGGGCAAACACCTCAAGGAGGGGGACTGGGTCCTGGTGGAGGGTTCCCTGTTCGAGCGGCCCTGGCGGGGCGGGAACTACTACTTCAAGGACGGATCCCAGGCCGCTCTGATGGCCAAGGAGCTCTGGGCCCATTCCGTGGACCTCATCGAGCGGCCCTTCCACGACTACAGGGGCGACGACGTGGTACCGGTGCCCAGGGACCTCTACAACCGATGGCGGGCCATGGAGGACAGTCTCTCGCGCTGGGATGTGCCTCGGGACGCCCATGCTGATAAGCTCAAGATCCGAGACATCGAGGACCTGGTCGAAGCTGAGGTGAACACCCCATGAACTACTCCGGCAGCCCGCGCACGATGGCCTTCCCCGTCCCCAGCCTCAATCAGGGGGCGAGCATCTACCCAGCGGCGCTGCTCGACGAGCAGGGCGTGAACCTGGACCTGTGGGTGGCCTCGGGAGTGATCCACGCCATCCACTTCAACAGCGGCACCGCCCTGATCCCGGTCATCGAGATCTACGACTTCGTCGACAAGACGACGGGGCGTCCGCTTTCCGATGGCGGCACCTACAAGACCGGTGGTGGCACCAACGTCGTCGGCCTGGTTGGCGGTCTGCAACAAATCGGTGATACCGACCCGGGCGACGCGCAAGCCGAACCAACGTTCGAGGTGTTCAACGGAATTGCTGCTGCGGACGGTACTAACGCATTCGTGATCAACAACGCCAAGCGCGTGTGGCGCTGGGGACCCCAGACTGCCATCGAGATCAGCCTGGAGCACATCGAAGCGGTGTGCGTGCACGGTATGGTGATTCAGCTCATCGGCACGGTGACGGCAGCTGTCGAGTTGAGCGTGACTTACACACCGTGGGCCCTCGGTGCGCATCGACGTAAGATCTCCACCAAGGTCGGCGTGGGCGGGAGCTTTACGACGGAGCAGTTGCCGGTCGCGTAGCGGGCACTGGTAATTTGACTAGGTAGCACCGGCAGCTCACGTGAGGGACGATCTACGTCATGGTCGTCATCTCCAAAGGTTCTCGCACAGCTTCCGCGGCTCGGGTTCCACGTGGGACCGAGAACGCCGACTTCCTGACCTTTGCCCGTGAGCCGATCATCCTGGCTACCGCGGTGGGAGACGATAATGGCGACGGCATCATGAACGGTGCGGCGGTCGAGTTGCAGTTCCGCACTGGTGTGGACGCCTTCACCAAGGTCCTCGCCGGTAGTGGCGACGTGCGCATGAGTTCGGGGACGACTCTTCGCCAGGGAGATCCCGTCGAACTCACCGATCGGATCACCACGGGTGTGTTTGGACCTTACCGCGATGGGGTTGAAGTTGAGCCCGACGGGCTCAGCGCGCAGACCAACTCCATCAGCAACCGCCACACCGAGTTCCAGTGGGCGCTCGACTTCTCCAACGCGCCCAATGCCACAATCTACGACTTCCAGGTGTTGTGGGCGACCCAGGCCGGCATCGACGCGATCCCCTACATCAGCATCGCCTCGCCCCTGAGCCCGTTTCCAGGCGAGCTCGTGCACCTCTGGGACACCTTTAACAAGCAGTGGGGCATAGGACAGGCCTGCATCCCCTTGGCGAACGAGGAGGCTGTGATCACCATGCTCAGCGAGGAGACGTTCTCACGCATCTACAACAAGGTCCCCAAGTGGGACGGAGCCACGCCCATCAGATTCCGGCGTGACGAGATCCGTTCACGCTGGCTCGAGATCACCGAGCCACAGCCGACCGATCCGGTCGAGGCGTAGTGATGAGCCTGGACGGGAGTTGAACCCGCGTTTCCCAGGCACGCAGAAGGTGCTCTGGGTGTCCTAGAACCCCTAGACGACCACGTTCAGATAGCCTTCCCCGAGTGTTTCATGGGCCTTCGATACGGGCCGTCGCAGGATCTCCCTGCGCACCATGCTCGGGGTCAGCCTCGCATTTCAAACCAATCCGTTGACAAAGAGGCTGGCGACGGTGCCCGGTCAGTTCGTTTCGGGAGGATTCGTCGTAACTAGTCGCGTCGCCAGCTCGCCGAACTCTAACCAGCCGGTCGGCTGGATGGCAAGGGTGCCAGGATCGCGGCAATACAAGTGGAGCACCACCACCCTTCTAGATTTGCGCCACCCTTCTGGCGGATCACACCCCACCGTGAAGCCCGGTGAAACCCGCAACTCACGCATAGCCAAGATTTTCCGTCGATGACCCTACACGGCTGCTGTTCGTTCGGCATGAGTCTTCGCCCCCAGTTTGACTCTGCACGACCGGCTACACGACCTCAGCGCTCAGTAGAGGCCTTCCCAGAGTCTCCTGCATGACCGCCCGATGCTCGTGAAGCCCTCGCCGTCGACACTTATACCGGGTGGTGGCCGGGTTGATCCCACGGCCGAAGTTCTTGCACCGAACCGAGCAAAAGCGCTGGATCCGATACTCGTAGGTCCTCCCGCCTTTCGCGAACGGAATGGGCTGACCGCAGTACTCACATGGCTTCAACACCGGCTCTTTCCGGCTAGCGTAGTTCCTGCAGGCATACGAACAGAACCGCGCCCTTTCGGACGAAGCCGGCTTTCCACAGTGTTCGCACGGCTGGAGCGGCATGGCGGGAACATCCCAGACTGGTCTTGACCTGTCAAGCGGAAACAGGCAACCTGGGCCCATGATCACCTTCAACAAAGACAATGTCCCGCCCGAAGCCGACTTCAAGTCCTACCGCAAGCACGCCGTCACCAAGGCCACACGTATCAATGGCCCCTTCACCGTGGACACCTCCGAAGGAACCCTCACCTGCAAAGACGGTTACCTCTGCATCGACGCTCGGGGGTACCCGTACCCTGTCGCAACTAACGAGTTCGACCTCATCTACAATGAGTGCGAGGCGTGACCAACCACCCCGAATGGCAGGCCAACCTGGCCAACGGCAAACCCTTCACGCTGGCCGACCTCAACAAGTTGGTCGACTCCATCGAGGTCCCCGAACTCGCCGACGACGAACCGCCCGAGCTGGCGAGGCTCACCAAGGACGAGTTTGACCGTGAGGAACACGAACGCATCACCAAAGCCGCCGGCGTAGCACTCCCAGGTGTCCATTTCATCAGACGCGAAGAAGTCGCCTTGTTCATGGGCTGGACGCACGCAGACGATTGCCAAGCTCGCCGTGAAGGCGCCTGTAACTGCGGGATGAGCCGGTGATCGCCATAACCGCCTGGGAGTTCTGTGGGATCGTCCTCACCGTGAGCCTGTGCATCTCCGTCGGATTCATCGCCACCGGTATCAACGGAGTCCTACGCGCCAAAGCCGCCAAGCTCCGCGGGGAGACCCCGCCATGAACCTTGCCGACGACGCCAGAACCCTCGCCGACGAAGCGCTGAGAGCCAAATACGGCACCGAACCACGCTGCGATCACTGCTCGTGGTGGCGGGACAAGAACGCCGAGATCCTCATGCCAGACGGCAAGTCCTACGTCCGACTCGGGGACTGCCACGTCGATAACCTACAACGACAGACTCGTGCCGACTGGTGGTGCTCTAACCACTCGGAGCTGCCGCGCAACAGTGCGATGTGGATGGCCCAGTCAACTGGAGGACCAGCCATCGTGGTCCCGCCAGAGGACTACGTCGAGACGCCGCCCCACGGTGGACCGCCCAAGACGATGCAGGAAAGCATCGACGCCGAGGCCCGATACGAAGCGGCCTGGAAAGCACATCCCGAAGCGCCCAGGCCCGTCACCAGGACACACGACGGGGATGAGAAGCTGCCGCCGTTCCTGGGTGATCCGAACATGCCACCCGCCTACCGACGCCGTGAACCAGGTATCGCACAGTGGCCACAAGCCGACGGAGGAGCCTCCGAAGAACCAGCCGGATGCAGCGACGACGACGAGGGGGACGAGGAAATTGGCCTACTCAACCCCGACCCCACGCACACAGAGCCGCCCAAGGACACACAGGGCGACGAGATGGGAAACCCGTGAGCCCTACTGATGAGGATACGCTGAGGAAGGCGTTGAACCGCATGGCCGAGCTGGAGGCTCGAGACCAGGTGTGGCGTGACTACGTGGCATTCCTCGCTATGGCCGAAGAGGGTCCATGTGAAATAGCCGCCATCCACGGTTGGCGGTGCCCAGACGAGCACGTAGAGCAAGGCAGGCAGTTCCGTGAGAAACTCGGCTTGCCGGAAGGTAACCCGTGAGCGATTCCTCCGACAAGCTGATCTCACGACCCGTCTACGTCGAGTGGGTCGACTCCGAAACCAGCACCGGGTGGCGAAAACCACGCAAACCACAAGACATCGATTTGCGCTGCTGGGCCTTGGGCTTCCTGGTCACCGAGACGGAAAACTCGATCACCCTGGCAGTGGCAGTCTCAGAGAACGGCGACGCCTGTGATCAGATGACCATCCCAAAAGGCGCAATCACGAAGTGGAAGGAGATCCAGTGGGTCCCGTGAGACAGCACGATCGCGCAGGAACCGGAATGCTCATCGCCCTGGGAGTCGGCGCCGTCGGCTACTTGATCGCCGTCAGCGTCTGGATCACCGTCAACGCCTGGATCGTCGTCCTAGGCTTATGACCACCAGCGATGGGGACTGGGACTGGAATCCCGACGACCACGACGACGCCTGCGAGATCTGGGCCGGCGGAACATGTGACTGCGAGGACTCCGACTGGGGCCTCGATACCGACGACGACTGGGAAGACGACAATGAGATCCCGCCAGGGCACGCCGCCGACCCGCCACTACAAGGGGATGCTAGGCCCCTTCGGCGACGCAGTAGCGATCCACGCCTTGGATCCGGTGTGCGGCAGGCCGCCGATTAGGCGCAGAACCGTAGCCCACGAAGCGGTAGAACGCCATACCGTGACATGCGCTGCACCGCACATGCCGAGGGCGGGCTACTGGCGGCCGTCGTGGTATCGTGCCGACGGCCAATACCCATCCGCCGGCCTGTCTACCCATGTGCGTGGGTGAGCCAGCGGCGTACACCGTGTGGTCGGTGGATGGGGGTGGCTTTTACGCTGAGGCGTGCATCCCGAGGGCGAGGAATCTAGCCTCGTCGTGCGAAGATGGGTCCTACCTGGTCTGCCAGCTGGGTCCCCACGTGCGCAGCATACCCCACCC
>SDBV01003220.1_pt1 | contig 24300 bp, 23 predicted proteins | sample 2277081 | NCBI WGS metagenome assembly SDBV01 (sample SAMN10402039, study PRJNA504765) | marine sediment metagenome | isolation source: marine sediment core GS10_PC15, 223 cmbsf | place: Arctic Ocean: Southern Knipovich Ridge | collected 2010 | reverse complement strand
TAAAGACTTTTTATTCTTTTTTATTCTACAATTCTTCTCCTATCTTTAGAATGCGTATTTCACAAAGCGAGAGTGGATAAACCTTATTGAATTTAAGACTAAGTGGTTTGTGTATTTGATCTTTTAATTAATCATCAAAAATAGTTTGTGTGGGTTTATCTTTTACATATGCGATTAATTCTTCTCTTGCTTTTTCTCTCAATGCTTTTCTAACCCTTCTAGAGATTTTCCTTCTTGATATGAGGAAGGGTTTTATTCTTATTTGAGCATCCTTACACTTTGTTGAAAAAGAATCTTCAATATAATTCGTACCTTTTCTTATCATTCTTTTTAGAAAATAAGGCATTAGCTTTACCCCTCTTGGTATTGCAATTGCTTTATCTCCCTTTACTTCTACCTTGAGTTGAAGTAGCATGCTTTTACCCTTCAAAACTCTTGTTAAATCATACCTCATAAGTTTTCCCTCTAGTTCTTTGATTTCATATGCTTGTAGTTGTGTTGTTTTTCCAATTATAGGGATTTCAACATCAAAAAACCTTTTTTTTCTTTTTGCTATTGCCATTTCATCTATTCTGTCTCCTTCTTAAATTTATTGAAACTTTTAAATTATTAGAAACAATTACTCCATACATTACATTTGCTAATTTTAAATATCTCTTCGCTAATTTAGGGTCATCTTTGTATACCCATCTTAATCCTGCAAGACTTCCACCAACCAATCCAACTTTAAATCCTATTGCCTTATATGGATTATTAATAAACCCCTTTACATTTGGGTTTTTTTCTCCCCCTCCATGATTCAAAACATCTAAAGTTGAAATATAATCAAGAGCATTTAATCCAATTAAAGTATATTCCATATTTTTATAATTTTTATCTACTTGTGCATTTGCTATATTTAAACTTCCTGCAAGAACCAAAGCAACTAAACTTTTTTTCATCATTTTATTTATTTTTATCTGGTTTGATCTAAAACTTTTTAAAAGTTTTATTCTTGCAGAACCTTACCTGCCCTTTTACCTTTTTTTTGATATTTTGATTTTCCACAATCATTACAAGTATACATGATATTGGTCTTTTTAGTGGTTTTTGTTTTTCTTTTATGTTTAGAAAGCGCTGGTCTAGAGCCCCATTTACCTTTATTTCCAATACCGCGACCAAGACCTCTTGCCTTTGCTCTAGAAATGCTCCCTCTCGTAAGTGTTCCCCTTTTTCCACCTGTACCAATTATCTTTATCTTTTGTTCTGTTTTTTTATTACAATAAGGACAATATCTATTTGTTGTTTTTGGAATCTTCATATTTTGATGAGAAAAAATAGGTTTTTAAAGGTGATGGTAAACTTTTTGGAAAAGTTTAATCAAAACCAATAAAATATAGAAATGGTCCTGCGCGGAATCGAACCGCGGTTACTTCCATGTCGAGGAGGCGTCTTAACCACTGGACTACAGGACCTTACCCATACAATATATCGGAAATATATAAAATATTTGTTTTAATCCATGTTCTTAGTAACTAAGTAACTAATTAACTTAATAAGAAACATTTATATATAAATTTTTTTTAATATAAGTAACTCAAATGAAGAAATATTTACTTCTCATAGAAGATGAAAAACTTTGGGAAAAGTTTAAGTCTAGCATACAAAAAGATATTAATACAGAGATTATAAATTTAATCAAAAAAAAGTTGAAAATGGGAGAAAAAAGTGAGAAATAAACAAGGTAAAAACCTCCAGCGGGTTTTTAGAAACCTGCAACCCTCTAAACGAGGACAATTAACTATCTTTATTATAATTGCAATTATTCTAGTAGCATCTGTTGGTCTTTTCTTTGCCTTTAGAGATGTTATGGGAGCAGAGCAAGTACCTACTAATTTAGAGCCTCCTTATTTAGATTTTTTATCCTGTGTTGAAGAAAATGTGCTTGTGGGGATAGAAGTATTGGAAAGTCAAGCAGGATATATTGATTTGCCAACTTTCCAGCCAGGTTCAAGACAAATGCCTTTTTCTTCTCAGTTAGATTTTTTAGGCAATCCTATCCCTTATTGGTATTATGTTTCTGGAAACAATCTTCATGTAGAACAAATACCCTCTAAATCATTAATGGAGATGCAATTAGCAGAATTTATTGAACAAGAGATAGATAGTGATTGTCTTTTTGAGGAATACAAGGAAAGAGGATTTGAAATAGATAAAGGAGAAACAAAAGCAAAAATAAATATTAAAGATAATCGTGTTGATGTTCTTTTAAATATGAGGCTTGGAATCTCAAGATCTGGAGAAAGAGCGATTCTTTCTTCTCATCAAGTTTCTGTTGATTCAAGAATTGGGAAACTATATGGTTCTGCAAAAAAGATTTATGAATATGAACAAAATACATTATTTTTGGAAGAATATGCTATTGATACTTTAAGATTAAATGCCCCTGTTGATGGCCTTGAATTTAGTTGCTCGCCAAAGACATGGAATGCTGACGAAATATTTGATGATTTAGAAATTGCAATAGAGGAAAATACCTTGGCAATGAGGGCAGGTGACCAAGCAGACTATTTTGCTATTGACCTCCCTGTGAACGAAGAAGTTAGATTTATTACCTCTAAAAATTGGCCAAGAGCTTTTGAAGTTGTTCCTTCTGAACAAAATCTTTTAATGGCTACGCCTATTGGAAACCAACAAGGTTTGGGCGTCTTAGGTTTTTGTTATATCCCTTATCATTTTGTATATGATGTAAGATATCCTGTGTTAATACAGGTTTATGAAGGGGATGAAATATTTCAATTTCCAATGGCTGTTGTTTTGGAGAATAATAATCCCCGAGAATCTTTAGATGTAAGTGCTGTGGCAATAGAATCTCCTGAGATTTGCAAATACAAAAATACCTTGCTAGATGTAAAAGTTTATGATCTTGATTCAAATGAAATAGAAGCTGATATTTCTTACGAATGTTTTGGAGAAACATGTAGTATTGGAAAATCTCCTTTAAATACAGAATTTCCACAATGTGTAAATGGACAGATAATTGCAAGGGCCGACGGTTTTGAAGACACAAAAATCATTTTCTCTATAATAAATGCGGGAAATATTCAGATATTTATGGAAAAATTATATGAGTTAGACCTTGATCTAAAAGTAGATGGCACCAGTTATAATGGAGAAGCAATAATCTACTTTAGTTCTGAGGATGTTTCTCAAACAGTTATCTACCCTGATCAACAAACAGTAAAACTTAGTGAAGGAGACTATGAAATACAAGTTTATATCTACAAAAAATCTCCTTTAATTCTTGAAGCAACAACAGTGGAACAATGTGTTGATGTTCCTAGTTCTGGAATAGGTGGATTTTTTGGAACAACAAGAAAAGAATGTTTTGATTTAAAGATTCCTGAACAAACAGTTGAAACAGCACTTGCTGGCGGTGGTAAACAAGTTTATTATGCAACAGAATCTGAATTAAAAGATTCAAGACTGATTGAAATAGATGCATCAAGTTTGCCCTTACCAGAATCATTAACACAATTACAAGATAATTATCTATTGTTTGAAGATAAGGAATTAGGTATAACTATAAAATGAAATTTAACAAAAAAAGAATAATTGCAATGTTTTTCTTAATAAGTATCTTTCTTGTCGCATCTCTAATTTCTGCAACATATTTTAGATCTAGTCCACAATATTCTTACCCAGGGTTTTCAGGTTATACAGGTGTGAGTCCTTATATTATGTATGATCAAAGCATGTGTGAAAAAGCTGGACAAGACTTTATAGTGCAAATAGCACCTCTTGGTTGTACGCCTGCTGTTGTTAGAAGTGATTTGTTAGAAGAACAAGATGTTGCTGTGTTTTGCCAATTAGCAGCCACAAAAATAAATCCTCTGATAGAAGTAGAGGCAATTGAAAACATTTATTTTTCAGGGAAATATCCTCCTGAAGTTCGAAGCATTGGATTTCATCCTGCAAAAGCTGCTCTAGGTTATGCTGGAAGCAGATTAAACTCACCTTTAATAAATAATATTGGATATGCTGTAATTGTTTTGAAAAGACAACCAAACGAATCTGCAATGCCTGATTTTGTTAGAGGAAATTTGACTGCAAAAATAAGATATGATATTAAAAATGCTTTTGGTGTTGGAAGAGCTAATTTTTATCTCCCTGCACTAAATGATAATGAATGGAGAACCAGAAACACCCAATATAGTTTTTGGAATGGGAGAGGATATTTAAGAGCAGAATCTATCGAAGAAGATGCTGCAACAATCTCTATTTATTCTGATATTTCAAGCAGAACTTCTCTTATTGGAGATCCTGGCTATGAAAAAAGCAAAATAACAAGCGTTCGTTTAAAAGAAGGAGAAATATCCAATAAAATTTATCTTCCTGGAATGGGTTTTTGCATGGCAAGTATGCAGTTAAGATTAACAGACCTAACAGCCTCTGATACTCGTGCAAGACTTAAGATAAATGCAGATATTTTTGAAGTTGCAAAAAATGAAGAATTTTTAGATGGGGATTGTAAGGTTACAGGTCTCACAAAACAAGGACTTACCCAAGAAGTTAATTTCTGGTGTAGAGAAGATCAAAGAAGAAAAAACTTTAATGCAAAGATAAGTCCAAGAGTTTCTCTAGAAATAGATGGAAAAGAAGCTGTGGAATATGAAGTAGGGGATATTTTAGATGACCATGGAGATAGAAGAATTTTCTTAGGATATGTTGGAAAAAGAAAATCAGATGACAAAGAATTTATTGTTCCTGTTCTTGCACGATATGAAACAAAACAAGAATTTTTAGATTCTGTAGATATGGAAGTTTTACAGACATACACTAGTTATATTGAAGAAGGTGTTAAAGAAAATATTGACTTTTTACGTGTGATTTCTGATTTGGTTGCTTCTAGTCGTGATGGAGCGATAAAAATATTTAGTACAATTGTTCGTGGTGTTGATTATGGGGATTGGGTTGAAATTGATGAAGAAAAAGAAACGGTTTTTATATCTGAAAAATTCAGAGCAGAGGCATTTGGCACATTATCACTTCCTTATAAAATTTATAAAAGCATTGTTGGGGAAGACTGGGAACCTCCAACATATAGAAAGATCAATATAAAATTCATAAGTCTTGCAGGACCTATTAATAGATGGGATATTGATGAAATAAAAGGATTAGATCCCCAAGAAGAAGAGTTTAAATCAAATTATACAAAAGCAATGGAAGATTATCAATTAATAAGAGATTACTATAGTGGTGAAGAATATTCTGAAAACAATGAAAAATCAACACTTGGCGAAGAAGCATTTTTTGAGCAAATAAAATTATCCTATAAAGTAGAGCAATTTAGAACAGTAATGGATTTATGTGGGGAATTTAAGAGTGCTTATCCTGATTCTTCAAAAGTTTTAACAGAATATTGTGATAATCCGCTTAGGTTTTCAAGTAAAGACTCTTCTATAAAAGAAGTTTTTGTAGGTGGGAAAGTAAGAACAATATCTTTTGAAGGAATTTATGAACCAACTTTTGAGGAATATGGTGTTGAAGTTATTATAAGTGGGGCAGAAGAAAATTATAATGGAAAAAGACGTATAAGAAAAGACGGAAGAGCTTTTCTCTCTGAAACAGAAAGTATTATCTTAAAAGATCTTGGGGAAGATTATGCCGAATTTGATGTTAGGGATGTAAAAGAAAGTGTGACTCAGGCTTTGTCCTATAACCAAAGAAGTTTAAAAATTAGTCTTGATAATTCAAAAGTTGTTGGAGAAAAAAGATATAGGATAGAAGTTAAGAAAATTAATCTAAAGAGTTTTGCAAAAGTTACGGTAGTGCCAAGTATTGACTATGCAGGAACAGAAGCTGATTTTAGTTTTAATGTTGGTATTGAAAAAAGAGCAATACAATTAAACCCTGATAAAGCTAAGGAAAAAATAGAAAAATTAGAAAAAAACATAAACAAATGGAGTAATGTGTCTGAATCTCTTGGTGAAATTGTGCAGTTTGGAAAAAAAGCATGTTTAACAGTAGGAGCAGGTCTTACAATTATTAACTTTTTAGAAAATGCAAAAGGAAAAGGCATTGCAAGACAATCTGTTATGAGGGGTCAAGGTGGTTGGTATGAGCGTTGTATAGATATGGTTGGTCAAGGAGAATTTAAATCACAGGAAGAATGTTTGATTAAAAAATCAACAGAGATAGATGCTGATGTTGAAAAATGGAATAAAATACAATCTGATTTAAATGATGATTTAAAGGAAATGAGAGAAAGACATAGTGATCCCGAAGCAGGTTTTTTCAAAGAGACAATGGTAAATACAGATGAGTTTACAAAAGAATTAGCAGATGATAAAGTAAATAAAACTCTTCAAACTTTTATAAATAATTATGGAAGAGACTTTTCAAATCCAAAAGATCCTACCGAAAAGATAGATATATCTGAAATGGGAATAATTCTTTCTTATAATGGATCAAAAAATAATAATTATGATGTTGAGGAATTAAGAGAAATAGAACTTTATATGAATATTATTAATTCAGATGCTAGTGATAGGATAAAGAATATGTCTAGAGAAAGACTTTACTCTTCTTTTTCAGATATTAGAGAAAATTCTAAAAGATATGCAGAACAATCTACTTGGTCAAGGACATTAGGCATTTCTGCATCAGATATTTCTGTATTAAGGCTTGGAGATAAGATTGAAACATTCCGATATTCTGGCATGAAGAGGGAAATGCCTGTAGGAGATGGGGGAGAGATGATTGAAGTGCCTGTCCAGGCTGTAGTTACCCCTGCTGGTCAAAAGTATTTGGTTGCACTAGATGATTCTGTGGGTGGGGATGTGTTAACAATTCGTAGAAATAACAGTGAAAATGGGGACCAACGTTCATTTATATTTGATGAAACAGGAGAGACAAGAATTTCTTTAGATAGTTCTTCTTTAGATAATGTCCTAAAAGCATTAAGGGATAGATCTATTATATTTAAGAAATATGATGAATCTTCTTATAAAAATCAGTTTAAAGACGCTGAAGTTAATTATTATGAGACAGGAAATTACAAAGGTTTTCCTGCAATTGTTCCTTTTGATCTTAAAAATGGATGGTATGCTGCTACAAAATCAACACTTCCTTTTGGGAGAAACATTGCCTCTTTTGATGCTTCTGGAAGGGTTGGAAGTTTTTATCTATGTAATGTTGGAAGAAATAATTTAGAAGAATTCTTTTCAGGAATTGGGGATGATACTTGTCAAATGATAAATCTTGGAACAGGGAGAACCTATAGTAGTTTCCCAGGTGTTTCAGATCCTTCTGTTCTTGTGGCCCATGCAGTAAGTGCTATTGAGCAAGCTTCCCGACAATACCCTCCTGAAAATAATCGAGTTAGAATCCAAATAGGTGTAACTGCAATGACAATAAAAGTAGGCCCGCCAGCTGCAAATATACCTGATATACAATGTCAAGATTTTATGTCTCCTAAATCATGTAATACTATTTTTAATTGGTGCGATCCTGTTATCTGTCCTCCAAGCAGGTGTGATTTTGGAGGGGCCTATCCTGTAAAAGATGTGATTCAAACAGGAATTATTGGAAGTTCTTTACTATGTCTCCCAAATAAAAATGAAGGAATAAAAGTGCCTGTCTGTTTGACCGGAATAAAAGCTGGGATAGATAGTTTATTATCTGTTCAAGATTCTTATAAGAAATGTTTGGAAACAGGTCTTGAGAAAGGAGAAACTGTTGGAATTTGTGATGAGATGAATAGTATTTATATGTGCGAATTAGCATGGAGACAAGGAATCCCTCTTGCTAAAATGACAATACCTAAAATCATGAGTGGTATTTTAGATCAAAACGTAAGGGGTGGTGGAGAGTATCTTGGGGTTAGAGATGCATGGGACCAGGCACAAGCATCTGTAAATCTTTTCACACAATATTATGCTCAAAATTCTTTTGCAGCATTTAAGGCAAGGTCGACAGAAGAAATAGGTGGTGCAATATGTAAGAACTTTATTTCTGCAAATCTTCCTAGTGGGGGGGATATTATTAATAGTTTAACAGAACCTGATTCACCACCTCAATTCCATGGAAGGTTTGATGAAATTCCATTTACAACTGTTACAAATCCCCCAATTTCACATTATAAAGTGTTTTATCATATTTATGCAGGAGCAGATACAGGTGTATATTATAGAGTTTATTTGAGAAGTGGTCCTGGAGGTTCTTTTTATAGAGATACTTCTGCCATAAGAATTGTGGATTCTGGTTATATTGCAGGAGAAGAATATGCCTCTGAAACAAAAGACTTTACAGCACCCTCAGGTTATCAAGAAATGTGTATTAGTGTAAATGGTCAAGAAGAGTGTGGATTTAAACAAGTAACAACTTCTTTTGCAGTTGATTATATAGAAGACCAATATCTTGCAGAACAAGCAAAATCAACAGAAATAAAAACAGAATCAGAATGTGTTGCAGGAAGTGCATCAATTTGGGCATTATTAAACCCAAACAGGCAATCAGGTATTGAAGAGATGATTGATCCTGCAATTTATAATAGGGGAATTATAAGATTTTGTGCAACAGATAATCCTGGAAAAGCAACAGATCCTACTGCAGGAACAAATAAGTCAAGATGGGTTCCTGTTGGTTATTGTGGAAACAAAAAAATGAGGTGTTGGCTTGACACACAAAGTGTGAGAGATGTGATAGAAACACCTAATCTTATAACAGGTGAAAATCTTGGTGAGCAAGTGGTAGGGGAAGTTACTCAGAACTATCTTGATATATTGATAAATGAAAATGGTTATCTAAAAGAAGATGATATTAGAAACGAAATCCAAAAAATTAGAGAAATGAAAGCACCTAGCCAAAAGATTTCAAGAATAAATGAAATCTTAGACAAAATATTTATCAATAGAGATAAGGCATATATGTATTTGTTAAGAGGAAACGCATATAGAGATATTGTTCTTTCTCTTTATCCTAATATTGTAGAAAGATTAGCTAAAAAACCAAAGCCAGCGGAGGAAGAAGATTGGCTTGAAAAAATACTTGGTGGGGGATTAGATGATTTCGAATCCCATTCTTTTGAGTTTCAAGATGCTTCTCTTTCTAGAAACTTACATTACAAGTATCAAGCAGAGAGTTGGTATTGGTCTAAAGATGGGCAAGATTGGATAAGTGTTGAACTTAGTTTTATTGGAGGACCTGAAGAAGAGGAAGAAGAAAGTAATACATTAGTTATTCCTGATTCTACAGAGCCTGATCTTTTCTCTGCATTTGAAACAGCTAGGCAAGATGCTACTTCTTATGCGCAACCTATAAGAGAAGTTAGTTCTTTACCTAAGAAAAATCAAGATCTTATATTTGCATTGCAAGAAAAATCATATAGTGAAGGATTGAAATTATTAATTGAAAAAACAATTATAACTAAAAAATCTAAATTACGTACAGATGGGGTTCAATTTTATCCTGAAACAGGGTTTATGGTTGAGATCTCAGGTACAACAGATGTTTTAGTATATAGATTCTCTGATAAGGATAAATGGGAATGGAGTGCTGTTGGAGAAGATCCTTGGATGAAGCCACCACAAACTAAAATAACAAGTGGACGTTATAAAGACTATCAAATTTCAGCTGCAAGTAAAGAATTAATAAAAAACCTAATTGACCAAGAATTTTTTGAAGGTGCTGAGATTATTTTTGGAACTCCTGCAATTGCCAGAGAAGAACCTAGAGCAGAAGAAGTTAGTGAAGTTTCGCTTTCAAATAGTAGGAGGTATATAAAACAGAAAGCATTTTTTGAAAAATATGCAAAGGAAAATCTTCCTTCTAGATGGCAAGAAAACGAATTCAAGGCTTTGTTAGTTTCTATTTCGCAGATGGAATCAGGTATTGGGGGTGTTCTCACAGGACCTACAACCTCTGATCCTGGAGAAACTTGGTTAATGGGCTACACAGATGGAGGTAACTACCCTGCTTCTGCAAGAGGACCTGACAATCAAGTAAAACTTTCTTCAAATACCTTAAAGAGAGCTATTGAAGGAACAAACACATATTATTCTGTGTGTCAAGAAGAAACAGATAAAGAAGAACTTGTAAGGTGTGTGTTAAGTGTTTATGCAACTGGAAAACCTCCTGGAAGAACATGGTATACTCTTTGGATGGGAAAAGATAAAGGTGCTAAATATGCAAACACTGTTATGAAATTTTGGGAAACTTGGAAAGATTATTTTACAACAAGAGAATTATATCCTAGTGATGAAGAAGCTGACTATGTTCCTGAAAGAGAACAAACCCCTGAAGGAATTATACTTAGTTTTGATCTAGAGGATGAAGAATGGGATATTGATTCAAGAGTACAAGATGTCTTGGATAAAAATGCAGAATATCGTGAAGCTTGCCCTGTTACAGACCCTGCCAAGCTTAAGTGCGCAGAATACATTACATTTGTATTTGATTATGTTTTTGGGCCTGGCAGAAGTAATTTATTAGGTGTTACAGGAGATTCTATTGATTTTGACGAAAATATGATTTATTTAGGTGGAGAAGAAATTGAAATAACATCTTATGATGACCTTAGATTAGGAGATATTTTAGGATTAGGTACTGCAGGGTTTACAACACCTTATACACACGTGGGTCTTTACTTAGGAAAACATGATGGAGAATATATGGTCACACACAGGGTTATAGAAGTGGATAAGGTTGAACCTATTTCTAAAACACTGGAAAAGTGGGGAATCAGAAGGATTTTTAGACCGAATCAAGAAAATTTATATATTTCTCCTAAAAACTATGTTGAGAAATATGGGTTTGTTGGATATAGGTATATTGTTGAATCTGGAGATGATTTAACTAGAATAGGGAAGAAGTTTTCAAATAATGATTTTGAGAAAAGTGCTATTATTTGGCTTTCCAAAAAAATAAATAATGTTGGAGATCTTATTTTTGCAGGAACAAAATTGACACTTTATATCCCTGCGAATAAAATGCCGGTTCTTTCTTCTGTAGATGCTGATCAAGATCTTAAAGAAGGTCTAAGTACTTTATCTAATTCAAAAAGTCAAGAAGAAATTGGTGAATGGGAAATTGTTGTTAAAGACGTGGTTAGTTTAAGGAAAGTAAGCAAAACTTCTACAAATTATGCAATAATTTTAACAATAATTGAAAAAGAGTCAAGTTTTAAAGAAAATCCTGATTTAGATATGGAAGGGGTATGTAAGAGAGGAAAGCTTTTATATAAGGCTGGGTGTGCTCTTTTTTCAGGAACTGTTGATAGTATTAAAACAGAAAGAGATTATATTGAAAGTCGTTTCCAAGGTTTTAAGAAATTAACTTCTGTTGGAGCTATGCAAATTAATATTGAAACAGCTAAAGCAATTACAAATAGAGATGGTGCTTATTTTTCAGAAGATGAATTATATCAAATGTTACTTTTAAAAGAAAATGGTGTTTATTTTGGTGTTGAGTATTTAAAACCATTATTAGAAACATATCCTTTAAGTGAAAATCCTAAAAACTTAAAATTCATATTTGCAGATTATAATGCAGGACCTTATCGATCTAGAAATGCTGCATTGCAAAAGAAAATGAATATTATTCTTGGAGTAGAAAGAACACCAGATGCTCTGGTAACAGATGGGGTTCTTGGAAAAGCTAGTGCAGAAGTGATTGAAAACATAACACGACAAAGTGTTGAAATGGATGATGGAATTGTTGTGGGTTCTGATACAATAGGATTTGAAAGCAGTTCTATTTATGGTAAAATAAATAGAGAATATAGAAAAGTTACGCATTTAGATCCAAATACATTATATGCTCTTGTTCCTGATGTGACAATAGAAAGTCCAAAATATGATAAACCCCAGACAGTTAGTCTTTATGTTGAAAATTCTCTAAAATTCTTTAAGAAGTATTGTGATAAGATGGCTGGGTGTAATGTGGCTATTTCTTAGCTTGATCTAAAAACAATTTTTGTTTAATCTTGTTTGATTTGGTTTTGTCTAATCTCCTAATTTGATCTAAAACTTAATAAATTTTTGTCTAATCTTTTTCTAAAAGATTAAATGCGGGAGACAGGATTCGAACCTGCGTAAGCACTAAGCTACTGGGTCCTAAGCCCAGCCCGTTTGACCACTCCGGCACCCCCGCAATAAAGGAAACCATACCCTAAAGGGCATAAAAGGTTTTCCCTTATCAACCCTTCATTTAGAGAAGAGTATTAAAATTAGAAGATTTATTCCCTATAAAAAGCTTAGCATATATATTCTTAAAAAGAATCTTGCCTTTAAAATTACATGGAGAAATATATGTTGAATCGGTATGTTTTATATTTTGTATTACTTATGATAGTTCTAACCCTTTATATGTGGCTTTTTAATTATTTTTTCCAAGCAAAATTATTCTTATTAATCTTTATTTTTGCCTATCTTGTCTTTTTTGTTTTTAGAAATTTATATGATAAAGAAAAAGAGCTTCACGATCTTTTATATTTTAAATATTAAGAATTATCTTTTCTTTTTTTTGGATTCGTTTTCTTTTTGTTTTATTTTGTCTTCAAGCTTTAATCTTTCAATAAGTTCCTTGTATCTATTTCTAATCGTGACTTCTGTTATACCTGCAATATCGGCAACTTCTCTCTGTGTTTTTTTCTCATCATTTATAAGTGCTGCAACATAAAGTGCTGCAGCTGCAATACCTGCAGGACCTCTCCCAGAAGTTAATTCAACATCTTCTGCCTTTTTTAATACCTTAAGTGCATCATTCTGTGTTTTTGGAGATAGTTTGAGAACAGAGGAAAATCTTGAGACATAATCTTTTGGAGAACTTTGCTTGACTTTTATTCCTAGTTTTCTTATGATAAATCTATATGTCCGTCCTATTTCTTTTCGTTCAACATCTGAGGCTGTTGCCATTTCATCCAAGGTACGGGGTATGTTGTATGATCTACAAGCCGCATATAAGCAAGCCGCAATAACAGATTCCATGGACCTACCCCTTACCAAGCCTCTTTGCAACACATAGTTGTAGATACGTGATGCCTCATCTCGTACAACATTTGGTAGATTGAGATAAGATGCAATAACTCTTAGTTCTGCCATCGCAAGTCTTAAGTTTCTTTCAATACTTGTTGAAACCCTTTCCTGCCATTTTTTCAATCTTAAGAATTTTCTCGTTTGACCAGGTTCTAGTTTATATATATCTGAAATTTCCCCTACATTTGTGGTCAAACCTTTATCAAATTTTTGAAGACTCATCGGAGCTCCACCCCGACCTTTTTTCTCACCCTTATCAAACTTTCCTTGTAGATCAATACCTGTATCAACCATTTTCTCTTCAATTACAAGACCACAGTCTTTACAGATAACTTCTCCTAAATGAGGGTCATGGGTAAGATTAATACTGTCACATTCAGGACATTTTTTTATAAAGGCCATTTTAAGGGGGTTTTAAAAGTTAACGTAAAGTTTAAAAAGAGCTTGCTTTTATAAAGGTTTTGTTTTTTGTAGTTAGAAAAAGTAGTAAATAAAACTTTCAAAAAGTTTTAGATCAAACAAGATAAAATTGATCAAACAAATAAAATTTAGATCAACAAGATGAGAATCTGGAGTAAACCAGAATAAAGGTAGACAAAAATAAATAAAGATTTTTAAAATTATTCTACTAAAATACCGTTGATAATACTTTCTTGCGTGGGTCTATTTGTTATTTTGACCTTTCCTAATTCTGTTTCAACAATAGTGCCTTTTGTCAAAATGTTTTGTCTCGCTAAGAAACGATTTGAAGGTGTTTCTAAAACATTTTTCATCTCAACTTTTTTAGACTTTTTCCCGTCTTTTATATTTACAAATTTTGCATTTAATAGAACTGTTTTTCTGTTTCCGCCTCTTGTTCTTTGTGTTTTTCTTTTTTCTTCCCCTAGTTTAACAATTCTTTTTTGCCCTGCTATTTCGTAGGATTTCTTTTTTCTTCTTTTAATATATCTCCCCCCAGATATTTTTCTTCCTTTTTTCATTGTAAAACATCACAGACAATTTCCCTTAAATATCTTTCTGTCGAGAAAAATAATGTCTTTTACGACGAAATATTTATAAACCAGTCCCTATAAACCTAATCATGGTTAACGGAATTGAAAGACCATTGGATTTATTGAACAACTCTAAAGGCAAAGAGGTTTTAGTTCACTTGAAAAGTGATAAGCAAGTTGTAGGAACTTTACTAGCTTTTGATATTCATATAAATCTGGTTTTAGACAATATAAAAGAAATGCAAGATGGAGAAGTGAAAAGAAAATTGGGATTGACTTTTTTAAGGGGAGATACCATAATTTTTATTTCACCTGCGTCAACAGCCCTTAAAAAAGAGTAAGTTTAAAAAAGATTTTCTCTAATTTATCTAATGGGAGCAAAAGGATGGTTTGATTTTTTAACAGTAGCATGGATTTTATTAGCTATTCTTACTTTTACTCTTGGTGGTGTTTGGGTAGTTCTTTTAATAATTGTGTTAGTAATTTATTCTATTGGAATGGTTCTCTTAGGAGTAAGAAAATCTGAAAAAGTTTCATATGGGTTTGCTATTTTTATTGGTTCTGTTCTTGTTCCAGGACTTGGACCTACGTTGTATTATCTTACTTATCTCAGAAAAAAAATAGGACAACCTGTTGTAGCACAACAACCTATTCAGCAAGTTCAGCAACAGCAACAACCTGCCCCAGCTCAACAACCTGTTTCATAACTTATATAAATGATTTCAGGCTTTTTCTTTTATGATAAATATAACTTTTTTAGGAACATCTGATTCAATTCCCAGTGCCAAAAGAAATCACACAGCAATGCTCCTGAATTATAAGGGAGAAAATATCTTAGTTGATTGTGGAGAAGGAACGCAGAGACAATTTAGAAAGGCTAAATCAAATCCTTGTAGAATAACTAGAATTCTTATCACTCATTGGCATACAGATCACATATTAGGAATTCCAGGATTATTAAAAACCCTGGCTCTTAGCGGATATAATAAGACACTTTTCATATATGGTCCTAAAGGAACAAAGGCACACATGAAATCTTTATTAAAATTATTCGCATTTAAAGGAGAATATAATATAGAGATAAAAGAAGTTGGAGGAAAATTTCTTGAAACACCAGATTTTATTCTTGAGGCAAAGAAGATGGATCATGGGGTTGCATGTAATGCCTATTCCTTTGTAGAAAAAGGGCATATAAGAATAAATAAATTTAAATTAAAAAAAACAAAATTGCCTTCAGGACCTCTACTGCAGAAATTAAAAAAAGGAAAAAATATCTCTTATAAGGGAAAAAAATATCTTGCCAAGAATCTTACATCTAAAGATAAAGATAAAAAGATTTCTTTTGTTTTTGATACAGCCACCAATAAAAATATAGCCCCCTTTGTCAAAAACTCTGATTTACTTATTTGTGAAGCTAGTTTTTTATCAGAGCTTAAAGATAGAGCTAAGAAATTTAAGCATTTGACTTCCAAACAATCTGCAGAGATAGCAAAAAAGTCTAAATCTAAGGCTCTTATCCTTACACATATAAGTCAGAGATATGAGAGAAATCCTGAGAAGTTATTAGGGGAAGCAAAAAAAGTTTTTAAGAAAACCTCTCTTGTAAAAGATTTAGATGTTGTAAAAGTATAATTTTCTGAAACAAACACTTTTAAATATAATTCTTTATTATGATTTATGTATGGGCCTGTAACTCAGTCTGGATAGAGTGCTAGCCTTCTAAGCTAGAAGCCGGGGGTTCGAATCCCTCCAGGCCCATTTTATTTTAATTAGAATCATAGAAAGAGTGAGGATCTAGTTCATTTTTTAGAATTAGTTTTCTTTGATTTATGTCAATATTAGTTGGGCAGAAACCAAACCTTTTCCAGATGAAATATTTTGTAGTTTTTGCATGGTTATTAAAATCGACTTTATCTTTCCACTTTTTCATTCTTGCATTTCCTCTTATTGATATAATAAGCTGATCTTTTTCATTTAATTTTTTAACCTTTCTTAAATGCTTGGAATGTTCTATATCTATTTTTCTTAATAAAAAGCTTATATTTTCTATCATCTGTTTTGAGACTCCCCCAATCAAAATTCTAGGATATGTGTGGAACTTTCTTTTGAATTTGCTATAACCTTTTTCTTTCCTTTTCATAAAGGTTAAACATCCATCACAATCTGTAAAACCTCTGATAAATGCTGCAATTATTTCTTTATTTTCACTTTTCATTATAATTTTTGGAGCTCTAACGGTATATGTTTTATTTCTTGAAAATCCGATATCTTTGAATGATTTTATCACTTTTTTATCACAAATATAAAACCCATATACTGAATTGCTCTTTTTTTCGTGAGCAACTACCTTTTTGTTGAAAACCTTAGAAAATAATTTACAAACTATTTCATCATAATATTCTTTATCTTCATAGATGTTTCCCCACATGCAGATATGACCTTCTTGCATACTTCCGTCTGCTGCAAACATTCCAAGTATTTCTGCAAAATCTTCAGTTAAATTTATTTCCATATGATATACTACTTAAGTAGTATAGATATTACTTAAACTTTTACAACCACTTATTAGTGATGCTACTCTAGTAGTATCTTTATACTCTAAATTGTAACATTTAAATATTTAAGATGAGGTATATTATTAATATTTACCGAGATAAAATGCATAAAAAAATAAAGAGAGATGCTTATAATTGCAAGTGCGAAAGATGTTATCATAAATGGATAGCTTATGAGAAACTTCCAACCTCCTGTGCTAAATGTAAGTCTAGATCTTGGAATATTAAACCAATGAAAAAATAAGAAATTTCAATATTCTGTTAGATGAATAAATCTTTAAAAAGCAATTATTTCTTGTCTTTATATGCGGAGATGGCACAGTGGTTACTGCAGTCGGTTGCAACCCGACTTTTCCCGGGTTCGAATCCCGGTCTCCGCTTTAAAACTTTGGAAAAGTTTTAGATCAAACCAGACAAAAATTTAGAGTAAACAAGAATAAAGATCAAAATTGATAAAAGATTGGACAAAACCAGATCAAACAAGAAAAATGAAAAAGCAAAAAATAAATGAGATAATTGAAAAAGCAAAAAATTTAAGTAAAGAGAATGGAAACTGGCATTTTCATATGTTGGGAGAAAATTGTATATTTAATAATAATAATAAAGGAAAATTTTCCATAGTTTTCGAGGACGAAAAGAATGGAGAGATTTATTTTTCACTATTTGATGATAAGCCACTCAAAGATGCTAAAGTTCTAGCTGATTTAATGTATGGGGGAGATTTTTTGGGCAAACAAGAAAAAGATTTTCATAATCCAGAATTTAATTTGATATTGGCTAGAGTTAAAGAGTTGGTTTTAGAGAATAAGAAATGGCATCACCACCACTTACATCCCAAGTGTGTTTTTAATAAACAAAGAGGGAAACATTGTATAATTTTGGAGGATATAGAGAATGATAAAATTTTGATTGCCACTTACAGTAAAAAACCTATGGAAGATTTGGTAAAAATTGAAAAATTATTCTATAGAAACCTAAAATGAAAAAAGTATATATCATTCATGGGTGGGAAGGTTTCCCCGAAAATCATTGGTTTCCTTGGTTGAGAAAAAAGTTAGAAGAGAAAGGATTTGAAGTTATTATTCCCGAAATGCCAAATCCTGAAGAACCAGACATAAAAGAATGGGTTGGAAAACTGCAGGCAATTGTTAAAGATATTAATGGAAAAACCTATTTTATTGGACATAGTATTGGGTGTCAAGCGATAATGAGATTTTTAGAAACTTTACCTGTTGGTTCTAAGGTTAGAGGGATTATTTTTGTAGCAGGTTTTTTCAATTTACCCTATTTAGAAACAGACGAAGAAAAAGAAATTGCAAAACCCTGGTTAGAAACACCTATTAATACAGAAAAAATAAAAGAACTTACAAAAAATATTATTGCTATTTTTTCAGATGATGATCCAGAGGTTGCACTATCTGATTCAAAGTTATTTAAAGAGAGATTAAATGCAGAAATAATTGTGGAAAGAGGCAAAAGACATTTTACAAGTGGCGCAGGTGTTACAGAATTACCAATTGTTCTAGATAAATTATTGGAAATATCTAAAAAATGAAAATTCACACAAAACATCTTTCTATAAAGACCAAAAATAGAATCGAATTCGTAAATATAACAGAGAAAGTTCGAGAGGTTGTTCATGAGTCTGGAGTTAAAGAAGGACTTGTTCTTATTAATCCAATGCATATCACTGCAAGTGTTTTTATTAATGATAATGAGTCAGGACTTATCCAAGATTTTAAAGAATGGCTTGAAAAATTAGCACCTATGAAAAAAGATTATCACCACCACCAAACAGGAGAAGATAATGGTTTTTCTCATTTATGGAGAACAATAATGGGAAGAGAAACGACGGTTTCTGTTAGTAAAGGTGATTTAGATTTTGGAACATGGGAAACTATTTTTTATGGAGAATTTGATGGTCAAAGAAATAAAAGAATACTTGTAAAAGTTATCGGAGAATAATTATTTATACTCATTCCTTTATATAATGCATCAATTTTTTCAACTCTGCTTTTTCTTTGCTAGCCTTTTTATGTTTATGTTGTAACTGTTTTACCAACACCTCCCTTTGGAGACATAATAGCTATGACATTTGTTTTCTTTGTCATTATATTTCCTTATTTATATGTTTAATTAACTTTTTTAAATTTTCTTTTTCAAAAATAACAAAACAATCTTTGTTATTTTAGTAGGTTTCAAAAAGATAAGAGAGAAGATAAATAACACTGTAGTGCCTACAAAAACATTTATATAGTTAATTGTAGTGCCTAACTTATGAAAATTAAAAGGAAGTTGGACGCTGGAAGTGTGAGAAACCCGCAGGAGGTTTTCAATGGCATTTATTGTTAAAAAAACAATCCACAATAAAGAGTATTATTATCTTAATGAAAGCAAAAGAATTGATGGAAAAGTTAAGACAAAGACCCTCGCATATCTTGGAAAAACTAAGAAAGAGGCTGAGAAAAAAGCAAAAGAATTTCTTGAAAGACCAAAAAAAATCAAAGAAAAAACCAGGGCGAAAAACGCCCCTACAAAATTAATTAAGAAAGATATTTCAATAGAAGAATTAGCTGTCTTTTGTAAAAGAAAAGGTTTGATATATCAATCAGGAGAAATTTATGGTGGTTTTGCAGGTTTTTGGGATTTTGGTCCTGTGGGTGTTGAATTAAAAAATAATTTGAAAAAAGAATGGTGGAAATATCATGTTTATTCTAGAGATGATGTTGTTGGAATAGATGGAAGCATAATCACACATCCTCTTGTTTGGAAAGCTTCTGGCCATGTTGATAGTTTTAGTGATATTTTTGTAGTGTGTAAAAAGTGTAAAAAACCAGGGAAAGTTGATAAAAATGAGCTTGGAAAAAAGAAATGTGAAAATTGTGGTGGAAATTATGAAGAAGCAACTGCAAAGGAATTTGAATTAATGTTTAAAACAAATGTTGGAGAGGGCGGGGAATCTTACTTACGCCCTGAAACAGCCCAATTAATTTTTACTAATTTTAAATCTGTTCAAGATAATGCAAGAATGAAATTGCCTTTTGGAATTGCACAAATTGGGAAAGCTTTTAGAAATGAGATTGCGCCAAGAGATTTTTTATTTAGAAGCAGAGAATTTGAACAAATGGAAATTGAATATTTTATAAAACCAGATCAAAAATGTCTCTATAAAATTCCAAATGTAAGTGTGTTAGTTTACTCTGAAGAAAATCAGAAAAAAGAACAAGAACCTGTGAAAATGAAAATAAAAGAAGCGTTTGAAAAAGGAATTATAAGAAAAGATTGGCATGCTTATTGGCTTGCAACAGAATTAAATTGGTTTTCAGATCTTGGAGCAAATCCTGATAATTTTAGAATAAGACAACATGAAAAAGATGAGCTTTCTCATTATTCAACAGATACTTGGGATATTGAATATAAATTCCCTTTTGGATGGAAAGAATTAGAAGGAATAGCTGATCGGGGAAATTATGATCTTAGGCAACATGAAAAGTTTTCAAAAAAAGATTTAAAGATTTTTGATGAAAAAACAAGGGAGAAATTCCTTCCAAATGTTATCTGTGAGCCTAGTTTGGGTGTTGAAAGAGCGTTATTAGTGTTTTTATTTGATTCTTATTATCACGACGAGAAAAGAGATAATATTGTTCTGAAATTGCATCCGAAGCTTGCCCCAATAAAGGCAGCTGTTTTTCCTATTATTAAGAAACCACAATTTGAAAAAATCTCGGACGCAATTGTAAAGGATTTAGCTAAAGAGTGGAATGTGGTTTATGATAAATCAGGAAGTATTGGTAGAAGATATTCTAGAAATGACGAAATTGGAACACCTTTTTGCATAACCATCGACGATAAAACTCCTAAAGACGAAACAGTAACTATTCGGGACAGAGATACAACAAAACAAGTTAGAATAAAGATTAAGGAATTGAAAAATGCAATTAGAGAATCTCTCGACGGCAAAAGCATCCTTGATTTTGGAAAGCAAATCGATACTCGTATCAAATAAATTTTTCAAAAAAGTTTATAAACAAAGAATTCCTAATATAGTTAATTAAAAAAGAGGTGACATATGGCAAAAGCTAAAACACCAAAGCAGCTTGCAATTAAGATAAGATCTTTGAAGAAGCAGGTTACAAAACTAGAGAAACAGCATAAAAGAGCTATGGCTGCAAAGAAAAAGAAACCTGCAAAGAGAAAAGCAGCTAAGAGAAGACCGGCAAGAAGAAAGAGAAGATAAATAATCTTTTTATTTGATTTGTAATTCTTTATCTTAGAATTTTCTAGCTTTCAATATGTTTTTAAATAATTATTTATTCTATTTCTTATGACTCACGATTGTATTTTCTGCAAAATTGCAAAGGGAGAAGTTCCAGTAGAAAGAAGAATTTGTGAGAATGATAGTTTCTTTTCAATACCTGATGCAAATCCTGCAACAGAAGGACATAGTTTAGTTATATCTAAAGAACATTTTGAAACTAGTTTAGATTTACCTTCAAAGTTAGGGTCCGAGCTTTTAGATTGTATTAATGAAACTGCATCAAAATTAATGAAAGAACATGGTGCAGACGGATTTAATGTTGTAAATAATAATTTTGAATCTGCAGGTCAAGTTGTTAAGCACACGCATTTTCATATTATCCCTAGAAAGAAAGGAGATAAGACCCCTGTTCCCCATTTACTTTAAATTAACTATTTCTTTCAGTATATAAATAGAGTAATGTTGCCAAAAATATTCCTGCCATGTCTACTAAGATATCAAAAAGGTCTGCAGCTCTAGAAGGTACAAGCATTTGATGTACTTCGTCTAATATTGCATATAAAATAGCTAAAACAAGTGTAATGATAATGTGTGATATTTTTAGTTCTTCTCGCCCCTTTATAGAAGCCAGGACAAAAAAAGCCAATAAAAAGAAAACCATGAAATGATATAATATTGTTATGTCAAAACTTATTCCAGGTGTGGTTATTTGTGTTCCTGGAATTGAAGAGATATAAAAGATTTCTATTGCTATTAAAACAGCCAATATTATCGCAATATACTTATTCTTCTCTAACTACAGTATCATTGTGTTAGTTCTTTAATTTAGTTAAAAAAGATTATTGTGATAGAAAGAAGATATGTCTTTTGGGATTTAACTCTAAAGAGGTTAACAAAGTTTATAAGTATTACTGTATTACATTAAATATGAAAGATATAATTACCTTTAGAGGAGATAGAAATCTTTGGATAGATTTTATTGCTAAAATTAAAAGGGAGAGAAGACAAGTTTGGGAAGTTCTTGAAAAATTTATCAAGTTATATCTCAGAAAATAAATCCAAAATGGTAGATTTAAATTTATTGGACGAATCCCAGAAATGGGCTTTATTATTTGGTATAATGGCTGGTGATGGTTGCCTTTCTCATTTTGTATCAAAACAAAAGGGAGAGCATTTTATAATATCAGTTACTGGAAATTACTATGATGATAAGCCCTTCTTTAGGGAAATTGTGATACCTTTAGTTATTTATTTTAGAAGAAAAAATGTTAATATTAAAGAAAGACCGATTGGAGGGAGAATAGATCTTAATTTTTGTGATAAGAAATTGTTTTATAGGATAAAGGACGCTGGTTTTCCAATTGGAAAGAAAGGACCACATCTAATTATCCCAGAGGCATTTTATAAAGAAAACCTGTTAAAATATATTATACAAGGATTTTTTGCTACAGACGGAAGTCTTGTTTTAACAAAGAACCCCAATAAATTTTATCCGAGGATAGAGTCCGTGGTTATACATAAAGTTTTTCTGAAACAAATTTATGATTATTTAGTTTCTATAGGATTAAAAGGAGCTTATTACAAAAGTAAATCAAAACCAGACCCAAGGTGGAAGACTTCTCAAGAGAAATATAGAATCCAATTTAATGGAAAAAAGAATCTTTTATTTTTTGATAAGTTGATAGGATTTGTTAACCCTAAACACAAGAAAAAATTTGATGATTTTATAAAATATGATAAAGAATATAATAGTACAATAAAAGGAATATCTTCGTTGAAGCAGAAATCTCTTAGAGAACCAATTAATACTAGATTTATAAATAAAATGGCTACACTGGGAGTTGAACCCAGGACCTCCTGCTCATGAGACAGGCGTTCTGCCACTGAACTATGTAGCCAAATTTACAAGAAAGGTATTCTTTAAAAGTTTTGAGGTAAATCTTAAAAGCGCTTTTTCCCTGTGTAATCTATGGCTGCTGCAGAGAATAATATTTCAGGAGTAATTGATCTATTACCAAGCGAATTTGCCTCGAGAATTGATTTTTTAATAGTATTGATTCAAGCTTTAGGAGGATTATTTATATTATATTTAATCTTCTTTGTAATTAGATTTTATTTCTTAAAAAAGCAAACTAGATTATTAGAAGGAATACAAAAAGACCTAATTTATATAAAAAATAAGCTCAGAAAGAAAAAATAATTAATTTTATCTCTGTTTCTTTTTCCTTGCTAGAAATCCTGCCATTTGATTTCTTATTTTCTTACTGGGCATTTCTCTTCCAAGAATTTTTTTATTCTTTTCAAAATCCTCGCTGAATTCAATACCTTCTTCAATAAATCTCTTAGAGGTTCTTTTGACTAATTTTGATTTTATCTTTCCCATGCAGATTACTCATGATTTCTTTATTTAAAGGTTTCTATTGAAGATAAGTTTTTTAATGCGCCAATTAAATTAGACACTTTTTTTAATGGACCACCTAAGCTTAAAATAATATAAGAGAGATCTAGTTCTGTTGCTCTTTTGCTTGCTTTGAGCATGTCATTTTCACTGATCCTTTTTTTATTATAAGCAACTAAAAGTTTTTCCTCTCCTTCACGTCTAACACGAAGGTTTAATTCATTTTTCTTAAAATTTTCAATATCCACAAGTGCCATCCTATTTTCAACTAAAAATCCTTTTACTTTATTGAAGAATTTTTCATTTGCTTTTTGTGGAGCTTTTTTCTTAGCAGATGTTTTTTTAATTGGTGTTTTATTAAAAATATCTAATTGTTTTTCTTTTATTCCTTGTTCTTTTTTCTCTTCAACTTTCTTTGGTTTTCCTTTTATCTTAAATTCTGATTCAGGTATAATAAAATATCTCCAAAATATCTCATCATCTTTTTTAAAAGGAATTGCAAAATCCCTTATATGTCTAAGAGCAACCCTTATCGCAGGTTCTTGGTCACTGTCTTTTAGAAATCTGGTCTCTTTTAAGAGGAGAAAAGCATCTTTCTCTTTGCTTTTTAGGTGTTGAGAAAATTCTTCAAGCATTGGTTCTTGACCAGGTACTAAATATAAGGGAGAATTCCCAACCCTCAAATGACTTAGTATTAATTTTTTTTCAGATACAAGTTCTGAGAGAAAAGCTGCTGCAAAAAGAGCACTTATGCCTGTTTCAGAGGCTATGTGTACCGGCAAGCTAGGACCTCTTTTTTTACATACAAAGAGTATCTTTTCCTTTAATAGAGAAGTATCTTGTGTAGGCATTTAAAAGACACCCTTGGTTTCTTTTAGAAACTTCCTTTTATTTAATTTCATAATTTAAGAAACAAGAAGAAGGTTATAAATACTTTTATGGTTTAAGCCAACTAACTTCATAGTAAGTAATTTTGTTTTCTTCGTCTACAAGTGCTAATAACATTTTCTTTTTTGTAGAGTGCGCAACCCTATTTTTAGCTGAAAATTCATGCCAACTTAATTTTTTTGACTCGTGTTCT
>SDBV01003219.1_pt1 | contig 24304 bp, 22 predicted proteins | sample 2277081 | NCBI WGS metagenome assembly SDBV01 (sample SAMN10402039, study PRJNA504765) | marine sediment metagenome | isolation source: marine sediment core GS10_PC15, 223 cmbsf | place: Arctic Ocean: Southern Knipovich Ridge | collected 2010 | reverse complement strand
AGTGCGGCGCCTAATGAGATGTGGCTTGAGTTCATTGAGGTATTTCGGTGTAAACCCAGGGAGTCAAGAGCGTCTATAAGTTGTCTGCTGTTTCTGTCACCGGCACCGCGGAATATCCAATCGGTGATAACGGCTCCTGCTCCGCAACAGCCGTAGGGGAAACGGGAAGAACCGCTTGGAAGCAGAAACGTAAACGCCGCCGATCCGACCTGCTCTATCGGTTCGCCGAGAATGACCATCCCATTTTTCAATATATGTTTATCAAGCTTTTCTGACATGCCGTTTTGTCCCGATCGTCTTAGTGGTTATGTAATAACTTTTAGGCGACAGCCGTCTCCGTTTCACTGTCTACACCGTCAAACCTTACGCTGATCTTTTTGCTTACACCCTTGGTTTGCATTGTTACACCGTAAAGAACATCGACAATGCTCATCGTGCGCTTAGAGTGGGTGATGATAACAAACTGAGAGTCCCTCTGGAATTCCTGAACGATCATGTTGAAACGCTCGTTGTTGGCTTCATCGAGTGCCGCGTCGACCTCGTCAAGCAGACAGAAAGGCGACGGCTTGGTCCTGAATACCGCAAAGAGCAGCCCAAGAGCGGTAAGAGTCTTTTCGCCGCCGCTGAGCAGGCTTATGCTCCTGGTTTCCTTGCCCGGAGGACGGGCTATGATCTCTATGCCGCTTTCGAGAATATCGTCCGGGTCCTCGAGTAAAATATCGGCTTGGCCGCCGCCGAACAGTTTCCTGAAAAGTTTCTGGAAGTTCTTTCTGACCTCCTCGAAAGTAACCCGGAATTTCTCTTTGCTCTCCTTGTTGATCTTGTTGATAAGCTGTTCAAGTTGCGCTTTACTGTTGTTAAGGTCCTCGACCTGATTGGTAAGAAAATTATATCTCTCTTCAAGTTGTTCCTGCTGTTCGATCGCGTCGACATTTACATTGCCAAGCCGCTCGATCTTGCCTCTAAGCTGCGATATCTCTTCCCTGACCTGGTCCCAATCAACATCCTGCTGCTCGAAGTTTTTATAGGCTTCGGAAAGATCGATCTGCAACTCCTCCGAGATCCTCTGACAGAGGTCCTCGGTCTTGACATTTAACTGGCCAAGGTCAAGCTTGACTTCATGGATATGCTCTTCGACCTGGGCCTGTTCGATTCGTTTTTGTCGGAGGCTCTGTTCGGTTTCCTTTTGCTGTGACATTAGCTGCTGAACTTTTTGATGCATCTCAATGCTTTGCTTTTGAGCAAGCTCTTTTTCAACGTACAGTTCCGATATTTTCGATCCCGCCGAGAGAATATTTCTTTCAGTCTGTTTGACCTGATCGTCACAACCGGCCAGTTCGCCTCTTACGGATTCCAGGGCCATCCTTCCGTGCTGAAGTTGGCTTTGCAGGCTTGCGATCTGCTGTTTTATTGATCTTTGCTGTTCGGCGATCTTACCGACCCGAACCTTTAGCTCCGTAAGAGCCTGGGATTTGCTCTGTTGAAGTAGTTTCTTTTCGGAAAACACTTCTTCGAGTTCTTCGATGCGAGTCGTTCTCTGGGTGTTGATCTCTTCGAGTTCGTCGAGTTTCTGACGTGAATCATGTTCCCGCTGAACGGATTGAGATATCTCTTTTTCAAGAGACTCGATCTCGCTTGTAATGACAGGCTGCTCTTGTGTAAGACGTTTAATGTTCTGTTCCAGTAACTGGAGCCTCGATTCGGTATCGATCCTTTCCGTGTTGGCCTCATAGATAGCCGTCCTGAAATCCTTACACAGACGTTCGAGGTGGCAGCTTTGCCGGTCATTCTGTTCAAGAGTTTTTACGATCTCGCTGATATCGAGTGATATCTTCACAATATCTTTCTCAAGCTGATTCAACCTGCTCTTTCTCGATATAAGCTGCGCCGTTTTGCCCACGGGTCCGGCACTTATGATATTCTGACCGTTAAAGACTTCTCCGGCGTCGGTTACAAAACTATATTTGCTGCCGAACCGGGCGGAAAACTCAACCGCTGCATCGAGAGAATCGACAAGGATAACGCGACCGAAGAGATGCCATGCAAGCTTTGCATATTTACTGTCGCAATTGACGAATTCAACTACCCTCGCACGAACCGCCGGATACTGCGAAAGATCGAGCTTGTCAACAAACGGTTCGAGCTTATCGGTGCAGATCACTTTAACCCTGCTGTCGAGTTGGTCGCGGAGTTGGGCGTCGGCAAGGAACCTGTGTGTACTGTTTATTACGAGGGCGTCCGAAAAGCCCTCTATTGCAGCTTCGACAGCGGCGGCGTGCTCGACATCGGCGTTTATTATGTCGGCTATTACGCCATCGATATAATCGTATCTGTCGCCGGACGGATCGCTTTTGTCCGCCTTAGCTTTCAGTATTTTCCGTATGGAGCTGCTTAACCCTTCGTGCTTGGCTTCCATATCGGAAAGGATATTGAACTCGCTGGTAAGTGCGCTTCGTGACTCCTTGGCACCTGTGAGCGATTCGTTTGCAGAGGACTTCCGGCTGTCGAGATCCTCTATCTGTCTACGTTTTTCATCGAGGCTCTGCTTTAATTCCGTCAGGACACTATCGATGTCGCCATGCTTGGTTTTGTGAAGGGCTTTTTCCGTGAGCAAATTTTCTAACTGCTGCCTGGCTTCGTCAGCCCTTCCGCTGAGCCGGTTTTTTTGCCCGGTAAGATTATTGCGATAGCTGCCCATGCTCTGTATCTCGTTGTGCAGTTGTGCAGTTCGTCTTACAATGTCTATGATGCCGGACTTTTCGTCTTCCAGGTCCGCTTCGATACTCGCGCATTCGCTGTTGATGGTATTGATCTCGTTTTCCATTTCGAGCAGATCGCGATCGGTCCTGGCAAGGTCAACTTCGTTGTTCTCTAATTCCTTTTCGCATTCGCCAAGCTCGCCGGTAAAGAGTTTCTCCTGTTCGGTAAGTTTGCCGATCTGCCCGGCTGCCGCTGACTTTCTTTCGGCTAATTCTTCGATACGGTTTTTCAGGAATCCGATACGCTCATGCTGCTGCTCGATCTTGCTCTTTGCTGAAATAAGGCTGTTGTCCCAGCTATTTATCTCGACATCGGTTTCGAGTATCGTATTGCCCAGTTCACTTACTAAGGCATCCTGCCTTGCAACGTCGGCGACGACCGTCCCGAAAGTTTTCTCAAACCCCGCAAGGTCGGCGTTTCTCTTGCTGCTCTTGACGGTCAGCTTATCGTACTCAGCCAAAGAATAATTCACCTTCAGTTCTTTGAGTCGTTCGCTGTATTGCAAATAGTTTCTTGCCTTACCCGCCTGAAGTTTGATGCTGCGAAGCTGTCGTCCCACTTCCGAAACTATGTCGGCAAGGCGAAGAAGATTCTGTTCGGTCCTGTCGAGTTTGCGGAGAGCTTCCTTCTTGTGGGCCTTGTATTTGCTAATGCCGGCGGCCTCTTCGAAAATGGTGCGGCGGTCGGTTTTTGAAGCGTGCAGCAATTGATCGATCTGGCCCTGCTCGATGATCGAATAAGCGCTTACTCCAATGCCGGTATCCATGAACAGTTCGCGGATGTCTTTCAGGCGGCATGAGCAATTGTTAATAAGGTAATCACTGTCACCGCTGCGGTAGAGCCTGCGCGTTATCTGCAACTCGTCCTGCTCGATGCCAAGACCGCTTACCTCAGAAAAGAACAGGCTCACCTCTGCCATGCCGGATGGTTTTCGGCTGCTGGAACCGCTGAAGATAACGTCGGACATCTGACCGCTCCGAAGACTCTTCGGGCTTTGATTGCCCAAAACCCACTTCACAGCGTCAACTACATTGCTCTTACCGCAGCCGTTAGGCCCGACGATCGCGGTTATGTTCTGGTTAAATGTAAATTCAGTCTTATCTGCAAAGCTCTTAAACCCGTTAAGAGCTATCTTCTCAAGTAGCATTGTGTAACCTCCATGTTAAGATCTCTTCCAGAAGCAGACTTCTCTGCGGTTTCATCATACCTCACTGATTCCTCATGTATTTAATCGGTCAAAACTCACTATTTTAATGAACTTATCGTCATTTCAGCCTTTTATCGCCCAATATTATCGGTCCCGGGCATGGGCCCGACGACAAATTCGGCTTTGATCGCTCCGCTTTGGCACATCTGCTGCAAAAGAGCCAACATATCCGAATAGGAAACACCTAATCCTGGCCGTAGTGTTTTGCTTTTGCCACCGGCAGTACGCCGGCAGAGCGTTTTTATGATATCTTCAACGTTAAAGCTTGATTTCAAGGGCCCTATTAAGGTGGGTTTTTCAGGGTGTTTACGCATTAAAGATACATATTTTTCGCCTGGAACGGCATTTATGACGACTTCGCCTCCTTTGGTCTCTACGAAGATATCCTTTTCGCAGTATATTGGTGCGCCAAAGAGGACCACTTTGGCAGAGCCGCTTCGTGAAACATAGATGATCTTTTTGCCGCTATGAAGTACACTGTCAACGGTGAAACCGCCTGCTATGGGCGTTTGGGATACGGATATGTCTTCCAGTTTCAGCATCTGTTCATAGGCGGCGAATCGCAGGGCAAAATCTTCATCTCCCAAAACGGTGCCCAGGATCGCTATCGCGCCGTTGCGTCGGGCGTGACTGCCAATAGCATTGACCGCGGCGACCCTGTAACGTGAATTACGATCGACAATGATCTCGCGAAGCGTAGCCGGCGGTCGATTATCGCCTATTCTGAGCATGCACCTTGCAGCAAAGAAACGGACCGACTCGTCAGGGTCGTTCAGCAGGCCAGCCAGATCGTCAAGAGCGGTTCTGCCGATGGCTTCAAGGGCGATCTCACTTTTAAGTTTGTTCGTAGCGGTCCTGAGTTGATCTACAAGTTCCTTTATCCTTTTGGCTTGAGTCTGCCTGTCATCTGCCAGATAGAGCGATCTGACCATAGCAAGGAACCTTGCTTTTTGATGGCGGTACTCGGGTGGAATTTTTATGTGTATTTCAGCAGGGGATACGGCTCGTGCCGTCTTAGGGCCAAAGCGTTCGTTTAATCGGTTGCGAACCGCATTTGACATGATGAAATTGGGCCTTCTGAGAAAGAGGGAAAGCTTTACCGGCATTTCGACGGTTCCGCCGCCGATGATGTAAGCGGATTTCAAGTCGGCGTCAGTGTCGCCGAGTTTGTCGATGTAAACCGGTCCGCGGGCGGTCGCGAGAGTCTTTCCGAACTGGCTGAATTTGACGTAACCCAGCCTCTGCATCAGTTTCGTGGTATATAATGTTCCGCCGTCGAGAGAAGTTGTTTGTGTGCTTGACAGTGCGGTGACCTTTATGTCAAAATTTTGCCCTTCCGTAGCGACCGACGGTATCGTTCCTTCGATGCGGACGACGGCGGTGTTTGGGCTGTTGATGAAACTGTTGGCGTCAATTTTCACTTTGCCTGTCACCTGCTGGCGGATGTATTTTGCGAGTACGGGTCTCAATTTGGGGTCGCATTCGGCTGAGCCGGTGCCTGGCAGATTTGCGACGATGCCGAAGCCGGCTATGTCGACGGCGTCAAACTCGTGGAGCAGGGCGACTGAGCCGATATCGGTGTTTAAATCGACTGGGGTGGTCAGTTCATCAAAATCGGCATTTTCAGCAGGTTCCTGGCAGCCGGAAAGTGCGGCGGCGGCGATGATGAGGGACGCTAAAAAGTATTTGATGTTATTTTTATGATATAGACAAGCCATGGCAAGACCCGGAATTCCAGTAAAACCTGAGTTAGACCCGACAGGTAATAGTTAATACAGTGCCAAAAGGATATTACTATTGCCTGAAATAGTCAAGAATAAAGTGTTCGATAAAGATATTTACTCCGACATCGGGCCATTGCGGGATCTGGAGGTATATCAAATTGATATATTCGGTCACGCTTGGCTGGCTATGTGTTCATATTAAATAGGCTGTCTCCATGAAATTGGGTTTGGATTGGGTTTGCTTTTTGGGTGGTTTTGGGGGTGTAAATCAGCATAAACCTTTTTAGTGTAATCACTTGTGTTAATTTCTGAATTTCCAAAATTGGCTTTGCTTTCCATAAAAAAGTTTTTTGTTTGGGTCTCACTCGAAAAGCGTGGATTTTCCTTTTTGAAATTGGCTTCGTTTGGCTTCGTTCCGTTTTGAATTTTCAGGTGTAAAGTGCTGTAAACCACTGTGCTGCAAAGGGTTGCAGTTAAATTTGAGCTTTTTAAATTGGCTTCGTTTTTCATGTTTTTGTTTTCAGATTTCACGGTTTTTCACTTTTTTGTGGTTCTTTTTGACAATTACTACGTTATACGGCGGCGGTCCAGTCCTCAACGTACACATGTACGCCTGAAAACCCTATTGGGCAACACGCCCTGAAAGGGTCGAATAAACCCCCAAGGGCGACATAGAAAGCGAAACGTCGCATCCCCCCAGTCATACCCGCATGTTTTAGGCGGGAATCCATATCGCGCCGCTCCTATGCGGTCACGCTATCAATCTGCCGGATTTTACTTTTTGCCACTTGACAAAGCTATTTGCATTTAGCTATTATAGTATTTAGGCTGAATTATAATGTATTTTCAAGCTATACTTATAGTTTTACGATAATAACATAACAGCTCTTGTTGTTTGTATTTGGCATCATTTAAGGTAGAGGCATGGCTGATTACCAGAAATTAACATACCCTCCAATAACTGAGGCTGTAATTGACATTAGATTAACGGAAGCGTTGTCTAATTTTGACGACATCAGCCCAAAATTGATAGAAGAGTTTGCGGAGTCATATCCAAAAAAAAGAGAAATCCGAGAACTTCAAGTTCAATTTAAAAATAATGACACAGATATTCCGATTCCATCGAATAAGAGGCTTGGATATCGGCTAGAATCTCAAGAGGGTAAGTATATTTTACAGTTGAAAAAAGATGGTCTTACATTAAGCAATGTGGGAGCATATGTCGGCTGGGATATTTTCGTAGTTGAATTCAGAGATATTTGGGCAAAGTTTGACAAAGAGATTCTTGGATCGAATATCTGCAGGGTTGCAGTTCGTTATATAAATAATTTTACGCTTTCTAAAAAACATGAAGATTATTACAAGAAGTGGACAACTGTAAAAATCAACGATGAAGCGAACATAAAAAAATCTTCTTTGGCTTATTTAATTGAACAGGACAAATTTAAAACGATTGTTAAAATTGATACCAGTGAAAACAATAATGGTAAATATGAAATACTGTTGGATATAGATGCTTTCTGCGAAAAAGAATTTAGCCGTGAGGAAGTAGAGGGTGTTCTTACGCAGTTAAGACGGCTTAAGAATGACTTTTTTTTTACGAATATCAATGAAGAGATCATAAAGGAGTTTAATTCAAATGCAAAGTAATGCAGCCCAAAACTTTGGTATCTCCACGCCAAATCATTATATGCAAGATGGCAACTATAGGATTACGGATTGGGAATATAATGAGGCCAGTCTTTCTGTATCAGACTTAGAAGCTAGTGATATTTGGAAACATCACGAAGCTAGTCTTTCTGTGTTAGACTTAAGGCGGGATGATATTATACTTGAAGCTCGGGAACTTACTTCAGAGGCGGACAAGAAAGATTGGGATGGTTATGGAGCAGAGCCGGTCAAATCATCACACTTAGCCCATGTGTTTAGCATGCTTTTAAGGCTCCCTTCAAAGTACGAGATACCTAAGCTCATTCCTGAGCCGGGCGGAGAAATTGGTATGGAATGGAGAAGTGAAAATGCCAGTATTATCTTGAGCTATGTTGGTAATGAAGAGGTGACATATTCATTAATCAAAAAAGGCTTTAGTTCTTATGGTAGCCTCAAAGAAGATGCTTTCGGAGATTTCCTTCAACTGCTTGACTTGATCTATGAATAGTAGGTTATATGTTTCTAAAAATCCGCCAATTTATAATGCAGTTATTCCCACATTTCTTTGAGAAGAGAGTTTCTGCTGACAAAGTTGGCAGATTCATATTTAGCAGCAAGCACTTTAGTTCTTCTGAGAAAAGAGCAAAACCTGCGGCGTTTCTTCCGCCGCCCAAAGATCAAGAACTATCAGTGTACCAAAACAGCTTGGAAATTGGCGAGATGTTTCATGTGGGCGACAACTTTGTAGGTGCATGTAGGTCTCCTCTAAGAAAAGTTAAAGCATTTGCAATACTTGATGTGGGCCGTATAGAGAGTGTCGAACTGGACCCTAAATTGGAAGTGTTGAGTTGGCCCAAACCACATTATCTTCACGCAAATATAAAACCGTTTCCCCTTGATAAAGCACAACAAAGACATATAGCCCACATACTGTCTGAAAAGGCTTCGGTTGAATTAAGGGTATAGCAAGAAATATAGGTCAGAATTAGAGCTGACCGAGGGACAGTTGGCCCTATAGACATCTTTTCTGCTTTTTCCTTATCAACTCCATTATTATTACCTACACAAACCCTTGCCTGCATGCTGTTTTCACACCCCAAAAAATCTTCCAATCGCGCTTGCACTATCTGGCTATTTGCCAAAAAAATAATTTTTTTTACTCCTTACCCAACAACGACTTACCGTTTTCAACTCCAAAAAAAATCCCCGATTTTTGCATCAAACGCGCAAGTTCGTGCAAAGGGTGGGGGGACTATGTTTTTTTAAAAGAGAACAAACATAATATAAAATATATACTTAAATCAAGTTTTTCGGTACTATTAGCCCGCCGACCTGTCGGTGTGGTTATATTTACAAAACCGTTCAAAAGAAACACAAAAACGGAAAAAAACGTTAAAAGTGAAACTAAAAACATGAAAAACGAAACCAATTTAAACAGCTTAAATTTTACCACAAGCCCTTGTGGTAGAGGGATTTACAACGTTTTACACCCAGAAATCCAAAACGAAACGAAACCAAACGAAGCCAATTTAAAGCCAATTTCTGAGACGGAAAATCCCTCATGTTTTCAAGGCAGAACCGCGCTTTTCCAAAACCTTTTTTTGAGGAACAAACCCAATTTCAATGACCTAAATATCACTGTAACCTCCTATGGCACCACCGCTTACAACGATTTACACCCAAAATCCCAAAACGGAACAAACCCAAACAAAGCCAATCAAAGCCAATTTCGTGACGAATCCATTAATAACCATTTGCAACTGTCCTTTTTGGGTGTTCGTGTTATAATACACCTTGATGAATTCGAGGGATTTTAATGGCAGGTTTTTTTTATAATCTTGGCAAAAAAGTCGGCCCGAAGGTCCGCAAAGGCAAGTGGATATGGCACAGCCTAACCGGTACCGAGGCTGATTCCATTGAGGCTGAGTATGAAGTGGGGTTGGATCTGGCCCGCGAGATACGGGGCCAATTTGGCGGCGGGAGTTTGCGCAATGATCTGCTCGATGAGGTTGGCAGGCGTCTGGCAAAGAGGGTCGTCAATAAGCAGCGGAAGTTCAGCTTTGAGATCATTGAAGGCGCTGAACCCAACGCCTTTGCCTTGCCAGGCGGGTTTATATTCGTTACCGAACCGATCCTGAAGCTCTGCGAATATGACGCCGACGAGATCGCTTTCATACTCAGTCACGAAATGGCTCATGTAATACGCGGCCACGCAATGGAAAGGATAATCAGCAGTACGCTTACCAATGTTATCTCGCGGACGTCAATAGCAAGAGGAGCCGTTTCGGCATGGGTCAGGAATACGGGGCTGAAATTCTTTGAAAGCGCGTATTCCCAGAGCAGGGAATTCGATGCCGACAGCCTCGGCGGACGATTGATAAAAGCAGCCGGCTTTAATCCTGAAGGAGCAAAAAGACTGTTAAAGCGTCTATGGAAACTAAGTAGCGATAACGACCCTCTGGGCATGTCAGTTTATTTTTCAACGCATCCGCCATTTAATGAGCGGATCAATAACATCGGTAGCGTTTTGGGACAGTAGTGGTTAAAAACATGAAAAAAACAACAAAAAACAGAAACACCCCAAAACGTTAGCACCCCCTTGCTTTCCACGGAAAACCCTCGCCGTTTTCAAAACTTTTTTATGGAAACCAAACCCAATTCGCACTGCTTATTCCGTGGAGGGCACCAATTGATTTATTACCCTGAAAACGATATAATCGCCCTTTCCAATGAAAAACAAAAAACTGCACATAAAGAGTTTCGGCTGCCAGATGAACAAGCTCGATTCATCACTGGTGACCAATGCGCTCAAAGCCTCCGGTTTCACACTCACCGACCAGCCCGAAGACGCAGATGTCGTACTGATAAATACCTGCTCAGTCCGCGAACACGCCGAACAAAAAGTCTATTCGCACCTGGGCCATCTAAAACACATCAAAGAATCCCACCCCAACCTCATTTGCGGTGTCATCGGCTGCATGGCCCAGCGGCTCGGCAACCAGCTCCTCGAACACCAGGCCGTCGATCTCGTCTGCGGACCGGCCCAGATATCGAACATTACTCAACTCGTCCAAACTGCGATCTCCGAAAAAATACCAACGGTAAGCATAACCGAAAAGATTCGTGCCAAAGCAGACAAAACCGTAAGCGACAAACTCGACGACTTCGAACTTGCATACGACTCCGACGAAAACCACATCAAGAACCAAGCCTTCGTCCGCGTAATGCGAGGCTGCAACAATTTCTGCACATACTGCGTCGTCCCTTATGTCCGCGGACCCGAGATATCACGCCCGCCCAGAGCGATCCTCGAACAGATAAAAAAACTCACCGACAAAGGCGTAAAGCAGATAACGCTTTTGGGCCAGACCGTAAATTCCTACGAATACACCGCAGGCGACAAAACATATCGACTCGCCGACCTGCTCTCTGCCGCCAGCGAAATCAAAGCCGTCAAGTGGCTGCGTTTTATTACCAGTCACCCCGGAAAATTCGACGAAAATATCCTCCACACCATGGCCGATATCCCGAAGGTCTGCCCCTATCTTCACATACCCGCTCAAAGCGGCTCCGACAGAATATTAAAGGAAATGAACCGTAACTATACCGCCGCCCAATACCTTGACCTGCTCGATAAAGCAAGAAGCATCGTAAACGACATTGCGATCGCAGGCGACTTCATCGTCGGCTTCCCGTCGGAAACCGATGATGATTTCCAGGCAACCGTCGACCTCGTCAAAAAAGCACGCTACAAAAACTGCTTTGTTTTTAAGTACTCGTCAAGACCGGGCACACATACCGCCAAAAAATTATCGGACAACATCTCCGACAAAATAAAAAAAAACCGCAACACCGAACTCCTTAATATCCAAAACAAGATCAGCGGCGAAGAAAACGAAAAGCTCATGGGCCGGACCCTTAAAGTTATGGTTGAGGGCCTCAGCAAAAAACCACACTTAAATAGTACCGATAATAATGGCTTACCTCAACTTATCGGACGAACCGCGACCGATCACATCGTTGTATTCAATGGGCCCGAAAATTTTTCTGGTAAATTTGTAAACGTAAGGGTAATAAAAACCGCACCCTTAACCCTGTTTGGAAACATATTATAGCCACGTCCGAATAACACCGTTTTTACGCTTTTCATCGCCAAAATCGCTATTAACTTTATATATCTTTCCAGCCGATGAAGCAGCATGGAAAGTTATGCCTCAAAATTTGAAGGATCAAATGAGGGCGTTATTGCACTTCATAAAAGCGGCACGTTTAATCACAACACAGCCGATCACAGAAATGCTATCGATTTCGATGTCGAACTCGGCAACCAATCCTTATCCTTTACAATGAGTTATGCCGATCGCTATGCGAAACTTTCGGACCTTGTACCGGCAGCACGTCAACTATGTAATGAGATAGTAGATGCCGCTGCACAAAACGAAACTGACCAGGGCCAGAAAATAAAGTGCGGAAAAGGCTGTTCAAATTGCTGTAACTATCTTGTTTCTCTATCGTCAGCCGAAGCGTTTCGCATCAATGATGAGATATTCGCGATGCCTGTACAAAAACGTCATTCATTTATCCATTCAATGGTAAACAGCACAAGGCACATAATAAATAACACCTTACCGCAGGAACTGCCCGGCGATGAACCAAGCCTGGCAAGCGAAGAGGACCGCATGCTGAATATCTCGGCATGGTACGGCAATTTGAGTCTCAGTTGCCCGTTTCTGATAGACAGAAGCTGCAGTATATACGATATAAGACCGCTTGTATGCCGGGAGCACATGGTTACCACCAATCCCTCTGCTTGTAATTTCACTTCGCCGGCAATGCCCCGGATCGTTGATCTGCCGATCAGTATCGCCAATGTACTTATGTACACATCTGATCAACTGGAGGGCACCATGCAGGAAGCCGTAATTTTGCCGCTTACGACATTCTGGACGGAAGAAAATAGAGATCGTGCAAAAAGAACATGGCCTGCCGAAACGCTTGCAAGGACATTCATCGAAATAATTCAAATAACAGCCTCTTTAAATACCTCCAATTCACTTCCGATAATAGAGCAATCTCAATGCTCTACACAGCCTTCCTTAGAGTATGCCGAAAATAATTATTAATTCGGCTGCTATAATTAAAGATTTAACTCGAATCATGCCGATTATTGTTATGGTTTATTGCTGAAGAGCCCGCGTTTTTTGCAATGGAATAAATGTGTCACCGCTTTTGTGCGATGATTAAAGAATCCTTACTAATAAGCAAGAACGCGGGCACTTTTTGTTCCTGGATCCGGCGATGACCAGATAATCTTATAAGGGTGTTACGAAGGGCAAGAAAATGATTTCCAATAAGTCCGGTGATAAAGAAATTTCCGTCAATTCCATGACCAAATCGGAAATAAAACACCGGATCATGACTTTTAAAGGTAGGTTCGAATTCGACTTCACCGAAGCCTATCTCGACTCCCTCAGCATCGACAATCTCCGTCATATACTTATTGCTGCAATGCGACTTCGCAGCTGAAAACCAGGTCTAAAAATGTCCCTTACAGCCCAAGTCTGGCTGCTTCGTCTTCGAGGCCAAGACGCTTCATCTTCTTATACAGCGTTGTACGATTGATCTGCAGCGCCTTTGCCGTCTCCTGACGGTTCCATCCGTTTGCTTCCAGAGCCGCTCGTATGATCGCCTTTTCAGGGCCTGCCAGTGATTCCTTAAGGCTTGCTTGGTTATATGAAGATCGCGAAAGACCGATCTGGCTTTGCGCTATGAGTTGTGTCGGAAGATCCTCAACTTTTATATATGGCCCTTTGCTCAAAAGGACGGCTCTTTCGATAACATTCTCAAGTTCCCGCACATTGCCGGGCCATGAATATCGCTGCAAATGTTCGACGGCAGCAGCCACTATGCCGGACTTCTGCTTGCCATGCAATTGACAGAACTGATGTAGGAAATGCTCGGCAAGCAAAGGGACATCGCCGATCCTCTCGGCAAGCGGCGGCAGATTCACTGTTACAACATTGATACGGTAGTACAGATCCTCCCGGAACCTGCCGGCCCTGACCTCTTCGGCGAGATCTGTATTGGACGCCAGTACCACACGCGTATCGATGGTTATTGTCTTATTGCTGCCGACGGCTTCGAATTGGCGGTCCTGCAGCATTCGCAAAAGTTTTACCTGCATAGCCGGCGACGCACAGGATATCTCATCGAGAAATATGGTCCCTCCGTCGGCTGCGAGAAATTTACCTTCCTTTTCATTTACCGCTCCGGTAAAGGCGCCTCTAACGTGACCGAACAACTCGCTTTCCAACAGCGTCTCAGGCAATGCCCCGCAGCTTACCTCGACAAACGGCCCGTTCTTTTGAGGCGAGCGATAGTGCAAAGCCCTTGCTAACATGCTCTTGCCGGTACCGGAGGGCCCTGTCATGAGGATGGTCGTCTTGGTATCGGCTACGGCCTCGAAAAGATCGAATATCCTGGCCATCTTGTAATCATGACTTATGACCTTTTCAAGGCTGAACTTTTTCTCTAACTGAGAACGCAGATCCTGATTCTCACTGATAAGCGAATGTTGCTTAGCTGCACGTTCCACCGCCAAAAGCAGATCGTCGTCGACTATCGGCTTGGTAAGATAGTCATAAGCACCCATCTTGATCGCTTCAACCGCGCTCTCGATAGTTCCATAGCCGGTAATGACAATCGCGACTATCTGCGGATGGTTCCGCCTGATGATCGAAAGCAACTCAAGGCCGTCTCCGTCGGGCATATTGACATCTGTAATAACCAGCGAAAACATTTGTGTCTGCAACTTTTGTACAGCTTCGTTAAATGACTCCGCTGCAACGGTCCCGTAACCTTCCAGAGACAGATATTCGCACAGCGAATCGAGTATGATACGGTCATCATCGACTACTAATATTTGTATTTGGGATTTTTTCATGCAGTCATATCCTCATCAGTTACCTGATCGCTGCCAAGTGGCAGATAAACGGTAAATATACTTCCGCCTTCCGGCGCATTTTCCGCTGTAACCCTGCCATCATACTTTTCAATAATATCTTTGCATATCGCAAGACCCAATCCGGTCCCTTTGCCATGACTTTTCGTCGTAAAGAAAGGCTTAAATATCGCTTCTTTATGTTCCGCCGCAAACCCGGGCCCGGTATCCTTAAACACTATCGAAAGAATACCGTCCTGGCAGCCTACGGTTATCGTCAACTTCCCCTCACCGTCCATCGCATCTATTGCATTCTTGATAAGATTGCAGAAAACCTGGAACAGGCTGTCCGCACCGATCTTAGGTACACGCTCCGGGCAGCACTGAACAACCGTTATCTCCACATTTTTCGATTTTGGTTCCATCGCTTTTATCGCGTCTGCTACTACCTTTTCTATGGGCATATTCTCAAATGCCGAGTATGTACTCCGTGAAAATTCCAGTAACTCACTGATTATCTGAACCATACGCATCAGACCTGTCCGACAGTACTGAAGATATTCCACGGGCTTTGCCAGACCCTCCTTTTCCATCGTCCGCAGAGTGAGATTTATATATCTCAGCACTCCGTCCATCGGGTTATTAAGTTCATGAGCAACCTTGCTTGCCAGTTTACCTACCGCAGCTAACCTTTCGGCTTGGGTAAGCTGATGCTCAATGTCAACCTTTTCAGTAACATCTTCCATAACAATAACACCACCGATCGATTTACCGGTAATGCTGTCCTTTAGTGGAGTACATACAATATGCAGAAGCTTCCATTTGCCGCCAAGTTCATACTTGACCGCTTCGAACTCACTTTTGTGGTCATCGGTTATTACCGACTCAAGCAGTTTACTCCAGTTATCCCATATCCTCGGATCGGTACCCTTTGCCAGCGATTGGTCTATATGGCTGCCAAGTTCAACAAGCTCGCAGGCCTGACCGTTAGCGAGGATTATTTTCAACTCCATATCAAAAGCGATAACACCGGCAGACAGAGAGTCGAGCATCGATTCAAGTACATGAAAATCCAGCTTCCGATCACCAAACGTATCTCGGACCGCTTTCTTTCGCACGGGATCACTATGTTTAGAATTATCTGATTTCTTACCCATATTCACTCATCATAGTGTAAAATAACATCATCTATGTTGAAAAAAAACAACATCACTAAAATACTATTCGGGAAAAACATCCTTGTGGTTCACTGAAAAATATCACAGGGGTATTGAAACATATTTGGGTACTCATCTGTATATAAAATCTTGTACGATAAAATCTTAAATTTCGAGCAACATGTGACGGACATATCAATGTGCCCAACATCTGTTTTGTCCATTTGTATATCCAAGGGTACATCATAGGTCTAACTCCCCATGAATCATAATTATTATACACTAGCCGTTGTTATTTGTCAACATTCTTAACATTTATCGGACTATGGGTTTGCGACACCTCTTAAAAAATATGCCTGTAACGTCTTGTTTTGCAGGTTTTTACAACATCAAAATTTTTTGCTCCATTATTCTCTTTTTCTTGGCATAAATTTTGCTCTTTACTATAATGTTGCAGGTTTAGATTCCCCTATGCGCAGGGATGCTATGACAGGAAAAGGAGACAAAAGAGACCACAAGCGTCTGCCACTGAGATTTAATGTCCTTTGTCACAAAGTTGGAACACCCACAGCTACGGCTTACACCGGCAATTCGGTAAATGTCAGTCCAGGCGGCATGCTCATGGAAGTCCATGGCTGTGGACTCGGTCTTGGCGATTTGATCAGTATCGAGATGTCTGTGCCGCCAACCGAAGGACTTCTCGAATATGGGGGGCGTTTTACAAGTTACGCACGTGTTTTACGCATAAACGAAATTGCAAACCCGTCAGGGCCGAGCCGGAAACGCGGTTCACTCGCCCAGAAAATTGCCCTTGAGTTCTGCGAGTCACCCAAGCTCAAAGTTTAATTTGCATCCGATCGTCTGATCCTTTCATTGACTTACAGATCGAATTCTATTATCATTGGCAGATATGAAAGGCAAGCTTCCATCATTTATTCTCACTTTCGCGATTTTGGCAATTATTGGCTGTGCAGAATCCGCAATAAAAACTCCCGCGCGACGCCGCTCGATCAAGATCGGTGACATCAAGCCCTCTCTTACCACAAAAATGCCGGCGGAAATAACCTTCCAGGTAATGACTTTCGAGATCCCCTCTGAAAATGTATCCATACTCGAAGAAATTTTTGGGACACTTCGCCAAGAATCTCTGCATTTCAAGGACCCTCAGGCGTTCGCCGCCAACGGTTTTTCTGCTGGCTTCGGACAAAGCAGCGACTGGAGTCCGCTCGGCAAAAAACTCCGGCTTGCAAAAGCCAGAAAGGTCGAAACCCGTTCATTGATCATTTTCGACGATGAGGGTGATGATGTCCTTGTCGGCACCATTGAAGAGCGGAACAAATACTTCTATACGCACTCGGATGGCTCCGTCGTCCCGCAGAGCCTTGGGTCAGGATACATTGTCTTCAGGATAAAGGCCAGCCCGGTCCCAGCCAGCAGGGGATTTGCATATTTAAGTGTTCAGCCGCTATTTAGCCTTGGCCTCGATGACACCATACCACGACTTGCCGGGAGGAAAAGATCCGGCGAAACCATTTTTGACACTGTGGCATTCGACCTTAAAATCGGTGCCGGAGACTTTGTACTCCTAAGCTCTACCGAACCCGATCAGGGCCTTGCCATGATAAGCGAACTTTTCTGTAGGGTAGATCGGCAGATCATGCTGCGTAATCCCGATTTTGCCGGTGACATCACCAAAGATAATATGGCCTCGGCAATGATAAAAAAGGACGTCAAAGTGATAAGGGCCTATCTTATCCTCTGCACAGGAGTAAAGAATTGACCTCGTTGGCAAATACCAACAGTACTCGCGCGACCGTTACGATCACAGCTTGCCCCGATTACTCTGCCCCCAATATCGACCGCGCCATACAAAGGCAGTTCTCAATGCTCTGTGCCGATACAATAATAAAACCCGCCGAACGCATCCTGATAAAGCCCAACTTTATCGCACCGAGACCTCCCGACCATCCTGCCCAGACATCGCCTGCCGTCATACTCGCAACGGCTCGGGCTCTCATCGATCTCGGTGCAAAACCTTTCATATCGGATTCACCGGCATGGAATTCTCTTGATTCGTGCATAAAGGCTCTCGAACTTGAAGACCCCCTTAAAAAACTTAACGTCCCCGTAAAACCATTCAGGAAATACAAAATCAAAAAAATAGCGGGCACACATCTGAAGATCGCAACCGTTGCCCTCGAAGCCGACCGGATCATAAACCTGCCCAAGTTAAAAACCCACCAGCAGCTCGGCGCAACCTTCGCGATAAAGAATATGTTCGGCTGTGTCTGCGGAAAACAAAAAGCCGTCAAGCACTTTTCGGTCGGCAAATCCCACCACCGCTTCTGCAAAATGCTCATCGGCATATACGAACTGCTGGCCCCTGCCTTTACCATCATCGATGCCGTCGTTGCCATGGAGGGCAAGGGCCCCATTAATGGTACTGCCAAAACCCTCGGCTTCCTCGCAGGCGGAACCGACCCCATTGCCTGTGAATTCGTTTGCTCGCAGATAACAAAGCTAAACCCCGAGGACCTGCCCATCATACAAACTGCGAAAAAATTAGGGGCCTATTGCTCTGGCCCTGAAATGATAGATGTGATCGGCGACAGCCACACAGATCTTATCTGCGACGACTTCCAACCTTCCGAAATAACTCCGCTGGACTTCTCACTGCCAAGAGTGTGCAAAAGCATGGCCAAGCAGATCGTCTTCCTGACAAAGTCTGCCCTCAGCGGAAAATCCCGCTTGTAAATCCTTTGCTTTTCAGCTATAATCATCCTGTATGGCCAGACCAATCGATATATTAGGAATTGAAACCAGTTGCGACGAGACTGCCGCTGCGATCGTTACCGATGGCCGCGACATCCGCTCATCGGTTGTCGCCTCGCAAGTGGATGTTCATCAGCGTTTCGGTGGTGTTGTCCCCGAGCTTGCCTCGCGGGCCCACATGGAAGCGATCTACCCGGTCGTCTCACAGGCTTTCGACCAAGCCGGTATGGAAACCGGAGACATCGATGCCGTCGCCATCGCCAATCAGCCGGGTCTGACAGTCGCTCTCATGGTAGGCGTAACCGCTGCCAAGACTCTCGCTTTCGCCCTCGACAAACCCCTCATTGCCATAAACCATATCCACGCACATCTCCAGTCGGCAATGATCGAGCAGGAGTCCATCGACCTGCCAGCAGTCGCCCTCGTCGTATCCGGCGGCCACACCAGTCTCTTCGATTGCGAAAGCCCGCTCGACCTTACCCTCATGGGCTCAACTATAGACGACGCAGCCGGAGAAGCGTTCGACAAAGTCGCATCCATTCTGAACCTGCCCTATCCCGGCGGGCCAAGCATAGAAAAGACTGCTAAAGATGGCGACCCAAAAGCGATAGACTTCCCCCGCTCGATGCTCGGCAAGGACTCGCTCGATTTTTCGTTTAGCGGACTAAAGACCGCCGTCCTGTACTATTGTCAGGGTCAGGACATGAAGGGTCAAAGCCAGGTTTCCTCAATGACCGCCCAACAGATCGCAGACATCGCCGCATCCTTCCAGGCCGCCGTCGTAGATGTACTCATAGCAAAGACAAAACGCGCCGCCGAAAAAATAAACGCAAAGACAGTTCTCTTAGGCGGAGGCGTCGCAGCCAATTCCGCACTGCGAGGCGCACTCGAAGAAATGTGTAACAAAACGAATAGAAAGCTGCTCATCGCACCTAAGAATCTCTGCACCGACAACGCCGTAATGGTCGCCTCGCTCGCATGGCACAAATACAAAGCCGGCATCTTCGCCGACCTTACCCTTGAACCGAAGGCAAGAGCATAGGAGCAAAAAATGAACGTCGACCATCTGGAAAAATTACTCAAGCGAGTAAAGACCGCCGACATCACTATCGACGAAGCCATCGAAAAGCTCCGCCACCTGCCCTTTCAGGATATCGGCTTTGCGCGTATCGACCACCATCGTCAGATCCGCTGCGGCTTTCCGGAGGTGATATACTGCCCCGGCAAGACGACCCAGCAGATAGTAGAGATTTTCACCGAGTTGGCCCAACTCGATAACAACGTCATGGCAACCCGCGCCGAAGAAGAAACTTTTGATGCCCTCGTCGCCACGGCCAGGTTCCCATCGATCAGATATGAAAAACTCGCCCGCATGATCGTCCTTGAACAGAGGCCGCTGGAACCGTCAGATAATTATATCGCCATTGCAACCGCCGGAACCGCGGATCTGCCCGTCGCCGAAGAAGCTAAAGTCACCGCTGAGACTATGGGCCAACGAGTCGAATTGATAAGCGACGTAGGAGTCGCAGGCATCCACCGCCTCCTCGGTCATGCCGATACCCTTGCGATACTTAAAGACGCATCAGTCGTCATCGTCGTAGCCGGAATGGAAGGCGCCCTTGCAAGCGTAATAGGCGGCCTCGTCGACTCACCCGTCATCGCCGTCCCTACAAGCGTTGGCTACGGAGCAAGTTTCGAAGGGCTCGCCGCATTGCTTGCCATGCTCAACAGTTGCGCTTCCGGTGTCACAGTAGTAAACATAGACAACGGATTCGGAGCGGGGTACTCGGCAGCTATGATAAACCGCAAGCTTGAAAATAAAACATAAAGGAACATCCGATGGAACAGATCACCGATGTACCGAAATTAGCTCCGAGAGCAGCCGACTCCCACAAGGGCACCTTCGGCAAGGTTCTTATCATAGGCGGCTCGGTCGGTATGAGCGGCGCGCCCGCCCTTGCGGGGAAAGCTGCCCTTCGCAGCGGCGCGGGGCTTGTCCGTATCGCAACACCCGAAAGCGTCCTGCCCATCGTAGCATCTATCGAACCATGCTATATGACGATCTCGCTCGCAGAGGATAACGATGGATGTATCGCATCGACGGCAATCGCTATGGTGCTTGACCAAACCGTGCAGAACGACGTCACCGCATTCGGCCCCGGCATCGGCCAGAGCAGGGGGGTAAGAGATATATTAAACGTCCTGATTGCCCGCCCCGACCTTCGCCTTATAATAGACGCCGACGGTCTCAACTGCCTTGCAAAGGAGCCGGACTGGATAGAGAGAAAAACCGCATCGGTCATACTCACCCCGCACCCCGGCGAGATGAAAAGATTATGGTCATCGCTATTCAGGGAACCGATACCCGCCGATAGAACCGACCAAGCCAAGGCACTGGCCAAAGCATGCAAATGCACCGTCGTACTCAAAGGTGCGGGCACTATCGTAACTGACGGCGAAAAGTTTTATGTAAACACAACCGGCAACCCCGGCATGGCAACAGCGGGTTCCGGCGATGTCCTCACCGGCATCATCGCAGCCCTTATAGCACAGGGCATGACCGATATCCACGCCGCCATCGCAGCCGTCCACACGCACGGCCTCGCCGGCGACATCGCCGAAAAAAAGATCGGTCAGATAAGCCTCATCGCAACCGATATAATTGCTGCCCTCCGAAAAGCATTCAAACAATAATCGAAAAAAACGCTATGAGCAAAACTGAACTGATCACAGACACAGAGATATACGAAAAGGTCATCCTCGACCGCGTCCCAAAGGCAAAGCACTTCCTCTGGCTTGGGACAAGCGACCTGAAAGATCTCCACGTCGATAAGAAAGGCAAGATGGTCCCTTTCCTCGAGATTCTCTCGGACCTCATAAAGAAAAACGTCTCCATCCGCCTCATCCATGCCAAGGAACCCGGGCCGAATTTCCGCAAGGACTTCGACCGCTACCCGAACCTGATAACCGGTATGGAAAGGATCCTCTGCCCCCGCATACATTTCAAATCCGTCATCATTGACGGCCGTTTTGCCTATACCGGAAGTGCTAACCTTACAGGTGCAGGCATGGGCGCAAAAAGTCCGGACCGCCGCAACTTCGAAACCGGCATGATCACAACAGACGAAAAAATGTTAGACAAAATAATCCAGCAGTTCGACACCCTCTGGATGGGGAAACACTGCCCTTCCTGCCGCCGAAAACAGTACTGCGCAGACCACCACGACATCCTGAATCCCTGAAAACTCCACCCCATAACCGCCACTTGTCAGCTTTTTGGCCATGAGTCAAATTTTTCCTGAATATTTTTCTACCCAACGACCGAAAATATCTAATCGCAAGACCCCAAAATGGGTGATATATCGGACCGATAAAATTTTCCCCTGAAGTCGTTGACAATTTTTGCCTGTCCTGACTTTATTTCTTACTTTTTAGATGTAAGCCCGTGATGACAGGCAAAATCTCAGTCGAAACTCGTAATGGACCTCGAAAGGGCGACAAGATTATATAGACAGGAACACCAATGAGTGAAAAGATCACAGCAGTACACGTTACACATGAAGCCGTAGGCAAAATAGGAGGGATCGGAGCTGTTCTGGAGGGACTCTTTACAAGTGACTCATATCTAAAAGCTATCGAAAGGTCCATCCTCGTAAGCCCATTGTTCTCGCTCGACGGCGATGTCAGCAACAGGCTCGGCGCAGACGGCGAGGTGCTATACTCATCCATAGATGGAATGGTAAACTCGCCGTATTACGGCAGTTTCCGCCATATCGAGAATACCTACAACGTCAACATCGTTTACGGAAAGCGCACATTCGTAGAGCCGCTTACCGGCAAGAAAAGTTATCCCGAAATTATACTCATCGAAATATCCCGGATGGCCCGGCGACCCTTAAATGATTTCAAGGCCAAAATGTTCACCGAGTTCGGCATACGCAGCAACTTACACGAACACCTCTGGGAATACGAGCAGTATGTACGCATCGCCCTGCCGGCAATCGCCGCGTTAAAGGCTATCGGCGCCGCAACCCCGGAAGGCAAGACCATTGTCGTCTCGCACGAGTTCATGGGAATGCCCACCGCTCTTGCCGCCAAACTCGACCACCACGATTTCAAAACCGTCTTTTACGCCCATGAAGTCGCCTCCGTCCGACCCATTGTCGAAAAACTGCCCGGCCACGACACGATGTTCTATAACGTCATGGAATGCGCCCACAAGGAGGGCCTGAGCATAACGGAGGTATTCGGTGACCAGAGTCACAACTTCAAGCATGACCTCGTCAGCGCATCACGGCATTGCGATAACATCCTGGCTGTCGGTGATTACGTCGTCGATGAACTCCGATTCATGGCACCGGAATTTTCTACCGCCCACATCGACCTGACATACAACGGAATACCCGCCCATGAAATAACGCTTGAAGAGAAAAAAGAATCCAGAACCAAACTCCGCCAGTATTGCAAGAACTTGCTCGGATACAAACCCGACTATATTTTCACCCACGTTACGAGACTGGTCCCGAGCAAGGGCTTATGGCGCGACCTTGATGTTCTCGAACATATAGACAAAGAGTTTATTACCGAAGACAGAACCGCGGTACTGTTCATTCTGAGTACCGAGACCTGCCAGCGACAAAGCCGCGACATCTACAACATGGAAGAAGCCTACAACTGGCCCGTCGCCCATCGCGAAGGAATGCCCGACATGACCGGCGGAGAGGCACACTTCCACACCGGTGTCCAGGAATTCAACGCCAAAAGCCGCAATGTCAAGGTCATATTCGTAAATCAGTTCGGCTTTACACGCCATCTCTGCGGACACAGAATGCCTTACAACATGGAATTCATGGACATCCGCAAGGGCAGCGACGTCGAGTTCGGCCAGAGCATCTACGAACCGTTCGGGATCGCACAGCTTGAACCCCTCAGCTTCGGCGGCATTTGCGTCATAACAAATATCTGCGGATGCGCCGGATTCGTAAACGCAACCGCAAAGGGCAAAGCCGTAAAGAACGTCATCGTCGCCGACTACACCGACATAGGCGGAAAAGAACACTTCGAACTTGAGGATTTCCTACAGATCGAAAAAGAGGCCCGCAATGACATTGAACGCAGGGTAAGCCGCCAGGTCGCCCTTGAAATATGCGCAAGACTGCCAAGAACCGACTCTGAATTCATGAAAATGATAAAGTCCGGATACAACCTTGCAAAAGAAATGAGCTGGGACGCCGTAGCAAAGAACTACGTCCTGAAAAGCTTCAATAACGCCCTGAAAAACTCAAACAAAAAAACCATAAATATAAAATAACGCTATTTTCCGCAAAGGAGAAGATCATGAAAAATAATATCACGACTTTCATTTTAGGTGTAGCCATATTTTGTGTGATTATTGCGATAGTGCTTCTCTTTTCGGGTACATTTATGGCCTTTATTGACATACCTTCGGGGCTCTTTGTTATTGGAGGGGCTGGCGCTCTTGGCCTGGCGGGATATAAGAAAAAAACCGGATTTATAGCCTATATCAAGCAGTGCCGAAAATCTCTCATACCGGTAGGAATACTGGGGACCGTTACAGGCCTTATTCTGATGCTGCAAAATCTCAGCGATCCCGCTCACATCGGACAGGGAATGGCCATAGCCCTTTTGACGGTTTTTTACAGTATCATTCTATATTGCGTCGCCACCTCACTGGTGTGCAAATTCAAAGAAGAAGCTCAAATATAAAGTAGCTCCACGCCGAGGAAAAAAATATCTCCGGGTCTGTTTTCAGGCCCGGAGATATTTTTGTGCCCACAGAACCTCTAATTGCCAACTTGACTTATCATGGCCTTGTCGCTACCATCGGCATTGATATGGAAAGCAAGAAGATCATCATCGGGATTCTCGGAGGCATAGGCTCTGGCAAGAGCAGCGTGGCGGCTGAGTTTGGCAGGCTCGGTTGTGCGGTGATCGATGCTGACAAGATCGCCCATCAACTGCTCGACGACGAGAAAATCGCCCGACAAGTTCGCGAAGCCTTCGGGGCGGAGATATTCGATGCTGACGGCAATATTGACAGGGCGGCTCTCGGCGAGCGCACCTTTGAAAGCAG
>SDBV01003218.1_pt1 | contig 24305 bp, 33 predicted proteins | sample 2277081 | NCBI WGS metagenome assembly SDBV01 (sample SAMN10402039, study PRJNA504765) | marine sediment metagenome | isolation source: marine sediment core GS10_PC15, 223 cmbsf | place: Arctic Ocean: Southern Knipovich Ridge | collected 2010 | reverse complement strand
TAACTGTACTGGTAAGCCTACATTGCAGAGTCCAGAGGTGCAAAAACGGTCTGCCGTTGAACATCTAGTCAGGGGAGACATTGATAAGGCTGTTGACAAGCTTCTCGGGGGTTGGTGGTAGCCGCCGCAGCCGCTCTGGAGCAGCTAGCAGAGAAGGAGTGGCGTGACGACGTATAGCACTCTAGAGTAGGTGTCACGGTTAATGAGGCGATATGGACGAAATGGGTGACCATGCTATGGTAGATGCTCGCCAAATCTATTTTCATTATACCCTGAGCTGTCTGAGCATCAAAGGGAGCTGTGTGCCATGCTGCGACTGCTTACGAGCAATTATAAGCGAGCCACTGGGCTCTAGGATGTTGGAGTACGAGGGACCAGATGTGATTATGTATAGAGTATCTCCACGGTACATGTTTAGGATGTTACCGTAGGAAAGATATGGAGGTTTGAGGAAATGCTTAGCAAGGAACGTTATGGGATCGACTAGTGCAGTAGACCGAGTGTCGTGGACTAAGGGCGAAGCTGATATGCGATCTTGCCGTACCTGCGGTCTATTGTCTAATTATAAACCTAGCCCTACATGTGACGAATCCCGCCATATCCAAAGGTATGCTCGGAGACTGAGTGCTCGGAGGCGTGCTCGGAGAATGAAACGCTATGACGCTCACGAAACAACTCCAGAAGTGGAGCTAGGAGGAACATGATAGAACATTCCCGAACGAGGAGAAATGATGGGGTGTCTTTGGTACGAGGTACGAATACGGATCGCAAAGTTTCTTTTTAGGCGGTCTTTACTACAGTTGTATAGCTATGGTCGACGTGACGACGGTATGGTGAGGATGTACTGGTATGGCTAAGCCTGACTTTGACTTCCCAGTTGTTTCGTGTAGCTGTGAGAGTCACAAGCCTGGGTACCACGACCTGAACGATAGTAGTGTAGGCTACACGAGTGACGCGGAATCTTTGTTTGCGGGCTGTGTTGAGTACTGCTTCTGTTGTGGTGATCGTCTACTAGTACACGAAGATGGTCGGATGTTAGAGCTTGAGGAGTTACCATGTTAAGTAAGTGCGAATCGTTTGATGGGTGCGCTATCAGCAGGCCCGTTTTTTCCTGTTCCCGACTAGGACAGTTGCGTCCTCTTCTTTTTGGCTATCGATGCGACCGGCATTGGGAGAAGATATAACGTACTCTGAAGCTGGGAGGGATGGATATAGAAAAGATCGATACATTGAAGAGGGGGCAGGTCTTTGAACATAGATCGGAATGAATTTTGGAATAATAAAGTATCCTGGAAGGAGAATGGTGATACTGTTCTTGATGGGCGTTGTGTTCGTATAAAAGGGGCTCACTACCTCGTAGCCCCTGAGAATGAGAGAGGGATGAGAGGGTTTGGTGGGGCAATATTTAAGATAAGATGGACAAGTGGGCCGTTTGAGGGGGAGGAGGTTGTGACTACTAATCTCTGGCATCAAGGAACTATTCCTAGCGACTACGCAGAGAGACTTTCAGACAATGCGGAGTGGGTGAAGGGTGAACCTATTGGTGGTAGCTACGCTTTTCTGACCCAGAGGGTATAAGTATGTCGATAAGACATTTTAGTTTGGATATAGAAACGCTGTCGTCCAGCCCTACTGCAGTTGTTTTGTCTATAGGGCTCTACGAGCTGACAGTACTGCAGGAGGTACCTGCCCCTAGCTGTCTATTTGTAGTGAACATAGATATCGATTCGTCGTTAGAGGCTGGACTGACTGTGAGTGGTTCATCACTAGCGTGGTGGCTACAACAGTCGAGTGAAGCACGTGGGGCTCTGTTCTGCCCTAAACCTGTGTCGCTACAGCAGGCGGCTGTACGGTTGTCAGAATGGTATTCAACACGCAAGGCTCGTAGGAATCGAGTGTGGGCTCATGCAACTTTCGATTTTCCGACGCTCGATTATGCAGTTCGGAGGGTGGGAGCGAAGATGCCGTGGAGCTATCTTGAGTGTAGAGACTTACGTACTTTACTCGATGGGGTGGTAACTAGCGATATCAAGCACGGTAGTGAGCTAGAACACTCTTGTGGTTGGGATGCTTTTGCCCAGGGGCAGCAGGTACTAGAGGCTTTGGGGAGGAGGCCACATGACTGAGCTGAGCACCTTCTTCTGTGTAGGAAAGTAATGAGTTCTATCCTTAGAGAGGTCTTCGGAGAGTACCTAAAGCACAGGCTTGATCCTATGAGTGCGAGACGGGAAGCAGTTGGCTCTCTGTCTAAGCACGACACTCCAGATGTTCGTCGTCTAGTAGCGAAGCTCGACGATCCGGGTATTAACGCTCTTATGTACAAGGCAGATGAGGTGATGTCTACAGAGAGCCTCACTATGGTCTCTAGTGTGGACGCTGAGCTTGTTTGGGAGGAGTTGGGCTACGACCTGGGGAGGGCGGACGACGCTGAGATTCGTCTTTGGCGTTCTGAGCTTGAGGGTTTCTTGTCCCAGTACTCTGGAGGGCGTTTGGATATTTTGTGGGATCTCTCCTGGTCTCTTTGTCTCTGGCCGCAGAACAGGTTTAAGCTTGTCCACCTCGCAGTCTATACGTCTCTGATGGGCGATAAGCCTGATAGTCTCAATTGCCCTTACCAGTTTATTCTCACGTCAGAACGAAAGAGGAGGATCAAGCAAAGAGAGCGTAGGATCTATGCCGCCGCAAAGAGAGGTGACCTAGTAGCGTTAGTACAACTTGGGCTTGGGCAGGATATAGCAGAGCGAGCAGTAAGGAAGGTGCGGGGACTCCTTGAAGCCTCAGATGAACCTGCTATATAATAGAGGAAAGGAGTGAAAAAGATGACGACAGCAAGTAGGAGTACACAGGTTACAGATATTTCAGAGTTCATAGACGACTCTCCTTGGTTAGGGGACTATGCTGTTTTCAATATGATGATGTACTCTGAGCCTGGAGAGGGTAAGACACCTATCTTGGGCACGGTAGTGGACTGTGAAAGACTTATGCCCGCCCTCCTCGTTGATTGCGATAGCGGTACTCTATCCATAAAAGGTGTTAAGGGGTTGAATACTTTACATCTACATGATGTTGCCGCTCGTCTCTCTGTGAAAGAGAGAAGGGTGGTAACTCCTTGGGGAGCACTAGAGGGGGTTTATAACTGGTTGAGGGTGGGAAAGCACGAGTATAAGACCGTTATGCTCGATGGAGGTACGGATATAGAGAGGGCTTGTGAGATCGACAGTATTAGTTGGGGGATAGAGAACAGGGAGAAGCATGATATCGAGTTAGCGAGTCTAGAAGATTTTAGACGCATACAGAACCGTATGAAACGAATGTACATGCGCTTTAGGGATCTTAAGACAATCGACGGAAGGAGGTTAAATGTTGTAGCGACAGCACATGAGGGTAAGAGGAAGGACGAGAACACGGGGCGCGTAGAGATACAGCCTCTTTTTATTGGGAAGGGGGCTCCTATGATGGCCTCTGTGTTCGATATTGTAGGAAGACTCATAAGGACTTCTGTTAACGGTAAGGATGACGTGCTTTGTTTGGTATGTAAGGTGCACGAAAAGGGTAAAGCTAGAGGGCGCGATAGGAGTGGAGGGTTCAAGAATGGAATAGTTGAAAATCCTACGATGACTAAGATAGCAGAGGCTATCTGGGGTAAGGAGAAGAACTCTTAATATCTTGCTTGGAGGAAAAAAAATTGACTTTGGAGGATAGCATCTAGTGGTTAAGGTAAATCTACTAGGACAGGAACTTAGGACGTTTGAGCCTATACCGCCAGGAGAGTACCGAGTTGCGGTTGAACAAGCTGAGGAGAGGACCTCTGAAGCTGGTCAGCCTAATATCTTCTGGCTGTTCAAGGTCACGGACGTTCATAAAGTGAGGACGACTCGGGATACCGACTACATCGAGCCCGAGGGTCTCATTGGTAGGACGGTCATGCACGGGACCAGCCTTCAGGAGAAGGCTTTGTGGAACCTCTACAGGACACTCATCGCTTTGGGTACAGAGCCTGAGGAGCTCGAGGACGACGAATACGAAGTCATGCCTGAGGATTACCTCGGTAAGGAGTGCGTTATCACAGTGAGTCTACGCGACTTCCGGGGAGAGCCTCAGAATAGGATCCTAAACCTTCGCGCGTTGAATGAGCAAGAGTTGGCTCGCCTAGCCTAAAAGGCACCTCCCTCCAAGCAAGATATTAGGGGTTCTTTCTTTGACTAAAAAGGTGAGGCCGACGAAACTTAGGTCGGTGACTGTTAAGCTGGTTACCGATCATGGTAATATGTATGTGACGGTGTCGTACAAGGTTCGTGGCAAGCCCTTCGAGGTGTTCGTTCAAGTAGAGCGAGCTAGTAAGGTGAGGTCCTGTGAACGGGCTGGCTGTGAGTGGAGCGTTAAAGAGGGGTCTTGTGAAGGAGCTTGGATCGAAGCGTTGACCCGAGCTATAACTACAGGGCTTCGGCACGGAGTACCTGCGTCTGCGTTTATCGAACAGCTACGGGGCATAACTTGTACTCCTATCTCGAACGGTAGTGAGTTTATTAGGAGCCCGGCAGATGGATTGGCAAAGGTCCTGCAGGAGTTCGTAGACGAGGGTAAGAGGGCGGAGGCATAGGATGAGCAGTTGGCTAGTAGTTGGGGTAGCGATCCTTCTAACAGTGACTGTACCGTTTATCTTGATACTCCTACTGACAGAGCCGTCATTAAGCGAAATAATCGGCGGCGGTGTAGTTGCGATTGGGGTGTTAGGAGCGTATGTAGTGTCGAGTGCTGTGGAAGTATGGAAGGCAAGCAAGATCTCTACGGAGCGGTTCAATGGCTAAACGGGTTCCGTACCTTATGGGTAAGGGCTGGTAGTGCCTTTAGCCGGGCTTTATTACGACTCACCTGGTTGGTTGCGTCTCGCAGTTCGCCATGATCCAATCCTGCTAGAAGAGCTTAGGGACTATTTGGGCGGAGGAAACTATAAGTACTCGTCAATAACAGAGAGCTGGTACGTGAGGGAACCTTATAGAGAGGTAGTGACGTTCGTTCTCAGAGACCACGGATACACTATAGTTGGGGAACGGGGGTCACAGAACGGAAACCCTTGGGTTGCCATTTTTGAGGGTCTTTCTCCTGAGAAACGGGTGCAGTTGTATAGGAAGGCGACACTTGTATTGCATCCTGATAAGGGGGGCGATGGGGATGAGATGAAGAGGCTTAATCAGGCTTGGAGGGAGATGGGTGGTTAGAAAAGTGTGTTTTTGGGTTATTGCTATTATTGTTGTTATAACAATCTGGATGGTCAACAACATGTGGCAGGGAGTTGCCATTGTGAGTGTTGGTCTGATAGCAATGCGCCTTCTTAATGTATATCAGATAGAGGAGAGACGAGAGTGAAAGGTTTAGTATTACACAGTGGGGGAATGGATTCGACAGTTTGTTTGGCTATCGCAAAGGGGGAGTGTGAGGAAGTGTTGTCTCTAGGGTTCGAGTATGGACAGAGACATGGAAGTAGGGAGGCGAGTGCGGCAGCAGATGTTTGTATGTACTACGCTGTTGAGCGTAGGATGGTTGAGTTACCAGACGTGTTTAGAGGATTTGGGTCTACATTAGTGGACGACTTACCTAATCCTCATATGAGCTATGAAGAGATTAGAGCTTCAGTGGGCCCATCACCTACCTACGTTCCTGCTCGAAACTCCAACCTGATCTCTGCTGCAACAGCTGTGGCACTCGTTGAGGGGTGTGAGTATATCTATTTTGGGGCACACGCCGACGACGCTCACAACTACGCGTATCCTGATACAACTCCCGAGTTCATAAGTGCTATGTCGAGGGTTGTCGAGGTAGGAACTTATTATAAAGTACATCTAAAGTCTCCTTTGATGTGGATGACTAAGGGAGCGGTTGTACAGAAGGGTGAGAAGCTCGGTGTTCCTTTTAAGCTTACGCGATCTTGCTATGAGGATTCTGAGCTTCACTGTGGGTTCTGCCCGACCTGCGTTTCTCGTAAGGAAGCATTTAAGTGGGCTAGTGTAGAGGACCCTACTGTATATCTGGAGTAGACTGATGAAAAAGGGGGAAAGATCGAAGAGCGTTGCACACCCGAACGTTATTGAGGTAGAGACAGAGTTTGGCTGCTTCCGGTGTGTGGGTCATACGTCTCCTAAAAGTGTGCCCCGAAAGTTTAGGGTGGATCTAGTTACCCTTGTGAAGGGCGATCTGAACACACCTTCTGGTCGACTTAAGTGGTCTCCGATTCAGCGTTCAGTCCAGAAGGCTCTCGAGGAGAGATTGGGTGTTGATGTTATCAATCCTGCATCACACATCTTTGATTTAGGAGGGTAGCTTAGTATGAAAGTAGACTGGAATAAGCCGTGGCTTTCGGAAGAAGGGGAACTAGGTAAGCTTCTTTCGCCCTTCAAGAGGATATTTGGTAAGAGGAAGCGTCGATCTACTACCCAGAAGCTCAGGTTGAAGAGGAGACGGAGCACACGTAGAGCATAGGAGGGTCTTTGAGCTGTGAGGTCAAGAAGTGTAGATATAGGTCATACGTTTTGGGGGGAGTTTGTGTGTGAACCTCCGGAGGGTACTACTATTGCAATAGATCCTGTAGTTACCCCAGAGAATCTTGCAGAGGCACCTGGGCTGCATCAGATTATGGCTGAGGTGGAACATCTCCCTTTTAGGACCGGATCTCTTGATAGAGTTACTTCAGAGAGTGCTCTGGGTGAGTATACGCTTCTAAGAGAGTCTTTGGAGGAAGTTGTTAGGTCTTTGAGGAGTGGAGGGAAAGCACGCATAAGAGTGTGTATAGCTTAGAACAACGATCCTGAAGCTTTCTCTAAGAGGAGCCTTAGAGAGGCTTTGGTAGGGCTGCCGATAAAGAACGTTAGGATTAGAGCTTTGGATCTGAGGGACCCTACCCTAGAGAGCGTTCCTACGGTCTTAACTTTTGAGAAGATCTAGCTTAGGAGGTAGAATGAAGGTAGTTTACGGCAACATTTGGGATTACCCAGCAGATGTTGTTTGCATTCCTACTAATGGAGCAGTCCGTACAGACGGAGCTTGCGTTATGGGACGGAGAGTGGCGGGGCAGGCTAAGCACAAGTATCCTGGTATAGATATGAAGATAGGGTCTGCTATCCGAAGCGGGGGTAATCGGGTCTATATGATGGGGAGCCTCTGTACATTTCCAGTTAAACATAAGTGGTGGGAAGAAGCGGATCCTATTCTCATCCACCAGTCTGCTCTTTCTCTGACTGCACTCGCTAACGAGTACTCGAGCCTAACGTTCGTTCTCGCTAGGCCGGGTTGCGGTAACGGACGCTTAGAGTGGAAGCAAGTTGGGTCTCTCCTCGAGTGTCTACCGGACAATGTGCATGTTATCACGAATGAAGTGGGAGCTGGACGGTGAGAGGCAGGTTGGAGGTTTGTGAGATATTTCGCTCTTTACAAGGTGAGGGACCTTCTGCTGGTAGGCCAGCGACGTTCTTAAGGTTGAGACGTTGCAACCTCGGCTGTGAATTTTGCGATACCCGTTGGACTTGGGACAAGAACGATCCTGACTACAACAACTTTCGGCTGATAAGCCCCGAAGAGATTTGGAACGAGGTGCAGGGTTCTAGCCTCCTTGTAGTGTCTGGCGGCGAGCCGATGATCTGGAAAGGTTTGTTAGGAACTCTCTTCGACCAACTACCTCTATCGGTTGACATAGAGATAGAGACCAACGGGACGATCTCTCCTCTAGAGACAGGCTACGAGAGAGTTTACTTCAATATAAGCCCGAAGCTATCAAATTCAGGAAACGGCAATAGGATCGTAGAGAGGCCTACTGCCTTGTACAGGTTCGTAGCTCTATCTTGGAGGGACAGAGCAATTTTTAAGTTTGTCATTGCTTCTCTGAGCGATTTGGATGAGGTTGAGGGCTTTGTTCGTAAGTATCGTATCTCGAGAGACAAAGTATGGCTGATGCCTCAGGGAACTACTAAGGAAGCTATGCTGGAGATACTACCCTGGCTATTCGATGCAGCGGCGGGTTTAGGCTTCAACGTTACTCCTAGATTGCACGTGTTAGCGTTCAACAACAGGAGAGGAGTGTAGTATGGATTTAGTCGTCTCCGAAGCGGGTAGGAGGTATCTAGAGAGGATTCCTTCTGAAGAGGATGCAATGGAAAAGAGGTGGGATGAGGCTATACTAAGATATATTGATGAAGGGCATCTTGAGGGGTCCGATCTCAATACCGTCGAACATAGGTTGGGTTATGCAGGAAAGAAAATAATTAGGAGACTCTTTGAGGAGGGCTATCTGGAGTATGAAGACTGTTGAGGATGGGTCTGGGTACAACTTGTTAGTTAAGCGGTTCTCGTGTGGAGGTGTTTGCGCTCTTTGTGGGTGTGAGCTAAGCGATAAGGGCTTTCTTACTCACATAGCTGATGAGTTGACAGCAGCTACTACGGGTAGAGAAGTTGAGGAGGTCTTTGAGGAGAGAGTAAGAGTGTCCAGCGTTAAGAGGAGGGTTTAGCCGTAATGATCATTGTGGTTAAGGGTAAAAGGGGTAGCGGAAAGTCTATCTACGTACGGGGAAAGCTGTTACAAGCGAGATTTAAGGGTTGGGTTGGCTCGTTAAATCCCAATCCTGTGGAGGCTTGTAATCTCTTGAACCCGATTCGAGCTAAGGAGTGTAGAGTTGTGATGGTGTGGGATGACGAGCGCGTGTCTCCCACCTCTGTGCTTCTCTCTCGACTTAGAGGGAACAAAGACGTAGATGCTTACTTCGTACTGCAGGACCTCAGTACTCTAGGCGAGCAGATTGAGGCAGACGAAGTGCGGACGTGCGTTAGGTACGACAACATGGTTGAAGTCACAAAAACTCTAACATGGATCAACCTTGAGGAGTTCTCTAAGACTCTACAAGGAGCGGGGTTGTATTGAGAGTTTACGAGGGTTGGGTTTCTTTTGCTTGTAGTCCAGCAAGAGCTCTAGAGATAACTGAGGAATGTGAGATGATCGTCAAATGTAGAAGCACTCCTAACGAGTGCGAAGTGGAGGTAGGTGAGCACGGCTTGATGTTGTTGGACAGATATTGGGGAGAAGTAATTTGGGGACTCAAACTTGTAGACGTTGGAGAGGCATTAAGATGACGGAGAGGGACTCTACTACAGGATACGGCGATCTTATACGAAAGAAAGCACTGTCTCTAACTGGGGATCTCACGTGGAGAGCGACGATGTTGGAGGAGGCAGCAGCTCTGATCATCAGAGCTTTGGATGAGGATCCGACTAGAGAAGGTCTTGTGGACACACCTCGAAGGTTCAAAGATATGTTCTTGGATGACTTCAGTAGGAACGGATCGGCTCAAGAAGCTCTAAGTCAGATGGTTATGGAAGAGACGTTCGACCAGATGATCATAGTTCGGGATGTACCTGTGCGTTCACACTGTGAGCACCATATACTTCCGTGGGTGGGAAAGGTGTGCATAGCCTACATACCTAAGGAAAAGACGGCTGGACTCTCTAAGATTACTAGGATGGTCGAAGCAGCTGCTAGGGGTCTTACTATTCAAGAGCGAGTAACAGAGAGGCTTGCTGATGCTATGGTGGAGGTTCTTGAGCCTCTTGGAGTAATGGTAGTAATCGAAGCGAAGCACCTGTGCACTATGATCAGAGGTGTAAGGGCCGAGAACCAGAAGTTCACCACCTCAAAGGCGAAGGGTGTCTTCCTTACAAAGGACGCTGCTAGATTGGAGTTCTTGGCCTTGTGGTCGAGAGGGGACGTAACTTTATAGGAGGTGTAACATTGAAGGTTCACAGGTTGTTTCCGAGAGACAGACAAGAGGGCTCTTATCTGGAGAATGTAAGTACTTTTGCAGCTAGAAGGTGCCGAACGACTTTGAGTCATGAAGAGTTGTGGGAGGAGGTTGTTGGGTACTCAGACGAACGTCGAGCTGAGTTTTTAGACAAAGTTGTAAATCAAGATTGGGCCCTCGACGTACTAGAGTTTCCCCACTTAATCTACGATGTGGAGGATGTTCCCATATGGCTTATAATTGAGTTTCTACGTCATAGGTTAGTTTGGCGGGATTTCTCCATGGAACAGTTGAGTCAGAGAGCTATTATGTCTTCCCGCTTGCGATTTGAATGTCATCCGGAACTACACGATTTGACGGATAAGTACGTTCGGAGTCTGCTGGAGGAGATTTCAGTGGGAAGGATTTCTCCAGAAGAAGCTCGGAAGTCCTTTCCGCAGGGCGTTTTGGTCAACTTTGTGCTTGGGGCTAACTTAAGAGCGTTCCAACACTTCTTTTTTATGCGATGTAGTCCGGAGAGAGGAGGGAAAGGAGGCGCTCACCCTGAATTTATGCAGTTAGCCGATGTCATGTTGAGTTTAGCAAAAGAAGTGTATCCGACGGTTTTGGGGGAGGTCCTCCCCTCATGATCTTTGAGATTCGCTTTCCAGATTCGGTTCCTCCCTCAGAGTTCAGCTGCGAGTTTGTCCAAGGAATGGCAGATCGTATGGCCACCTCACATTTCAAGTATGGTATGGCTCGGGAGGCGTCAAAGAGGATTGATTTTACTGATGAGATTCGTGTTAGACTAAAGAAGTACGAGGATACAGGTAATACAGAGTGGTTAATGGACGCGGCCAACAACGCTATGCTTGAATTTATGTTCCCCAAACATCCAGAAGCTCATTTCAGGTCTACAGGTTCGGATGAGTCTCCTGGGCGTAGATGGATCGGCGAGACGAATCGAAGCCCGCGTCATATTAGAGAGCCTTAAAGGAGAGAACGTGTCTGTAACAGTTGTTGTTGGAGGACAGTACGGCTCAGAGGGCAAGGGTAAGATCTGTGCCCATTTAGCTCTGAAGGACGACGTCGACTATATGGCGCGGTGTGGAGGACCCAACTCTGGGCACACTGTTGATCTAAATGGTGTAGTTTACGGGCTCAAACAGGTACCAGCAGGGTTTATAAACCCTCAGACCCGACTGCTTATAGCTGCTGGTGCTTTGGTTAACCCCGAAGTATTCCTCGATGAAGTGGTGCTTTGTGGGCTCACGTCCGATCGTATTGGTATCGACGAGAATACTGGCGTTATTGAAGAACGCGATACTCTTGCGGAGCAGGAGCTAGGTCTGAATGGTCTTTTTGGGTCGACAGAGTCTGGAGTCGGGGTTGCTGTGAGTCGGCGCGTGCTTCGCGAATCCTATTTCCGCCAAGCCAAAGACCACCCTGACCTCTTACCTTTTGTGACATCAGTATGTGGAGAGCTTGCCGAGGCTGTTGCCAAAGGTAAGAATGTTGTGGTAGAAGGGACCCAAGGATTTGGGCTCTCTCTCTACCATGCCGAAAATTGGCCCTACCGAACTAGTCGGGACACTACTGCACATAGCTTTCTCGGTGAGGTAGGTTTGGGTGTTTGCCAGTTCGAAGTTATCATGGCGATCCGAACTTTTCCTATTCGAGTGGCGGGAAATTCGGGACCTCTGTTGAATGAAGTTACGTGGGAAGAAGTCCAACGTCTCAGTGGGTACCCTTACCCTATTGCTGAGTACACCACCACAACCAAACGACTACGACGCGTGGCAAAGTTTGATTGGGGGATAGTGAAACAGGCGGTTGCGGCTAATGCGCCGTCAGCGCTGGCGCTTCATGGTACAGACTACCTCGACTATCGTAACAAGCACGCGGGCAGTTTCGGGCAGCTTACACTCCAGACTCGAAACTGGATACAGCGTTTAGAGCAAGAAACAGGGGTTCCGGTCTGCTTTGTAGGAACGGGTCCTATGGTCTCAGAGCTTATAGATAGGAGGCATGCAGATGGATAGAGTGGAGGGTAGCTTGAGATCGCACGCACTCGACGTCTGGAGATGGTATTGGGCGCGTCGTTGGTGGCTCTTCTTGGTCGGTATTCTTATGAGTTCCGTACTTTATGCGATAGAGGCATCGATGCTCGAGCCGTTAGACTTTGTGAGTTCAGCTGTGAGACAGCAAAATATCACATTTCTCTGGGTCCGCCTCGTCGTACTTGCCGTTCGAGATATTCTTATGGTGGTACCTATTATAGGGCTCGTTGTAAGGGGTACAACGTCCTTATGGAGGAGTAAGAGTTGATAGTAGAAACGATGTATAGTAAAGAGGTCCGTCCTAGGTCACCTATGGATGGTGGCATAGTTCGCATGTCTGCAGTTGAGGGGTGTCCTAGACGCGAGGGCTATACTTATCTCAGGTACACACCTGACAGAGTAGAGACTGGTAGGGCTATGGCCGCAGCTGATGATGGGAAGATTCACGAGACGGATGTGGTTGCTAGACTCTTAGAAAGGGGGTATAAGATTTGGAACTACGGAGAGGATCAGATAACCACATACTATAGGCCAAAGGGTGTGATTTTTAAGGGCCATCCAGACTTATTCATAGAAAGGTCTGAAAGAACTTACGGTTTGGAAGTGAAGGGCTATAGAAGCGAAGCTTTCGATAAGTACACTCAAGGTGCGAGGGAGATAGATCCGGGAATCTTTGAGATTACGGATCCTTTAGTCTTGACCAAGAGACCATTTACTTTGATGGGTCAAATACAGATGTATCTACACTCAGAAGCCGCAAGTGGTTATGCCGCAGAAGAATGGATTCTGGTTATGAAGAATAAGAACACAGCTGAGTTGGCAGAGTGTGTAGTGCCGAAGATGCCTGAGTACGTTGACGCTTTGACTAAAAAGTGGCGCGGATTCTGGGGCCTTATGCAGGTAAAGAAACTTCCGGAGAGGTTCTTCGCGAGCGATACTCTTGAGTGTAAGTTATGTTCCTTCAAAGGACAGTGTTGGGGGCTGATGCAGTCTTTAGGTCCTGAGGTTGTAGAGGTACCGAGTTTGTCTAAGGCTGTAGAGTATAGAAGACTAGGAAAGAGTATGAGAGATGAGGCGGATATTCTACTAGACGCTGCTAGGTTAGCCTTCGAGCGAGAGCATGCGAAGAACGAGGTAAGGAGGATAACCTGTGATGGATTGACGTCTACCATCTCAGAGAGGGGTAGGAGCGGATTAGATACTGCACACACAAAGGCTCTGTTGTCTAACCTCTTAGAGGACGACCATATTTCCCAAGCTCAATACGACGCTTGCAAGTCGACAACTGAGTATCTTGAGCTTAGATTTCAGGACAGAGTGAAGAGAGTGTCATGATCGACCAGCTTAGAGTTGAAGAGATAAAGAATCAGGAGGTAGCTTTGAGCGAGTTTGGGAACCTATGTCTTAGGAGGAAGCGTGTAGGCTTCGAGGAGTATGCTATTATCCACCACGGTGAGCGGGTTGACAGAGCACTGTTCATCGACACTTCTTGGGAATCCCTCGAAGAACTAGCCGACGCTCACATATATCTCGACTTCGAAATTCAGAAATTGGAGAGTAAGGGATTGAGATTAGAGGCGAGAAGGCTAGAGGCTCTAAAGAGGACCGTGAGGAGAGTAGCAGAAGACCTGCTTAAGTATAGAGAGAGAGCGGAAGCGTCTTGCCCTGACCTCTTAAGAAACTGCTTGTCGGAGGTGCGGCCGTGAGATTCGCTCCGATCTGTCCGGTCCGCTACGATCCTGCTAGGTATACTAACCTTCATCTAGTGTTAGCACATCAGGTGTTAGAGGACCCTTCGTATGCTGACTACTACCGTAGTCTACCTCAGAGCTACACAATAATCCTGGATAACGGTACTGTCGAAAACGGACAGCCTGACCTCAAGAGGCTAGTGGAGGCATACGAACTCTTAAACAGGAAGCTTATAGTCGTAGCTCCAGATTACTTGCACGACTCTCAGGCGACTTTGGAGGTCAGTAGAGAGTTTTTTGAGTGTCGAGCCTGGAGGCCTGAAGAAGTGATGGTGGTTCCTCAGGGTGTTGAGTGGCAGGAGTGGATTGAGTGCTTGAGAAGCTTCTGTGAGTTTGGTGAGTTTAAGTATGTTGGAATACCAAGAGTGTGCGAGGACTTCGAAAGCGGGAGGAGCTGGTTGTACTGGGCCTCTAGAATCCAACTGCAGTCTCTTAGACGCAAGAGAGAGTGGAAATATCATCTTCTTGGTATCCAACACAACATTTCTGAGGTATTTTGGGCTCTCCATCTATCAAACTCAGTCGTAGGCGTCGATAGTAGCCTACCCATTAGGGCTGCTTACGCGGGTTTAAGTATAACGGATCCCTTTGACTTACGAACTCTAGAGGACTTTGGGGAGTATCGCGAAGATTTGGAGGAGAAAGTTCAAGAGTGTATATTGAGCTGTGTAAAGTACGCTGATGGGCTGTGGATTAGCAGCTCGACGCCTCAACTTAGGTGGTTGAACACCCCTGATGTGGAGGAGAAGCTTAGAAGGGGGGAGAAGCCTCCAAAGGAGTAACGTGGTTCTTGATACTACGAGAGAGGAGTAATGCCTACCAAAACAGAAGAGCAGAAGGGTAAGGACGCTGTAGCTAGGATAAGAGCGAATATCGAGGTTGATGAGGAGTCTGGTTGTTGGATGTGGCGAGGGTATGTAGTAACTACAGGTTATGGAGTCTTCGCTCTAAACGACAAGAAGTATCTTGTTCATAGATTTATCTATAAAGCTGTAGTGGGACAGATACCAGATAGACTGGTTTTGGATCATCTTTGCGGAGTGAAGCTGTGTGTTAATCCTCATCATTTGGAGCCTGTTACTCTTAGTGAGAACTTTCGTAGAGCATGCGCTACTTCTACGAACTCAAAGCGTATTGCAGGTAGACTCTCTGATTTTCCTATAGAGTCTGTTCCAGCTTTTAATGCTTGTCTAGAGGAGGAAGGCAACTGCTGGATCTTTAGGGGTTATCGGAGTAGTAGTAGTAGCTATGGAATGTTCGTTCTGAACGGCTTCCGCTTTCCTCCCCACCGCCTCTCCTATGAGCTTTCTTTCGGACCTATTTCAGAGGGTCTTGTAGTAGATCATATCTGTCACAATACGCTCTGTTGTAGACCGTCCCACCTAAGGCTTACAACTCCCTCTGAGAATGTTAGGTCTAGATATGAGAGCTTACGGAATTCTGACTCTGACGGAGATGCTGTTAGATCTGAGTATCGACGCGTTTCTGTGGAACCTTATCATATATTCTCCGACCCTCAAGAGTTTCTAGACATGCTTCCTACAGAAAGAGAAAGAGAGCGTTTTGGGAGTAGGATAGAAGTAGTAGGAGACTGTTGGCTCTGGACTTCTACTGTTGCTGGGCGTAGCAGGGTACCCGTTTTCTCCGTTATTGGAGTTACATGTGTAGCTGCAAGGTACTCTTATGAGTGGGCCTTAGGGCTTATTCCTGAAGGTAAAGTGCTTTGGAGTATCTGTGACAACTCTAGGTGTATAAGACCTGAACACTATATACCTATCGTCAGGAGCGAAGCGTTACGCAAAAATGCTATGAGGAGGAAAGAGCTTGCAACCTAAATTCCCAGGCTGCGATTGCGAAAATTGCCCTCTGAAGGGTGAGAGTTTTGTTCCGCCTAGCGGGCCAGAAGATGCTCGGATTCTGATATTTGCGCAGGCTCCTGCGCAATATGAAGTTAGATTTGGACGCCCCTTTTCGGGTCCGAGCGGCATTCTATTAGATGGAGCTTTAAAGACGGCTGGTTTGCGTAGAGATGACGTACGTGTTAGTAATAGTACGCTTTGCTACTGGAAAGCGGGTTCTGGGGACCCGCCTTCTGAAGTAATAAACGCTTGTAAAGGTCACCTTGCGTCTCTGATTGATAAAGCTGAGGTGGTTGTCCCTATAGGCTCGGCTAGTTTAGAATCTCTGATGGGTAGGGAACATCCCAGTATAACCTCGGTAGCCAATACCCTTTTCAGTTATAATGGTAAGAAGGTCCTACCTTTGCTCCACCCTGCCTATTATCTCAGACGAGAAGGGCAATCCGAAGCTTTTACAGATTTCGTCGAAGGTATCTTTCTTTTGAAAGATGCACTCGACTACGGAGTAGTTCCCTCTGAAGAAGATGTAGAGGTTATCGTCTTCGACGACGAAGGGGATACGATAAAGTTTCTGAACCATTTAAGAGACAACCCTGTTGAGACATTGAGCGTAGACCTTGAGACAGATCAACCCGATCCCGTAAGAGGGACTATAACTTGCGTCTCTCTAGCCTTCGATACGAAGAGGGCGTTCATAATACCTTGGGATTCTGAGTATCTGGAGTCTCACGGCTCGACTTACAAACCCCTTCTAGAGTGTGAGGAGGTCTTCGTAGCCTTAAAGGAGTGCTTGGAAGCACAGTCAGGGGTGGCTATGCACAATGCACCCTTCGATGCTGTCCTTCTGAGGCGAGAAGGGATAGATGTTAAGGTTAGAGACGATACCCTCTTAATGCATTACGCTCTAGATGAGAGAACTAGAGTTCAGTCACTTAAGTACGTATGTAGGCTCCTCTTTGGGATTCCAGACTGGGAAGGCGAGCTCAAGAAGTATCTTCCGAAGAAGGCTGACCCGTTTACTCTAGTACCCCCCTACGTCCTCTTTCCCTACGCTGGTAGAGATGCGTGTTATACGGTCAGACTGAGAGATAAGTTAAGATATAGATTGGATCTACCAGAGAATGAAGGTCCGAAGAGATTGTACGACAGATTATTAGGTCCTTGTAACAACTACATAATAGATTTGGGCGTCAGAGGCGCTGCTATGGATGCTAATACTATCGTTCGTGCGCTTAAGGAGATGCCCCAGAGGCTGTTTGAGCTAGAAAAGGAGATGGAGCAGATAACTGAGGACAGATTCTTCAACCCTAGGAGTCCTCAACAGATAGCTCATGTGCTATTTGATAAGTTTAAGCTTCCGCAAGTGAGTGGTAGGTCTACAAAAGCGAGTGTCTTAGAGTCTCTAAAAGAGTTACACGTCTTCCCTACTAGACTGATAGAGTATCGTCAGTATGCAAAGGTTTGCGATACGTATATGGTTAACCTAGCAAGGGGTTACGTTAATGGGAGAGGCTACCCTGACATACGACTGTTCGGCACAGTTACTGGCAGACTTTCAGGGAACAAGTTTAATCCGCTAGTCTATCCTAGAGAGAGCAGAGGAGATCTATATAAAACGGTTAAGAACACTTTCGTTGCTGATGAGGGTTGCTTCTTGTGGGCTTCGGACTACAAAGGCTCAGAGCTAAGAGCCATGGCCGTGTTGTCGGGGGACCCATGGTTGCTAGAGCAGCTAGCCGATCCGACTATCGACTTTCACTCTTTGATGGCACAGCAGATCTTTGGGGAGAGATATTTAAGGGCGGATGCAGAGGAGAAAAAGGAACTCAGGGTTATAGCGAAGATGTTCGTATTCGGTCTGAGTTATGGTAGAGAGGCACCTTCTATAGCGAGACAATTAGGGTGCTCTATACGAGAAGCTCAAGGTATGATAAACAGATACTTCGCACCTATGCCCGTTCTAGTTCAGTGGCGTAAAGATATGCAGAGTATAGCTATAGATGAGGAATACCTAGAGAATCCGTTTGGGAGGCGTAGGCGGTTCCCCCTCATAACGAGCAGTAACATTATCGATATTAGAAAGCAAGCTATCAACAATCCTCCTCAGAGTACCTCTAACGACGTTAACCTCTTTGCACTCGAGCGTGTTTTTAGAACTATGTCTCCTAAAGTAAGACCCCTCTGGCCGATACACGACTCTATACTAATGAACGTCTCTCGAGATTGTACTGTTGTCGATCTCAAAGAACTCGAGGGAATACTTACAGAGACTCCGCAAGAAGTTCTCAACACGGACCTTCCATTTTTTATAGACATAGATGTTGGATTTAGGTGGGGGGATCTACAACATGTGGCTTCGGTAGAGGAAGTCTTAGGTGTCATCAACTCTCTCGAAGAAGGAGTGAAAGTCTGATGGAATGGTGGATCTGGTTTCTAATAATCGCGTGTGGTGAGTTCGCATTATTCGTCCTTCTATGGCCCGTGTGGACCGCGTTGATGATGGTCCTACGAGAACAGGAGGATCTGAAGCGCAAGCGCCGACGTGAAGTTTGTAACCAACCCCGTACGACTCACACACAACACACTAACTGTTAAGAACCCCCTTGACATCGACAACAAAATGGCTTATAATAGATATAGAATGGTACAAAAGGTAGAGAGGCGGTATCGACCTGAATCCTGCTTGAAAAACAGTTTAGGGTAAGCACTACTTTGTTCGTTTTCGAGTAGTGAAAGCCTGTAATGGAGGTAGAAAGGTTTGCGAGTCTGGAGGAAAGGGTACACAATATCGAAGGGCAAAAGGAAGGGCACCCGAGTTAAGGGTCACTATGTGAACGTGAAGAAGAGGAGATAGGCCTTTAACTTTCCTAAACTTTTTTCGGAGGTAGACAAACCTTGGTAGAAGCAGTCATTAACGCCCTGGTTGCAGGTTTGATCGGCACGATCGCGTTTGTGGTGATCAAGGAAGTAGTCAATGCCCAGGACACCTCCTCATGGTCTGCTGCGGAATCTGCGATCATCGACATCATACCCATCGTCCTAGCCATCTTGGTGGTTGTGGGTATGTTCATGGGTCTCACGCGAATGAGAGCCGCGTAGTTCTTTGAAAGCTCCGCTGGGAGGCGTACCGCGGGTCCTACTAGTATACCGCAGTACTCTCTCGGTGGAGCTACCGAGTCGCGTAGTTCTAGGGAGTGGGTGTGACTCTCAAGGTTGCATCCACCCTCTACGATTCTAAAGGGAGGGACAAAAAAGGTGGTTGAAGGCGTTATCAACGCTCTGGTTGCTGGTTTGATTGGCGTTATCTCGTTTGTGGTGCTTAAGTCTATCATAACTACTCAAGACACCACTTCATGGTCTGCAGCGGAAGTTGCGATCATTGACGTCATACCTCTAGTGTTGGCCATCCTAGTGGTTGTAGGTATGTTCATGGGCTTGACCAAGATAAGAGGCGGCTAGGGTACAAGAAACTCTAGTCTCGGCGCTCGATGAACCAGCTATAGCTAGAGGGAAGGCCCTAAACCTTCCCTCTAGTTATGTTGTACCTCTATAGGTAGGTTTGCTTTGGCGACAATTAGTTATGAGAAGGCTGAACAGTCTGTTGAAGAAGCCGTTGAAGCTGGGCGAATAACCGAACAGCAAGCGGCCACGCACTTAGAGGAGCTCGTTGAGTCGGGCTTTGCTGAGTCTTCTCCCAAATCTACTCCCGAACCTACTCCTGAATCTACCCCTGAACCCTCTTCCGAACCCTCTGAGCCCTCTCCTATTAGATCTACTCCAGAAGCTGTAGAGCCTCCTGTTGCTTACGTTCGAGACGATCAGGGAACCATTATAGGTCAGACTCAGTCACTCGTACCAGACGACATACCAAGTGCGTCTACCTCTTCCACGATTGAGGAGCAGGTTGAGCGGGATGTAGAAGCTGGCCTCTATAGTGAGGAGACTGGTGAGCAGATCGTAGAGGCTCAGGAAGAGATAGATGCTCAAGCTGAGGCTGAACCTGCACCCTCTCCTGAACCTGTCCCTGATGTGTCTGATGACGAGTCTCCTGAAATGGAGGAGATTAGGGAGCAGGTCGAGCGTGATATAGAAGCTGGTCTCTACGATGAGAAGACTGGTGAGCAGATCATAGAGGCTCAGGAGGAGCTAGATGCTGAACCTGAGCCCTCTCCTGAACCTGAGCCCGCACCTGAACCTGAACCTCCTGAGTTTGAACCTGAATCTGAACCCTCTGAGGAACCTCCTCCTACTGTTACCAAAGTGGAACTTGGACCAAAAGCTCTTGCTCCCTCTTCCGTATTAGAGGCTTGGAAAGAACGTACTATATCTTCCGAGCAGGCTCTCGCTGAGTTGACAAGGACTTATGGAGACGATGAGGGGAGCGCGCAGACCTACTTTGATCAATTCTTTCACTTCGCTCCCTCAGATACTGTCATAGCCTGGAGTGAAGAGAAGATAACAGAGGAAGAAGCTTTAGGTGAACTCGTAAGTGTCTACGGAGGTGATGTACAAGCCGCAGAGACAGCGTTAAGAGAGCTTCCAGCTATTCTCGAGGTTGAAGTACCATCTAAACCTGTCGATATTACTTCTCTAGATAGATTCCTAGAGACTTCCGACCGTGAAGAGCACAGTATCGTCGAGCTACTAGAGAGCTTTACCGCAGACGAGCTTAAGGCTAGGTTCTCCGACGCCTCTGTTGATGAGGCGGTAGCCAGAGTGGTTGCCGTTCGGAGGATCGAAGAGGCGGGTGGGTCTCTACTTGCTATTAGATCAGATGTAAGCAGGACAGTGTTTGAAGAGGCAGGTTATCCAGAGAACTACACAAGTGCCCTCGTCGAGGTTAGGGACTACATAGATGTAGAGGGTTCGATTGATCACGAGAAGTGGATAAGAGACCGCAAGCCTCTATCCACACTAATCACTTTGGGCTATATATCGGATAGAAGAGACGTCCAAGCCGAGGTCTCAAGTCTCGAAGTTCAGAGAGAGATCACCCTTGTTGAGGCAAGAGAAGCTTTAAGTAGGGGGGAAGACACAAGCGAGTTTCAGAGTAGGATAGACAAGCTAACTAACCAGATGATTGCTCTCCAAGGCGGTTCTCTTTCACCCGAAGGCCGTTTCATTAAGTTCGCCTCTGAACTGGGTATAGAGTCTTCTGTACTCAGAGAGGGGACAATAGAGGGAGTTGCCGCTAGAATAAGAGCCGAGGAGAGGCTAGGAGAGTCCTCTCTCACTGAGGCTCTCAGAAGGGGGATGACGGAGCAAGAGCTTGGTTTCTTATTCAATCCTGAAGACATCCAAGCAATTCTTCAGCTAAAAGAGTATTGGACTGAAGAGGGGGGTATAGACTACCCTAGAGCAGTATATGAGGGGGTTGAGTCCGATCTCTTACGTAGTGCAGCACGTGATTCAGGGTACATAAACCACCTGACTGTTCTTAATAAGGAAGGTATTCTACAAGGGGACGGAACCTATGATCGGTCCAAATACAGTTGGAAACCTGAGGTAGTTGAGGCTCTTAACTTCACTTTGGGGACTACTTCTAGAGCACAGTTAGAAAAGGAGATACAAGCGGGGATAGCCGCAGGTAAGATAAAAGAGTATAGAGAGGCTAATCCCGATTCAAGCGTGTACGACTATGTTATAGAAGGCCCTCAAGAATGGCAGTTCGCTCGATTGAGGACGTTTGTTAGAGCACATCCTGACCTAGAAGAGAACGTAGCATCCTTAATAACCCTCAAAAGGGCAGGCTTTCTGGTTGAAGGTACTAAGATAGGGCTCTTAGAGGCAGAGATCACTACCAAAGCTGAAGAAGCTTTGCTTAGTCTATCAACTGTAGAGGAGGGAGTCAGACGTAGACTCTTCACTGAAAAGGATATTGAGCAAGCAAGAGAGGATTACCTTCAGAGGCTCGCACAGGAAGAGGTGGGTAAGTTCTTCGAGTCTGCAGAGGCTGCGGGGTTGTTTCCCCTATCTCGCGGACTCAATGCTCGTGACTTCATTATACACGGGGGTTCTCCTGAGAAGTTTATCGAGGCATATCCCGACTCAAGTGTGGAGGTTACACATTTAGCTGCTCTTAGGGACGTGGGCATCCTCACGGAGGATGGCAGGCTCGATACCTCTAAGTATGGAAGCGTTCCACTCGAAGGTAGACCTGAGGTGGACAAGGCTCTTGAGCATTATGGTGTTCTCGATCGTGTTCGAGCAGCCGAACGTTATGAAGAAATGACAGGAGTGCTTTCTTGGGAAACGGGAGTACTATCTCCCCCCACCATAGTAAGAGCTCTCCAGAAGATGATGCCTGAGAGTCAGCTCAAACTTATATTCGGTAACGAGGCTGTGGATGCTAGACTCGTGCTGAGGGATCATTGGACAGTTGAAGGTCGTATAAACGACGCAGAAGCAATAGCTCAGGGTAAAGATCCCACGCTAGTGTCTAGAGTGTCCGACCCCGTGAGAGTAGAAAGACTGGTCACCCTTAACACTTTGGGTCTTTTAGACAAGAGTGGGAGAATTAACCCTGCAGGTGAGCGGATCAGCCCAACAGCCGAGAAAGCTATGTTGGGTCTGGATATTCCACAAGGAACAATCGATAGCTGGAAGAGTTTGTACAGCTATGAGAGGGCTCAAGCCGAGCTGGAACGCTTCTATAGTACCGTAGTAGAATCTCCTACGGATCTTACACCAAACATATACACGTGGTTAGGAGTTAAGGGTGAGGAGGGTAGACGAGTCGCAGAGGAAGCAGGTTATACTTCTGGGGTAGTAAGTAGTATTCTTAGCCTACGAGAGTTTATGCCTCTAGAAGGTGAGCCCGACTGGGTAGGCGCTTATAGAGCGGGGAAAGGAGACCTCCTAAGGGATGTGGGTATAAGCGATTCCTTCCTAGAGTCTCTTGCTAGGCTAGATGAAGCTGGACTGATCACCCCTGAGGGTTCGATTCGAACTGCTGTTGAGCAGACTCCTGCTATTAGAGTAGACTTCGAAAACGTCGGCCTGTCAGAGCAGGTCATAAGCTCTGGTGAGGAGTTCTGGGCAGGACAAAAGGCATTAGAAGAGATAGACGCCTATAGGGATGCTAGCGGAGAGCTCAACGTAGCACGCATTGCTCAGAAGGATCCAAAGTTCCTAGAGCTCCTCAAGGGAGTGAACTACGATCCTCTGGTTGTTGAAGCTATTGAGAGTTCTCGCGTCTATTGGACCCCAGAAGGCAGACTGGATCTAGCAAAGATAGAGCGCGACATTGCAACTGGAACGATCTCCGATGCTCTCGTAAACACTTTAATAAACCAGGGACTGTTACCTCTTATCACTCCGAGAGAGGTTCGTGCTAGGGCTGTTACAGATGAGCAGGCTGAGGCTGTACTGTCCCGCCTTGAGTATACCGAGCCTAAGGAGTTAGAGGAACTGGGAGAGCGGACAACAGGCGGATACACGCTAAGGTTCGATATATGGGCAAATATGGTGAATCCCGAAGAGGGTGTTAGTGCTGCTGAGATAGCAGAGATTGGGAGGTTTCCTGACGAATACGTCCAACGAGAAGAACACCTAGCGAGACTGTACAAGACGTACGGTGGTTTGTCTGGGGGGGTGTATAAGGATAGAAAGTGGGGAGATTGGACTGATATAGAGTTCGACATAAGAAGAGCTGTTGCAGATAACGTCCCGAAGGAGGACCTAAACGCTCTAGGCTACACTGACGAGCATATCCTAGCTAGTGCCCCCGAGAGTATGTGGGGGAAGATAGCCGACTTAGGTATAGACCTCATTCCAGTCGTAGGAACTATAAGATACGGGATACGGGCGTCGGAAGGTGGGTTTACCTTAGATGAATTAGCGTGGCTATCAGCTTCCGCGGGCGCAGACGTCCTCTTCGTAGTTCCTGCAGTGGGTGCTGCAGCTAGAGTATCATTAGTGGGGGCTAGAGTAGGAGGTAAGTTAACCCCTGCTGCCCGAGCGGCTATAGTGGGTAGGAGTGCAGGCGCTTTTACTGGTCAAATAGTAAGAGGGTTGGTGGTGCTACCGCTAGTAACGGCTAAGGCGCTAGTAACCACTCCGATTACGATTGTGAGAAGGGGAGGAGCTGCGTTTGTAAAGTGGAGCGATACGACCACAGCAAATCTAGCTCGTCTCGAACGGGCTCAAGAGGACTTTAGGGTACTCCAGTCTATAGGCCTAGAAGCTCCTGCTATTGAGTCTATGACAGCGAGCATAGCGAGACAAGCTCGTGAGTGGAGAGACGTAGAGGCTGTTATCATCTCTATAGCTAGAGACGCTCCGGGAAAAGCTTTCGTGTTTACCAAGAAAGCTGCTGGGGTAGGCCTTAGACCTGCGAGGGAGCTATATCAAGATGTAAGCGGTACCTTTAAGGACGCAAAGACCCTAGTAGAGAGAGTGGGAGCTAGAGTTCCTGTACAGCAGACAGAGCAAGCTTTAGTGGTACAAGCTAGCGACGAGGCGTTTATAAACTTCGCAAAAAACATTGTACCGACTGTAGTTAGAACGGCTGGAGCAGCAGCTGAGGTGTCAACCAGACCTGTTAGGAGAGCAGTTGAGGCGTATGGAGAGTTGTACATAACTGCACCAGACATCGAGGGTGGCAAGGCTCTTGTGAAAGTGATTACAGGAGGTGTTACCGCTCTAGTTAGAGGGGTTGATGGTATAGTTCGAGAGTCTTTCAGGATCAGACTACAAGATGTAGTAACTGGCTATATTAGAGACTTTGCCTTCCCAATCAGACACCCTCTAATAACTGCGAAAGAGCTATACCTTTTGGGGACTGGTGGGAAGGCAATATCAGCTAAGGACATAACGAGACTTGGCGGCAACGACTCGTGGCCGCCACATCGGGGCGGTCGTCCACCTCCTTCAGGC
>SDBV01003217.1_pt1 | contig 24307 bp, 24 predicted proteins | sample 2277081 | NCBI WGS metagenome assembly SDBV01 (sample SAMN10402039, study PRJNA504765) | marine sediment metagenome | isolation source: marine sediment core GS10_PC15, 223 cmbsf | place: Arctic Ocean: Southern Knipovich Ridge | collected 2010 | reverse complement strand
CGATATTAAGCAGCTTACGTTTACAACTCATCGCCGCCCTGTAGTCCACGCGATATTCAGGAAACGCTCGCTCCGGTTCAATCTCATCCTTGCCAAGCAACCCCTCACGATACAAAACCTCCGGACTAAGCAAACTACTAAAACCCGCAAATGCAGAAAGTCCGCTATAAGGAGATGGATAAGTATTGACCGCTACCGGATTGATCGGCAAAATCTGCCAAAACTTCTGACCGGCGTCGCACAGAAAATTTGCGAACCGATACGCCCCCGGACCCAAGTCGCCGATACCGTATTTCGAAGGCAGCGAAGTTATATGCAAAAGCAGACCAGACGATTTTTTCTTTGGCATTGCTTGGCATCCTCAACTTATGCACAGAGGGAAATTTTGGATAATGATTTTCGAGGCGCTAATGAGAAACTTGCAGCATCCCCACAGCCGACTAATCTTCTTTCTGCTGTGCCTTTTCGCGTTGGATGGCGTCGTAGATCTCTTTGCGGTGAACGGACACCTCTCGTGGAGCGTTAATGCCAAGGCGTACTTTGTCGCCGCGGACATCAACAATGACGATCTCGATATCATCGCCTATTATGATGGACTCATCTCTTTGTCTGCTAAGGACCAACATTTTAAACTCCTTTTTCGCTGGTCGCAGGTCGCCATCCGGCATAAACCCTTTGATCATAATCCATTATATCAAACTAACGCTGATTTTGTTTGGACATAAATGGAAATTCATTAAAATTGTTTACCAGCTATTATCATTTCGGCAATTTAGCCCCCTGCAAGTAAACCGTTTCTGTCGTTTTTTGTGATTTGTTACTTGCTATAGGACGTAAATCTTGTAACTATCTGTAAATACAGTGGTTATATGAGATAAAAAATGCTGTAATCAGTAGTTATTATCTAAAAAAGTTGATATGTACCCTATTATTGGTCGTTTTCGCTGGTGTGATGGCTTTGAGCCACCTGGATAGCGATCCAGTAACCGGCTAATGAGCCGATAGCCCCGAAAGATACGATCTGGATGGGCAGGATAGCCCCGGTTGCACGCGGGAAAAAGGCGACAGGCCAGTTTTCAACCATATGAGCCAGTACATCCGGCTTGGCGGAAATCGTTATAGCGACATAAGTTACGATAGCAGTAGCAAAAGCCGTCACCAGGTAACTCACATTGAGGAATTTCTTTAAGACAAAACCGGCGATCCCAAAAGAAAGCATAACGGCAAAGGCAATCTGGGCAGCTTCCGGCTGGCCCGTAACAGAGCCTAATTCGCTATCGAATATCCGAACGTCCTGAGCAAAAATACCGATAGCAAAGTGAGTTATCAAGATCGTCGCGATAAATGCGATAGCAATGGTTAACGCCTTATTGGGACTAAACTTACGTTTCGGGTCACTTGTCGTAATATCCGGTTTTGCATAAGCGCCATGGGGGGTAAATTTCCTCATTAAAAGCTGTGCCGACATAACACCCAAATAGCCTGCTCCTATAACCCCAAGCCAGAAAAAACCCTCCCACTTAAGCGTCGAGTACAGTCTCTGACGTGATACAAGTGTATTGTTCACAGTGATTAATGACGACATATTACCCGTAATAAGGGCCCATATCGAAAGACCCGCAGGAGCGGCAAGCGGCCCGACATACCCGCCGATCGGATAGCACACAAAGAAAGAGATCACTCCCGCCAGATAAGCTAACAAAACACAGCAGATCGCCGCAAAAAGATTGATATCACCAGCAAAAAGCGTAATAGCGCCCAATGGCTGGGCAGGTTTGATCATCGGCCATGCCAGAAAACCCAGAAAAACGATCCCCACAGCCATAGTCGCGATAATACGAAGCCGCAAAAGCCACCCAACCCCGAAAAGGCTAAAGATAGCGAAACTCAGAACGACCGCGATTATCAGCTTAAGCCCATATAAAGAAAGCAGTTCCATTGATAAGCCCTTTCATTCTGTGCCAAAACACAAAATAACCGGTTGCCGTGCTTTGACGAATCTCGTTATATACCCTTTTAAGTACAACTGGGGAACTAGGATTCGAACCTAGACTAAATGATTCAGAGTCATTTGTGCTGCCATTACACTATTCCCCAGGCAGCGCGGGTCTAAAGCCCATCAAAAGGGAATGTAACGTCTCTACAAACCCATGTCAAGACGTAAAATCATTTTTCGCAACAGCTTTGAACAGTATCCATAATCCATTCGGAATGCAATTGTAAAACATAATTGGCAAATTTTGCTAATTATAATTGACAAATTATACAATTTAGGTTATACTTTAATCGAGATACACATTATAAACTGTCAGGAGCGCATTATGATAAAAAGATATTTGGAGCAAAAAATAATAAGATCACTTAACCAAAACCCCGCAGTCGTTCTGACCGGACCACGTCAAGCAGGCAAGACAACACTTGCAAAGATGATTGCGGACTTATATCCCAAGGAATCTATATATCTGGATTTGGAGGACACGGAAGATAAGAGTAAATTGACTGAGCCAAAACTTTTTCTGGAAAGACACACCGATAAGCTTGTAATTATTGATGAGGCCCAGATCATCCCTGAACTGTTCCCGCTATTACGAAGCATGATAGATGCCGACAGAAAACCGGCCAGATTTCTGCTGCTCGGTTCGGCGGCCCCGTCACTGGAACGGCAATCGAGCCAATCGCTTGCAGGTCGTGTTGCATACCATGACCTTTCGCCTTTCCTCTTGTCAGAATTAGGACATGAAAATATGAACAAACTCTGGATTAGAGGCGGTTTTCCACTTAGTGTTCTTGCCGGAAATGAGGATTTTTCAATTCAATGGCGAAAAAATTTCATACGATCATATTTAGGTTATGATCTGCGTTTGATGGGCTACGACCTGAGAATTGAGCCGCCAATTCTTGAGGACATTTTAGAACTAATGGCCCATTATCAGGGGCAGACCCTGAATGTAAATAATATTGCGTCGGCAATAAAAATATCAAGATCGTCTGTAACGAAATATCTGAATATTCTAAAGCAAACTTTTATGGTAAGAATGCTCAGGCCCTTTAGTTCAAATCTGAAAACACAGATCGTTAAGTCACCCAAATTTTATATCCGGGACACAGGCATTTACCATAATTTATTGAAAGTTAATGATCTTGACTCTTTGATGGGATTGAAATCACTTGGCCCAAGCTGGGAGACTTTTTGTATCGAACAGATCATTGCACAAATGGGTGATGCTTTTTCTCCCTATTATCTGCGGACAACAAAAGGACATGAAGTGGATTTGGTGTTGAAAGTAAGTATCGAAAAACCACCTGTGATCGTTGAGTTCAAATATTCCAAGTCGCCTAAATTGGAAAAAGGATTTTATGTAATAAAGGAAATGCTAAAACCGCAAAAGTGTTATGTGGTATATCCAGGACAGGAATCCTATCCGATTGCAGAGGACATCGAAATACTGGCCATGAAAGACTTAAGCAAAATTTGGACAGACTCCGAATGATGCCTGAATCCCCCTTGAGTTATTTCAATAACCGGAAATCTACAGTTCCCTGTCCAGTTTGCGATAGCTCACCGCTTCGGCTATATGCTCCGGCTTGATATTGTCGGCTCCTTCCAGGTCCGCAATGGTCCTGGAAACTTTGCAGATCTTATCATGGGCTCTTGCGCTAAGTGCGAACTCGATCATCGCATGTTTCAGCAAAAGCTCCGACTCGGTATCGAGCACGCAGTGCATCTCCACCTCTTTATGACTCATAGTCGAATTCGTCGCCAACTTACCGTCACCAAACCGCAGGGCTTGTGTTTGCCTTGCCCGCATCACCTGCTTCTTGATATCCTCAGACGATGTCCCGCTGCGTTTGGAACGCAATTTCATGAAAGTCACCGGCGGCACATCGATATGGATATCGATCCGGTCTACCAGAGGGCCGGATATCTTCGAGATATACCGCTCGACCTGGTTCGGCGTACACTTGCATTTTCGCGAACTCGTCCCGAAATATCCGCACGGACACGGATTCATCGCAGCCACAAGGATAAATCGGGCAGGGAACGTGACGCTCCCTTTGGCCCTTGACACGGTAACCGTCCCGTCTTCCAGCGGCTGCCGGATCATCTCAAGAATATTTCGCGGAAACTCGGCAAACTCATCGAGAAAAAGAATACCATGATGCGCCAAGCTAAGTTCGCCGGGCCGCGGGATCGTGCCCCCTCCGATCAAAGACGGCCCCGAAGCCGTATGGTGCGGCGTCCTCACCGGCCGCGTCGCCACAAGAGCCGAATTGGCATCGAGCAGCCCGACCGAAGAATAAACCTGCGTCGTTTCAAGCGATTCCTTAAGCGTCAGCGGCGGCATTACGGTTGCCAGCCGCGCCGACAGCAGCGTTTTCCCAGCACCCGGCGGCCCGATCATCATTATATTATGAGCACCCGCAGCGGCTATTGTAAGCGCCCGCTTAACCGTCTCCTGCCCCTTAACATCTGCAAAATCGACATCGTAAGTCGACGCTACGTTAAATATCTGCTCGATATCCACAGACGTAGTTTCAAGCGGCAACTCACCCGACAGAAAACCCGTCGCCTGCGAAAGCGAAGACACCCCGTAGACATTGATGTTCTGAACGACCGCCGCTTCACGCGCGTTATCGATGGGAACTATGATACTCGAAAAACCGTTCGCCACCGCCGTCATCGCCATACTCAAAACACCGTTGACCGGTCTGACTCGCCCGTCAAGAGCAAGCTCTCCCACGATCAGATACCGCTTGAGATTCTCACTTTCCAAACTGCCCGAAGCAGCTAACATCCCCAAAGCGATAGGCAGATCGAACGCCGGCCCGACCTTCTTGATATCAGCCGGGGCGAGATTGACGAGCGACTGCGTATCCGGGAACTTGTACCCGGAGTTGGTAATTGCGCTTCGCACCCGCTCGATACTCTCCTTAACAGCCGCATCGGGCAAACCGACGATCATAGGCTTGTCGAAACCGGATCGCGAAACATCGACCTCGACCTCGCAAACGGTACCCCGGATCCCTTCAAGCGTAACACTATATAATTTTGCTAACATACATGCTCTCCTGACTTGCGGTAAGGTAAACGGATATTTTAGCGGGATTATGGATAACCGCAAGGAAATTAACGGAAATTATGCGATAAAAGACGCTGCAGCGATCTAAAATAGAGCGGCCTATCACCATTTTCTGATACCCAAAATCACCCTTTTTGACCCTCTCAGCCCCTTAAATACAAAAAATTTACAATTTTTTTAAAAATCTCAAGAAAAAAGCTTGCAATGCCGAATATATCTGTGTATACTACTAGAATAAGCAATTGCTCTTTTCTCTTTTATAACTCTTGGAGTTGAGGCAGTAAAATAAAATAATAATTTTGAAATCTTTAATTATTATTGTCTCAACAAGGCTGACGTCGGCGGATGTCAGCCTTTTTTAGTGCGCGGACACTATGGTGAGGATATTGGCTTTATCTGTTTGAGGTAGGGGGGTGCTATTTCACGCGGACTTGTACGTTTAGGTATTTGCGGCCCCATTTGCGGGCGCGCCTGTGGGAGTTGAAGAATACGTCCAGGCGGTTGCCTTTGATCACTCTGCCGCGGTCCATAACCTCTACCGCTCTGTCGCGGTTGTAACCGGGAACGATAAGCTCGGTCCCGAACCGGTATCTCTTATCGGCTGCGACGAATACATCGCCTCTGCGTATCCTGTGCATATTCGCCGTTCGCCCGTCCGAGTTTCTCCCGCAGCATATCCTGCACGCACAGTACGCCGTAACACGCATGCGCACCGTCTGCCACTGAGCCTTGCCCTCATCGCCGATCAGATCGGGAACGGTAACGCCAAGCGCTTCGATAAGCCTGTCATCATCGTCAACAACCACCGGCTCTATCGCTACTGCTTTGGTAGAAACCTGCGGATGATCCTGCTCCTGTACTATAGTATTGCTTAGCATTACGACTTTGCGACCAGCCAATAACTTAAGGCTGGTGACAGAGATGAAAAGATAAAGGAATGCCAACGCCAAACCAACGAAGGTTGCTGATGCGGGCCGGAACATGGCGCCAACGAATTTTCTCGCGACTTTTTTCAACCGAATGACACTTGTTATCAACGACTGTCCGTGCGAACATTCCCCCAGCGCAAGGAACAGATATATGCCAATAAACAAGTCTCCTCTATTTTAAAGATTGAAATGCGTCCTGTGCAGAGAAATTCGGAAGCCTCCTTCCGTGTGGCTCAACTACGTTCGGGTAATTTACAGAGTATAACTGTATCTGTCAAGAAAAAAATCTGAAAATACGTTCTTTTTTTGGGCCCCATAATACCCCCCCCAGATAGCAAAAAACCCTTTTTTTGCCGTTTTTGACCGCATTAATTGTACATAGCCCGATATTACACTCTCTAAAGAAAGGTCCGATTTCGTATAAAGCCCGCAGTTGACACAGCCTTTCCGAGCGTTTAACCTTGTAATATAAGAAAACACCCTTATATGAGGAATGACTGACTTATTGTTGCCATTATTTGGAAAGGTTTTTGAAATGAAAAGAAATATCTTATTGTTAGTGATCGCCGCCTCCGCAGCCGCCTTTTGTTTTGCCCGGGAAAAGGAAGCCCATCCCATACAGGAAAAACAATGGTTCCCTGCTGAGATCCCCAAGGAAGCCGAAACTTTTGAAACTTTTTACCACAGCCGCAAACCCTCCGAGATAAAACCATCCAGAACCTACGGTAGCGCACAGATCAGCAAGATAACCTCTGCAGACACCGATTTCTTCTTCAGATGCAACATAAAGCAATGGCCCGCAGTCATCGGCGAAAACATCCCCGTAAGGATCGCCGGCGTATCTCCCCGCTTAAATACCAAAACCGCCGCATCCAAAGAGCTCCAGCAGGAAGCCAGGCAATTCATCGAAGCCGTACTCGCAAAAGCCGAAAAGGAAAACACCCTCATTCTCAAAAATATCCGCCGCGGCAGGGGCTTCTATCTTATCGCCGACGTAGTCGCCGGCAAGGATGACCTCAGCCAGTTACTTATCGAAAAGGGCTTTGCCAAAAAAGCCAAACCCGGCGATATAGCCGCTCCCGTAAGAACAGCCGGTCATGAATTACGAAATGAAAAGCCCACTACATTAAAAGGCAACACAAAATACATGGCTTCAAAGAGCAGTAAGGTTTTTCACGGCCCCAACTGCCGCTTCGCCAAAACCATTACTTCCAAAAACGGCATCGAATACGCTACCCGCCAGCAAGCGATAAACTCCGGCAGGAGACCGTGCAAGCAATGTAAACCGTAACCATATTAAAATAGTTTCGGCCAGGGGCCGATTCCACAACTAAAAACTAAATACCAAAAACTAAAAACTATTATAGCTCCCATTTCGATTCGTGCTTGATAAGCTTATTCTGCATTATCATCCCCACGATCGTAGGCAGCAGCAGCGCGATCGGCAAGAACCAGTTCTTCTGGAGAACAAGGTCGTGAATGTTCGCCGTAACAGGGTCCAGCGTCAGCTCGTAAAGATGCAGCAACGCCAGTGTCCCCGCAACGGTGATAATACTTCCCCCCAGACTCGTAAACAGCATAACCGCCGCCTTGAAAACGATAAATGATATCATACCTCCGGCAACAACCCCCACGACGCCCCCTGCCCATATATACATCTGCGGCAACCCGAACGCGTACCAAAGCCCGCCGGTCAGCAGTCCTCCCGCCACTGCGCCTAAGATCGACACCGCCCACTTCATCAGCGGAACGGAGATCGACGCCATGATCAAAAGGCCGATGATACCTCCCCACATCTGATTACCGGCCTTTCCGCCGAAATGAATACCCGCGAACATCCCCAACAGTGCAAAGCAGATCACAACAAGCACCTTAAATATCCGCCAGCCATACAGCAGGTATACAACCCCGAACGATATGGCAAGTACCGCTTGCAGCCAACTCAGCGAACTGATCTGTTCCCATATAAAATCGATGGGTACGATCTCGACATCTCCATCCAGCTTCTCGCCCGCTTGTGCAAGAATAGTCATAAGTTCCATTGTATTTCTCCATATCAAAAACGAAGACGTTTCTTTGGTTTCTCATCGCCCTCGGCGATCTCTTCGACCTTAACCTTAGGCATACGTAATTTCGACGGACAAAGCATAAGCTGAACGGCGGTCCCTACAATTGCCATCACCGCCGCTGCGATACCATAGTATTGTGTTTTCATATTAATGATCGTTAGCGGCGCCGCCCCTTTATACATCAGCAGTAATATCATACCGTAAAAAACCAGCAGCGTTCCCATCAGCGAACAACTTACCGCGGCAAAGATCTTCCCCTTCAAAAAACCACCAACAGCTATTACAAGTCCCGCGCAGATCGACAGTACAAAATGAGCGGGACTGATATTTTTCACAGTTTCGGTCACCTTACCGCTAAAAAACACAAACTGTTTGCCAACCTCTACCAGATCCGCTTTCACTTGCGAACCTTCACCAACCATCTTTACCGGTACAAATGCCGGGTACGAACAGTTCAAACTCTTATCCAGTTCGCTCCAGGTAAAAGCTGCAACGCAGAGCATTACGACAACGCCGCCACCTGCAAAGGCGACCGTCACCTTATCGAATATCAAACCGAAAAACATCCAGATGATAGCTACCACGACAAAGATCGCGACCCCCCCGTCAGTAAACAAAAACGCGCAGACCAAACCGCACACACAGCCGAGCAGACACGCCACGAATTTACTCCATCGCAACCCGCTAAGCCACATACAAAGCCCCCCAAGCACGCATACCACACCCGGTACCACAAGCAATACCGGAGCTACCAAAGGAGCTATCTTCTCAAAATGTCGAAATGCGTCTGACATAAGTTCTTTTCCGATCTACACTAACGAAAACAAAGGCGCACAGTCACTCTTTATATATTATCGGCTAAACCGGTCTTTCGGCGTTAATAATACGCTTCACCCGGTCTAATGGAATTCCCCCTCAGAGCATAGCGCAAACCCCACCCTCCATCTCAACCCCCTCCTTGAAAGCCCCCGCTGGATGTCGATACTCTCAACTCTCGATTGGCAAATGGCAATCTTCCCACGTCTCAAAGCCGCCCTCAAGTTCCATTACCGAGTAGCTGTGATCCGCAAAGAATTTCGCCCCCGCCGCAGCCAGATGACAGGCCTCAGAGTAGCAGTAAATAACATTGATCTTCTCCCTGTCAAGACCCTCGAATGTCTCCCACTTGCCCTTGGGCAGACTCGTCGAACAAGGGATATGCCCTTCCTCGTAATCATCAACCATTCGAACGTCAATTATCCGGATGTTCTCGCCCGTCCTGATCATTCCGTCAAGCTCGACCGGTCCAACCGTAAACTCCAGCTTGGACTCAAAATACTCACTCGCTTTTTTTGGACTTATAAGTGTCATCGCTCTACCCTTTCAATCGATAGTTAACATCGCCATTTTCTACAATGAACTCTCTAACTACAATTCCTACGCTCTTTGCGCAGCAACGACCGAAGAGATTTGAGAAAATCTTGAAAATAGCCATTTTGAGTTCCTAATGCACTTAAAATTTAATAATTCCTTTATTTTTTTATATCGGCAAAAAAAGAAAAAAGTTATTACTATGATTTTACAATAACGCTAGAACTTTCACTTCTAATGAATAACAACCTTATAAATGACAGGGATTTAGGCATGGATGAATCCCTGCACTGTAAGCCGTAGAGCTTATCAGGCGGATAAAACAAAGCAAATAGTTATTCCGCCAGGGTCTCAAATCAGTGACAACGCTTGCCCGGCCGATGAGGCGGGATTGCCCAATTTCCCGGCGCTCTCTGCGCCACAGCCTGCCAGCAAGGGAATCATCGAAAGCAAGCATGCACAAGAGTTGTTTTTAATTATTGCGTTCCTCATTGTTTTACCTCCCGGATCAGGTTTTTATCAATGTTACGGATTTGCGTGCGACTTCAATAATCTTACCAGATTGGGCCGCTGAGTCAATTCTTTTGCTTGTTATCTGACATTTCCTATTTGTAAGTGTTCACCGTTTTTATCCTGTCAAATAATCCTGTGAACGGTTATTTTTTCTTATCCAGGCGTGTCTGGTTTTTCTTATTCGCTTCTTCTAGCACTGATTTGATGGTAACCGCCGCTCCCCCATTGGCCTTGGATTTGTCTGCGGCACTCATAAAAGCAAATATCTCAATCGTTTCCTCCGGTGGTATGGGCACCTTTCCCGTCTCGAAAAACTTTACTATTTCCTCCACCAATTCCCCATAACCGGTAAATCTTCCACTGGGTACTATACCCTTGGATCCATAGACCATCGCACCATAATCTTTTTTGCCGCTGCGCAATCCCCGAAAAGTTCCGATCCGCCCGTCGCTCCAAACACCCGTTACAAACTCGGTATCTTCGGTCTGCACTCTATTAACCTTACTGCAACCCGGCCCCATAATCGTGTAAAGGATCTCGATCCCATGCACTCCATACCAGTAAAAGTCAGGATGATGTTCCTCCAGGTAACACGGGCTGAACGCATCACAGCCCAAAACCTCACCCACCTTCTCGTTGTTACGCATACCAATAATACCCGGACAATATCGTAGCGACGAACTCGACCAGCACGGCACCTTCGCTTCTCGTGCCCGTCGAAAAATCTCAATCACATCTTCCAGGCTGCCCGCCATCGGTTTATCAATATACACCGGCTTATTCGCCGCTATCACCGGGCATATCTGCTCCAGATGACACCGACCATCCAGACTCATCAACATCACCCCGTCCACTTGGGCGCACAACTCCTCAATGCTGTCAACAATCTTTACGCCGAATTTCTCGCGCATTTGTTTAGTGTAATCTTCCACTCTATCCCAGGAAGATTTAATATCCGGCGATCCCCCGGCAAAACCTGCCACCACCCGACAGTTATAATGCTTCTTGGAGTCGTGCATTAACTTGGTAAACGCTATTACATGCGAGGTGTCCAGCCCGATCATCCCTATCCGAAAGATATCAGCTTCTCCCTCCGCATTAATCGCACCCGGTGATATTACCGTAATTATTACCATTAAAACCATTAGTATTTTCAAAAGTTTCACAAGGATTCTCCTTTCCCATATAAACTTAGATTGTAACCGTTCAGGCCCTTTGGGCTCGATTTTCCAGTTCGGCCGGTCAACATAACCAACCGTAAAACAATAACTTACAATCGATATACCCTATTTTCGCATCAATATCAAGGTTTTTTTGCGGTGAATTAAAGAAAGGTGAATTAAAGGAATTTGTATCTCATCGCCATACCAGCCGTCCGCCCGCTCCAGAATCGCCTTGAACAGCCAAGAAATTTTCTTTCCGAGGCAGTTTTTCTAAAAACACGCTTTTTTATGCCCCGCCTTTCAATTTGAATAACTTTCCCATTTTTGATAGAATGACCGCATGAAAAATGTAATTAATATTGCCAGACGATCATTGAACATATTCGCAGCCGCTTGCATGTCTGTTGGTTTTTTGCTGTTGGTAATGGTGATAACCGGCTGTGACGAGCAGGTGCAGGTGGATAAAACAGACAGGGTGATCTATTTCGACGGCCACATACACACTACCTATTCAGACGGAACCGGCTGTGTAGCCGACATCAAAAAGACAGCTATTAGTCGCGGCCTGGACGCTGTTATCATTACTGACCACAGTACGCACCTGACCCGGCAGGAATGGACATCACTGCTCGCCGATGCCAGGGCTGCTACCGATGAGAATTTTCTTGCCTTGCCCGCATTCGAATTGACCGGACAAGAAGGACTCTTCTGTAGAGATCATTTCCTCGCATGGGCCGTTGACACCCCTTTTATTGACAAAGATGGCAAAAGCCTTACACCTGAGCAAATGTGGCCCTCGCCTCATAATGACAAAGGTACCGGGCCGTTGTATCCGGAGAATCTTGCTAAGTGGACAGAATACGTTCATTCCAAAAACGGTATCGCTGTTCACGCACACCCGGCAGGAACAACACAGCCGGAATATAACGTCAACTTCGTCGAAATTTATAATTACTGCAACAGAAGAGAATACACCGCCCACATGAAAGGGACAGGGCTTACAGACGAAGACGCCGAGAAGTACGGTCAGATGATGGAATATCTGACCATCAATGGCGACAGGGATCTGAACATCTCAACGAAATTGCCCGGCAGCGATAAATCTGAAACGATCAGGAACGCAATTCACAAGGCAAGCGAAGAAATGAGCGGTTCGGGCCAATGGCTCGGAGAACCCGAAGGTACAAAAATGCGATCGTGGGACGAGCTGCTCATCGGCTATGTAAGTGGCAGTATTAAAGATCCCATTTTCTGTGTGGCCAATACCGATACTCACAATACCGCCTCTTCCAACTCGAACGTGGGCAAAGCAAAAAATGGAGTGTACGTCAATAAACTCACTGCGGATCAGTTGTATGCCGGACTCCGTGCCGGGCGATGTTTCGCAACTACCGGGCCGTCGCTGATGTTTGAGGTTAACGATAAGCAGATGGGACAGACGACCATCATTGACAATGGGATCGCGGAGCTAAAACTTGATCTGGATTCTGAAAATGACAAGTTTGTTCTGACCAATGTAAACATTATCAAAAACGGCATCCTATGGCAAAGTCTTGCTCCAATGACAAGAACATGCAAGATTACCCTGAAAGACGACAACGTTTCAAAAAACACTTACTGGCGGCTGGAGGTCACTTCCTGCAACGAAAACAAAACCCAATACCAGCAAGCATGGTCAAATCCGGTTTTTGCCAGGATTAAATAACTCATACAAATTGACGTGATTTCTCATTTAAGTGTCCCCGCCCAAATAATATATTCCATTCAAAATCAAACCCAAAAGGCACTTATTGCGGCTGTTATGGGCGAAAATAGAGAAAATATAAAATTTTTCAAAAAAATCTTCAAATCCCTTGACACAGAACCGATGATTCTATATAATTCGAAATATGTCGAATAATCGAACAATAAAACATGACCGTTTCGCTGGTATGTTTAAAGCCCTGGCCAACCCCCACCGCCTCAACATCTTCATGCGTCTGATAAGTTGCTGCGGTGCAGGCACCGGCCCCGGAGTGGACCCCGAAAAGATGAAAACATGCGTCGGACAACTCGGACGCGACCTCGGCATCGTCCCCTCAACCGTATCCCACCACATAAAGGAGCTCCGACAATCCGGCCTGATAGACATGGAAAGAAACGGCCAGAAGATATTTTGCCGCGTTGACCCTGCTATGCTCAAGGTCCTCAGCAACTTTTTCATGGAATTGCACGAACTTGCCGAGAACAACACCGGGTAGACCCCGGTAGATATGAAAAACGAAAAACAAAAATCACATTTAACGAAAGGAAAAAAAATGAATGAAAACGACAACACCGAAAACACCGACCAGCAGGAAGACCCGCAGTCATGCTGCCCGTCCGCCAACGACGCCGACTCCGGCAACTGCGCAAGTAAGATCAAGTACGCCGCATTCGGGATCGTAATGCTCCTGGCCGTTGGCGTAGCTGCCCACGCACTGATCGAAAAGCACAAAAACCCGGCAGCCTCAGCATGCTGGTCCAATGCTTCTAAAACCTGCCCCGATCAGGCCCAAAGCTCCGATGCCTGCGGTGGCATGTCCAGTTGCGATTCCGCACAGGCATCCAAAGGGACCGCCGCCAACTGTCCCATGCAAACCGCTGATTCCAGCACCTGCTCAATGAAATCGGACTCGGCTGCCTCTGGGTGTCCATCCGAAAAAAAATGTTGTGGCTCCCAGGCTTGCAAGGACAAAGCTAAAACCTGCGGCGAATAATAATGCAGCAGTGGATAACTCAGATAGCACAATCGCCGGAGTTTAGTCTGTTGATGATACCTGCCGCACTCATGGCTGGTCTCATCACCGCTCTGACCGCATGCAGCAACTATCCGGTCCTCACAGCCATCGCCGCATACTCCGCCGGCAGAGAGCAAAAATCGCGTTCGGCCAACCTGTCGATATCTGCCGGTTACATCGTCGCCACCGCTGTTTGCCTGGCATTGATAGGGACCGTTGCCGCCTCGGCGAGTGCATTTACGCACTATGGAAAACTCATCGTCGGATTCATCGTCATCTTTTTCGGGCTAAGCCTCCTCGGACTCATGCCCTTCAAACTGCCCATGCTGAACATCTTAAAAAACGCAGGTACCGAGCATTTCGGCGGCGCGATCATCTTCGGTTTTGTAATGGGCACAGCAAGCTCGGCTACGTCTTTCTCATGTTGCGCACCGCTGTTATGGCTGATCCTCGCCGCGCTCGCTGTTAAAGGCGGCGTTATCTTTTCCGCCCTCTCAATGGCGGCCTTTGCGATAGGATTCTGTCTGCCCGCTATTGCCGTACTCTTTGGCGTTAGCACAACGCCCCTGTCAAAAGCAATGAACAAGCACATAAACAAAGTTAAAATAATCGCCGGAATAATACTGATGGCGATGGGATTCTGGTTCCTTGTCACTATTTAAAAAAGGATTGCAAATATGACTGAAACTCAAAAGAATTCAAAAGGCCTAAGCTGCTTCGAAAAGTACCTCACCCTCTGGGTCATCGGTGCCATCGTCACGGGCATCGTCCTTGGCAAGGTCGCCCCGGATTTCGCAACGCGCCTCGACTCCATGGCCATATACATCGGCCAGGCCCCGGTCGTCTCGATCCCCATCGCGATCTGCCTGTTCCTGATGATGTATCCGATAATGGTAAAGATCGATTTCGCCGAAGTCATAAAAGCCGGAAAAAGCATAAAACCCGTATCCCTGACGCTGCTGATAAACTGGGCCATAAAACCATTCACAATGTACGCCATCTCCGTATTTTTCTTAGGCACACTCTTCCTGGCGTTCATCGGCCCCGAAGCAACCGACCTCGTAAAAATGCCATTCGGCCTCGACCTTGCGGTAGGAGCAACACACGGCGACGGAACAGTCGTCATCGAAAACGGAATAAAAATGCTCCAGGTCCCGCTCTGGCGAAGCTACCTCGCAGGCTGCATCCTCCTCGGCATCGCCCCGTGCACAGCAATGGTACTCGTCTGGGGCTACCTCGCCAAAGGAAACGACGGCCACACACTCGTAATGGTCGCAATAAATTCACTCGCAATGCTCCTGCTGTACGGCCCGCTCGGCGGCTTCCTCCTCGGAGTCGGAAAGCTCCCTGTCCCATGGCAGGCACTGCTGCTCTCCATCGGAACATACGTAGCCTTACCGCTTCTCGCCGGCTACCTCTCACGCAAATGGATACTCGCCCGCAAAGGCGAAACATGGTTCAAAGAAAAATTCCTCCACATCCTTACGCCCGTAACCATCACCGCACTGCTGGCGACCCTCGTCCTGCTCTTTTCCTTCAAAGGCGAAACCATACTGGAAAATCCCCTGACTATCCTATGGATCGCTATCCCGCTTTCCATACAGACGATACTCATCTTCGCATTGGGATATGGACTGGCAAAGCTACTCAAACTCTCCTACCGCGACGCTGCGCCCTCTGCGATGATCGGTGCCTCAAACCATTTCGAGGTCGCCATTGCCACATCGACAATGCTCTTCGGACTCTCATCGGGAGCGGCCCTGGCAACCGTGGTAGGCGTCCTCATCGAGGTCCCCTTAATGCTCGCACTCGTAAAATTCTGCACACGAACAACGCACTGGTTTAAACCTGAGGAAGTAACCGAAGAATAGAACTATGGAAAACGCAGCCACAATTACAACTCAAAACAACATGACCATCCCGCAGGTCGCAACCCGGCTTACCTTCACCGACCGCCTCGGAGCCATGAAGGCCCGCTGGGGCATTGGCCGCATGAGTTATATCATAGCCCCCGGCCTCTACGCCATAGGCACCCCCAACGCCGACTCACCGGTACTCGTCACCGCAAATTACAAAATGAGTTTCGACAAACTAAGAGAACAACTCACCGGCCGCAGCCTCTGGATAATGGTCATCGACACAAACGGCATAAACGTCTGGTGTGCCGCCGGCAAAGGAACCTTCGGAACAGACGAACTCGTAAGCCGCATAGAAAAAACAAACCTCGCCCAGGTCGTAAACCACAAAACCATCATCGTCCCTCAGCTCGGAGCGCCCGGAGTAAGCGCACACAAGGTAAAACAGCGATCCGGCTTCAAAGTCACTTATGGCCCCATACGCTCCGCCGACTTGCCCGCCTTCCTCGATAGCGGAAACAAGGCTACCCCCGAAATGCGAAAAGTAACATTCGACACATGGTCCCGCATCGTCCTTATCCCCGTCGAACTCGTCTTAGCCGCAAAATACGCCCTGATAACCGCCGCCGTATTCTTCCTGCTCTCCGGCTTTAGTCGATCCGGTTATTCAAGCCAACTTGCCCTTACCAATGGCCTCCAGAACGCACTCGTCCTGATCGTCGCATTTATAACGGCCCCTATTATCGGCGCAATTTTCCTGCCATACTTGCCCGGAAGACCATTCGCCCTAAAAGGCTTGTGGGTTAGCTTCGCTCAATTAGCCGTACTGTTCCTCATAAGAGCGCACGTCCCTGCTATCTTCGCCAACTGGGCCTCCATCGCCGCATGGCTGCTGATGATACCTGCCGTAACAAGCTTTACGGTAATGAACTTTACCGGAACCACGACATTCACTTCCCTATCCGGAGTAATGCGTGAAATGAAATACGCCGTACCAATACAAATAGCCGCTGCTCTAATAGGGATAGCACTCTGGATCACATCACTGTTCATTACGGGAACATAAAAAAGTGCCGGAAATGAGATACTTAAAAAACGTTGTAACCCTAAAGCTCGACCGCGAAAAATGCATCGGCTGTAAGATGTGCACGATAGTATGCCCGCACGCTGTCTTCGAGATGGAAGATTCGAAAAAAGCACGCATCGCAGACAAAGACGCCTGCATGGAATGCGGAGCCTGCCAAACAAACTGCCCCGCAGATGCAATAACAGTAGAATCCGGAGTCGGCTGCGCAGCAGGAGTCATCATCGGCTTCCTAACAGGAACAGAACCAACCTGCGACTGCACAAAAGGCGCATGCTGCGAATAAACACCAAAGAATTCTATCATTCCAGCGCAGGCTCCGAATCTCGACTCTAAAACTTTCGCAAACATATACTTTTGGGTGGCACGGTCAAGTTCCGCTTGGCCGTGTGAAAACATAGTTTCGTAGGATGGGTAATTTATTGCCCATCAATCCTTAATATGATCACATCATCGGTTATTCAGCATTTGACCCAATTCGTGTCCATTTGTGGTTCTCTAAAATTTTTCCCTTGACATAACTGCGGTATTTTAGTATCATGTCGCCTATGAAGTGTGGAATTCGCAAAGCTTATTGGTGCTGGTGGCCGGTCGGAACTAACGACGGGTAGCGGATTCCTTGCACATATTCTGGAATTTTAATAGATCGCGGCCTGTCGATAAGATGGGTCGCGATTTTTTTTTGTTTGCATTGCTCGCGACCGCAAATTATCATAGCAGGGCTATTGGACACAAGGTATACAGATTATGGAAGAATACATACAGATTATAACAGACGCTAAGGCGGGGCAGATAATCCCCCTCGTCAAAGAAATAGACATAGACTGTCCGGTAGAGTTCTTCGCCAAACTCTCCGATTACGGCAGGAAACAGGATTGCTGCCTATTCGAATCCCGGGACCACCTCGACAAAGACGGCCAAGGCGCACTTACCTTCGGCACGGCGAAGCCTGCCCTGTACCTGACCGGAACCGGGGCGGATTTCACGATCAAGGCCCTCACCGACGTCGGACGCAGAATGCTCGCCTATATTGCCGCGGACCGGAAAAAGTTCGATTTCTGCCAGTCGGTCGATATCACAGAAGATGCCATAACCGGCACCCTCAAATACGCCGACAACCACGTCGACGAAGAAGCCCGCCTAAAGAGCACAAACCAGATGGACGTCCTGCGGCTGGTCGCCTCTTCATTCGAACTTGCAAGCAAACCCTTCCGCGTTACCTGCGGACTCCTCGGCGCACTCAGCTACGATTTCATCGACCAGTTCGAAAAGCTCCCCCCCAACAAAAGCGACATCCTGAACAACCCCGACTACGAACTGTATTTCGCAGACAACATCTTCCTCATGGACCATCGCACCTCCAAGGGCTACGTCATAGTCAACGTAATGATAACCGACGGCCCGCGTGATAAGATCATCAAAGAAGCTGCCGCCTGTTTCGACCATTATGTAAATATGGCCGCCGGCGACGTCCCAATTCCTCATAGACATGATGGATCACTCCCTGCCGCCGCTACCGACACCGAACAAGCAGAATACGAAAAAATGGTAATAACCGCCAAGGATCACATAATCGAAGGCGACATCTTCCAGGTCGTTCTAAGCAGAACATTCACCGAACCCTGCCCTGACGAACCGCTCGATGTCTACAGCCGCCTCCGCACCCTGAACCCGTCACCGTACATGTTCTACCTCAACACGCAAAATACCGTCCTCTTAGGCGCAAGCCCCGAGCTTAACCTAAGGGTAAGCGGAACCGACAAACGCAACGTAGAGATCAGACCCATCGCCGGCACAAAACCACGCGGCAGACTGAATGGAAAGATAGACCCCGACACCGACGCCAGATACGAAGCCGAGCTTAAACTCGACCGCAAGGAACTCGCCGAGCACATGATGCTCGTCGATCTTGCCCGCAACGATATCGCCCGCGTCGCCGCCCCCGGTTCACGGATCGTAAACGAAATGCTCATAGCCGAAAAATACGAGTCCGTAATGCACCTCGTAAGCAACGTAAAGGGCATATTACGCCCCGACCTCGACGCCCTGAGCGCATATCTTGCCACTATGAACATGGGAACACTTTCAGGAGCGCCCAAGATCGAAGCCATGAAAATAATTCGCCAACTCGAAAAGAATAAACGCGGCTACTACGGCGGAGCGGTAATGTACCTCACCGTCGACGGCCAGTTCGATAGCTGCATAACCATAAGAAGTTTACAGATAAAGGACCATACCGCCTACATCCGCGCAGGTGCCGGCATCGTCCACGACAGCATCCCGAAAAGCGAATTCGACGAAACCCAGCACAAAGCAAACTCATGCATCCGCGCGATAAGAGGGCAATAAAATGGTAGGGTGGGCCATGCCCACGCTGTTAATTAAAATAAAAAGCGTGTTAATATAATAGGGGACAGTCACCTATTTAGAGAACGAATTGAAGTGATTTGTGTTGATCAGTGCCAAAGTATGGTAGTGTGTATATTAATAGGGGACAGTCACCTATTTAGAAAGTAAATGAACGTTATGTTGGTCAGTAAGGAAACTAAAGTGGCAACCGAAAAAGTAAAAGTTCTTTTCATAGATAATTTCGACTCGTTTACATACAACCTCGTCGACGAGTTCGGAAAACGCGATTGCGTTACAAAGGTCTATCGCGCAGATACTTCGCTTGATGAGCTTATCAAAGTCGCCGATAACTTTGCCCCCGATCTGATAGTCGTTTCGCCCGGCCCCGGCACACCCGATAAAGCCGGCGTCACACTTGCCGCCATAGATTACTTCAAGGACAAGTTCCCTATATTCGGCGTCTGCCTCGGTCATCAAGCGATAGTCCAGCACTTCGGCGGCAAGATCGACCACGCACCCGCTGTGATGCACGGCAAATCATCGAAACTGACTCACACTGCAAAGGGCCTTTTCACCGGCCTCGAAAATCCGCTCCATGCCGGAAGATACCACAGCCTATGCGCAATAACCCTACCCGATTGCCTCGAAGAGACAGCTTCCTTCGATGGCATCGTAATGGGCGTCCAGCACAAAGAGCTTCCAATACACGCCGTCCAGTTTCACCCCGAGAGCATCCTAACCCCCACCGGCGGCAAAATAATAGAAAATGTCCTCAAGATCGCTTTAGAGAACAGGAGTAAATAATGGCAAAGATAACCGAATTTCTTGAAATTATTCTTGAAGGCAACGACCTTACTTTCGAGCAGTCACAAAAACTTCTCGATACCGTCTTCGACGGCGACGTACCCGAAGCGCAGGTAGCCGCTTTCCTCACCGCCATGCGTGCAAAGGGCCCATGCCCCGACGAACTCGCCGGTCTTGCAGGTTCCCTTCGTGACCATGCTGTCAAGGTAGAACCGGGCATTGACAATCTCGTAGATACCTGCGGTACCGGCGGAGCAAGACTAAAGACCTTCAACATTTCAACAGCTTCGGCTATGGTCGCCGCAGGCGCAGGCGCCCACGTCGCCAAACACGGAAACCGCGGCATAACCAGCAAGTGCGGCTCTGCGGATGTATTGACCGCCCTCGGCGTAAACGTCTCACCTGGCCCCGAAAAGATTGCCGAATGCATCCGCCATGCCGGCATAGGTTTCATGTTCGCCCCCGACTTCCATCCCGCGATGAAATACGTCCAGCCAGTAAGAAAGGCACTCGATTTCAGAACCGTCTTCAACATCCTCGGTCCCCTGGCCAATCCCGCACGAGCAAATGCACAGGTAATGGGCGTCCCCGACGGATCGCTCATGCAGATGATCATCGAGACGCTGGCCAAGCTCGGCTTAAAGCACGCAATGGTCGTACACAGCGACGGCCTCGACGAGATAAGCACGATGGGCCCGACGAAGATACTCGAACTAAAGGACAGCCAGATAACCGCCATGACCCTCGACCCCGCCGATTTCGGAATCGAAAAAGCAAACTTCGACGCCTTAAAAGGTGATGACGCAGAAACCAATGCCAAAATTGTCAGAGATGTCATTGAAGGCAGCGAAACCGGCCCGAAAAAAGATATCGTCATACTAAACGCCGCCGCAGCCATAATAGTCGCAGGCCTCGCAGACGACTTCAAAACCGCCATAGAAATCGCCAACAACTCCATCGAACAAGGCAAAGCAAGCAACTCACTAAAAAAACTTATCGAAATATCAAACAGCTAACTCGGAGACGCAGATACTCAAATGCCAATACTAAAAGTAAAAATTTGCGGTATAACAAACCTCGAAGACGCCGTCGCCTCCGTTGACATGGGCGCAGACATCCTCGGTTTCAATTTCTACCCCAAAAGCCCCCGCTACATAAAACCAGAAGACGCCTTCGCGATAATAAGCAAGCTCCCGACTTATGTTGACACCGCCGCGATATTCGTAAACGCCCCCCACGACCAGATCAAGGAGGCCACCGAAGACGGCTACATCACATGGATACAACTTCACGGCGACGAAACTTATGAGTTTTGTGACTCGTTGCGAGTTTTAAGCGCCCGCTCCATAAAGGCGATACGCGTAAAATCCGCCGAAGACATTGAAAACGCAAAGCACTACTGTACCGACGCCGTTCTCCTCGACGCTTTCGATCTAAAACACTACGGCGGCACAGGCAAGACTTTCGACTGGGGCCTCATTGGCTACATCAATAAAAGGGTCTTCCTCGCCGGCGGAATAAATCCTTCCAATGTCGTCCGCGCGATAGAAGTCGGCGTCTACGGGATCGACGTATGCAGCGGGATAGAAGCATCCCCGGGCAAGAAGGATTACAAAAAAATGAAACAGCTATTCACCAACGTCCGAAGCGTCATAAGCTAAGCGGCCTGTCATAGTAAAATATGATTTAGAATAACAAATAGAGGTAACCAATGAAGCACAAAGGAAGATTCGGCGATTTCGGCGGGTTCTACGTCCCCGAGGTTTTGATACCAGCACTCGAACAGATCGAAGAAGCATTCGACCGTTTTTCAACCGACCCGAAATTCGTAGCCGAGCTCGACGACCTGTACAAGCATTACGTCGGCAGACCCACCCCGCTATACCACGCAAAAAGGTTCAGCGAACATGTAGGCTTCAACGTCTATGTAAAACGAGAGGATCTCTGCCACGGCGGCGCACACAAAATGAACAACACCATCGGCCAGGCCCTCCTCGCAAAATACATGGGCAAAACCCGCATCATCGCCGAAACCGGAGCCGGCCAACACGGCCTCGCGACCGCAATGACCGGAGCCCTCTTCGGATTCGAAACCAAAATTTTCATGGGCGTAGTCGACATCGAACGCCAGAACGTAAACGTACACAAGATGAAACTCTGCGGCGCCCAAGTCGTCCCCGTAGAATGTGGAACCGGCACACTCAAAGACGCCATCAACGACGCCCTCCGCTACTGGACCTCACACGTCGAAGACACATTCTACCTCTTCGGAACCGCCGGCGGCCCCCATCCATACCCGACGATCGTCAAGCACTTTCAGTCGCCAATCGGCACCGAATCCAGACTCCAAGCCATCGAACAAATCGGCTCCCTCCCCGACATCGTCGTAGCCTGCGTCGGCGGCGGCAGCAACGCCATCGGCATCTTCTCAGGATTCATCGACGACCCCGATGTAAAACTCATCGGCGTTGAAGGCGGCGGCAAGGGCCTCGACACCAAGGAACACTGCGCAACATTAGTCTGTGGCAAAACCGGAGTCCTCCACGGTGCCAAAACCTACGTCCTCCAGGACGAGCAGGGCCAGATAAGCGAAACCGAATGCATCAGCGCAGGCCTCGACTACCCCGGCGTAGGCCCCGAGCACTCCTACCTAAAGGACACCGGACGCGCCGAATACGTCTCCGTTTCAGACGCCCAGGTCCTCGACGTATTCGAAACTTTCATAAAGACCGAGGGCATCATCCCCGCCCTGGAAAGCTCCCACGCCCTGGCATGGCTCGTCTCGCAAAAGGGCAAGCTCCCAGCAGAAACAAACGTCGTCGTAAACCTCTCAGGCAGAGGCGACAAAGACGTAACGATAGTCGAACGAAACAAACCGACAAAGTAATACGAGGATTTTAAATGGCCACATACAAACAGACATTTGAACAGTTAGACACTGCCGCCCTGATACCCTTCTTCGTAATAGGCGATCCCGATTTCGACACAAGCCTGTCACTGGTAACTACCGCAATTGACGCAGGCGCTGACATACTCGAACTCGGCATAGCATTTTCCGACCCCATCGCCGACGGCCCCACCATACAAAAAGCCGACATCCGCGCATTAGCCTCCGGCATGACCGTAGCACGCGCCTTAGAATTCATCGCCAAGGTCTCCGAATACAAAAATATACCTATCGGCCTCCTCGTCTACTATAACCTCATTTATCAATACGGCGTAGGAAAATTCTTCGCAGACTTCAAAGCCGCAGGCGGCTCCAGCGTCCTCGTCGCCGACCTCACCATCGACGACGCAGACGAGATCGCACCACTCGCCGAAGTCGCCGGCCTTGAGACCGTCTTCATGGTAACCCCAAACACATCCGACGAAAGACTAAAGCGCATAGCCGAAAGAACCACCGGCTTCATATACACCGTCTCAACTTATGGCGTTACCGGAGCAAGAAGCGAATTATCCGATCTCGTAAAACCACTCATAGCCAGACTAAAAGCAGCTACCGATGTCCCAATATGCGTAGGTTTCGGAATAAGTTCACCCGACCAAGCCAAAGAGGTCGCTAGCGCAGGTGCAGACGGAGTAATAATAGGAAGCAGAATAGTAAAGATCATCGAAGATAACTTAGACAACCCCGACCAAATGAGAAAGCAACTCACAACTTTCATCACCGATGTAAAAACCGCACTGGCAAGTTAATATTAAGTGATAAACTTTTGATAACAGGAGACCAATTATGGCAAAGTTAAACATCCAATTATGCCCCGAAACAGGGATATGCTCTCTGATAAAAGAAGACGGCAAAAAAATAGACATGATCGCCAGCGAAGCCGACCAACTACGCCAAGCCTCCGGCGATCCCGAAAAGATAAAAGCCGTCCTCGCACAAGTAGACCCTAAATTCAGTGAAGAGTTAGACACCGAAGAACTAAACCAGATCGCAACCGAATTAAAATAATCAGAGAAATCCATCCACTGGCCTTGTGAAAATTGGCTTTGATTGGCTTTATTGGGTTCGTTTGGTTTCGTTTCCTTTTGGAAAAAGAGCGTTGTAAACCTTTCTATAGCAGTTACTTGCGGCACTTTTGATTTGTTGAAATTGGGTTCGTTTTCCATTTTTTTTAGTTTTTGGAAGATGGGAGAGTTGGGATTTCTAAAATTGGGTTCGTTCCTCATTTTTTTGTTTTTTGCGAGGTATTTCCTGTTTTTTTGCCGTAGAAATCGGAGGGATTGAAATTGGCTTTGATTGGGTTCGTTTGGGTTCGTTCCGTTTTTGGGTTTTGGTTGTAAATCGTTGTAAATATCTCTGCTGCAAGGGTTTGCGGTAGAATTTGCGTTGTTGGAATTGGGTTC